>Ga0182021_10003107_pt1 | contig 19500 bp, 17 predicted proteins | sample 612E3MmetaG_FD_120493 | JGI IMG/M metagenome (GOLD analysis project Ga0182021, IMG submission 120493) | Permafrost microbial communities from Stordalen Mire, Sweden - 612E3M metaG (Illumina Assembly) | ecosystem: Environmental > Terrestrial > Soil > Wetlands > Permafrost | place: Sweden... | reverse complement strand
TGACGTGACCCCAACGCCGCACAACGGCGTCCGCCCGTCCAAGCGCCGACGCGTCTGAGCACGCGCAGCAAGAGGAGATAGAGACTTATGGCGCGTTATACCGGTCCCGACTGCAGGCGCTGCCGTCGCGAGAAGACCAAGCTGTACCTCAAGGGAGCCAAGTGCGACTCCCCGAAGTGCCCGATCGAGCTTCGCCCGTACCCGCCGGGTGTGCACGGACGAGCGCGGACCAAGGACAGCGAGTACCTGCTGCAGATGCGTGAGAAGCAGAAGGCCGCCCGCATCTACGGCGTCCTGGAGAAGCAGTTCCGCGGTTACTACACCGAGGCGCACCGTCGCCCCGGCAAGACCGGTGAGAACCTGCTGCGCATCCTGGAGACCCGACTGGACAACGTTGTGTACCGGGCAGGTTTTGCCACCTCCCGTGACATGGCCCGCCAACTGGTTCGTCACGGTCACTTCGTGGTCAACGGACACAAGGTGGACATTCCCAGTTTCCGGGTGTCCGAGCACGACATCATCGAGGTTCGTGGCAAGTCCGTGGAGATGACACCGTTCGTCGTCGCCCGCGCACAGGCTGGCGAGCGCTCCGTGCCGGCATGGATTGAATCCATCCCGACGCAGATGCGCATCCTCATCCACACACTGCCCGCGCGTGCCGTCATCGACACGCAGGTCAACGAGCAGCTGATCGTCGAGCTCTACTCGAAGAACTGATCACCGCCATGCCGGGTGGCTGGGCAACCAGCCGCCCGGCATCCGGGCTTTGACAGGGCCGCCTGCTACAGACAGAGGTGCGGCGGCCGCGGGAGTCATGTCCCGCAGCATCACGGGCGTCAAATAGCGGTCGCCCGTGGGAAGGAAAGAAACAGTGCTGATTGCACAGCGCCCCACCCTCAGTGAAGACGTCGTCACCGATGCCCGCTCACGGTTCGTCATCGAGCCGCTCGAACCTGGCTTCGGCTACACGCTGGGCAATTCCCTGCGCCGCACCTTGCTCTCGAGCATCCCGGGTGCGGCCGTGACGAGCCTGCGCGTGGACGGCGTGCTCCACGAGTTCTCCACAGTCCCCGGTGTAAAGGAAGACATCACCGAGATCATCCTCAACATCAAGGGCCTGGTCGTCTCCAGCGAGCACGACGAGCCTGTGGTCATGTATCTGCGCAAGCAGGGCCCGGGTGCGGTCACTGCCGCCGACATCGCCCCGCCGGCTGGTGTGGAGGTGCACAACCCGGAGCTTCACATCGCCACGCTGAACGGCAAGGGCAAGCTCGAGATGGAGCTGACCGTCGAACGCGGCCGCGGCTACGTCTCTGCCCAGCAGAACAAGTCCGGAGACGCCGAGATCGGTCGCATCCCGATCGACTCGATCTACTCGCCCGTGCTGGCAGTGACGTACAAGGTCGAGGCCACGCGAGTCGAGCAGCGCACCGACTTCGACAAGCTCATCGTCGACGTAGAGACCAAGAGCTCGATGGCTCCCCGTGACGCTATGGCATCTGCCGGTAAGACACTGGTCGAGCTCTTCGGCCTGGCCCGCGAGCTCAACGTCGAGGCCGAGGGCATCGACATGGGGCCCTCGCCCACCGATGCCGCACTGGCTGCTGATCTTGCTCTGCCGATCGAGGATCTCGACCTGACGGTCCGGTCCTACAACTGCCTCAAGCGTGAGGGCATCCATACCGTCGGTGAGCTTCTCGGACGCAGCGAGGCGGACCTGCTCGACATCCGCAACTTCGGTGCAAAGTCGATCGACGAGGTCAAGGCCAAGCTTGTGGGCATGGGCCTGCAGCTCAAGGACAGCCCGCCCGGGTTCGACCCGAGCGCCATTGTCGACCGTTATGACGACGACGTAGAAGACGACTCGGCGTTCGCCGAAGACGAACAGTACTGACCGATTCATTTGCTGTGCGACTGAACCGCTGAACGCGGATCGGTCAGAGACCTACAGGAGAACCACAACATGCCCCAGCCAACTAAGGGCCCCCGTCTCGGCGGCGGTCCGGCCCACGAGCGGCTGATCCTGGCCAACTTGGCCACCTCGCTGTTCGAGCACGACCAGATCACGACCACCGCGGCCAAGGCCAAGCGCCTGCGTCCTTTGGCCGAGCGGCTGGTCACCTTTGCCAAGCGCGGCGACCTGCACTCTCGTCGCCGCGTCCTCACGGTCGTTCGTGACAAGGGTGTCGTGCACCGTCTCTTCACCGAGATTGCGCCCGACATGGCCGAGCGTCCGGGTGGCTACACCCGCATCATCAAGATCGGGAACCGCAAGGGCGACAACGCCCCCATGGCCGTGATTGAGCTGGTGCGTGAGCCGCTTTCACCGAAGAAGGCCACCGTGGCCGAAGCCGAGGCTGCAACCAAGCGTGCAGCCAAGGCTAAGAAGGCCACTAAGGCTGCGGCAGCCAAGGGGACCGCTGCCCCCGTCGAGGTGGAGACCACAGAGGCTGAGGCGACCGTGGCTGAGGCCGATGTGAGCGCCGATGAGGTTGTGGGCGAGGCTGCAGTAACTGAGGCTGCTGCACCTGTGGTCGCCGAGATTGATGCAGAGAAGGCCTGAGCCGGATCTGCTGGCGGACGGCTTTCGCTAGCCTGCCACTGTGAACGACAACGAGCCCGCTACCCCCGCCAGGGGTAGCGGGCTCGCGTCATCTCTGCGTATTCGCCTCGACTTCGGCTATGACGGGGCGGCCTTCTCCGGGTGGGCGATGCAACCCGGCAAACGGACGGTCGAGACTGAGCTCTCAAGGGCGCTGACCCTGATCCTGCGAGCGTCCAAGCCGGTGCGTCTTGTCGTTGCCGGACGCACTGATGCCGGGGTCCACGCGCGGGGCGCAGTAGCTCACGCGGACGTTGATCCTGCCGGGTGGGCGATGTTGCCCGGCCGATCCGCTCGCTGCCCAGCTGAGTCCGCACTGGCCAGGCTCAACGGCGTGCTGCCCGCTGATGTGGTCATCCACCGCGTCTCGGTGGCGCCAGAGGGCTTCAACGCCCGGTTCTCGGCTAGTCAGCGCCGCTACCTCTACCGTCTTTGCGACAACCCACCGCTGCTGGATCCACTGCGCCGCGGCGACACGGTCATCCACCGTCGATCCCTGGACGTTGCCTCGATGCATGCGGCCAGTCAGCATCTGCTGGGGTTGCGCGACTTTGCCGCCTTCGCCAAGAGACGAGATGGCGCGACGACGATTCGCACTCTGCTCGACTTCTCCTGGCAGCGCGCCGGTGACGGAGTGCTGGAGGCCCAGGTCGTGGCCGATGCGTTCTGTCGCTCGATGGTCCGCGCGCTGGTGGGCGCGATGATCCCGGTGGGGGAGGGACGACAGCCGGTCGAGTGGCCGGCTCAGGTTCTGGATGCTGGACGACGTCACCCGGGGGTGGTCGTAATGCCTGCCCACGGGCTGAGTCTGGAGGAGGTCACCTACCCTCCCGATGTAGAGGTGGGCGATCGCGCCACCGCCTCACGCTTCCGGCGCTCAGCTTCGCAGTAGGCAGGCAACCGGGGTCTGGGCAGTGAACAGGCAACCGGGGTCCGGGCAGTGAAACGGCAGATGTTCTCACTGTTGGCAGACGAGCCGGGCTCGGCTGTGTGCCCGGAACTGTCAGCGACGTCCTGGGGTGAGGCGCCCTCGTAGGCAGTGACTCTGATGGTGACCACTCATGAAGTAACGTTCGCGCGGGCCCGGCCTGGTGCGGGATCGGCACCGGGTGCCGGTGTTCAACCTCGACCCGCCCCTGAAGGGATGACGGGCTTGGCACTCCCTGGTGGCGACAACGTAGTTTGGTCTGTGTGGGTCACCTTGATGTCAACGCCGTCAGCTACTACCTGCCCGATGGGCGGCCACTTCTGGACGGGATCAGCCTGCGCGTCGGCGAGGGCGCCAAGGTTGCGCTCATCGGTCCCAACGGCACGGGTAAGACCACGTTGTCCCGGATCATCAGCGGGGACCTGACGGCGCCAGAAGGGGCTGTTACTCGCAGTGGCGGGTTGGGCGTCATGGCTCAGTTCATCGGCTCCCTGCGCGACGAATCGAGCGTGCGCGACCTGTTGCTCACAGTCGCGCCGCCTTCCATCCGCGCTGCGGCCGCGGCGCTGGATGAGTCCGAGACGGCGATGATGGAGGTCGACGATGAGCCGGCCCAGATGGCGTACGCGCAGTCCCTGGTCGACTGGGCAGACGCCGGGGGATATGAGCACGAGACGTTCTGGGACGTGTGTACGGTTGCGGCGATCGGCATACCGTTCGAGCAGGCGCAGTGGCGATCAGTGAGCACCCTGTCTGGGGGAGAGCAGAAGCGGCTGGTGTTGGAGGCGCTGCTACGCGGGCCCGAAGAGGTGCTCATGTTGGACGAGCCGGACAACTACCTGGACGTGCCGGCCAAGCGCTGGCTTGAAGACCAGCTCATCGCATCGCCCAAGACCGTGCTGTTCATCAGCCACGACCGGGAGCTGCTGGATCGGGTCGCCACCCGGATCGCCACGTTGGAGCCAGCTGCAGCCGGCTCATGCCTGTGGGTGCACCCAGGCCATTTCTCGACCTACCACCAGGCCCGGATCGACCGGAACAGCAGGTTGGAAGAACTGCGCCGCCGTTGGGATGAGGAGCACGCCAAGCTCACCACGCTGGTGCTCATGTACAAGAACAAGTCGGCGTTTAACGACGGGTTGGCCAGTCGCTATCACGCCGCACAGACCCGGCTGGCGAAGTTCGAGGCGGCGGGGCCGCCGGAGCTGGTCCCACAGGTGCAGAACGTGAAGATGAGGCTGCAGGGCGGACGGACGGCCAAGCGTGCGGTGATTGCAGAGAGGCTCGAGCTGATTGGTCAGGGGCCCCCACCCGCATGGGCGGGGATGGAGCCGTTCGACCTGGAGATCTGGTACGGCGAACGGCTCGCCGTCCTTGGTGGCAACGGATCGGGCAAGTCCCACTTCTTGCGCCTGCTGGCATCCGGCGGGACCGACCCGGCGCCCGAGCACCGCCCCGTCGGCGACGTGCAGCCGGCGGGCGTGAAGCATTCTGGCATTGTCCGGCTGGGCTCCCGGGTGCGTCCCGGCTGGTTCGCCCAGACCCACCAGCACCCGGCACTACTGGGGCGTACCTTGCTGGAGGTCCTGCACCGAGGCGACGAGCATCGCGCCGGGCGGCCGCGCGAGCAAGCGGCCAGGGCGCTGGATCGCTATGAGCTTGCCCGGGCGTCCGAACAGAGCTTCGAGTCCCTCTCGGGTGGTCAGCAGGCGCGGTTCCAGATCTTGCTGTTGGAGCTCAGTGGTGCCACCCTCCTATTGCTCGACGAACCCACCGACAACCTGGACCTTCAGTCGGCTGAGGCGCTGGAGGAGGGGCTCGAGGCCTTCGAGGGCACCGTGGTCGCAGTGACGCACGACCGCTGGTTTGCCAAAGGGTTCGATCGCTTCCTGGTCTTCGGTCGCGATGGCTCGGTCTTCGGCTCTGATGAGCCGGTCTGGGACGAACGCCAGGTCAAGCGTCGCCGTTGACCGGGGCTGCGACCTTCTGTTTCCGGGCGGCCAGTCCCCCGGCAATGGTCGCGGCAGCGATGGTGACCAGGGCGCCCAGGATCAGGGCTGCCGACTCTCCAGGCTGCAGCACGTGCAGGCTGGTGCCCACGGTGGCCGCCGCGACCGGGACGCCCAACTGGGCGGCTGCCAGTGCGCCCAGGCTAAGTGGCTGTCCGGTGAATTTGGCCAGTGAATGGGTCAGGACCGCCCCCACCCCCAGCAGCAGTCCCAGAAGGATCAGGCTGGGTCGGGCCCCGATCGCGCTCAGGTCCAGCGAGGCACCCAGCCAGACGAAGAACAACGGGGCAAAGAAGCCCTCGGTTATCGCAAACAGCTGTCGCGCGAGCCGGCGAGGTTCTCCGATGGCGGACACGGCCAGACCGAAGACGAAGCCTGCGAGCATGACCGACACGTGGGAGTGTCCGGCGATGGCAGCCAGCAAGAAGAGAATGACCAGGCTTATCCGCAGCTCGAGGGCGAAGTGGCGTTCCTCGGAGACATGGTGGAGCCGGTGGCGATAGCCCTCGCGTTCTAGGACGTACAGAATTCCAAAGAGTGCCGCGCCGGCCACGATGACGATCAGCGCCCCGAGCCCGGCGCGGCCGGCGTGAGCGGGGTCGATGGCCAGGGGAAGAGCCACGATGCAGGCGGCATCGGCGATCGCGACCTGCGGGAGCAGCTTCAGGACCTGCTCGCCCTTCAGCTCAAGGGAATCGATGATGGGAAGGATCAGCGCGGCCGAGGACGAAGCCATCAGTACGGCATACAAGGCGCCGTGGCCGGTCCCGAAGGCTGTGGCGAGAAGGACGCCCACCACGGCGGACCCAGCTCCCACCACCGCCGCGCGGCCTGCACCAAGGGCAAGGCTTCGCTGAAGGCTGACATCGCGCACAGGCACGTGGGTGCCGGCAACGAACATAACCAGCCCGAAGCCGACCTCGGCCAGGAAGGAGAACGTGGGATCGGAGGCGTTCAGGTAACCCATCCCTGTCGTGCCCAGGATGATCCCGACCGTGAGCTCACCGACGACAACCGGCACGTGCCAGCCTCGGGGGTAAGCCAAGATCGGCCCGACCAGGCCGGCCAGGACAATGACGCCCAGCATGGTGAAGTCCACTGGCACCTCCTCTTCGGTGATGTTAGCGGTCGGGGGGGCCGCTGGTGAGCTAGTCGCGGCGCGGGCTGTCGACCGGCAGGGGGCAGAGGTAGACCGAGACCCGCTTACCATCGGGATTGCCTGCTCCGATCCGGCGGTAACGTTCCAGGACGGCTCCCAGGTCAGCGCGCAAAGCCGCGAGCTGTCCGGCGGTGACCTGCACCAGGTGGTCCGACAGGCCGACCTGCTCGCGCCATTGAACGGGCCACCGGTCCTGGGTGTCTAGCCACTGCTCGGCCCGGTCGTTGAAGAGGTGCAGATAGTCGCGGGCCAGCCAGGCCATCGCGGCCTTTGCATCCGCGTCGTCCGTATCGCCGCTGGGTCCCTCATCCCGAGGCCGGGACTCGGTGGACGCCCGCCAGAGTCGTCGCCGTCCGCCTCCCTTGCCTCCAGCGTCCTCTTCGACCACCAGGGCCACCTGAGCAAGCTTGCGCAGGTGGTAGCTCGTGGCCCCGCTGTTGGTGTGCAGAACAGCCGCCAGTGTGGTTGCCGTGGCGGGGCCACTGAGCCGCAGTTCGTCCAGCAGACGTGAGCGCAACGGGTGTGCGAGCATAGCCAGGGCGCTGCGGTCCAGGTGCACGACGGGAGCCGGGGGATTGCTCATGTATGCACACTAATCATGCACACTTCCTTTGTGCAAGCCTGGGCTGCAGCCCGCGAGGGCTCCAGATCGTGCTCAGAACGCCCCTCGGAAGCTAATTATGTCGTGCGCGTGCCTGCCGGTATCGTTAGAACCCGTTGTGCGGACTGCGACCTGTTGGTCGTGAGCCTTGATTTGTCGGGCACCGATCACTGGGCCCCGATCACTTAAGGACGTGCACCACGACCATGGCTTGAGAATGCAGTCGCTGAGAAACCACGAGCGCTGAGAAATCACGAGAGAACGAGGCTTAATCCGTGCGTACGTATACCCCCAAGCCCGGCGAGGTTGAGCGCCAGTGGCTCGTCATCGACGCCACTGACGTCGTCCTCGGCCGTCTGGCGAGCCAGACCGCGATCCTCCTTCGGGGCAAGCACAAGCCCACCTTTGCACCGCACGTAGACGGCGGTGACTTCGTCATCATCATCAACGCCGACAAGGTTGCCCTGACCGGCAGCAAGTTGGTGCAGAAGAAGGCCTACCACCACTCGGGATTCCCCGGTGGTCTCAAGGCGACCTCCTACCAGGACCTGCTGGCCAAGCAGCCCGCGAAGGCTGTCGAGAAAGCCGTTCGCGGCATGCTTCCCAAGGGCACCCTGGCTCGCCAGCAGCTGACCAAGCTGAAGGTTTATGCCGGAGATGTGCATCCGCACCAGTCGCAGAAGCCGGTGCCATTCGAGATCTCACAGGTCGCGCAGTAACAGCTCGGCCCGCCCCGGGCTGACCCACCGTCGTGAAACAGGCTGAATCATCAGAACAGACAGAGCTAACGAGGAGAACCGTGGCTGACACCACTTCCGCCGTCGAGACAGACGTTGTCGATGGCGAAGAGCAAGAGCTCACCGAGTACACCAGCGAGTCCGAGACCCCCGTCGTCGAGGCCCGCAAGCCGGCGGCTTCGGGTCCCGGTGCTGCTACTGGGCGTCGCAAGCAGGCCATCGCCCGCGTGCGCATCGTTCCTGGCAGCGGTCAGTGGAAGATCAACAACCGCACCCTGGACGAGTACTTCCCGAACAAGGTGCACCAGCAGATCGTCAATGAGCCCTTCAAGGTGCTCGAGCTCGATGGCTCCTACGACGTGCTCGTGCGCGTGCATGGCGGTGCCCCTTCCGGCCAGGCTGGCGCGGTGCGTCTGGGCGTAGCCCGTTCGCTGAACGGTGTTGACGAGGAACTGAATCGTCCCGCACTGAAGAAGGCCGGCTTCCTAACTCGCGACGCTCGCGTCCCTGAGCGCAAGAAGGCTGGTCTGAAGAAGGCCCGCAAGGCGCCTCAGTACAGCAAGCGCTGAGCGACATCATCCGCTAGTGGCGGCTTCGAATCCGGCTATGGCTGTGTTTCGAGGCCGCTACTGCTGTATCGGTGGGCTGTATTGGGGGATGTGGCTCCTTCAGACGGCGCTCACGACGTGTATTCCCAGTCCCGGGCGCTGACCAGCCCACGTCGAACTTACGAAAGGTTCACCCTGTATGGCTGCTCGACTCTTTGGCACCGATGGCGTTCGTGGTCTTGCCAACAAGGAGCTGACCGCCGAGCTCGCTCTCGACCTGTCAGTGGCCGCTGCCCACGTACTGGGTGAGGTCGGCGCCTTCAGGGGTCATCGACCGCAGGCGGTCGTGGGTCGAGACCCCCGGGCGTCGGGGGAGTTCCTGACCGCGGCGACCATCGCCGGTCTGGCATCTGCAGGGGTCGATGTCCTGGACGCTGGCGTGCTTCCGACACCGGCCATCGCGTTCCTGATTGCCGACAGCGGTGCCGACCTGGGCGTGATGCTCTCTGCATCTCACAACGCGATGCCCGACAACGGCATCAAATTCTTCGCTCGCGGCGGACACAAGCTGGCCGACGAGCTCGAAGATGCGATCGAGGCTCGCCTGAACGAGCCGTGGGATCGCCCCACCGGATCCGACGTGGGCCGGGTGCGCCCACTTTCTGATGGTCCTGCCCGGTACATCACCCATCTGCTGGGCGCTCTTCCTCATCGTCTGGACGGCCTGCACGTAGTGATGGATGCCGCTCACGGCGCTGCCAGTGTGGTTGCCCCCGAGGCCTTTCGACAGGCCGGTGCCACGGTGACGGTCATCGGCTGCGAGCCCGACGGCCTGAACATCAACGACGGTTACGGTTCCACTCATCTGGAGAAGCTCCAGGCAGCCGTAGTCGAGGCCGGGGCGGACTGTGGCATCGCCCTGGACGGCGACGCGGACCGTTGTCTTGCCGTGGACGCCAACGGCGTGGACGTCGACGGGGATCAGATCATGGCAATCCTGTCGCTGGCCATGCGCGAGCGGGGCGTGCTGGCCCACGACACACTGGTCGCCACGGTTATGAGCAATCTGGGCATGCTTCAGGCGCTCGAGCATGAGGGTGTAGCCGTCCGGCAGACGGCCGTTGGTGACCGCTACGTCTTGGAAGAGATGAAGGCTGGTGCTTTCTCGCTCGGCGGTGAGCAGTCTGGGCACGTCATCTTCCTTGACCATGGCACCACAGGTGATGGCACCATGACCGGGTTGATGCTTGTCTCACGTCTGGCTGAGACCGGTCGTTCGTTGCAGGATCTGGCAGCAGTCATGAAGCGACTCCCTCAGGTGCTCATCAACGTCAAGGACGTTGACAAGAGCCGGGTCGGGGACGACGCGGCGGTGCAGGCCGCGGTTCGTGAGGCCCAGGCGCAGCTTGACGGGGTTGGTCGGGTGCTCCTGCGCAAGTCCGGTACCGAGCCCCTCGTGAGAGTCATGGTGGAGGCCGACGATTCTGTCGCCGCTCAGGCTGTGGCTCAGCGACTGGCCGACGTCGTGGCGAAGAGCCTGGCCCTCTAAAGCTCAACCTCGATCCACCGGTGAACTTCCGTCAGGCACTGGGTCGTAACACACGAATACCCTTGGGATGAGCGAGAACGACAGCTGCTCGGCCGGTGCCGTGCGTCGGTACTGCACGCCTGAGCCACCGCCTTGAGTTTGACCGGCAGCTGATCCTGGTGCGGTGTCGCGTTGCCAGGTCCGCTTGGCGACTGGTCATCCATCTACGCCAGGGCAAGGTGGCTGGGACCATCTACTCGGTCAACGCAGCTGGCCCCCCGGCGTGCAGGGTGACATCTCCCACTGCGCTGACGGTGGCCGTCAGCAACATGGAGACCGCTTGCACCGACGGGCCGGCGAACGAACCCCACTGCTGTCAAACCTGGGAGTCGGACAAGTCGGCGGCCTGAACTTGGCTCCCGGCTCTGCAAGTTGACCATCAACGTCGGTATCTCTAAGGACGTCACCTTCGCAGGATCGGCCGACCAGGATGGATCTTCCAGATTGTTGGAAGTCTTGACCAAGCCGTGGCTACCAATGTGACCCTGGTGGCGGCGCGCTGGCCAAGAATATCTTCTGGCAGACCGCCGGCGGCGTCATCATTGGTACCACCGCACACACTGAGGCAACCAACCTGACCAAGACCAAGATCACCATGAACACCGGTGTATCGGCGAATGGTCACTGCTTGCTCAGAGGCGGGCAGAAGAACGTCTCACGGCCGCTAAGTAGGGTCGCTGCGAGCGGGCACTAAATGGTTGGAAACCGGGTCAGGGAGACATTGTCTTCTTGGACCCGATTTGCTATCTGCGCTATTGGTGAGGTTGAGGCATAGCACGTTCGCGATGCGCAGCCGTCATCAGTGCCGGCCCCATCCGATACAATCAACCGAAGCCGCTATCTCGACTTGTGGTGCAGTACCGTTCACGCCAACTTAGGGATCTTGATTCTGGTCGCGCAAATGTGCTTCAGCTTTGAGAAATACGAGGAGTAATCTTGCGCGTAAAAGTTCCGTCCGTCGTTCCGATCGCGGTAATCGTGGTGCTGGCGGCTGGCATGATGATCGTCTCCGCCGACCCGGGCGAACGTGGAGTCGATCCCCAACACCGGGCCGCCAGTGAACAGCTGCCTGCTGGGGGTTCTGGGACGGTATCTCCGGTCATCGATCCGCCCGCCACCGTCGTCGTCGATGCGCCCGCTACCGCCGTCGTCAATCCGCCCGCTACCGCCGTCGTCAATCCGCCCGCTACCGCCGTCGTCAATCCGCCCTCCACCGCGGTCGCTGCTCCGCCCAGCCAGGGTTCGACTAACGTCGCCGCTCCGCCGGCCCTTCGCGTCGTCGATCGGTCGACGCCGACGACAGGAGCGCACGGGACTGTCCCCGCGGTGTCGAAGGGCCCGGCCCCCGTCAACCTCGGCACAGCGGGCAGTTTCGCCATTCTGACCAAGTCGGGTGTTACCGACGTCCCTGAGTCGACGATCACGGGAAATGTTGGGGCTAGTCCCATCACCGGTGCTGCGATCGGTCTGAGTTGCGCACAGGTCAGGGGCACGATTTACTCGGTCAATCCAGTCGGTCCAATTCCCTGCACAGTGAACGACGCCCCTGGCTTGACGACGGCCGTCAGCGATGAGGAATCGGCTTACAACGATGCAGTCGGACGCACGAACCCTGCTTTTGTTAACTTGGGCGCCGGCCAAATTGGCCACGGCACGTTGACTCCAGGCCTTTATCGCTGGACTACCGGCCTCTCCATCTCTGGTGACCTCACACTCGCGGGTGGACCAAATGACGTATGGATCTTCCAGATTGCCGGCCCCTTGAGCCAGGCGTCGGCCACCAGGGTCAGGCTGATCGGTGGTGCCCGAGCCGGGAACGTCTTCTGGCAGTGCGCCGGCGCGGTCACTTTGGGAACCACGGCACATTCCGAGGGAACGATCCTGTCCAAGACGATGATCGCCATGGACACCGGCGCGTCGACCAATGGCAGGCTGCTCGCACAGACGCAGGTCGTTCTGCAGCAGAACATCGTCAACAACGTTCAGTAGAACCGCCAGGTGCGCACCCGCCCCACGGTTTGGTGTGGCACCGATAGCGGGGTGGGGTACCGCGGGGCTCCGTTGGGTGCCTACGGCGGTGCGCTGGCCGGCGGGCGACGTCGAGCAAGGCTTCAGCACCCACCGGTGCATTCATCAGAATGGCGCCGCCGAGACTGCAAAGTTGCAAATTCAGTAACTGTGTGAGTCGTGGTGCTTTGGTTCCAGCCGAAAACCGTTGCTATCACACATGATTCGGTCATGTGAAGCAGTAAGGCTTTCCCCTCTGGTGCTGACAGGCTTCAGGTTCTTCGAGAGCGACTTCACTTCGCTCTCGAAGAACCTGCCTTTGGGGGCATGGATGAGGAGGCTGTTGGGCCATCGGAATCCTTGCTGCCCTGTGCATAGAGGACGCGCTGCGGAGAAACTTAGCCTCGCACTGCAGGAAACGCACCTCAGCTCCTGATGAACAGGCGTGACCAATACCGATTTATCACACAAATGAATGCAAATCTATTGAATTCTTTGAAGTGAATTCCTCAACTTGGGCGCTGGAGAAATCGGCGCCCTGACGTTGGCTCCCGGCCGGTACAACTGGAGCACCGGCGTATCCATATCCAATGACGCCACCCTCGCGGGTGGACCGAACGACGTGTGGATCTTCCAGATTGCAGCAAACCTGAGCGAGGCCTCCGTCAAGAATGTCACACTGACCGGTGGTGCGTAGGCCAAGAACTTGTTCTGGCAGACCGCCGGCGTGCCGCCATTGGAACGGGCGCGCACTTTGAGGGAACGATCCTGTCCAAGACGATGACTGCCTGAAGACCAGGGCGCCGACCGATGGCCGACTGCTGGCCCAGACTGCGGTCACTGTTCAGATGAAGACCGTTACAGAGCCCACTCTGCTTTCTCATATGCACTATGGGGTGGGGTCGAGGCCGACCGAGTCAACGATGCGCGCGCGGCCGTCCCGCAGGTTGTACACAGCGCCCACGACGGCCAACTGGCCGCTTGCCACACGGTCCCCGATCAGGCGGGAGCGCTCGGTCAGCAGACGCAGGGTATGGCGCACGTGCTCGGCCTCGATCTCGTCGGCCGTGGACATACCGGCTTGACGGGCGGCCAGGACGCTTGGCGTGACACGTTCAACGATGTCCCGGATGTAGCCCCCGGGCAGCACACCGTTGCGGACAGCTTCCACGGTCGCGGAGACCGCGCCACACGAGTCGTGCCCCAGGATGACCACGAGCGGTATGTCCAAGATGGCCACACCGAACTCGATAGAGCCCAGCACGCCCGGGTCGATTACGTGCCCTGCGGTACGCACGACGAAGAGGTCGCCCAGGCCGCGATCGAAGATGATTTCCGCAGCCACCCGCGAGTCGGCGCATCCGAAGAAGACGGCAAATGGCGCCTGGCCTTCGGTCAAGCTGTTGCGTCGGGCGGCGTCCTGGTTGGGGTGCCTATGCTGCCCAGCGACGAAACGATCATTGCCGCGGGCCAGTTTGGCCCAAGCTTGCCCCGGGGGCCAAGGCCCCGCCGGCCTATCGCGGCCAGCTTCGCTCACAGCCCCGGTCGCTTGGTGATACTCATCGCCAATGGCTTGGCTGTTTCGGCGTAGAAGTCGTTGCCCTTGTCGTCCACGACGATGAACGCAGGGAAGTCCTGGACGTCGATCTTCCAGATTGCCTCCATGCCAAGCTCCGGGTATTCCAAGACCGCGACGGACTTGATGCAGTCCTGGGCTAGCCGGGCGGCAGGGCCACCGATGGAGCCGAGATAGAAGCCCCCGTTTTCCTTGCACGCGGCGGTCACCGCCCCGGACCTGTTGCCCTTGGCCAGCATGATCATTGAGCCGCCGGCGGCCTGGAACTGCTCGACGTAGGAGTCCATCCGGCCCGCGGTGGTGGGGCCGAAGGAGCCACTCGGGTAGCCTTCGGGGGTTTTGGCCGGACCTGCGTAGTAGACGGGATGGTCTTTGAGGTACTGCGGCATCGGAGCTCCGGCGTCCAGCAGGACCTTGATCTTGGCGTGAGCGAGGTCGCGGGCCACGACAAGGGGTCCTGTCAGCGACAGGCGTGTCATTACGGGGTATTTCGACAGTTCAGCGCGAATCTCGTCCATGGGGCGGGTGAGATCGATCTTCACCACGTCGTCGACGGTGGTGGCGTCCCTGGAGGTGAGATGTGCTTCCGTAGTCTCTGGCAGGAAGCGTGCGGGGTCGGTCTCGAGCTGCTCGATGAACACACCTTCAGCGGTGATCTTGCCAAGTGCTTGGCGATCAGCCGAGCAGGAGACGGCGATCGCGACCGGCAGCGAGGCACCGTGGCGAGGGAGCCGGATCACCCTCACGTCATGGCAGAAGTACTTGCCGCCGAACTGGGCGCCGATCCCGAAGTTGCGGGTCAGTTCCAGCACCTGTGACTCGAGCTCGACATCCCGGAATCCTCGGGCGGTCGAGGCTGACCCTTCGCGAGGCAGCTCGTCGAGGTACTTCGCGCTGGCGTATTTCGCTGTCTTCAAAGCGAATTCGGCGCTCGTGCCTCCGATAACAATGGCCAGGTGGTAAGGCGGGCAGGCGGCAGTGCCCAGCGAGCGTAGCTTCTCGTCGAGGAAGGCCATCATGGAGTCGGGGTTCAGGACAGCCTTGGTCTCCTGGTAGAGGTAGGACTTGTTTGCCGACCCGCCACCCTTGGCCATGAACAGGAACTTGTATGTCGTCTCGTGGCCGGCCGCGGTGTCGGCATACAACTCGATCTGGGCCGGGAGGTTGGAACCGGTGTTCTTCTCCTCCCACGTTGTGATCGGCGCCATCTGGGAGTAACGGAAGTTGAGCTGCGTATAGGCGTCATACACTCCGCGGGCAATCGAGGACTCGTCCGAGCCCTGGTCGCTGTCGGTGAGTACCTGTTGGCCGCGCTTGCCCATGATGATCGCGGTACCGGTGTCCTGGCACATCGGCAGGACACCACCGGCGGCGATGTTGGCGTTCTTGAGCAGGTCGTGCGCGACAAACTTGTCGTTGTTGCTGGCCTGCGGGTCTTCCATGATGGCGCGCAGTTGGCTCAGGTGCGCCGGGCGCAGGAAGTGCGCGATGTCATGCATCGCCGTCTCGGTCAGCAGGCGAAGCGCCTCGGGCGCCACCTGAAGGAACTCTCGACCGTCCGGGCCTTCGACCGTTCGTACACCCTCCCTGGTCAACAGCCGGTATGTCGTGTGGTCGGCTCCCAGGGGAAGCAGGTCTTCATATTCGAACTCGGGCACCGTGGCTCCTTTGACAACAACGCACGTATTACCGCGACCTGCCAAGATCAGCCCTGGCCTGCGGACCGCTCCAGCGTAGATCCTGGCCGGTGGTGGCGCGCGTCACACCCATCGGGCGAGCCTGTGTAACGAGTCGTTCGGTTCGTCAGGGTCCTTGAGTTATCGGTAGCTCGGACCGCTGTGGCGGGTGGGCACCCGCGCGCGAAACGGTGATGGCAGCGCTGGCCAGAGCGCGGTTCACCGCCGGTGTTACGTCGGCCATCGAGGCGGATCGCAGTCGCTCGCGTGCCTCTATACCGCCCAGAAGTGCGGCATCCAGAAGCCCGGACATCAGGCCTGCCATGAAGGAGTCGCCAGCGCCGACGGAGTCCACGACCTCGACCACAGGAGCGTCAACACTAGTGAGTTCTCCGGTGGTGCTGAGCCCGATCACGGCGCCTTTGACGCCGCGAGTCACCACGATCAGAGTGGGTCCCAGCAGTCCCCACAACCGCAGAATGTCTGACAGAGGCGCCCCGTCGTACAACCAGGCGATGTCCTGGTCGCTGGCCTTGACCACGTCGCTGAGCCCAACGAGCTGCTCGATCTTGGCGCGGACCTCATGCGGGTCATCCATCAGGGCAGGACGGGCGTTCGGGTCGTAGGAGATCGTGGCGCCGGGGCGTGCCCTCTGCAGAATGGCCAGCACGGCGGACGCGCCGGGCTCCAAGGTGGCGGCTATGGAGCCAGTGTGGACGTGCGCCATCCCTTCGAGGGGTTGGCCCTCGTTCAGCTCCCAGGTCAGATCAAATCTGTATGCCGCTGCGCCGGTCACGTCCAGCGTGGAGGTGGCCACGGATGTCGGTCGGACCCCGATGCTGCCCTCGGTGAGGGCCACGCCTTCTTCTTCAAGAAGACTCGCGATCCTGGCTCCTCGTTCGTCCTGGCCGATCATGGTGGCCAAGGTGACGTCGTGGCCGAGGCGGGCAAGACCGACAGCCACGTTGGCCGGGCTGCCTCCGACATGCTCGGTGGCGGTGCCTTCAGGGCGTTGGACGATGTCGATCAGCGACTCGCCGATGACCAGCGTGCGCATGGGGGGCTCCTCCGGGTCGGGGTGGGCGGCGCCAGAACTCTATCGGTGGGATAGGCCGTCGCGAGGATCCCAGAACCAACCGCGCCTCGCCATACGGCCGGCCGTCAGCCAGTATTGGCAGTGTGAGTACGCCCAGAGCCCCAGACACAGTCAACGCCCCGGCCTTGCAGCCCCCTGCGCGGCGCGGTTTCGGCAGCCTGCCCAGCATGGTTATCTCCATGGTGGTGATCATGGCAGCTGTGCTGGCCTGGGTGGCGATGGTGCCGCGGGTCCGCGAGATCAGCCAGCCAGCGGTCGATGTCACGTCGGTTGCCCAATATGTGCGCCAGGAGACCGGCTGGGCGATCTCCTGGCCCCGGCTGCCCGCGGGGTGGAAGGCCACCAACGCGCGCTTCGACTCGGCCGCTGGTGCAGTTCAGGCCTGGCACGCGGGCTACCTCTCCCCAGATGGCCAATACCTTTCGATCGACCAGGCCGAGAAGGCCACCGCCACGGACAACTGGATTTCGCAGCGGACGTCCAATGGCCAGAGCGAGGGCACGTTGTCGGCAGCGGGAAGGACCTGGCGCAAGCTGCGCTCCCGGGCCATCCTCCAGCGCAGTCTCGTGTCCATCGGCCCCGGTGCCCATGGCCTGACCACCGTGCTGAGCGGGACGGCGCCCTACCTCCAGCTGGCGCAGTTCGCCCAGACGCTCAAGCCGGTGCCTGCGAACTGACGGCGTCGGCCCGCAACCGGTCCAGAAGGCTCAGCCCTGGGCCGGCTTGGCGTCCGATCCGGTAGTGAGCTTGGCCTCGGCCCCATCGAGCCACGTGTTGCAGTGGGCCGCCAAAGCCTCACCCCGCTGCCACAGGGTCATGCTGGCCTCGAGCCCGATCTGGCCGCCCTCGAGCTGGGCGACGATCGAGATCAGCTCGTCGCGAGCCTGCTCGTAGGTCAGGGTGGTGATGTCGGGGAAGTCGGCTGTCATCGAGGTCGGAGTCTGGTCGTCCTTGGCTGCCACCTGACCACTCTATGGCCGTGTGCGTACTTATGGCCGCTGGCTCACGGGGCGCACCGCGAAGTCGCCTCGAGCTACCCGCACCCTCAGAAGCTCGTCGACCTCGACCTCTGCCCGGTCCATGACGACCCGGCCGTTGCCATGCTGAACGACGGCGTAGCCCCGCTCCAGGGTGGCCAGCGGCGACAGCGACCGCACCTGGGCGCGCAGGTGGTCTATCTGGTCGCGTTGGCGATGCAGGTCGGCCAGGACACGCCGCTTGGCCCGGTCCGTCAGAGCGTCCAACTCCTGTCTGCGGGCGGTGATCATGGCTCGAGGGTCGGCCATCACCGGTCTTGAGCGCAGGGCGACCAAGAGGCGACGTTCGGTGTGCACCCGCGAAGCGAGCGCTCGTGAGACTCGCTGGCGCGTCTGTTCGATTGCTGCCCGCTGCTCTTTGACATCGGGGACGATCCGTTTGGCCGCGTCGGTCGGCGTCGAGGCGCGAAGGTCGGCGACGAAGTCCAGCAGAGGTGTGTCGACGTCGTGGCCGATGGCGCTGACCACCGGGGTGACCGCTCTGGCAACGGCTCTGACCAGAGCCTCATTGCTGAAGGGAAGCAGGTCTTCGAATGAGCCGCCGCCCCGGGTGATCACGATGACATCTACGCTGCGATCTGCATCGAGCTCGCTTAAGGCAGCGCTGACCTCGGGCACAGTGTTCGGTCCTTGGACCGAGACCGTTCGGATCTCGAACTGGACAGCGGGCCAGCGCCGTCGTGCGTTTTCTACGACGTCCTTCTCGGCTGCGCTGGCCCGACCGCAGATGAGCCCGATCTTGTGCGGCAGGAACGGCAGGGGGCGTTTTCGGTCAAAGTCGAACAGCCCCTCGGACGCCAGGATCCGTTTGAGGTGCTCCAGTCTGGCCAGCAGCTCGCCAACTCCGACCGGGCGCACCTGGCGGGCGGCGAGCTGCAGGGTGCCGCGTTTGGTCCAGAAGGTGGGTTTGGCCTGGACCACGACCCGAGCGCCCTCGGCCAGTGGTGCGGACATTGCGTCAAGAATCGTGGTGCGGACCGTTACATTTAGCGACATGTCGACGTCCGGGTCACGCAGGGTGAGGTAGGCGGTGGACTGCCCCGGACGGCGACTGACCTGGATTACCTGGCCTTCGACCCATAGGGCAGACATCTTGTCGACATAGTCAGCGATCTTGACGCTGAGTAGCCGTACCGGCCATGGATCCTCGGCGGTCGTATCTCCGGCGCGCTCGGGCAGGGGCTTCGGGCTGCTCACCGGCCCACTCTATGAGGCGCCTTACGATAGGTGGGTGACTGCTACGACGAAACGAGTGTTGCTGGCTGCTCCGCGTGGGTACTGCGCGGGGGTTGACAGGGCTGTGGTGACGGTCGAGAAGGCATTGGAGCTCTACGGGCCGCCGGTCTACGTCCGCAAGGAAATCGTGCATAACAAGCACGTGGTCAGCACGTTGCAGAAGCGCGGCGCGATCTTCGTGGACAAGACACAGGAGGTGCCCGAGGGCGCAACGGTCGTGTTTTCCGCACACGGTGTCGCGCCGGTCGTACACGACGAAGCGCGCGCGCTGTTCCTGAAGACGATCGACGCAACTTGCCCGCTGGTGACCAAGGTTCACCACGAAGCAGTGCGTTTCGCCGAAGAGGACTACGACATTTTGCTGATCGGTCACGAGGGACACGAGGAGGTCGTGGGCACGGCGGGGGAGGCCCCCGACAACGTGACGGTGGTGGAAGGTCCAGAGGACGTAGCCAACGTCGTAGTGCGCAACCCGTCCAAGGTTGTGTGGCTGTCGCAGACCACTTTGTCTGTGGACGAGACCATGGAGACCGTCAGCAGGCTGCGCGAGAAGTTCCCCCTGTTGCAGGACCCGCCTAGCGACGACATCTGCTACGCCACACAGAACCGCCAGATGGCCGTCAAGCAGATGGCCCCGGACACCGACCTGATGATCGTCGTCGGATCGCGTAACTCGTCAAACTCCGTGCGTTTGGTCGAG
>Ga0182021_10003106_pt1 | contig 19502 bp, 15 predicted proteins | sample 612E3MmetaG_FD_120493 | JGI IMG/M metagenome (GOLD analysis project Ga0182021, IMG submission 120493) | Permafrost microbial communities from Stordalen Mire, Sweden - 612E3M metaG (Illumina Assembly) | ecosystem: Environmental > Terrestrial > Soil > Wetlands > Permafrost | place: Sweden... | reverse complement strand
CGCCGCCGCCGCCATCGAGAAGGTTTTCGTATAGGCAAGCGGGCCGAACAGGCGGCCTTCCTGCGATTCCAGCGTGAAAATCGGCATGAACGACACGGTGATGATGAGGAGGCTGAAGAACAGCGCCGGTCCCACCTCCTTGGCCGCCTCGATGAGGATTTCCGCGCGCGGTCTCCCCGTATCGCGCTCTAGATGCTTGTGTGCGTTTTCGATCATCACGATGGCGCCGTCGATCATGGCGCCGATGGCAATCGCGATGCCGCCGAGGCTCATGATGTTGGCGCCCAGGCCCAGCCAGCGCATGGCCGCGAACGCCATCAGGATGCCAACCGGTAGCATGAGGATCGCAACCAGGGCGCTGCGGATATGCAGGAGGAAGACGATGCACACCAGCGCGACGATGGCGCTTTCCTCGATAAGCGTCTCCTTGAGTGTACTAATCGCCGCGTAGATGAGGTTCGAGCGGTCGTAGACCGGCACGATGTCCGTGCCCTTGGGCAGGCTCGCCGCCAGTTCCGCGAGGCGCTTCTTGACGTTGCCGATCACGTCGAGCGCGTTGAGCCCGAAGCGCTGCAAGGCGATGCCGCTCGCCACCTCGCCCTCGCCGTTCAACTCGGTAATGCCGCGCCGCTCGTCCGGCCCAAGCTCCACCCGCGCCACGTCGCGCAAGAGGACCGGCGTGCCCTTCTCGGCCTTGAGCACGATCTTACCGATGTCTTCGAGCCCGCGCAGGTAGCCCTTGCCGCGCACCACATATTCGAACTCGGAAAGCTCCAGCGTGCGCCCGCCAACATCTGTGTTGCTGCGCCGGATGGCTTCGCGGATTTTGTCGAGCGGGATAGAGAGATCGCGAAGCTTCTGCGGGTCCACGATGACATTGTACTGCTTCACGAAGCCGCCCACGCTCGCGACCTCAGCGACGCCTTCGGCCTTCGCGAGCCCGTAACGCAATGTCCAATCCTGTAACGAGCGCGTCTGCGCGAGGTTCAGGTCTTTGGAAACGGCCGCGTACTGGTAGACCCAGCCCACGCTGGTCGCGTCCGGCCCAAGCACGGGAACAACGCCCAATGGCAGCCGCGAGGTGGCGGCATTCAGATATTCGAGCACGCGGCTGCGCGCCCAGTAGATGTCCGTGCCGTCCTCGAAGATGATGTAGACGAAGGACGCGCCGAAGAAGGAGAAGCCGCGCACCACCTTCGATTTCGGCACGGTGAGCATGGCACTCGCGAGCGGATAGGTGACTTGGTCTTCGACCACCTGCGGCGCCTGGCCGGGATAGGTGGTGTAGACGATAACCTGCGTATCCGAGAGGTCCGGGATGGCGTCGAGCGGCAGATGCTTAAGGGCATAGATGCCGCCGGCAACCGCGACGAAGGTGGCGATCAGCACGAGGAGGGCGTTGCGCGCAGACCAGTCTATAATCCGGGCAATCATTGGACATCTCCAGCGGCCAGGCTTTGCAGCGCTGCTCTCAGGTTGCTTTCGGCGTCGATAAGGAAGTTGGCGGCGGTTACGGCCCTGTCGCCTTCGGAAATGCCCTCCTTGATCTCGACGAAGCCGTTGCCGCGCATGCCTGCCCTCACGGGGCGCGGCTCGAAGCGGCCTTCGCCCTTATCCACGATAACGAACTGGTGCGCGCCGCCATCGATCACTGCGCTTTCGGGAACGGCGATCACAGGCGCCCCGCTACCGCTTTCGATGACGGCATCCGCGTACATGTTGGGCCGCAGGATGCCGGCCGGGTTGGCAAGCTCGATGCGGACGCGGGCCGTGCGCGTGTCTTTGTTGAGTACGGGATAGATGAGGCCGATCTTGCCGGTGAAAGTGCGGCCGGGATAGCCGCGCGGGGTGACGGCGACGGTTTGGCCCGGCTCGATCAGGCCCAGGTCGCGCTCGGCCACATCGGCAAGCACCCACACCACGGAGAGATCGGCGATGCGGAACAGGATGTCGCCTGCCTTCGCTTGCATGCCTTCGACGACATTGTGCTCGACCACGAAGCCGTCGCGGGGGGCGGGCCAAGTGACAGTCAGCGAGCCCTGACGGCTCTTTGCGATCTCGCCGATGATTTCATCCGGAACGCCGAGATTTTCGAGGCGCTGGCGTGCTCCGCGTTCTTGAGGCAGGCCGCCCGTGCTGGGAAGGTTCAGATCGGTCACGTATTGGGCGGCGGCGGCGGACAAGGCGGAGGCATAGACCCGCATCAACGGCTCGCCTTTGTGCACGTAAGCGCCGGTTGTGATGTGCTCAAGTCCGTTCAGGAAGGCGTCGAAGCGCAGCGCTACGACTGCTTGGCGGTGCTCGTCCTCCTGGACGGTGCCGGACGCGCGGATCGAGACCGTAAGAACGCGGCGGGATACGGGCTCGGATCTGACGCCGGTGCGCTGCAGCTTCCCAGGCGAAAGCCTGATCGCCGGTCCGCCGTCATCTTCGCCCTCGTGGACGGGCACGTAGTCCATTCCCATCGAGTCCTTCTTGGGAACGGGCGACACATCCGGCAGCCCCATCGGGTTGCGGTAGTAGAGGATCTTCCTGCCCGCTTGCTGCTTGGCCGGTTTCGTTTCCTTGAAACCGGCCTCTTCGTCCTCGTAGACTGGAATATAGTCGCGCCCGTCCGCCGTCTTCCTGGCCTCCGCCGCAAAATCGTTCTTGCCGTCCGGGTCTTTCCAATAAAGGACGGTCCTAACAGCGGCCGGGGCGCTGGCAGGCTGCGAAGCCTCGCGATTGTGCGGCAGCAATGGCCATGTGCCGGCCCCGAAGCGGTAGCCGGCAATGGCGCTCGCGAGGAGTGCCGCAAGGGCAGCTCCCGCGACGACGCTCCTGTTCATGCGCCTATTCCTTGGCCGTGATGACAACCAAGCCTTCGACGGTCTCGCTCTCGCCGGGCACCTTGGCCAAGAGCTTCAGCGCCCATTTGCCGGCCATGGTTGGCCGGGCCTTGAAGCGGTAGACGCCGGGCTCGCTGGACGGCTCAGGGGTGAGGGTACCTGTCATATCGCCCATGTCTTCGGGGGACATGTCGAGCCGGCTGCGGAAGATCACCGCATTGGCCACCGGCGTGCCGCTAGCCTTCTGGACGAGCCGCGCGGCCACATCGCCACCAGTGCCGCTCCCGACTTCGGTCTTGACGGGCTGGAACTCGTAATCTTTTGCGCCCGCCTGGGCCATCGAAAGGGAAGCGGCGAGGGTGAGTGCCGCGCCCGCGAAGGTAATCAGTCTCTTGTTCATGATCCGGTCCTTGAAATGCACGGGTTAAGCGTACGCGTTAGCGGCGCTTTGGAGAATGCACGTGTAGGAAGGATCAGGCCCTGGGCGGGGGGCCTTGGGGATTGAGACGAAGGCCGGGGGGCTCTGCGGAGTTTGGCGATTCGAACCCGCTCGCGCCGGTCAGCCGTAACGGTTCGGGCATGGCGAACACCGCCAGCGTCTGAGCGCCGCAGCCAAGGGCGCAGCCGCATCCCGCATCCGGGCATTTTGACTTGGAGCCATGATCGCAGCATGCGTGGCCGGCGGGCGCCTCATGATGGCGCTTGGTCTTATGGCAATCTGGGGCATCGTCCGCGACTGCAACCACCGTGCCGGTATTCTTGAACGCGGCATGCGTCGCCCGCGCGCCCGTGATTGGCGCAAGGGTAAGAGAGACGGCGATGAGGAAAGCGATGAACGCCCTTGCGGCGGCCGGCATCGTGGCACCTCCGGCGTCCATCATGAAACGATGCGTCTCCAAGTCAATGGATTTCGTGCGAGCATGCCTAGTGGCTAAGCGCGATCAGGCGAAAACAAACTTGGTAAATGCGAGCCCGCATTTGTCCGGTTGAAGGCAAAACTCACCCCTGGATATTCAAGCCAAGGCCGCTGCGAACTGGAAAGAGAAGCAGGGGCGCCCGGCCGCTTTAGCCTCCCGCCCCTTTCTGCCCCTCCAGCGCCGCCCATAACGTGCGCGCCTGCTTCGCGGTCTCCGGCGGAAGCTTCGCCAGCAGCTCTTCGCTCAGCGTGCCCGTAGCCTGCGCCTTCTCGAACAGCGCCTGGATGCTGGCGAAGCGCTCCCGCTCCACCTCCGGCACCGGAGAATTCACGATAGCCCCGGCCTTGATCCGTTCGATTACGGCCTCGATCCGGTCCACCAAACCGGCGTTCCCATCCGCGCCCGCCAGGCTGCAAGCCACCGCATAGTCGCCGATCAGGCTCTCGACAAGCCGCCAGAAAACCTGCGGCGTCTTCTCGAAGAAGGGGGCAATCGCCGCAAGCGCTTCTTCCAGCGCGGCCATGGCTTCTTTGTTCTGCCCCTTGCTCAAATGGATTTGGCCGAGCGCGCGAAGGCTCATCGCCAGATCGGGTGCGTGGGAGTCGAAGCGGGCTTTGGCGAGGTGCCGGTAGATCCTCGCCGCCTCAAGGCTCGAACCCAGAGCCTCCTCGTGCTTTCCGAGCGCGGAGAGGCGGCTGCCAACGGAGCTTAAAGCATCCGCAATGTCCTTGAGTGCGAATTCCAGCCGGCTGGCATCCGCTCCCTTCGACCGGAGTTTGGAAAGGGCCGCCGTTGCTTGCGCGGCGTGGCGCGAGGCGACTTTGTGCGCAAACTCCAGGAGTTCGGGATGCGATTTGGGCAGCGCCAGGTCGAGGGCGCGCAGCGCTTCGAAATCGAGGGCGCCAAGCAAAACCTCGATGCGGCGTTTGAGCGGACCGGGGCTCCCGGTCAGCACCGCCACGAAAGCGGCGGCAAGCGGGGGCATGTGGTTCAAAATGAGCCCGTCGAGCACCACCGCGGCCTTGCCGGCCTTGACGCCATGTTCGGCGCCCGCCGCGCGCTGCAACGTCGCGACGAGATGGCGGTTGCGCGCTTCCCGTACCGCTTCGGGCTGCGTATCGATCCAGGCGAGGCAGCCCTCGATCAGCTCGGCGTCCGCGGTGGCGGCGAGGTGATGCTCGCCCAAAAGCTCCGGCTCGATGGGGGCGATGCTGCCATCGTCCCGTCCGTAGAGGCAGGCGAGATTGTACAACGCCGGCCCCACATCCGCATCCCCGTCGCTCCGGTCTTCGTGGAATTCGTCCGCCAGGAGCAGCGCTTCGGCGGCCGCGTCCGATGGCGCGCCCCCTACCGCCGCCACCTGGGCGGCGCCGTGCTCCAAGTCCTCGCGCGAACCGTCCGCAAGCGGGCCAAGAAGCTTCTCCCAACGCGCGAACTCCAGGTCCAACACCTTATCAAGCTGCCTGGCGATGCCGTCGCCGGCGGCGGGCGGCATGCCGCAGAGGTAAAGCAGCGCCTCCATCTGGATGGCAAGCGGGCGCTCGAAACCGTCGCCCTTCGTGATCCGTTCAAGCCTCTCGCGCGGCGGCGCGCCGGCCGGCCTCGCAAAGCCATACGCCTGCAAGACAGGCCAGAACCTCACGACGCTTTCCTTGAACAAGGCCTGCCGCGCACCCGCGCTTGCCATCGGGTTCAGCGCGAGTGCGTGTGGCGTGCCGGCGAACAGCCGGGCGATCTCTTCATGGTCCTCGCGCAGCCGCTCCCACCAGGGGGAGGCGCTGCGGGACAGAAGCACGAGGCGCAGCGGCCGGGCCGTGTTCGCGCGCTTTTGCAGGAGCAGCCGGGCGATTTTCACCACCTCGGCCTGGCGTGCCTCGGCGTGGTCGAGGACGATCAGCACACCCGCATCCTTGCCGCGCCGCACGCGCCGCTCCAGCGCCTGCCAAGCCTGCCCGCTCCAGGCTTCATCGCCGCCCCAATCGCGATCGAGGAAGCCGGCCGTCCAGCCCGCCTCGCGCAGCTCGGCCGCGACCTCGATCATGAGCCGGGTCTTGCCCAAGCCGCCCGGCCCGTGACAGAGACGGCCGGTCGCGGGCTGTGCGGCGTTCTGGCACCATGCGAGGCAGTCCCGCTTGGCGCCGGCCGCGTCGTTGAAGGACACCACCGCGTATCGCGCTTGCAGAAGCTCCGAGGGCAGGGTTTCGCGCGGATCGCTCTTCAGCGTCTCCTGCTTTGCGTCCAGAAGCGGATCGCCGTCATCCTCGGCATCGTCATCCTCCACGGGCGCGGCGGCCTCAGGCTTCCCCTGCGTGGCGCTGGAAGCCGCACCGTCGCGATCCAGGGCAGCCTGTTCCTCCGAAGGGGCGGCCTCCGGCTTCTCCTCCACCGCACTGAAGGGCGCACCGCCGTCATCGAAAGCTTCCTCTTCCGCCAAGGGCGCGATGGCCTCAACCTCAACCTCAACCTCAACCTCAACCTCCACCTCCACCTCCACCGCGCTGGAGAGTGCTGCGCCGTGATCGAGGGCTTCCTCTTCCTTCGAGGGTGCGACGGCCTCGGCCTTCTCCTCCACCGCGCCGAAGAGCGCAGCGCCGTGATCGAGGGCTTCCTCTTCCTCCGAGGGTGCAATGGCCTTGGCCTTCTCCTCCACCACGCTGAAGAGCGCGCCGCCGCGATCGAGGGCAGCCTCTTCCTCCGAAGGCGCGACGGCCTCAGGCTTCTCCTCCACTACGCTGAGAAGCGGACCAGCGTAATAGATGCCAGCGTCTTCCTTCGAGCGCGCCGCCGCCACGGGCTTGGCCTCCTTGACCCTGGAGGGCAGGCCGCTCTCGCCGCGGGCGCCGGCTTTCTTCAAAGGCGCAACAGCCTCTGGCTGCTCCCACATCTCGCCGGGAAGCGGAGCGGCATAGAGGAAAACGCTGTCTTCATACAAGGCCGGAACGGTCTCAAGCCGTTCCTGAGCCACGCTGGGGAGCGAACCGTTGCGAACGCCGGCATCGGTTCCGCTCAAGGCCACGCCAGTCTCAGGCTTCTCCCAAGCCAAGCTGGGAAGCGGACTGTTGTAATCGCGGGTGCCGCCGTCCTCGATTGGAGCGGCGGTTTCGAACTTCTCCCGTGCCGCGCTGGGATGCGGCCCGCCGTCATCAAGGCTGAACGGCCCGGGATTCGTGACCGCAGCGTCATCCCCGCGCATGCGTGGATACATATGAACGCTTGTTTCAACGCCAGAAATGGGTTCCCGCTTTCGAGGGAACGACGCTGCGGAGCCATCCCCGATGCCCGCGATTTGGACTTCTTCGCGGGTGCCATCCTCCTTCAAGGAAGCGGCGGTCACGGCTTTCTCCGGTGCCGCGCCTGGAAGCGGTTCGCCAAAACCGCCGCCCTCATCTTCCTCCTCAAGTACGGCGATCTCAAGCGGCTTGCCCGCCATCACCCCAGCGATGCTTTCCAGAATACCCTCGATATCGCTAAGGAGCTTCACCTGATAGATGCTGTATGGCATCGGGATTTTGCCGGCCGGAAAGCCGTCCAAGGCCACGTTGACCAGCCGCCCCTGCGTAAAAGCGGTGTGCGCCTCCGATTTGATCGAATCGGCGGTTGCGGCATCCTCGTTCCAGATCACCACGATGGCGCGGGCAGCCTCGGTCTTGGCGCTGATGTGCCCCTCGAAGCTGCCCCAGCTTTCGAGTTTATTGTCGCACCAGACGGAATCCCGCCCGTATCGCGCCTCGATGGCTTTCTCCAGTTTTCGCGTCAGACCGCGACGCTTGGACGAATAGCTGATGAAAATCTCGTGCATGCAAGATCCGGATGCCCAGGTTAGCGGCCCGATATTCGAGAAATGCGCCGTGGTCAAGGCAAGGCTACACAGGTCGCGCGCCGGACCTGCACCAAGACCGCTGAAGGCAGGCGGACCGGCTTACTCAAGGTGGCAGCTACGCAAGCATGCAACCATACCATCCGGGAAACGTGCCGGAATGTGGATGGCTTCTGCCGGCAGGCGGCCGGAACGCCGTCTTCGAAAACGGTCCAGCCCGGATCTAAATCCGGCGCGAAATGTCGCAGGCGCAGGAATCCGGCGGCCGATTACTCCGTGTGCCACAAACGCGCCCAGAAATAATAAGATTAAATTGCTTGCACTTAACGGCACAAGGTTTTTTCTAGATCAGACAGATTTATCCAGAGTGAACCCTGTTCTGTGGGCGATTTTGTCTGCTGCCTCTGCTGCTGGCGGCACGGCTAGCTTTGGCATTTGCGTGCCAAGGGAGACTGCACAAACACAGGAATTACTGTAACTGCAAACGGGGGGGAGCAGTTGCCATGATGAACTCCAGACTTATCTCTGCTATTCTGTTCGCATTTTCCGTACTGCTCCTTGCCGGACCTCAGGCTTTCGCGCAGGCAAAGCACTCTGTCCGCGACAATACTAACGCTCGCTATGAGGAAAAGCGGCGGCAAACCAACAGCATCGCCGTTGCCATCATGACCTCGGGCATGACCTGCACCTGCTCGCGTTTCGCCGAGGACATACGCAACGTGGTCAACGATCTGCGGCCTGGCGGCTTGCGCGTCCTGCCAATTCTCGGCGTCGGGGGGCTGCAAAACCTGAACGATGTGCTGTTTCTCAGCAACATGGACATGGGCACCGTCGATCAGGACAACATCTTGGTGCTAAAGCAGAAAGATCCGCAACTCTACGCCGATCTCGAACATCGCGTTCATTATATAACCAAGCTGTACAATTCCGAGCTTCACGTTCTGGCACGCCAGGAAATTAGAACCTTCGCCGATCTGAGAGGAAAGAAGGTCAATTTCAACCTCAAGAATAGCCAGGTCGACGTTACCGCCGACCGCGTGTTCAATATGCTGAAACTCAAGGTGGAACGGCATTACGACGACGTGGACACGGCGAACGCCAAATTGCTGAAGGGCGAGATCGACGCGGCACTAGTGCTGTCCGGCGCGCCGCATTCGACCACCGCGAAGCTGAAAAGCTCGGACGGCGTGCACTTCCTGTCGCTGGACGATGGCAGCTTGCCGGGGTATCTCCTTGCGCCGGTCTTCGCTGAATATCTGCCCGGCGAGCTGACCAGCGATGTTTATCCCAATCTGATACCACCGGGCGCCCCGGTGCAAACCATCGTCAACCGCACCTTGCTCGCCACTTATGCCTGGCCGGAAAATTCCGCGCAGTACCGTAAACTCGCGCACTTCGTGACGGAATTCTTCAACAGGATCGGCTGCTTCAAGGAGGGCGGGCGTCACCCGAAGTGGCGTGAGGTCAATCTCTGGACCGATATGCCTGGGTGGACTCGCTTTAAGCCGGCCGCCGAATGGCTCGCCGCTCATCGCGCGCAGGCAGCAGGTGGCGCGTTAGCGTGCCCAGGCGCCGTTAGCACCGCCGCGGCTGCGGGGACGCGTCCGGAAGATGGGGGATGCCCCACATGCGGTAGCGGCAATTTACCGGCAGTGAGCCCAACGCAGCCGGCGAAAAAGAATTTCTAATACCGGAATGCCGGGATGCAGGAATAGCGAACGGTTCACCCGATACGAGAGGACAAGATAAAGCCTCCCGCAGCAGCGCTTATTCCTGCGGGGACGGCTCCCACCCCGGCACAAGTAATGCGTATAGCTATGAGGAATTCCATGCCGGTTGTACGACGTTATATTCTCGGGCGCATCGTCAGCCCCCTGGCGGCTGCCGGTGCGATCCTGTGCCTGCACTCCGCGGCCTTCGTATCCTGCGCGACCCCCCTGGAAATTAGACAGCAACTCGCCGGCGTACCGGGCGAGGAAGTGCCGCTGCGCCTGGAACTACCTGCGAAGCCGATGCCGGGCGAGGCAACCAGCATGGGCTTCGTCCGCATCCTTGGCCTTCCGCCCATGTTCTCGCTGAACCGCGGTTTCGCCGCCGCCGGCGCCTGGGCCGTTTCGCTCGGCGAGGCTGACGCGCTCGCCCTTGCCGCACCGGCGAATTTCGAGGGCACTTTGGTGCTGACCGTTGAGTTGGTGCGCGATGAGAGCGACGAGCCGCAGAGATGGCAGATACAAATCACGCTCGTGCCAAAGCAGTCTGGCACCACGCCGCAACAGCCCGCCATGGCGGCCATGGCCACCCTGGCTCCAACTTCTCCTACTGCCCCCCAGCCGAAGCCCGCGGAAAGCATCGGAAGCATGAAGGCCGCCCAACCGCTACGCGCCGCTGCCCGCGCTCAAATGGATCGTGGCAGGCAACTGCTGCAAGAAAACGATGTTGCCGCCGCACGGCTGATTTTCAAACGGCTAGCCCAATCCGGCGTTGCGGAAGCTGCCTTCGCGCTGGCGCAAACCTACGATCCGGAATTTCTGAAGACGATCCCCACTGCCGGCCTGCAGCCCGACCTTGTCCAGGCCCGCAAATGGTATGAAAGGGCCGCGGTAATGGGCAACCCCGCCGCTGCCCTCCGCTTCGGGGAGCTTTACCCCCGCTGAGGGGCATCATAGACGCGGACAGGACGTAAGATCGCGTAACGAATAAAGGGAATCTCCCCTCACCCTGCCCCTCTCCCACGCAAGCTCGCCTTGGCGAGCTTGCTACTCAAGAGTGTCCATATCCGCAAGCGGATATGGATGGGAAAGGGAACGCCAGAAATCTCGCTGCGGCTGATTCAGGGGCTCCTTCTCCCATGGGGAGAAGGCCAGGATGACGGGAGATTCCCTCAGTTCAGCGCACCACCCAACGGCGGGTTAGCGCCCTCTGTGACACCAATACCGGACGCTGGCCCTATTATTTCGCCTCCACCGGCATCGTCTTTTCAATGGTGTTGCCCGTCGGGGGATCGATCGTCGCGAAGGCGAGCCCCGCCTTTTTCCAGGCGCCCAGGCCGCCGTCGATATGAAGCACCTCGGCAATACCGGCCGCGATGCACTTCTTCGCCGCCGCCGTCGAGCGCATGCCCGTACCGCAATGGAACACCACGGGTTTGCCATTCTGCGCTGGCAGCTTGGCGGGATTGAACGACGACAAGGGGAACAGCATCGCGCCTGGGATGTGCTCGAAGGCGTATTCGACGGGCGTCCGCACGTCTACGATAACGATTTCATTGACATCGAAACGCTCTTTGACCTCATGCGGGGTGAGGCTCACAAGCATGCCAGTTTCCAGAATTTCCTGCTTTGCCATGATATACGCCTTTCACAATTTGGCCCAGGAACAGACCTTCGCTTATTGGGCTGCGCTGCGGGATTTTCACCAGGGTGACCGGGCTTCCGAAAAGTATTGCGCAATTCGCCGGCCAAGCGGTGGATCGCACCAGCAGGCTGAAGGCTGGATTGCCCACCATCGCGCGCATCGAACGGTAACGAAGTGTAGCTGGGGAGGATTATCCTCAGCGAGCTGAGTAATCCTTACGGATGTGAGAATTAAGGCAAAATTGGATTACGGGGGGGGACTGCGCCCACCTGCCGCACGAAGCCCGTGCGCCATGAAGAAGACGGAGAAGCCCCGCGCTCGGAACATCGCATTGCCCCGCGTCACAGCTTAATAAAGCGTTATTCTGCCCTGCGGCCCGATTATGGTAAATACGCGTAAGGTAAACGCACGCTCCCATTCGTCATTTTTGCAGCATTTCCGCGAATTTTTCCGGTTTTTTGCCCGATTTCCGCGTTTCAAAAGTACCGTTAAATATACGCACAACTTGCCTGTTAACCGAGTTCCCGCTTCCGGGCGCCGGTCAAACGAGGACACAACCTGTTTTATATCAATACGTTAGCGCAAAAGCGCCGTCCCTTAACGCTTCCGTAAAAGGCTCGTGCTATATTAGCTCAATACTGAAATACAGCGCCCGGTCGCAAAAAACGGGGCAAACTGGGTTAACGCCGTGTTACTCGAAGAACAGCGTCGAGACGGACTTTTCGCCCGAGGTCCGCAGGATCGCCTCGCCGATCAGGCCTGCGAGCGAGAGCACCTCGATATTGGCGGCGACCCGCACGGCCTCTGTCGGCACGATGGTATCGGTGATGAGAAGTTTCTCGATCTTGGACGCCATGATCTTGGCGACGGCGCCGCCCGAGAGCACACCGTGGGTGATATAGGCCACCACCGATTTGGCCCCGCGCTCCGCCAACGCCGCGGCGGCGTTACAGAGCGTGCCGCCGGAGTCGATGATATCGTCGATCATGATGCAGTCGCGGCCGGCGACGTTGCCGATCACGTTCATGACCTCGGATTCGCCTGGGCGGTCGCGGCGCTTATCGATAATGGCGAGCGGCGCGTCGATGCGGCTGGCGAGCCCGCGCGCGCGCACCACGCCACCTACGTCCGGCGAGACCACGGTAATGTTGCCATTCGTGAACCGCGAGCGGATGTCGCGCACCATCACAGGCGCCGCATAGAGGTTGTCGGTCGGGATATCGAAGAAGCCCTGGATTTGCCCGGCGTGCAGGTCCACGGTCAGCACACGGTCCACACCTGCATGCGTGATCAGATTGGCCACGAGCTTAGCCGAGATCGGCGTCCGCGGCATCGTCTTGCGATCCTGGCGCGCATAGCCGAAATAGGGGATTACCGCCGTGATGCGCCGCGCGGAGGCCCGCCTCAACGCGTCGATCAGGATCAGCAGCTCCATCAGATTGTCGTTAGCCGGATAGGACGTCGACTGGATGACGAAGATGTCTTCGCCCCGGACGTTCTCCTGCACCTCGACAAAGATTTCCATGTCCGCAAACCGCCGGACAATGCATTGCGTGAGCGGCGTTTTCAGATAGGCGGCGATGGCGTGAGCCAGCGGGCGATTGCTATTGCCGGCGACCAGCTTCATGACTCGTGACAGTCCATGTGTCTATTGCGGTAGGAAAAAACGGTACGAGCGCGCTTCTAACAGCGCGCCCGTCATATGTAAACCCGCGAATGTAAGTGCAAGGCAGCGATTTCCGCCGCGCTTGGGCATCGTTAACCGGCCGAACCGTTTGCGCCCTGCTGGGCCTGGCCCGCCGCAGGTTGCTGCAGTAGCTTCGAAACCTCCGAGGCAGCGGCACCAGCCGCCTGATCGGCAACCTCGCCCCAGGTGCCGTCCAGGCTCCCCGCGACGATCTTGTTGTTCTGCACGACCGTCTTTTCCATCTGGCGGCCCGTCGGATCGATCACAGCCCAACGGATGGTGATCGTCTGCTGGCCATTCGCCGAGGCGCTAAGCTCGACCTGCCCCTGAATCTTGTAGGCTCCAGCCTTCGAGGCCGCCACAAGCTTGATCCCCTGCTGCTTCAGAGCGCGCTTCATGGCTTCGGAAAGCGCTGTCTTGCCATCGCCAGGCGCACCGGAGACCGCCGGAACGACCGCGACGACATCGGACGGGCTCGCAGCCGCCTTCGGCTTGCCCTGCGTGGGAACCTCAACCGCGGAGGCAAGGGAGGCCGTCTCCTGCGTGGCGGCAGGCTGGGCCGGCGCGGGCTTTGGCGCGGATTTCGCCGCGACCTTTGCAGGCGCCGCTGCTGGTGTGGCGCTTGCCACCGGGATCGGCGCAGGCACTGGATTGTCGAGCCAAGCTGTCACTACGGTCGCCGATTTGGCTGCCACTTGCTGCAGGCCTTCCTCGGTGACGTGGTTCCAGGAATCGCCGCCATGCTTCGGCGAAACGCCCTCTTCGCCACCCATGTTGCGAACCTTGTTACCGGCCTTGTCGGTAACGTCGAACATGTAAGCGACCTTGGTCCCATGCTTGGCATCGGATTTCGCATGGTACACGGGCTTGATGACATATTGCGCATCCTTGGCGTCAACGACCTGTACGCCTTTGACCTTGAGGGATGCGGTTAACTGTTCGTTAACTTTGCTTGCGTATTTCTGCGGCAGGCCCTCTGCTGGCGAAAGGGCAACGGCCGGTTTGGCCTTCAGGCTTGCGTCGGCGCTATCGCCCAGTTGAAAGAGGCTTCCCCCGCAGCCGGCGAGACCGGCTAACATAAGCGCCCCAGTCAAGAACGACGCGGCACGATGAGCTGCGCCCTGCGCGGCCGGCTTTATCTCGCGCGTCACTTGTCCACTCCTTGCTTTTTCGGTTTAGCACGGCGGTACTCCTGACACTAACAACCGGCACAACTCCCCCCGCCGAATCTCGTAACGTTTGGAATCTAACCATAGTGCTTGATCGCGTCCAGCAGGCGACGCTTTCAACAGGGCTGTGTGAGCAAAATTCTGCCCAAATTGGCCCTGTCAGCCGGGGTTATCCACATTATCGGAGCATGATTGCGGAAATTTGGCGGCCATAATCGGCCTCGAACCTATGCACGGAGCGCCGGTAGCTAAACAAAACTGATTCGTTTTTGCAGGTGCACGTGCCGATGTCATGGATATTGGCGACACCTTTATTCAATAGCCGCTCGCGCACATAGGCGGGCAGGTTGAAGTGCGGCCTGCCGCTGCCGCCTTGTACAAAGTAGCGCTCGTTGGCCTCCGCATCGGCAACGAATGCCGCCTTGAATTCCGGGCTGACCTCATAGGCGGCCTGGGATATCGCAGGGCCGATGGCGGCGGAGATGCGCTCCGGCCGGGCGCCGAGGCTTTCCATGGCCTCGATTGCCCTGTCTGCGATGCCCGCCTTGGCACCCTTCCAGCCCGCATGAGCCGCGGCGATCACGCCCGCCTCCCAGTCGGCCAGCAGTATCGGCGCGCAATCCGCGGTGAGCACGGAGATGGCAAGCCCGCGGACATTCGTGACCACGGCGTCGGCCTCCAGGGCTTCGCCCGGCTTCCACGGAGCGGCGATAATCAGCGCCCTTGCCGAGTGCACCTGCTTCGGGCCGGTCAGCATTGCCAGCTCCGTGCCGAGCTTCGCCGCCACCCGTGCCCGGTTCTCCTCGACGCGGTCCCGTTCGTCGGCGGAGCCGCGGCCGCAGTTCAGCGACGCGTAAATGCCTTCCGACACGCCGCCGGTGCGCATAAAAAAGCCGTGCGCGATGCCGTCTGCCCTAAGATTGTCCGCCGCAAAAAATGCCGCCTCGCCCGCGCTGCGTTCTTTCTCCATGAACTCCTCGCTCCCTCAAAAGCTGCTTACTAAAATGGCGGCAGCGGGCCGGGAATGCCACCCGTCAGAACAACGGCCTTGAAAAGCATGCCCATCTGGCCGGGACTGACAAGCCTGGAAATGCGGCTTTGTATTTCGGCCGCCTGCTCAGGCGAAGCGCGGCGCAGGAGCTGCCGCGCCCTGGTCTCAAGCCCAAGCCGCAGCAGCCATTCGCCCATGGGCATGGGGCCGGATGCGGCAAGGCCTAGCGCTTCCGCCTGCCGCACCAGGCTCCCGAAATCGACGTGCGCGGTAAGATCGGCCTCGCCCGGAGCTTCGAACAGGCCCGCGAAGCGGTGCTGCCTGACCGCCTGTACGGTGTCGCCGTGAGCGGGCTGCGAATAGCCGTAGTCTATAATGAGGGCGGCAAGTGGCGCATCGGCCGCACGCGCCGCGAAGCTTCGAAGGACGCGGGCGGTTCCGGGTCTCGTCTCGAAGATGGCGCCATCTTCGAAGTCCCCCCTCGTCCTGTCCTTCTCCCCGAGAGGAGAAGGGACGCCAGAATTCCCGCCGAGGGTAGTTCGGGGGGCCTCTCTCCCCTCGGGGAGAGAGACAGAGTGAGGAGGGGCTTCCACCCCATCCGGGCTTAGCGCGAACTCAAAGCCACCATTCTTCAACGTCACCATCCGCTCGCGCCAAAGCTGCGCGGCTTCATCGAACGCGAACTGCCGCACGGGCAGGCAGTCGAAAAACTCGTTCGCGATCGCGATGGCCGGTCCCGCCGGAACCTCCTCGATGCGCTCATGCCAGCAAACGGGGCAGGACACCCCCGCAAGGGCGGCCTCTTGCGCGGCCCGCAGCGGTTCCGAAGTCTCGACGAGGTGAACCGTCGCGCATTGCAGGAATGCGGGGAGCACCCGGAGCGCGCGCAGAGCATCCGCCATGAGCGTTCCGCGCCCTGGGCCAAGCTCGATCAGGCGCACCGTCCCCGGCTGCCCCATCAGCCGCCAGGTCTCGCCCGCCCAAAGGCCGGTCAGCTCGCCAAACACCTGCGATATTTCCGGCGCGGTTATGAAATCGCCACTGCGGCCGAGCGGGTCTCTCTTCTTATAATAGCCGTGCGCCGGATCGTAGAGACACGCTTCCATATAATCGTGCAGCGTCACCGGCCCTTCCGCGGCGATCCTGACCGCGAGCTTCCGGGCGAGCGGCGTCAATGCGGCGTCTGTTGCGTTCGGGGAGGACATCATCCGCCAAGATAGTTCTTGGAGTAGCGGTATGCCAAGGTCCGCGCCAGGCCAGCCGCGCCGGGGAAAAGGTTCGCGCGCGTGATGCCGATATCGTGCAGCTCCTTCATGATGGCTTTCTTGCCAGCGGTCTCGATCTGGATGGCCGTAAGAAAGAGGTCGGCGCGCTTCATGAAGAAGATGAGCTTGTCGAGCGGCGTCGCATCCTTGCCGTGCACCGTCCAGAAGATATTCTGCACGTTGTAGGCGCGGCTGGAGCGCATCGGCCGGAACGCCATGGGCAGCGTGGCTTCCGGCAGTGCGGGCGCATCGAGCGCATCGAGCTTAACGGCGTATCCTTTGAAATAGGCGCTATCCACCGGCGGCACGAACAGGAGATCGGCGGTGTGCTCGTTCATGATCCAGGGGTTGAGCACCCAGACGCGGGCATCCTCCCCGCCCAGGCTCTCAACCGCCGTGAACAGCGCAACCAGCGGATTCGCGGACCATTCGATGATGCGCGAGGGAATGCCCGCCGAATGAGCGTTCACAAGGAGTTGCCAATCGGCGAGCGCGCCCGTGGGTGCGAATTCCGCGCTCATCTGCCGCCAGTCGCGCAGAACCTCGCGTTCGTGCTCCGGCCTGATGCCCGACTTGTAGAAGGATGGGACGAGATCGCCCTTGAAATCGGGTTGGCCCAGATACCAGGGCGTGGCGGGCGTCGCGTGCAGCCCGAGCTTGTTCTTCGGGTCCGCGACGGCGGCGAGAAACCCAGCAACCGAGGCTGCGCCCGCCATGGCAGCCTACGCTTTCGCCGGAGCCGCGGCCCCGGCTTTTTCAGTTTCCACGGACACCCTTCTCACCGCGGTTGCCGCCAGATAGGCGCCGTAAACGATCATCGGCAGAGAATAGATCATCCCCACCGATAAATAGTGCGCCTCGAACCAATCGGTCTTGTCCGGCTCCTTGAAATACTCGGCGAAGATGCGGAACGCGCCGTAGGCCATCAGGAAAACGCCTGTCGTGAGCCCAGGCGAGAGAAACGAGCGGCGGTTGTGCGTGAAGAAGCGCAGCAGGAAGAACAGGGCCACACCTTCAAGCAGCGCTTCATATATCTGCGTGGGATGGCGCGGCCCCAGCGCATGATGGGCCCTCGCCAGTACGGCAGAGGGAAATTCAACCGCCCACGGCACATCCGTCAGCCGGCCGTACATCTCTACATTGATGAAATTGGCGAGCCGGCCGAAGAACAAGCCGAAGGGAACCACCGCGGCCGACAAGTCCATGAGCACGCGCACGGGTACGCCCTGGCGGCGTGCGAACAGCAGGACCGCGAGCCCCACACCCAAAAGCCCACCATGGAACGCCATGCCGCCTTCCCAAATCTGGAAAAACATAAGCGGGTTCTTGAGCAGCGCGAACGGCTCGTAAAACAGGAAAAAGCCGATCCTGCCGCCAAGCACGGTGCCAACCGTCGCCCAGAAAAGAAAATCGTCCACCTGAATGGGCTGCATCGGCCCGCGCCCGCCCCAAAGCCGCTGCTCCTGGCAAAGCCGACGCATGTAGTACCAGCCGAGCAGCAGCCCGGCCGTGTAGGCGAGCCCGTACCAGCGTATCCCGAACTGGCCGTAGATATGGATCGCCACCGGATCGCCGAAGGGGAACGCTATCGCCATCTGGTCCATGAAAAGCCTCGAACGCCGCCGCCCTGCGCGCTTGTCTTAGCAGGGGCAGCCCCCGCGCCAAAGCAAAAGATCGGCCCCCGCCCCGTAGTTGTCCAGCTCAATCCCGTTATCCAAAGAGTGATTGAGAAATGCGTTGGCAAACTGAGAAAATAAGGTACTCTTTAAGTAGAAAGAGTAGGTTCCGCATCGGCGTCCACGGCTAGCCGGGGAGAGAATATGAGGTTTTTTCCTCTCGCGTTCGCGTTTCCGGTCATAGTCTGTTTCAACCAAGCTTCGGTGCAGGCGCCCGATTTTTTTCACCAGAGGATCGATACAGTCGCGAGCAGGTTCGCGTCGTTAAATATTCCTGACCTGGAGAAAATTCAACTGCCGCAAGCACAGGCCGACGGCTTATTTATCTTTATATATGTCTGGCTTCCGAAAACCCACAGGCCGACCAAGGATTCGTTCGAAGCGAATGTCGGCGACTATTTCGATGTGTTGGGAGCGCAGTACGGTGTCTACGCCGGCTGGTGCCATGCCAAGAAGCCGGAGACCCACATCCACAAGGCAGCAACTGGCGAGGTCGGCGTGATGCGCATCTGGGCGCTCGGCTATTATGGACGCGCGCCGCGTAAGAAATGCGGCGGCGGGTTGCCAGGCGCCGCGGGCCGGCTCGGCCAGACCCAGGTGTACAAGGACCCAAGCTCCGGCCTTCTGACTATGGTGCGCTCGGGGCATCCAACACGTTTTCCAGCCGTCGGGGAAAAGGTTCAGTAGACACTCAAGACCCCCTCATCCTGTCCTTCTCCCCCAAGGAGAGAAGGTACGCCAGAACGTTCCGCAGCGATAGTTCTGGGGTCCTCTCTCCCATCCGCATCCGCTAGCGGATGTGGAAACTTGGGAATGCAAGCTCGCCAAGGCGAGCTTGCGGGGAGAGAGACAGAGTGAGGGGGTCTTAAGTTGCGTCGTCCAGCACTTTTCGCGCGAGCAGATCGGGGCGGCGCCCGGCGGTGATGCGTTCGGATTGCTCGCGGCGCCAGCGTGCGATGCGGGCATGGTCACCCGATAACAGCGCGTCAGGGATTTCGAGGCCCTCCCAGATGCGAGGGCGCGTGTAATGCGGGTATTCGAGCAGGCCGTTTTCGAAGCTTTCCTCGGCCAAGGATTCCTCAGCCCCGATAACGCCGGGCAAGAGCCGCACGCAGGCGTCGATCAGGATCATCGCGGCCAGCTCGCCGCCTGAAAGCACGTAGTCGCCCGCCGAAATCTCTTCGAGTTGGCGGGCGTCGATCGCGCGCTGGTCGAGGCCTTCGAAGCGCCCGCAGAACAGGATGACGCCAGGGCCGGCAGCGAGGCTGCGCACCCGCTCCTGGGTTAGCGGCTTGCCGCGCGGCGAAAGATAGATGCGCGGGGCATCGGGAAACGCGGCGATAGCAGCGTCGATGGCGGAGGCAGCCACATCCGCGCGCATGACCATGCCCGCGCCGCCGCCTGCCGGCGTATCGTCGACGGAGCGGTGCTTGTCCTTGGCGAAATCGCGGATTTGCAGGACTGGCAGGCGCCAAAGCCCATCCTCAAGCGCGCGGCCGGAGAGGCTCAAGCCCAACGGCCCGGGAAACATTTCGGGAAAAAGCGTGAGAACGGTTGCCTGCCAGGGTGCCATGGCCTTCACATAGAGCGAGCCGCGGCGATTGGCTAGTACGCCCCGCGGGAAATCTTGACCCGTTTGCGGCTGGCGCTGACAGGATTTCCCGCGGATAAGGCGTACTATACCCTGACTCATTGAAAACCCGGCAGAAAGTGCTTGTAAACTTAGGCGAACGGGATCTCAATGCTCCCTATGATTCGCCGGGGATTTCTGAGTACTGCCGAACGGAAGGAACTGCTG
>Ga0182021_10003105_pt1 | contig 19503 bp, 14 predicted proteins | sample 612E3MmetaG_FD_120493 | JGI IMG/M metagenome (GOLD analysis project Ga0182021, IMG submission 120493) | Permafrost microbial communities from Stordalen Mire, Sweden - 612E3M metaG (Illumina Assembly) | ecosystem: Environmental > Terrestrial > Soil > Wetlands > Permafrost | place: Sweden... | reverse complement strand
CAATGAACTGTCGAAACAATCGTTTCTGGTGGGCTACAAGTCTTTTCCGTTGGTTGCTATTACGGGCTTTATCATTGGGCTTGTGTTTACTATTCAATCGAGACCTACCTTGGATAAGTTTGGCGCGGTTTCGATGTTGCCGGCGATGGTAGCCATATCCCTCATACGGGAAATTGGACCGGTGATAACGGCATTGATTTTTGCCGGGAAAGTTGGTTCCGGAATTGGCGCAGAGCTGGCATCGATGAAGGTGACCGAACAGATCGATGCGATGCAGGTATCTGGCACTAATCCATTTAAATTTCTTGTCGTAACAAGAGTGCTTGCGGCAACAATAATGCTTCCTCTCTTGGCTGTGTTGGCCGATGCTGTTGGTCTATTAGGATCATTTGTCGGCGTAAACTTAAGAGGACATGTCAGTGCCTCTTTTTTTTCCTTGCAGGTATTTCAGAGTCTCCAATTTAACGATCTGTTCCCGGCGATTATCAAAACGTTTTTTTTCGGATTTGCTGTCGGTCTGATTGGATGTTATAAAGGCTATTATGCAAATACAGGAACGGAAGGAGTGGGAAAAGCGGCAAACTCAGCCGTCGTATTTGCATCGTTATTGGTTTTTATAATAGATATGATAGCGGTACAAATTACAAGTTTGTATCAATACTGAATTAAGTAAGCAGAAGAATGACAGACAATGCAATACCAATAAATATCGAACAAGATGCTATGCAAGACGGTTCTGTCGTAGTTGAGATGGTGCATCTTAGGAAATCATTTGAGAATAATAATGTGCTGCGTGATATAAATTTAGTGCTTAATAAAGGAGAGAATCTCGTTATCCTTGGAAAATCCGGAACCGGTAAATCGGTGCTCATAAAATGCATTGTAGGACTAGTAGATTGTGACTATGGCTCACTTGCTATTTTTGGAAAAGATATATCTGAACTCTCGGAAGAAGAGCTTAGTGAAACACGCAAAAAGATTGGTTTTCTCTTTCAAAGCAGTGCTTTGTATGATTCCATGACAGTAAGGGAAAATCTTGAATTTCCGCTGAGAAGGCAGCGGCGTTCAACACCAAATGAAAAAATGAACTCGTTGATAAAAGAAGCTTTGGAGGATGTAGGATTAGCGAAAGCAATCGATAAGATGCCGACAGAGCTATCCGGCGGTATGCGTAAACGACTGGGGCTGGCCAGAACATTGATCCTGAAACCGCAGATCATGCTGTATGATGAACCGACAACCGGACTCGATCCCATTACATCAAAAGAAATAAGCAAACTTATTCTGGAAGTACAAAAAAAATATAATACCTCTTCCATTATCATCACACACGATATGGAATGTGCAAGACTCACAGCAGATCGAGTCGTCGTGATCAAAGATGGAATGTGTGAAGCTGAAGGATCATTCGACGAGCTCAAGAATTCAACAGATGCCTGGATACGGTCGTTCTTTGAATAATCAACCAGAAAAATTAAAGAGCTGATGAAATGAAAAAAGATACAAGCAATAAGATCAAATTAGGGATATTTATTTCCATTGGAATGATGGTATTCATTGTCGGAATATATTTTATCGGTGCAGGACGGCAATTATTTACAAGTACATTTCGCATCAGCGCGGTATTTAAGGATGTCGCCGGACTTCAGCCAGGAAATAACGTGCGTCTCTCAGGAATCAACGTTGGGACGGTGGACAATATTATGATCGTGAGTGATACAACCGTGAGAGTAGAAATTCTCATTGATGAGAGCACTCGCAAATTTATAAAGAAGGATGCGGTTGCAAGTATTGGCTCGGAGGGTCTTATGGGGAATAAAACGATCATCGTGTATCCTGGCACAGGCGGAAAAACAGAAATAGAAAACAACGATATTGTCCAGACAACCTCGCCCTTGGGTGTGGACGATTTTATGATATCATTAAAGAGAACGATTGATAATGCGACAAAGATCACAAGTGATTTGTCGAAGATTACCGAAAACATTCAATCGGGAAAAGGATCAATAGGAAGGCTGCTCATGGACCAATCGATAAGTCAAAATGTCGATTCTACGTTCACCAATTTGAAGGATGGCTCAGCCGGGTTTAAAATACTTATGGATAAGGCAAATGATATCGATGATATTTTGACATCATTGAAAACAACTATTAACAACACATCCAGTATCACAAGTAATGTTTCGAAGATTACAGATAGTATCCACTCGGGCAAAGGAACAATAGGAATGCTGTTAATGGATTCAACAATGAGGCAGAATATCGATTCTACTGTTGCGAATTTGAAAGAAAGTTCAGCCGGGTTGAAAACACTTATGAAGAAAGCAAAGGATAGTTGGATGCTGTGGGGTTTTTAAAAAATGAACATTATTTCTTGTTCCCAAACTCTCAACGGCATCACTCGTTATCGCAGGCATATTGTTTTCAATGAACTCTACGATCTTTCATAGTGGTGTTCATGAAATCAACATCGTGATGGTTCAGTCTTCAAATGCATTAACAGGAGTAACCGGTGGTTAATTTCAAGAATATTGATAAACAGAAAATTGTTTTGTTCAGTCTCGAAGAACCGCGTTATGCTCTTTATTTATCTGAAGTTGTAAAAGTTGAACGTGCGGTCGAGATAACGCCTTTACCGAAAGCACCCCAAGTAGTTTCAGGCGTTATAAATTTTCACGGGGAAATCATCCCTGTTATTGATATCCGGAAGCTCTTCCGGCTGCCGCAGCGTGACATACACTTAGAAGATCAATTCATTATTGCGCGTACTTCCCAACGGCTTGTTGTGCTAGCGGTGGATTCGGTCAATGGTGTGTATGACATTGAACATCACCAGGCAATAGGTGCGGGAGAGTCGTTCCCATTTACAGAATATTTATCTGGTATTGCTACCATTGATCATGGTATTGTTCTAATCACTGATCTTGAAAATTTTCTTTCTCTTGATGAAGAACAAGTACTGGATATAGCTCTTTCCGAAGGTGAGAAATGAAGCTTACTCTTCCGGAAAATACGTTATTACAAATGAGCGAATTTGTTGCCGAACATCTCGCGTTGAGTTTTCCCAAAGAACGATGGAGTGATTTAGAACGTACTATCACTGCCGCTGCAACAGAATTCGGTTATACGGATGTAGAAAATTTCATACAGCGTATTCTGTTTTCACCCATGACGCACGAGCATGAGGAACTATTAGCCACCCATCTTACCAACAACGAAACATATTTCTGGCGTGAACCCGAAACTTTTAAAGCATTAGAACAAAGCATTCTTCCCGAACTGATTCGTTTGCAGCGAGAAGAGAAGAGAATAAGAATATGGAGCGTTGGGTGCTCCACCGGTGAAGAACCGTATTCAATTGCCATCGCCATTCATAGAGCAATTCCACAGATTAAAAATTGGAATATTACAATACTTGCAACAGATGTCAATCCCCGAATATTATACAGAGCAACAGCTGGTGTATATAGTCGAAGGTCATTCCGTAATTCGCCTGATTGGTTTCAAGAAACATACTTCTTATGCAATAAGGAGAATATGTTCGAGATAGTTCCCGAGATCAAACGCATGGTGAAATTTGCATATCTGAATTTAGCTGACGATGTTTTTCCGTCGCCACTCAATGATACGAATGCCATGAATATCATATTTTGCCGTAATGTTCTTATGTATTTAACAGAAAAACGTTGTGGTCAAGTCGTGCGTGGTTTGTTCAACTCTCTCATACAAAACGGTTACCTGGTGGTATCTGCTAGCGAACTCTCTCTTCAAAGCTTGTCGGAGTTTACGGTGATGAATTTTCCAGGGATGATTATATTTCAAAAGACATCGAAGGATCTAAAAGTACAACAGCAGGTTCCTGCCGAAGCAGCAATTCATATACCAATGGGACTTACAGGGCAGTTAAGTCCGATCAATACTATCGAGGAGAGAGGACCTCAAATTCGGGAAATCGAAAACGGAATTCTTCCTGAAGCAGTCCCCCCCCTTCAAATTCATTCAATGGTTGACAAGGCATTGGTGTCGTATGCGCTTAGCCACTATACGAATGCCATTGAGACGATTCAAAAAGATACCCAAACCTCAGCGGAACAGATTCTTTCCATTCGAGCATATGCAAACCAGGAAAAGATGGACATGGCAATACAATTATGTGAAAAAACAATCGCGGCAGACAAACTCAATCCTGGCTTGCACTATTTATATGCAATAATATTGCAGGAACATAATCAGTTAGACGAAGCAGCAACCTCGCTAAAACGCGCGATATTTTTAGATCCCAATTTTGTTCTCTCGTACTATTCCTTGGGAAAGATTTATCAGCGTCTTGGCAATGTTAAAAGTGCGATTAAATGTACTGAAAATGTTTTAGCGATTTTAAATACATGCAGCCCAGATGAAATCCTCCTTGAATCTGAAGGACTAACTGCGGGTAGATTCAAAGAAATAGTTATTGCAACAGATCAAACAAGAGATCTAGTATGAAACTAAATCAAATTACACCCGGGCAAAAGCAAAGCACTAAAATTGATTGGGAAGAAATTAAAAGCAAAGTGACTTCTTTGCAGAAAGTGATTGAACAAAAGGACTTTCTATTGCCGGAGGAAAAACGTTCTCTCTTTAAAAAAAGAGCGCAAGCGTTGGCATTACGTGAGAACGATAAAACCGTTCAACAAGAATGTATAGAAATTATTGTGTTCCGTTTAGCATATGAAACCTACGGAATTGAAACCGCATTTGTACGCGAAGTATATCCTTTAAAAGATATTACAACTCTGCCTGGTACGCCGTCATTTGTCATCGGAATTATAAACGTTCGCGGACAGATTGTTTCAGTTGTTGACCTCAAAAAATTCTTCAATCTGCCGGAAAAAGGTCTGGGCGAACTGAATAAGGTAATTATCATGTATAACGAACGGATGGAGTTCGGTGTTCTGGCTGATATTGTGGAGGGAACACAATCCGTGGCACTTAAAGAGATCATGGCAGCTCCGCCGAGTGCCGTAGGGATTGGTAAAAAGTATTTGAAAGGTGTGACAAAAGAGCATATTGTTTTGCTTGAAGCAGAAAGTATTTTAAACGACGAGAAAATTATCGTTAACGAAAAAGTAAATTAAGAATCAATTTATAAAAGGAAAGACCAATGAATAAATTCTTTAGTTTTATTGGAAGGAATAAACGTTCGGCAGAGTTAATCATTGCCGACAAAGAGCTCGCCTTCCAAAACGAAGAGAAAGAAAAACGGGCAGCAGAGTTAATCATTGCCGACAAAGAGCTCGCCTTTCAAAATGAAGAGAAAGAAAAACGAGCAGCAGAGTTAATCATTGCCGACAAAGAGCTCGCCTTTCAAAGCGAAGAGAAAGAAAAACGGGCAGCAGAGTTAATCATTGCCGACAAAGAGCTTGCCTTTCAAAATGAAGAGAAAGAAAAACGTGCGGCAGAGTTAATCATTGCCAACAAAGAGCTTGCCTTTCAAAATGAAGAGAAAGAAAAACGAGCGGCAGAGTTAATCATTGCCAATAAAGAGCTCATCTTTCAAAACGAAGAGAAAGAAAAACGAGCAGCAGAGTTAATCATCGCCAACAAAGAGCTCATCTTTCAAAACGTTGAGAAAGAAAAACGTGCGGCAGAGTTAATTATTGCTAACAAAGAGCTCGCCTTCCAAAACGAAGAGAAAGAAAAACGGGCAGCAGAGTTAATCATCGCCAATAAGGAGCTCATCTTTCAAAACGAAGAGAAAGAAAAACGGGCAGCAGAGTTAATCATTGCCAACAAAGAGCTCATTTTTCAAAACGTTGAGAAAGAAAAACGTGCGGCAGAGTTAATCATTGCCAACAAAGAGCTCGTCTTTCAAAACGTTGAGAAAGAAAAACGTGCGGCAGAGTTAATTATTGCCAATAAAGAACTCGCCTTTCAAAACGTTGAGAAAGAAAAACGGGCAGCAGAGTTAATTATTGCTAACAAGGAGCTCATCTTTCAAAACGAAGAGAAAGAAAAACGTGCGGCAGAGTTAATCATTACCAACACTGACTTGTCCAATGTATTGAAGGAAGTTAGGAAAACAGTTAATATCCTCACTGTTTCCTCAACCCAGATTCTGGCAGCCACGACTCAGGTAGCATCAGGAATTGCCGAAACAGCCTCTGCTATTAGTGAAACGACCGCAACGGTTGAAGCAGTTCGACAAGCGGCTCAGCTCTCCAGCCAAAAGGCAAGCCGTGTTTCAGAGAATGCTCAACAAGCTGCTCAAGTGACTCAGAGCGGTCAAAAAGCCGTTGATGAAACCGTCAAAGGAATGGATGCTATTCAAAATCAAATGGAAGCAGTTGCAAATACCATTGTCCGCTTAAGCGAACAGAGTCAGCAGATTGGCGGAATAATTGCTACAGTAACCGATGTAGCCGATCAATCCAATTTGCTGGCAGTAAACGCTGCTATCGAAGCAGCGAAAGCCGGAGAACAAGGGAAAGGATTTGCAGTTGTCGCTCAAGAAATAAAATCTCTTGCACAACAGTCAAAACAAGCTACCATACAAGTACGTAATATTTTAAGTGATATCCAGAAAGCGACAAATGCGGCGGTCATGGCTACAGAGCAAACCAGTAAGGCGGTAGAAAATGGTGTAAAGCAATCAACACAAGCTGGTGAAGCAATTAAAAATTTAGCGGAGAGCAGCAGCAAAGCGGTTGAAGCGGCATCTCAGATTGTTGCATCGAGTCAACAACAAGTCGTTGGAATGGATCAAATCGGTTTAGCGATGAAAAACATTAATCAAGCCGGAGCGGAGAATGCGGTAAGTATGAAGCAAACAGGGAATGCCGCAAAGGATATAAATGAATTAGGACTAAAATTATTACAGTTAGTTGAGCAGTATAAAATATAACGTTGGTTACTTCAATGAATACAAAAGAAGAAGAGTTTTTATAATGACTTTAAACATTGGGCTGATCAAATATAATTCAAATTTCAAACCGTTTTAACGGTTTCCGCAAAATAAGCAGTCAACTTGAGTTGTTTTAACTTGGTAATTCCCTGTGGCTTGCCACAGGGAAAAAACTAAGACAGAAATAATTCTATAGCGATACCCTGCGGATTGCCGCAGGGTCATTCACTAAAGGAGAAGTAATCATGAGATGGTCAATTGGTAAAAAAATTGGTGGATTAGTTGCTTTCTCAATCGCAACATTCCTGATACTAGGTATTACATCTTATCAAATGATAAACAAACTTATTGAGAGTAATAACTGGGATATACACACTTACGAAGTATTACTAAATCAGGAACGAATACTCTCATTGCTAAAGGATGCAGAGACGGGTCAACGTGGTTATATTCTTACAGGAGAAGAACAATATCTTGAACAGTATAATATGGCATTTAAGACTGTAATGAAAGAAATTGATGATGCGTTAGAATTAACCAAAGATAATTCAAAACAACAACAGCGGATTGCTAAACTTAAATTATTGGCAGCGGATAAATTTATAAAACTTGAGCAATCAATTGTCTTACGGAGGAAAAAGGGATTTGAATCTGCGTTAAAGATTATTCTTACCGGAGAAAGTAAAAATATCATGGATAGAATAAGAGATGTAAATGCTGAAATTATAAAAGAGGAAAGTGAATTACTAAAAATCCGGGAACTCACTACGAATAGCAATGTCATAATGACAGAATCTATAATTGTATATGGAACTGCTTTAAGTGTAATAATAATATTTGTTATTGGGTTTCTCGTTGTCCGTAATATTTCTAAACCTCTCAAAGTGATTACAAAGATTGCAACACTAATCGCAGCTAACGATCTATCAGTCAATATACTCCCTACTGAAAGAAAGGATGAAGTCGGGATTCTTAATCAGGCATTTCGTCAGATGGTTGAAACTCTTCGAAAATCGATTAAGGATATTATTGAAGGTATCAACTTGCTTAGTTCCACGTCGTGCGAGATTTTAGCTGCAACCACACAAGTTGCATCTGGCTCTGCAGAAACTGCATCGGCAATTAATGAAACAACGACAACAGTTGAAGAAGTCCGTCAAGCGGTTCAACTTTCAAGCCAAAAAGCAAGCCGTGTTTCCGAGAATGCTCAGCAAGCGGTTCAAGTAACTCACGCCGGTCAAAAAGCAGTTGATGAAACTATTAGCGGTATGCATGAAATTCAAAATCAAATGGAAGCAGTTGCAAATACCATCGTCCGCTTAAGTGAGCAAAGCCAACAGATAGGAGGAATAATTGCTTCGGTAACGGATGTAGCCGATCAGTCTAATTTATTAGCAGTAAACGCCGCCATCGAAGCAGCAAAAGCCGGAGAACAAGGAAAAGGATTTGCAGTTGTTGCACAAGAAATAAAGAGTCTTGCACAACAGTCAAAACAAGCCACAATACAAGTACGAAATATTTTAAGCGATATACAGAAAGCAATAAGCTCCGCTGTAATGGCAACAGAAAAATCCAGTAAAACTGTTGACGCAGGCGTAAAGCAATCAACTCAAGCCGGTGAAGCAATGAGAAATTTAGCGGAGACCAGCAGCAATGCGGTGGACGCGGGAACACAGATTGTTGCATCGAGCCAACAGCAAGCAATAGGAATGGATCAAATTGTTTTAGCAATGAATAACATCAATCAAGCCGGAACGGAGAATGCAGCAAGTATGGTACAGGCTGAAAAAGCAGCGAAGGGCTTAAATGAGTTAGGTCAGAAATTAAAGCTTCTGGTTGAACAGTATAAAATATAAAAGCGGTGAGTCTGATGAATACAGAAGAAGAATATTTAAAACGACTTCAAGCAATTTTTCAAATTGAGGCGGAAGAGCATATTAACGTACTCTCTTCCGGTTTAATTGAGCTGGAGAAGAATCCCCAAAATAAAATGTCGCTGGAATTGATAGAAACCATTTTTCGTGAGGCACATAGTTTGAAAGGGGCTGCCCGTTCTGTCAATAGAAAAGATATCGAATCAATTTGCCAGGTATTGGAGAGCTTGTTCGCGAAGTTAAAAAACAAACAGATCTATTTCTCTATCAGTCAATTTGATCTCGTCCATAAATCGTTAAACACCCTTTCAAAAATGATTTCCGGCGCTGCGAGTAAATCTGATAAGGAAGATAGAGAATTAATAAGAAAGTTACTCTCCATCACAGTTGAAGATCAAACAGGTAAAAAAACGAAAGAGCAAACAACAATTTTTAAGAAACGTTCCGAAGAGATCAAGCAAAATGCTGAGCCTGTGAACAGGGTATTGTTTGATAAAGAATTAGTAAGCGAAGAAAAACCATCGAGAGAAATTGCGCAAGGTGTGCCGCCTACAAAAAGAGAACCTGCACCGGCTGAATCGGTCGATGAGAAACCACAACAATTGGAAACTGTAAGAATACAGACGTCAAAACTGGATCCGCTGTTTTTGCAGGCTGAGCAAATGATTCAGTCTAAAATAGCCTCTGATCAAAGGACAGTTGAACTCAAGAGTATTTGTGATTTTGTCGGAGCGTGGAAAACGGAATTAAGAAAATTAGAAGACCGGCGATCCGTTGATAGCGGACTTCAAGTAAAAGAGATAATTAATTGGACGAATGAACAGTTGGATGAAACAGAGCGAAACATGTTTACTGTTACTCATGCAATAGAAAGCGACCAGCGTTCACTTGGACGAATGATTGATGATCACGTAGAATCAATGAAAAATATTTTGATGATTCCTGTATCGACAATTATTGAAGTATTTCCAAGACTTGTTCGTGATCTTTCCCGAAGTCAAGGTAAAGATGTAGAATTAATAACTCATGGTAAAGAGATTGAAGTTGACAAGCGGATTTTGGAGGAACTGAAAGATCCGTTGATCCATTTACTGAGAAATTGTATTGACCATGGAATAATGAAACCGGAAAAGCGGTTAGAATTTAAAAAACCATCCCATGGGACTATTACGCTCACATTTACGGTCATAGATGGGCGTAAGCTGGAAATTTGTATTTCCGATGATGGTGCAGGAATCAATAGTGAAAAATTAATTTCTGCCGCTGTCAAATCAGGTATCCTTTCAAGAGAGGATGTTGAAAAGGTAAGTATTCAGGAATCATTGGCGTTAGTATTTAAATCCGGAATTACGACAAGTCCGATGATCACAGACATCTCCGGACGCGGACTGGGTCTGGCTATTGTTCGCGAGAAAGTAGAAAACCTTGGTGGAACGGTTTTCGTCGAAAGCCAGCCGGATATTGGCACTACATTCCGCCTTGTTCTGCCTCTCGCGCTATCTACCGTTCGGGGGGTTATTGTAAAAACCGCAGAACACTTCTTCATTATACCGACAGGTAATGTGGAACGTGCTCTGAGGGTTAGCATCGAAGAGATAAAGACGGTAGAAAATCGAGAGACTATTCTGATCGATCAAGAAATCATTTGGATCATAAAGCTTAGCGACGTACTGGGATTAGATGATAGAACGAAAGCACTCTCGTCACAAAAAGGTAAGACGCCATCTTTTCCGCTTTTCATCCAAATTGTTGTTCTTACGCAAGGTACTTATCGTATCGGTTTTAAGGTTGATGAAATAATTGATGAACATCAAATCCTTGTAAAGAAATTAGGCAGTCAATTAAAAAGTGTACGGAATATAAGTGGAGCCGCAGTTCTTGGTTCCGGTACAGTAGTTCCGGTCATTAATGTTTCGGATTTGATGAAATCGGCGTTGGATTCTATTTCGATGAAAAGAATGACAAAAAATGAAATACAAGCAGATGTAAATATCTATAAAGTTTTAGTGACCGACGATTCAATTACATCCAGAACGCTCATTAAGAATATACTTGAAACCGCAGGATATAATGTTATCACTGCAGTAGACGGTGTTGACGCGGTGACAAAAGCTCTCGTAGGAGAATTCGATCTCATCGTCTCGGATGTTGATATGCCGCGAATGAACGGATTTGAGCTCACAGCAAGAATTCGTAAAGATAAAAAATTATCGGAAATACCTGTTGTTTTGGTGACAGCACTTGAATCCAAAGAAGATCGAGAGCACGGGATCGATGTTGGTGCCAATGCGTATATTGTCAAGAGTAGTTTTGATCAGAGTAATTTGTTAGAAGTAATAAAAAGACTTTTGTAACTACAGCACTGAACAGGGACAAACTTTTAGTACTATCCGAAAGTCATAAAAATGATCAAGGTTCTAATCGTAGAAAATTCACTTGTCATGCAGCAATTACTCGGACACGCAATCAGTTCCGATTCGATGTTGACGGTTGTCGGTGTTGCGTCTGATGGTGAAGAAGCTCTGGAAGCTGTAAAGGAATTACATCCGGATGTTATTGCGATGGATTGGCAGATGCCCAAAATAGACGGTCTGGAGGCAACACGCATTATCATGGAAACAACACCGACACCTATAGTTATAGTGACTGGAAGCGTTGCGGCGAATGATGCGGCAGTCTCCTTTCGCATGATTGAAGCAGGAGCTTTAGCGATAATACAACAACCGCCAAGTGTAGATCACCCTGATTATAAAAAAAGGACACAGCAGTTAACCCGGACATTAAAACTCATGTCCGAAGTGAAATTGGTTAAACGTAACGCGCGCACTTCAAAAGAACAAGAGACTGCGAAACCATCAGTCGAAAAATATTTTCGAACGGAATCGGATATTCAGATCGTTGCTATCGGTGCATCTACAGGCGGGCCTAATGCCATACAAATAATACTGTCCGGATTACCTAAAGATATTCCAGTTCCATTATTCATTGTTCAACACATCGCAAAAGGTTTCACAGAGGGATTTGTTGAATGGTTACAGAATACAACCAATTTTCCATTGCATATTGGTTCTCATGGTGAATACCCGCTGCCGGGACACGGATATGTCGCTCCGGATGATTTTCAAATGGGAATTGAACGAGGGCCTAAAATTGTATTAAATCACAATGGTTTGGAAAATGGTCTGCGTCCTTCGGTTGCTTATCTTTTTCGTTCAGTAGCACAAAATTTCGGTTCCCATGCAGTCGGTATATTACTAACGGGAATGGGACGGGATGGAGCAGATGAATTGAAAATAATGAAAGAAAAAGGGGCAGTTACTTTTGTGCAGGATGAGGAGAGCTCTATTATATACGGTATGCCCGGTGAAGCAATAAAACTTAATGCGGCAACGTATATTCTTTCACCGGAAGATATAACAGTTGCTCTCACCGCGTTAATAAAAAGAAATGAAAGGGTGATCGTATGAAAACTAAAAAGAATGTCATAAAAGAAATTGATCAAATTTTAATAGCAGAGGACAGTCCGACTCAGGCCGAACAATTAAAGTATTTTCTTGAGAAACATCAGTACAAAGTACTTGTGGCTAAAGATGGCAAAGAAGCCATTGGAATGGTTCTTGAACATAGACCTTCCTTGGTTATCACCGATATCGCAATGCCGGAAATGAATGGTTACGAGCTCTGTAAGGAAATAAAATCTCATGATAAGACCATGAACATTCCTGTTATTCTGCTGACATCTTTTTCTCGATCTGAAGATGTGATGGAAGGTATTTCTTGTGGAGCTGATAATTTCCTTACGAAACCATTTCGAGAGGAATATCTTGTTTCAAATATTGAACAGATCCTTTCCGACAGGGAAATTCACAAAACCGAAACGATTAAAGTTGAATTGGAAGTGCTCGTTAGAGGGAAGAAACGGGTTATTACTGTGGATCATATGCAAATACTTACGCTGCTCATCTCAACGTATGAAGCGGCAGTTCAGAGAAACGATGAACTGCTGCAAGCGCAGGATGATTTAAAAAAACTTAATGAACGTTTAGAAGAATTAGTAACGGAAAGAACTGCAGAACTTTCGGCAGAGATCGCCATTCGCAAAAGTACTGAGGAAGCACTGCGAGAAAGCAAAGAACAACACCGCGGCAACCACTCTTAATCATGGAAAGAAAACCCTTCATGAACACGATTACCACGAAAGATGGTGCAGAAATTTACGACAAAGAGTGGGACTCGGGACAACCCGTCTTCTTCAGCCGCAGCAAAAAGCGGGTTGAGAAGTTCGTACTGGTGTGTACGGTAACGCCACTGGCTGAAACTGTGATCAGAAGGAAGTGAATGTGAAAAGAGAAATCCAAACCAGTAAGCTTAACATTCCGCCACTCCCCGAGCACAAGACCTTCACGGAAAAGAAAACGCGTGTTGTGCGCTTCGAGGTATCGTCTACGACGATGATCAAACTTATCCTCATCGTGGCATGCATGTGGCTGTTGATCCGGCTTTGGCCGATCTTCCTGGTGCTCGTCGTCGCTCTCCTCATCGTAGGGACAATGAGTCCATCTGTCAGCTGGATGGAGACACGGCGTGTTACACATAACCTTGGGATTGCCATTGTTTTCACACTCTTCTTTGTCATTGCAACTCTTGCCATGGTGCTGACCATCCCGTCGTTGTTGGTGCAGGCCTCAGCACTGATTGAGCAGGAGCCTACATTCCGTGCAAGTCTTTCGGATTATCTCGCTCGTTCCAACCTGACGGCGCCAATCGCAGATTGGCTGCGGAATGTCAAATATGAGGCTATCTCGAGTGGCATCAGCGCAATGGTCTTTGACTTCTCAATGCGTATCTTCGAGATTACTGCATATGGTATTAGTGCCATCTTTCTTGCACTCTATATCATGATCGATCGCGATCGTCTCCGTGGCTGGCTTTTCGCGGCTGTTCCTCGCTCGCACCATATTCGCCTAGCCCGTGTTATGATGAACCTTGAGACAATCGTCGGCGCATACATCCGCGGTCAGCTGATTACATGCCTGCTCATTGCGGTATTTTCGTTCGTTCTTCTGGTAGCGTGTGGCGTGCCAAATGCGATGGCGCTTGCTGTGTTTGCGGGCGTTGCGGATGTCCTGCCTTACATCGGCGCTTTCCTTTCGATAGGACCGATGGTTATTGCGGCGCTGGTGCGCGGGCCGGTCATCGTGACCGTTGTCTTGTTGATCATGCTCGCATATGAGGAATTCGAGAGCCGTGTGCTTGTTCCCCGCATTTATGGTCGTGCACTGCGCCTTCCGTCGTCTATCGTGCTCTTCGCGCTCCTTGCGGGCGGGACGTTGATGGGAATCCTCGGCGCGCTCCTCGCGCTTCCTGTTGCAGCGACAATCATGATGCTCATCGACGAGCTTCGAGTTGAGCTTCCGGGTAAGCAGGAACGAGTCTCAGATGTGGAGCAGCGTGTAGGTGACGAGCGCGCAGAGAAAGAATATGTTCGCCGGACAATTGGTGTACCTGTGGAGCAAGCTGCAGCGATTGCCGCTTCGATCTCAGATGATCGACGGAAGGTGGATAACGCTCCATCCGAAGCTGCGGACGTGTCAAACACGACTGGCTAGCAGGCTATGGTACGGGATTGCTTGCCAGTCCGTCTGAATTCGTAGCAAGAAGGTGAGAACTAGATTTGCCCAGTTTTGAGGGAATATAAAGCTGTGTCATTAACGATGATGTTAAAATCATAAACTGGAAGAATTGTTATGAAAGGTTACGGGCAAAATATTGATTCCACTTTTATCAATTTGAAAAAAGGGTCGATAGAGTTAAATGTACTTTTGGAGAAAGCACAACATAGCTGGCTGCTGTGGGGTTTTTAAAAATCGAAAATATCATTTCGTTCCCAAACTATTCCGCTTCCGCGGTATAATCTGTTTGGCAACGCACTGGCGAATTTCTCGTTTGCAGTATATTGATTTTTAAAAAAGAGTTAAGAAAAACGCTCACAAGCAGAACTCCAGTCCAAGGTTCCCGAATCGAAGCTGGAATGGAAGATGCATTTAATCAAGACTCTGAATATATAAAGACGGAGAATAGTGGCACCCGAAAAAGCAGCTAAGTTGGAATCGTTATGAAAATTCGTTTCGTTAGGATTGAAGATTACGTCACGCTTTTGAAGGGCACATTTCGGCGATGGAGGGACGTCCGGCCGGAGCTTCTGGCGGGAGGTTTGGCTTTTTTTGCGATTCTCTCAGCGACACCATTGCTAGTCATCCTGATGGGACTTCTGCGTCTTGTCGTTGCCAAAACCTACGTGATGGCGCAGCTGGATGCCGTCCTCAGTCCGCGCGTGGGCGGTCTTGTCCGGGAATGGTTGCTTCCTATTCACAGTTCGGGTTTGGCTACCTTAACTATATTTAGTGTACTCGTGCTTCTTTTTAGTGCCTCGCAAGTTTTTATTCAACTACGGTCGTCACTTGATGTCATTTGGGATGTGCCCGTTAAAACCCGGCCAAGTTGGCATGGAGTTTTCAAATCTACCGCGGCGCCATTGCTTATGATCCTCGCAACTGGACTTATTATTCTGGCCTTCGTCCTGATCGATGCAGGGATCGGGATCGCCAGCCGGATTTTTGGGACGGTTCTACCTGGCTTGGGCCGCGCCGTCCTCTGGAAAACCGCCAGCCTGACTTGCTCTCTGGTCCTTTTTACGCTCTTTTTCGGGGGAATTTTTAAATTCGTACCGTCTCGTAAACTACGTTGGCTGCATGTCTGGCCGGGAGCGGCTCTCACGTCCGGACTCTTTGCTCTAGGCAAATTTATTCTAACACTTTATTTCAGCTGGTTATCTTTCGATTCCATCTATGGGACGACGGGATCTTTAATCGCGATCATGATCTGGGTGTATGTATCCGCCCAGATATTTTTCTTTGGGGCAGTTTTCATCAGTGTCTCCTCTAAAAAATGAGGAGTGTGAGCTGAGATTATTGGTTCACTAGGCCGGTGCCGTTACTTTGCGGCATGGTGGTTGTGATTTGCGGATGGCGATGTTGTAACAGTGAAGTGGATGAAAGAAAACCCTGCTTAACAGTGCCACTCGTGACGCACGTGAACAATATGCACTGTGAAAGTCGTTCCGTGGATGTGTTGGAAATGTCATCTGTTGAGTCAACGAGCGGGTCTTTATCGATTGCCTGGTAGCACATTCGTAGCAAATTGAATAGCGTGCTTTATGTCGAAGATGTTCCACTTATAAAGTGTCCCTGTCTGCATCGACTACAAAGTGCCAAATAATCCTTCGACAGGAAAACGATACTGCTTATCATCGGCAACCTCCGATGCTCTCGCAAAAACCTTTTGCTCCTCATCTGCTTTCATTATGCGGGAGTTACACTTTGAAACATATGAGTTTTAATGATCTTTTGATTAATGATAAAAAATTCTGGGTTGTCTTTATTTCTAATTTTTTAGATATTATTTGTAGCGTGATATTATTTTTTACCGACATATTTTCGTACTATAGAAGTACTTGCAGAAATCTTCTGACAGTCTGGTCGTCGGATATGTTGTTTCGAAGCATCACGTGAAGTGTTCCACTGTGAAAACATAAATCTGAAACTCCTTGAAACCACAGGCAGTTTACATCCTTTTTCCCGATCCTCTTACCTGAAAAGGCGGACATAGAATTGCAACTGAAAGAAGAAATCACTCCACGAGAATTGCGGCAGTTCGTATCATTTCTGATTTTATACACGTTTTATGGGCAATCGAACATTATCGAAATATCGATCTTTATCTCACCGCCGTACGCCCCGACATGCAGAATAGAAAAAAATGTTATAAGAAAGAATTGGCGTGATCTTGATAATTCTTGTGGCCGAATGTTCGGCAAACAACATTTCTAAGATGTGAATTTTAGAATGAACCAACTCCCTCTGCCTTTTTGGAGCATCTCCATAACTGAGTTGCTACAAAAACTTGAAACGGTAAAGGACGGATTGACGGGCGATGAAGCCAGGCAGCGACTCGTACGCTACGGCGCTAATCTCCTCAAACCCCCAAGGCGGTCGGATGTGTTGACGCTCCTGTTCAACCAATTTAAAAGTCCGATCATCCTCATCCTTTTCTTCGCAACGGGGTTGTCATTTTTTCTTCGTGATCCGGTTGATGCCATCATTATTCTTTCTATCGTTCTCATCAGCGGCTTGCTCGGATTTTGGCAGGAGCGCGGCGCATCGAATGCTATCGCAAAACTGCTTTCCATCGTTCAGATAAAAGCGGCCGTGCTACGTGATGGAAGCTCCAAAGAAATTCCAGTGGAAGAGATTGTGCCAGGTGATATCGCTGTCCTGAACGCCGGTGATATTGTTCCCGGTGACGGGTTGATTAAGGAATCCAAAGATCTATTCGTTGATGAAGCTATGCTCACGGGTGAAACGTTCCCTGCGGAAAAAGCGGCGGCAATTTTGCCGGCAGAGACACTGTTGGCTCAGCGAACGAATGCACTTTGGATGGGAACCCATGTAGTAAGTGGCAGCGCAACAGCACTCATTGTCCGCACGGGCAAGGAAACTGAGTTTGGCAAAATATCCGAGCGGTTAAAACTCAGGCCACAAGAAACAGAATTTGAGCGCGGCATTCGACATTTCGGCTTCTTTCTCATGGAAGTCACGCTCGTGCTGGTGGTGGCAATTTTTGCCATCAACGTTTATTTGGCGCGTCCGGTTCTGGACTCATTTCTTTTCTCGCTCGCACTTGCCGTCGGACTAACGCCGCAGCTGCTGCCGGCGATTATCAGTATCAACCTTTCTCATGGCGCCAAACGGATGGCTGAAAAGAAAGTTATCGTCAAGCGGCTTGCTTCGATTGAAAACTTCGGCAGTATGAATGTACTCTGCTCTGATAAAACTGGTACCCTGACCAAAGGAATCGTGAATGTCCAATCTGCCTATAATGTGGAAGGCACTCCGAGCGAGAAAGTTCTTTTTTATGCTTATCTCAATGCTTTTTATGAAACAGGGTTTACGAATCCGATTGACGAAGCTATCCGCACACATCGCAAGTTCGATCTCTCCGGTTATCACAAGCAGGACGAAATTCCATATGATTTTCTTCGTAAGAGGTTGAGTATACTGGTTTCACATGATGATACATATCTGATGGTGACCAAAGGAGCGCTATCGAATGTGCTTGCCGTTTGCACATCAGTGGAAACTGGAATTGGAACCAACGTCGATATGAATGCGGAGAAGGATCGAATCGAACGGCAGTTTGAAGAATTCAGCAGTAAAGGTTTTCGTACACTGGGTGTTGCTTACAAAAATATAGGATCCGAATCACGCATCAGCAAAGACCATGAAATGGGTATGACGTTTTCAGGATTCCTTGTTCTTTTCGATCCACCAAAGCCCGATATCATCGACACGATTACCGGCCTCAAAGACCTTGGCGTTGCTCTCAAGATTATCACGGGCGATAATCGCCTCGTTGCGGCCAACGTCAGTCAACAAATGGGATTATCGGAAACGGAAATCCTCACTGGTCAGGACATTCACGAACTGAGCGATGCCGCACTGCTCAACCGTGTGACGGTTGTGGATGTCTTCGCTGAAATCGAACCCAACCAAAAAGAGCGCATTATTCTCGCTCTCCGAAAGGCCGGAAATGTTGTCGGGTATATGGGCGATGGCATGAATGATGCATCGGCACTTCATGCGGCCGATGTCGGAATTTCCGTCGATGGCGCAGCGGATGTTGCCAAGGATGCGGCAGATATCGTCTTACTCGAAAAGGACCTGAGTGTTTTAGTGCAGGGTGTGCGCGAAGGGAGGGCGACATTTGCCAACACACTCAAGTATGTGTTCATGGCGACCAGCGCTAATTTCGGAAACATGTTCAGCATGGCTGGGGTATCCCTCATTCTGCCGTTTCTCCCATTACTACCCAAACAGATTCTGCTTATGAATCTCATGACAGATTTTCCGGAAATGACTATTGCAACCGACAGTGTGGATAAGGAAATGATCGACTATCCGCGTCAATGGAATATTAAGGCGATCCGTAAGTTCATGATTACATTTGGCATTGTGAGTTCGGTATTTGATTATCTTACGTTTGGCGTCTTTCTGCTTATCCTTCATGCTACTCAGGTTCAATTCAGAACCGGATGGTTTCTGGAATCCGTCGTTTCAGCTTCATTGATAGTGCTCGTTATTCGAAGTCGGAAACCTTCCTTCAAGAGTCGTCCTGGGAAATATCTTTTAATCGCAACTCTATCAATTGCAGTCAGTACGTTAATTTTACCTTTCACACCGCTTGCAGATATTTTTGGATTTAGCCCGTTACCAATTTCGTTCCTCCTGCCAATTGGGATCATTGTATTGTTCTATATCATCACGGCAGAACTAGTGAAGACGGTTTTCTACAAGAATGTAAAATTCTAACTTTAGGAACAAACGCTCTCACACAAGTGTACTTCAAGAATTAAAAAAATGATTCGAAGATTGGGTCAGAAAACTTCAATCAAAATTGCAAACCCATAATAACCCGTTGACTACCGCTCTGCGGCATTATAGTGATCTAGATTCCGTTTGGTTTTTTATTGACATCGGAACTGATTACAACTGCTTATTTTAAAATATCTGCTTCAAAACGAGTTAATCCCTTTTTCATCCTTTCGGACGATTACGTCTTAAGGCGGCTATCAGTATACTTGTTCATAGTTCAGAGAAGGATTTTCATCCTTCATTGATCGAAAGGTAT
>Ga0182021_10003104_pt1 | contig 19505 bp, 17 predicted proteins | sample 612E3MmetaG_FD_120493 | JGI IMG/M metagenome (GOLD analysis project Ga0182021, IMG submission 120493) | Permafrost microbial communities from Stordalen Mire, Sweden - 612E3M metaG (Illumina Assembly) | ecosystem: Environmental > Terrestrial > Soil > Wetlands > Permafrost | place: Sweden... | reverse complement strand
GGCGACGGCTCCAGCTTCTGCCAGGAGAACTCGGCACACCGCACCGCTTCGATTCCCATGCCCTGCATGAGCGCGGCATCGGTCTCCCACCGCGCCTCGGGCCAGTGCTCGGGATAGTACGCGACTCCGAAGTGCATGGAGGGAGAGTACACGGTCGGGGACGTCGGCGCAAAGACTGATTCAGGCATTCTCGTTCAAGCGCCGCGAAGGGGCGGGCGTTTTCTCTTCAGGAGACGATTGTGAAAGGAAAACACCCCGCCTTCCAATCCATCCGTGACTGGATGCCGGACGATCGGCCGCGGGAGGCGCTTCTTTCATTGGGCTCCGAAAATCTCCCTCTCTCAAAGCTCCTGGCGATCGTCCTCCACACAGGACGGAGAGGGATCAACGCAGAGGACCTTGCCCGGAGGCTGCTCGGGACGTATTCCAGTCTTCGGGGAATTGATTCGGCTTCCGTCTCCGAAATTCGGACAATTTCCGGGATCGGGCCGGCCAAAGCGGCGCAGATCAAGGCAGCACTGGAGATCGGGAAGAGGCTCTGCCGGGAGGAAGCACGCAGCCTGCCAGATCCTTCAGACCCTCGATGGGCGCTGCGGTACGTGATGGATTTCTATGGTCCCTACCTTAGAGATGCCGCGGTTGAGTCCCTCTGTCTGATTCTATTCAACGGGAGACGTGCTCCGATTCGCGCGGTGGAGCTGGGAAGAGGAAACGCTTCAGGGGTGATTGCTGACCCGACGCTGATCGTACGAGAGGCAGTCCGCTCGGCTGCCTCCTTCCTCATCCTCGTTCATAACCATCCCTCCGGTACCGGAGAGCCCTCGGATGATGACGCCGCTCTCACGATCGCCGTACGGGATGCGTGCGCCCTGTTTGGAATACGCCTTCTGGATCACGTCATCATCGGCCGCAACCGGAAGGACTGCCGCAGCCTTGCACTGGAAGGACTCCTGCAGGTCGGGCAACCACGCCGACGGCGGAAGCGAATGCCTCCGGGAGGATTTGTCAGCCCTGCGTTGGAATCTCGGAGCCGCCATTCGCCCTGCGGCCCCGTGCCGAAGCCACAAGGGCCGCCCGCAGGGCATCCTCTGAGAAAGGTTTCTGGAGGAAGCCATCGGCCCCTGAGGACAGAAACAGATCCGACGCAGCCAGACCGGTCATCAGAATGACGATGGAATGGGGGCTCTTCTCCCGAAGGATCCTTGTGAGCTGGGTACCATTCATGCCGGGCATCTCGTAATCTGTGAAAACGACATCGAATTTTCGATGCGCGATGACCTCAATCGCCTTTTGGGGATTGCCCGTTGCCTCCACCTCGTAGTGATGCGCTTCGAGGAGCGCGTGCAGGACATTCCTGATTGAATCGTCATCATCGACAACAAGCGCCCTTTTTTGCATTTCCTTTCCTCTCGAATGCCGCCGAATGTTTCACCATACAACTGAAAGTAGTAATGGTCAATTCTTGATGCAACCAGGAGTTTGTAGATACTTCCGTGTGAGCCGGGATAGCGTGGTAAGGCAGGTCGAGTGTGGAACCCAGCGGGATCGGGAAGCGGATAAGATTCTACCGGTTGCAGCGCGGCCTCACCCAGATGGAGCTGGCCGATCGTGTTGGCGTTTCCTACCAGCAGATCCAGAAGTACGAGAACGAAAAAAGCCAGGTCACCCTTCAACGACTCGTTGTCCTCGCCCAGGCCCTCGATACTCCTCTGACGGCGATATTCCCGGGGTCCGCGGGAACCCGCCTGTCGGAGAAGACGGGACGACCGGCGCCGGGAAGCTCGCGCGATGAACGCACCCTCCTGGAGCTGTATTCGAGGATCAAGAGCCCGCAGCTGAAGCGCACCGTGCTTCTGCTGGTGCGGGGCATTGTCGACCAGCAGGGCAGAGAGTAAATCCAGATTTCTGCGGCCGCGGCCCGGCGCACGATTGAGACACCGGACATGACAGAAAGGCCTCGCTGAGGTGTTGAATGGTTGTGCGGTGGAGCCGCTCGTAGTACGCTCCGTGCATCCCGCACTCTGTTCCTCAGCCTGCTTTCGAAGGGAGACAGCCGACCGTATGGCTCCACGAATGTCCGCGGCCTCGCAGCTCAACAAAGGCATCAGTCTCTTCTTCTCGGAGTTCGTCCGGGTAAGCCTGAAGCATCCCGGCCAGGCGCTCTTTTTCGGGCGTACGGTCCTCTGGCAGGGGGGCGCGGCCCGTCGGCGCGCGCGCATGGCACGCGAAGGGCTGCACGTGCCGCCGATCGCGATCTTCAGCATTACGAACAAGTGCAACCTGCGCTGCAAAGGCTGCTACGCGCAGGCCATCCGTGGTGACGCGGAGGACGAGCTCTCGGTCGAGAGGATGCGGGGCATCGTGGCAGAGGCCGACGAGCTGGGAATCTCGTTCTTCGTAATCGCCGGCGGAGAGCCGCTGACGCGTCCCGAAATCGTCGATATCGCGCGGGATTTCCCCCACATCATTTTCCTCCTCATCACCAACGGTCTCCTCCTCACTCCCGAGCTTGTCAACCGGCTGGCGGGCCTGCGCAATGTCGTTCCGGTCCTCAGCATCGAAGGCAACCAAGCGGAAACCGACGAGCGGCGGGGCAGGGGGGTCCACGAGCGGCTGCAGGGAAAGATGACGGAGCTGAAGCGGGCGGGCATCTTCTTCAGCCTCTCGTTCACCGTGACGCGGACGAATTTCGACGTCGTCACGGACCCCGATTTCCTCGCGAGGGCAGTGGAGGCGGGCTGCCGGCTTTTCATCCACGTGGAGTACACGCCCATCCGGGCAGGGACCGAGGAGTGGGTGATCACCGACGAGCAGCGCACTGCCATGAAGGGGCTCGTGGCCGGGTTTCGGCGCCGGTTCCCCGCGGTGTTCATCGCGGTGCCGTGGGACGAGGAAGCCCAGGGCGGGTGCCTGGCCGCGGGCAGGGGTTTCGTTCACATCAGCGCGACGGGCGACCTCGAACCCTGCCCGTTCGCTCCGTTCTCCGACGTGAACGTTCTGGAAGTTCCTCTGAAGGAGGCTCTGCGCTCCCGATTCCTCGGGCTGATGCGGGAGAATCACTCGATGTTCACGGAGACCGAGGGAGGCTGCGCGTTGTGGAAAAACCGTGACGCCGTGGAGTCTCTCCTGGGGCGCAAGACCGGATAGGGAGGGGACGGCGCGTCTCCACGCGCCTACGGAACGGCTCTCGTTGTCAGCGGGGAAACCCTTGAGAGCAGCTCGTAGTCGCGATCTCTGTGGAGCACCGGAAGGTCGTGCCGCAAGGCGCACGCCGCGATGAGGCAATCAACCGAGGATCGGACGGTGATTCCCTGTCGTCGCGCGGCCCGATAGAGCTGTGCGGCCTCGATGAAAAGGGACTCCTCCATGGGGGACTCGATGACAGGTAGGGCGCACATAGCATCCCGTGCCACCCGAAACGCCCTCTCCTCTCGAAATCCCTGGAGCACCTCTTGAATCACGGGGAGGCAGGTAGCCACCTCGTCGAACTCGACTGCGTCCTCGAGGCGAAACAGGGGCCTTTTCCCGAATACGGCGATCCAGACGGACGTATCCACGAGGATCATTGTCTTCTTTTCACCGGCCGGCCCGGATCCCCGCGCATTTCCGTAAGGTCACCTTCCCACAACCCGGATCCGGCAAGATCGAGGATGTGACGCGCTCGGGCTCTTCTCACGAACTCGTAAAGCGCGAGATTCACGGTGCCCGAATACGTCTTGCCTCCAGCGAGCCGCGTTGCCTCCTTCAGCAGCTGCTCGTCAAGCACAAGATTTGTACGTTTCATGTGTAGAAGGTACTCCCGCGTCCTTCACCTGTCAACGGAGAGTCGCTTGCGGCCCGGATCCTGTGCGCCTATCGGTTGAAAAAAGGGCGAGACGGTGCGGAGTTGGCCAACGGCCCGCCGCACCGCGCCCGCCCAGGAGGCCCTATATCTTCTCTCTTCGCTCGTCGATGTCCCCCGGGTACATCAAGGCTTCATGGCCGCGTTCCCCCGTGCGGATACGGATGACGTCCTTCACCGGGTAGACGAAGATGATCCCGTCACCTTCGCGTCCGGTCCGGGCGGACTTCAGGATCGCTTCGACCGTTTTCTCCACGTTATGCTCGCTGAGAATGATGTTGAGCTGGATCTTCGGGAGGAGGTCCATCCTGTAGGTGACCCCGCGCCACGACTGGTCCACGCCACCCTGCCGCCCGTGGCCGCGGATCTCGAATATGTTCATGCCCACGATCCCGATGTCCCGAAGGGCGTCTTTCACTCCCTCCAGCGCGTCTTCTCGAATGATCGCTTCGATCTTGTTGGTCACTTGCCTCGAATCCTTTCCTGTCCCCGTACCAGAAGCAAAAGTCGTGCCATGCGCGGATCTGTGTTTTTTGGCCTATTTGTTCGCCTTCAAGGCTCTCGCGATGACAGATTATCTACATTCTTGTAGTATTATTGACTATTTAGTACATTTCGGTAGCAAGGAAGTCAACGTCACGCCATGTACAGCAGGTGTCGCCGCCGGTATGCTTTCAAGCCATGAGACACGCGGTCATTCTCGCCGGGGGCTCGGGGACGCGGCTGTGGCCCATGAGCAGGAGCGCGGAGCCGAAACAGCTCCTTCCCCTCGTGAAGGGCAGAAGCCTGCTGGACCTCGCGTTCCAGCGACTCGACGGGCTGGTGCCGATCGAACGCCGGTGGGTCTGCGCTGCGGAGGCGCACCGTGCCGCCGTCTGCGCCGCGCTGCCGGGCCTGTCATCCGACCGGTACCTCGGTGAGCCTGTCGGCAAGGACACCCTTGCCGCCCTTGCCTTCGCTACTGCCGTCATCGCCCGGGTCGATCCCGACGCGACGATCGTCGTGCTCGCCGCCGATCATCTCATCGAGCCGCCTGACGACTTCCGCGCCGCGCTGAGCCGCGGCCTCGACACCGCCGATTCCGGCCCGGGAGTGCTCGTGACCTTCGGCATCGCACCCACGCGCCCGGCAACGGGCTTCGGTTACCTGCGCCTGGGTGCGCCGTTCCTCGGAAGCGCGCGTACCGTCGAGGAGTACCGGGAGAAGCCCGACCTCGCCACCGCGGAGCGCTGGGTGGCGGACGGTCCTGAGAAGTTTCTCTGGAACAGCGGGATGTTCGTCTGGAAAGCAGAAACCTTCCTGGACTGCGTGAAGCGATACGAGCCGGCGGTTTTCGACGGCATCAGCAGGATCGTCGATGCGTGGGGCACGCCCCGGTTCGGGGAGACGCTGGGGGCGGAATACCCCGGGCTGAAGAAGATCAGTGTGGACTTCGCGGTCATGGAAAAAGCCTCGCATGACCCGTCCGTGAAGGTCGCTGCAGTGCCCATGGCGCTGTCGTGGAAGGACATCGGCTCCTGGCCGGCCTTTGCCGAGACATGTCCGACGGACGATGACGGCAACAGCATCGCCGCGGTGAAGAGCCTCCTCCTGGACACACGGGGCACGCTCGTCGTCTCGAACGATCCCCGGCACCTCGTGGCGGCATTCGGGTGCGACGACCTTGTCATCGTACACACGCCCACGGCCACGCTCGTCTGCCCCCGGGACAAAGCCGAGGATATGAAAAGGCTGCACTCCCTGGCCGCGGAGAAGTTCGGCCGGGAGTTCGTGTAGCCGCCTCAGGGCGCCGCCGGAACTCCTGCCTTGAAGAGAACCGCTTTCGAGGCGCGCGCGGCGACGGAGTAAGGCACGCCGGCGGGCACGAGCGCGCATCCGCCCCGCGAGAGCAGGAGCGTGCGGCCTGCCGCGACGATCGCCGCTGACCCCTCGATGACGATGAGACTGTCCGCGCTGTGCTCCCGCCCGCCGGAATACGGCACACCCTGACCGACGTCTATCCTTTCCAGCGCAAACTCTTCCGCCTGCGTCTCGTATTCCCTGCTGGTCTCCGTCGTTGCCCTGCCCTCGAGGATCGGCGGCTGCCCGTCCCGGAACGACAGCGTGCCCAGGAGCTCGTCCACGTCCACGTGCTTCGGCGTGAGACCGCCCCGCAGCACGTTGTCCGAGTTGGCCATCAGCTCGACGTCCGAGCCCTCAAGGTAGGCATGAAGGGTTCCCGCCGGTTGGTAGGTTCCCTGGCCCGGCCGCAGGTGCACGAGGTTGAGCAGGTAGATCGAGAGCATCCCGCGATCGCGGTGCCCGGCCGGAAGCGGGAATGTCCGCGCCGCGCGCAGGGCCCAGAAGCCGGGTGCTTCCTTGCCCAGGAGGCCGGCCGCCTCTTCCGCTTCCAGCCGCGCGACCAGGGGATCGAGCACACCGTCGACTTCCGTCTGCGGCATCGTCATGACCTTGGCGTACAAATCCCGCAGGAGGGTCGCCCGTGCCTCGGGATCCCGTCCTGCTGTCCCCAGTTTCTCCGGGAAACCGGCGGCCAGCGGAGCGAGCTCGCTTTCCGATGCCAGGACTTCGACCATCTCCTCCAGCGGCCGGAACCCGTGCAGCATCCAGAAATCGGTGAGCACGACGTGAACCTCGGGTTTGTGATTCTCGTCGCGGTAGATGCGGTTCGGCGCATCGATCGGTATGCCGGCAGCGTTCTCCCGCGCAAACCCCTCCTCCGCCTGGCCCCGGGTGGGATGGGCCTGGATCGATGCCATGTCCCGCACGTCGAGCACCTTGAAGAGATAGGGCAGCCTGCCGGTAAAACGCAGGGCGACGCCGGGGCCCAGGGTGAGCCACGGATCGGCGGCGATCAGCCGATCCAGGGTCATCCGCGTTCCGTCGATTTCGACCTGTGCCGTCCCCCGCGGATGGGCGCCCATCCACAGCTCGGCGTACGGCTGGCGGCCGGGGTTGTCCTTGCCGAGGAGACCCGGGATCGTCTCGTACCCGCCCCAGGCGTAGTGCTGAACCACGCCGAACAGAGGAAGCGCCCGCGGGTTCCCCTTGTAGCTGGCGATTGCCATGCGATCCGCAGCGTCCCCTGCCATCCGCAGGAGTATGCCGTCATCGGCAATGGCCATCCTCGCCAGGTCGCGCGCCCGGTCGGCGGTGTCCGCATTCGTGTACAGCCGCATCTCGGGTGCGTTTCCCGACGGCCTCAAGTGCACGACGTCATTCGAATGGAAGCGGACGCGCACGCCGTCCAGCCAGTTGATCCTGTCCACTTCGGGGAAGCCGGCGGCCGGGTTGAAGTACCTGCCGATCCCGGCGCGGATGCCGCCCAACCCCTCCACCAGCGCATCGGCGCTCTCCAGCGTCTGCTCCGACCCGTCCGAGCGCCGGACGGTGATGCCGGCCGTCGTGAAGGCGGCCTCGACGATCAAGGGATCCGAAGGAGTGAGCCAGCGCATGATCTCGCGCGCCGCCTCCATGGGAAAGTCGCGAAGGACCGCCGCCCTGCCGAATCTCTTCGGCAGGGAGTCCCGGGCCGGAAGGGACATGAGGCCGCAGAGGATCGGCAAAAGTGCATCCCGGGTGGGAAGCGGGTCGAGCGTGCCGCCGCCGGGAACCGCAACAGCGGAAGCGGTGAGGAACCCGCCGTTTCCCTCCCAGCCTGCCTCGCGCAGGGCCGCGATGACGTACGGGGAGCCGATGCGGGTCTTCGTGAGCTCGACACCGTTTGCGCGGCAGAACTCATCCACGGCGTCATTGCAGCTGATGGGGACCGCCACGTGCCGCACGCCGAGGAAGCTCGCCGCCATGATTCCCAGCAGGTCGCCAGGGATAAAAGTGACACGTCCGGCGTCCACCGCGAGGAGGAGGGGGCGGTCGCCGTCGCCGTCGGTCGACGCGACTGCCGACAACTCTGCCCCGCCGTGGGAATCCACGAGAGACTGGAGGCTCTGCAGCATCTGCTCGTTCACGGCTTCAGTGTCCACGGGAACAAATGTCTCGCTGCGGCCTGCCGGCACGACCTGTGCACCGAGCTCCTGCAGCGTTCGCCCCAGAAGCTCCCTGCCCACTGCGGAGTGCTCCCAGACGAGGATCTTCTTCCCCGAGAGCGCCCCGCGCGGGAACGCTGCAACGTACCGCTGGACGTAACCTTCCCCCGCTGCCGGGTCCGGCTCAGGGATTGGCGCCCTGCTCTCGAGCCGGATCATCCCGCGCTCGTCGAACGGGCTCTGCTCGAACGGCTTCTCGTACTCGGCACGGCGCGCAGCGGCAACCGCGTCGAGGATGGGCTGCTCGTCGGCCTTCAACACCTCGCCCGTCGGGCGTGTGAGCTTCAAGCCGTTCCTGTCGTAAGGAATGTGGCTGCCCGTCACCATGATGGAAGGCGCCCGGTGCCTCATCGCGTGCAGTACCAGCGCCGGGGTCGGAATCGTCCCGAGATTGACGAAGACGAGGCCTTCGTCAACAACTGCGCGGCAGACCGCCTGCAGGATGTCCCCGCGGAAGCCCTCGTCCGGGACGATTGCGGACGTGCTCGGCCGCAGGTCCCCTGCCACGAATACCGTGCCGCCCTTTGCCAGCTCGCCTTCTTTTGCCAGCCAGCCAAGGAAGCCGCGAACGTTCACGTACGCTTCGAGATTCGTGATATCCCGCACGAGCCCTCGCAGGCCGCTCGTGCCGAATGCGAGCTCGACTGGTTCGTACGTGAGGAAGGCGCGGAGAGAGGTCACTACCGTTTTCTTTTTTTTCACGACGGCTCGATTGTAGCCGAAACAGGCCGCCGAATCCACGATTTTCTGACGTTCTGCGGGGGAATGAGTATGCTAGTGCCAGCCGCGGAGGGGGCGTGTGGGTGGAGGCAACGGGCCGCATTCACGTCGCCGACCAGGCGGGCAACCGGATCGAGCAGATGGACAGCATTTTCGGGACCAACTGGACCACGCTCGGAACCCAGGGAAACTCCACGAACCAGTTCGATACTCCTACGGGTGTCACGCAGGATCCGGCGGGGAACATATATGTCGCAGACCAGGTCAACGGCCGGGTTGTCAGGATCAACAACATGACGGGGACGGGGTGGACTTCCGTTGGTTCGTCTCCGACCTACCAGCCCACCGGGGCAGCCCTGGATGGAAGCGGTCGTGTCTATCTCGTGGACTACAGTAATAACCGAATCGTGCGCTTTGACAACATGAGCGGCGCCAACCCGGTTGCGTTCGGCACGTTTGGAACCGGTACCGGTCAGTTCAACCACCCGACCACAGCGGTGGTGGACCCGCTCGGGCGTATCTATGTTGCCGATTTCAGCAACAACAGGATCGTGCGCATGGATGACATGACGGGCGCTAACTGGACGACGCTCGGTGGTCCTTCCGGCGGCAGCGGAACCGGCCAGTTCACCACGCCCGCCGGCATTGCGCTGGATACCAATGGGCGCATCTCTGTTGCGGATTCCGGCAACAACAGGATCGTACGAATGGACAACATCAGCGGTTCGGGCTGGGCCGCATTCGGCTCGCTGGGAAGCGGCGTCGACCAGTTCAACAGCCCGCTATGATACCGTTGAGGTGGACCAATGGTTCTGGACGCTGCCGGAACCCGAAACCGCTGCCCAGTATGCCTCCGTCACACCGGAATGCGCTCACGCTCACGCATTCTTGTCGCAAGAAAGGCGAGACGGCCCTCCGCCCAAACCCCGAGTTCCTTTCCGTACCTGAACGGCCAGAAGATGGTGTCACAGCGCGAGCTCCTGGGCCGGCTGGGCGGATTCATCGACGCGGTCCCCCGGGCCCTTCCCATTGCCGTGGAGCTGCGCAATCCCTGGTGGATCGACCGGCGCTATTTCGAGTTCATCGCGGAGAAGGGCCTCTTCCATGTTTTCCTGCAGGGGTACTTCATGCCGGCGATCTTCGAGGCGTGGAAGAAGTACGGCAGCTTCATCCGGGGTTCCGTCGTCATTCGCCTGTACGGTCCTGTGCGGGAGGGGATCGAGAAGCAGACCGGGGAGAGTTGGGACCTGATCGTCGCCCCGAAGGACGAGGAGCTTTCCCGCCTGGTCGACATGATGAGCGACATGAGGATCGCAGCCTCACCGTCTACCTGAATATCAACAACCACTACGAGGGGAGTGCCCCGCTCACGATCGAGCGCCTGCGGGATCGCGGCCCGTTCGACGCCCTGTAGTCCTGGGCCGGGCTCTTAGAGCAGGTCGCGCAGGGGTGCGGTGGCTGCCTCGGGCAGGAATGAATGGCGCAATGCCGCCCGATTCATTTCCCTCAGCTCCTTCACTCCCAACCCGAGGTCCCTCACGCAGACTTCGTACTCGTTGACGAGGTCGATGCCGAACAGGTTCGGGTCATCGGAGTTCACGCAGACCGGAACGCCGGCCCGGTACAGCGCCGGCAGGGGGTGCTCCGACAGTGCAGGAACGGCGCTGGTGATCCAGTTGGACGTGAGGCTCACCTCGAGAAGCACGTCGTCGTCGACAAGGCGGCGAAGGAGATCAGGATCGGCGATGCTCCTGATTCCGTGCCCGATGCGCGAAGGGCGGTACACGTCCAGCGCGCGCGCCACGTACCCGGCGTCCGTGTTCTCACCGGCGTGGATGGTGATGCCCATGCCGGCCTCGCGGGCTTCATCCACCAGCGGCGCGAACAACCCGGGATCGAGGCCCTCCTCGCGGTCGGCCAGGTCGAACCCGCAGATGCGCTCGGCGCCGGGGGCTCCGCTCGCCCGCCACCGGATGAGGTCCCGGGTTGCGGCTGCGTTCACGTCCGCCGGGTAGCTTCGCGGCAGGATCCCGATCAGACCGACCTCGATGGGCCGGTCCGCCATACCCCTGAGCATCCCATCCAGGACGGCACCGATGATGTCATCGTTGGTGAGCGTCTTTCCCATTGCGATGAACGCGGGAGCGAATCGGAGCTCGAGCAGGCGCACTCCGTCCCGCCATGCGTCCTCGATGTTCTCCGCAGTGACACGGCTGATCGCCTCGAAGGAACACAACGCCGCCTTCTGAGTTGCAAAACAGTCCAGGACGCTCTGGAGGCTCTCCCGGGGTGTCCGAAGGACAGCTTTCCTCAGCAGCTCGTCGTACGAGCGCACGCCGAGGTCCAGGCCGTGCTTCTGCGCGATGTCCCAGATGGTCGAGATACGCACACTGCCGTCCAGGTGCCGATGCAGCTCGACCTTGGGCAGCTTCCGCAGAGCGTCGTCGTCCTGCATGCCGGCGAGCATACAACGCGGAAGCCGTTCAGTCAGGTGCGGCTTTTTTCCCTTCTTTCCCCGTCAAGCTTGACGCGCCGGCACGCGACCGCTACACCGATGTCATGGCACCGAAGATCCGCGAGTTCACGATGACCGACTATCCCCGCGCGCACGCGCTGTGGGGCCGAACCGAGGGCGTGGGCCTGAGTCAGGCCGACGAGCCGCAGCACGTGGCGCGATTCCTTGCGCGGAATCCCGGACTGAGCTTCGTGGCCGAGGACGGGGGAAGGATCGTGGGCGCGGTTCTCTGCGGCAACGACGGACGCCGCGGATTCCTCCATCACCTCGCCGTCGAGAAGGGATCGAGGAGAACGGGCATCGGGCGTCGGCTGGTCGAAAGCTGCCTGGAGGCCCTCGCCCGGGCCGGGCTCCGCAAGTGCCATCTGTTCGTGCTCGCCGACAACGTCGAGGGCCAGCGATTCTGGAAGAAGGTCGGCTGGGAAGAGCGAACGACGCTGAAGGTGATGTCCCGCGACGTGGATGAGCCGCCGACTACGGCGGCGCAAAATCCGCCGACTACGGCGGCGCAGTGACTCTTGAGGATCTCGTCGAGAATCTTACTGCCCTGGGCGTCGCCCACGAGGTTCGTCACTCGGGAGCGGATGGAGCCATCCTGCTCCTCCCCGAGTACGGACGGGTCCTCGGTGTGTGGGCGCACTGGCGCGGTGAAAACGCCCTGTGGGTGAACCCCGATTTCATTCTCTCACTGGGCTCGGGCGCCAAGGACGACGGGTGGCGCAATCCCGGGGGCGACCGCGTATGGCTTGCACCCGCAGAGGAGTTTCTCAATGGCAGCGCCGTCCCGCCATCAATCGACCCCGGGCGATATGTCTTCTCTTCGGACCGGGGCGCCGCCTGCATGACAAACCGCGGTGATGCCTGGGCGCGCGCGTCGGGTGTTCGTGTGCGCTTTCGTTTCACGCGCCGCGTGAGGCCATTGGACGAGTCGGGGATCGACGCCGTGTGGGGTCCGACATGGCTGCGGCGCGCGGGATTCGAGGAAGAGATGGAGCTGGAGATCGAAGGGAAGTGCGCCGTCCCGGTCCAGTTGTGGAACCTTGTCCAGGCGCAGGCGGGCTCGCAAAGGCTCGAATCGGCCCGCGGCAGCGACGGAGGCCCGAGGCTTTTGTGCATCCAGGATCCGGAGTCGGAACGCGCCCGGCTTCTCGTCAAGTCGTATGAAACAGGCGGGCAGGAAGCCGGCCCGACGACCGCGAACACCCGCGGCGACACCGCCTCGGCGCCCGTGGACTTCGCCTGCTTGTCTCCCGCAATCACACGCGGCTCGATGCGACGCCTCACGTGGAAGGCGTCGCTGTGCGCATTTTCGGGCCGCAGCACAGAGGTTCGGCAATTTGCCTCTCGAATCGTTATATTCTAGTCATATAAAGGAGTATGGGCCCCTCATGTCTTCCGCCAACAAAGAGAAAAATTTCAAGGACGGTCTCCTGCGCCAGGGCATTGCCCCGGAAGAGATACAGAAAGTGTACCGGACGCTCCGGGAGAAAGGCTACGGAGAGGAAGAGGCGAGAAAGCGCTCGCGCGCCGCCCTGGAACGGCTGAAGAACATCAAGGAGATGGAAGAGCGGCGTCGGAACGCCGCCGCGTCGGGAGGCACTGAGGTCGTCCGGCCGCGCACGGGGACCGTCCTCGCGGCCGAGGGCGAGCCGGGCCGGCGCGCCGTCGATTGGGTGGCTGCGGTACCGCAATGGCTGCGGCGCAGGATCAACAGGTACGCGTACAAGAACGGCTTTCTCATCACGCGTCTCCCGCAGCGCTTCGAAGACTTCGTGAGCCACTTCGACCAGTCTCGCCCGGATCTCGTGAGCCGGCCGTTCCTGGCGCTGCTGGCGGACGAAAGGGGTATCCGCGGCCAGAACCCCTTCCACCTGTCGCTCATCGATACCCTCGATGCCCTGAACGAGGCGGCAGGCCGGCTTCTGGGCCAGCGGGGAACGGCCGTGCGGTCACACAAGGCAGAGGAGATACTGGCGGAGCTGCGCGCGCGTGAGCCATTCGCCGTGGAGTTTTTTTCGGTCTTCACCCAGCCGTACGAAATGCTTCGCAAGAGTCTCGAGTTCCTGGGCACCAACCTCCGCTCGCACTGCCCGGTGCGTGCCTCCGATCTTGCTCGCGTCGTGAAAGACGGCTGCCGTCTCGTCGCCATCACAGAAGCGGTGGAAAAGGAGAAGATGGTCGTGCTGTTCGACGTCGCCCGGGAAGTGAATCTCGACAAGAACCCGGGTGTTCGTGCGACCGGGGAGCTCCTGGAGGCGGAGGGCCTGTTCCGCGCCAGTTACCAGAACCTGGGCCGGATCGCGCACGAGCTGTACCCGGCGCTCCTGAAAATGATCGCCGCATTCTACACGGAGGAAGACGGGACAGCCGAGAAGACCACGGCCGTGAATCAGTTTCTCGGGATCCGGGATGGCGATATCCTCACATGGGAGGGATGGGAGCGCCGGATACGCGAGCTTCGGGAAAAGGAGCTGCTGGAGAGACAGGCCCACGAGCTGGCCCGTCTGGAGCAGGAGAAGGCCGAGAAGTTCAGCGTCCGTTTCGAGGGTACGCTGACGATGCTTTCCTCGCTTTTTCCCGAATCGGGCCTGGATCGAATGGAGCAGGGCGAGTTCGTCCTGCCGTACTTCACCAACAGGATCTTCCGGCAATCGCCGGTTTTCCAGGCCCGGGCGGTAGACCTGGAAAGCGTGTCGGCCCAGGACGTCATGGGCCTCGTGCTGGTGCTGCACTCCCTCCTCGATGACATGCTCTCGTCACTGGATCCTGGGGCGCTGGAGAAGCTGGTCGCCCATGAAGGGCTGCACGACGAGCTGGTCGCACTGAGGGAGGAATGGCGTGATGCGTACCCGAGGGTCTTCGAGCCCTACCTCGACGCTGTTCGCGAGTATGCCCGGGAGACCGGTGGAGATCCCCGTTATGCGGCCTTGTTCAAGGACAGCCCGAGGGCGCGAACCCTCGCGGAGAGGATCAACCAGCTTCGCAACACGGCGATCAGGGGCTACGGGCACGTGATGACCGAGCGCGAACACGTCGGCGGAAAGGGGATCTACGAGCTCGCTACCCGCTTGTCCGTCCTGCTCAGCGAGGCAGGCATGGTGCTCAACCAGACCGCGCTGGGCGCTCCAGACCCGGTGAGCCGGAAGGTCATGGAGGACCTCAGGACCCGGGGGTTCGTGGACTTCATGGCAGCGTCGCGGACCGGCACTGTGGACTACCACCCCGTAACCCGGCAGGTGAAGAGATGGGTCGAGGCGCGGTTCCGGGAGACAGTCCTGGCAATCCCGCAGAAGTCGCAGGTCGCATTCCTCGACGTGCTGCGCGGCACAGCGTACATGTACGAGTTCCTCTTGAACGACTCCAAGAGTCCTGCCGCCCTCGCCGGTCACGGCATCATCAACGCGAGCTCTGGCGAGCACGCGGTGTGGAACAAGGAGCGGGCGGTGGGCGCGCGCGACGCCCAGCAGTCCCTCCAGGCGACCCTGAGCGAGCAGTTCCCCGGGCAGTATATCGACGCCCTGACGGGCTTGAAGAACAAGGACTATTTCCTGAACGAGCTCCCCCGGAAACTGCAGAAGCTGCGCGGGAGCCGGACACCGCTTGCGCTCCTGATGATCGACATCGACCACTTCAAGTGGGTGAACGATTCGTTGGGCCACTCCCGGGGCGACGAGGTGTTGAAGGCCACAGCGGCCTTGATTCTCGACAACATCCGCGAGGGAGACCTCGCCGTACGCTACGGGGGGGAGGAGATACTCATCGCCGTTCCCTCCGACATGCACACGGGCATCATCCTCGCTGAGAGGCTGCGTTTTGCCCAGGAAACGAAGGTGCTGAAGCGGGAAGGCATGCAGGACGTCCGAAAGATCGGTCAGGACGCCTCACAGCCCTGCGCAACCCTCTCCATCGGCGTCGCCGATATCGGGACAATCACTGACCTGACAAAAGCGGTGGAAAAAGCGGATCGGGCCTTGTACGCGGCGAAGCGCACTCGAAACAGCGTCGTGTTCATCGAGAAGGGCGGCGACGCGTTCATCTCCTACGCCGACTATCGCCGCAAGGCATCCACCGGCTAGGGGCCCCTGCCCGTGGTGAACGGCTCCAGCATCTGGGCGAGCCCCGCCGGAACGCTGGCGCGGAGGCGGACACCTTCCGGCCCGTCTTCCTTGGTCGTGACCGATCCCTGCTCGTAGACGAGTTTCACCAGGTCGTAGCGATCGTACGGGAGCTCCAGCTGGACTTCCACCAGGCCTTCCCCGAGGATTTGTTCGATTCTCGCGAGGAGCTCCGGGACGCCCTGCGCGGTTCGCGCGCTGACCGCCATCGTCTCGTGCGAGCCGCCGATGAACAGGTGCGCGTCCCCCACCGGGAGGAGGTCGATCTTGTTCCACACCAGGAGGCGCGGGACCGCGGCGAGCGCGAGGCCGGAGAGAACCTCGTTCACGGCCGCGATCTGCTCCGCAGGGTGGGGATGCGAGCTGTCCACCACGTGCAGGATCAGCGAGGCTTCCTCGATGCCCTCCAGCGTTGCGCGAAAGGCCGCGACCAGGTCGTGCGGGAGCTTGCGGATGAACCCGACGGTGTCGGTGAGGAGCGCTTCCCTGCCGCCCGGGAGGGCCAGCCGCCGGGTCGTGGGGTCCAGTGTGGCGAAGAGCCTGTCCTGGACGAGGACGCCGGCCCCGGTCATCGCGTTCATCAGTGAGCTTTTGCCCGCATTAGTGTAACCCACCAGTGCCGCCACCGGGACGCCGGCATTCTCCCGCCGCTCGCGGTGCCTGCCCCTCTGCAGCCTCACTTCTTCGAGCCCCTTGCGGAGGACGGCGATCCGCCTCCTCGCCTGCCTCCGGTCAAGCTCGAGCTGTGTTTCCCCGGGTCCCCTGAGTCCGACCGGCCCCGCCCCGGCGCCGCCGGTCTGCTGGGAGAGCCCTGCCCGCATTCCCGCCAGCCGGGGGAGCAGGTACTGGTACTGCGCCAGCTCGACCTGCAGCTTGCCTTCCCGTGACTGGGCGTGCTGGCTGAAGATGTCGAGGATGAGCCGGGTGCGGTCGATGATCCGCACCCCGTCCCCCAGCGCCGCCTGCAGGTTCCGGTGCTGTCCCGGGGAAAGCTCGTCGTCGAAAAGGACGTAGGTGGCATCGCTCGCCGTCACCAGCTCCGCCAGCTCCCGGACCTTTCCGGAGCCGATCCACGTGCCGGCGACGGGATGGGCGAGCTTCTGGGTCGTGGCTCCCGCCACGGCCAGGCCCGCCGTCTGGGCGAGCCTCCCCAGTTCGTCCAGCGAATCCTGCATGGTCCACGCGCTCTGTGCGCCCTTCAGATCGACTCCGACAAGGATCGCCCTGCTGCCGGCCGGGGCGTTCGTGTCCAACTCAGAGAGGAAGTCAATGCTCATCCCGGGGGAAGCATACACCAAACGGCTGTCCGCGCCGACCCACCGCCCGGGGCCGACCCGCCGCCCGCCGCCGGGAAAAAATCTTCTTCGAAGTGAGAAACCTCTTGCATTTGTTTTTTGCATGTAGTATTTATTGGACGAAGACTCGGAAAGGGAGGGGACCCGCCGACCTCGCTGCGCGTAAGCGGCCTTTCCCCAACGAAAGATGAGATAGAGGAGTCCCAGCAGACATGGAAACCAAGGTGCAGAGCACTGAGGAGGCAGAACCTCCAGGTACAATGCCCGTAGTCCAGGACCTTGCCGAGCTTGCCGGCATCCGGACTACGATGTCCTCCTTCACGTCCTTTTCCCGGCCCGTCAAGAAACCTGCTTCCGTCCTTCCCAAGTTTCCGACCTCCCCGCGATCCGAAGAGTTCCGCGCAAGACACTTTCCGCTGGCAACACCGGCCGAATGGTGCGACTGGCGCTGGCAGCTTCGCAACCGCGTGAGGTCCCTGGAAGACTTGGAGCGGGTCATGCGGCTGACGGACGACGAGCGGACGGCTATCCGGAGGCATACGGGCTCGCTTCCCTTCGCCATCACCCCGTACTACCTCAGCTTGATCGATGCCGACAGTGCCGAGCAGCCGCTGCGCAGGACGATGATCCCCGTCACCGACGAGTACCTCCACGGTATCGGGGAGTCGGAAGACCCCCTCGCGGAAGACGAGGACAGCCCGGTGCCCTGCATCGTGCACCGCTACCCGGACCGGGTGCTGTTCCTGGTCGCAAACTCCTGCGCGTCAAACTGCCGCTACTGCACGCGGTCGCGCATGGTGGAAAACCCCGACAACAACAGCATCTTCTTCCAGTCGCAGTGGGAGGAGGCGATCGCCTACATCGACGCTCATACCGAAGTGCGGGACGTCCTGCTCTCGGGCGGCGACCCGCTCACCCTCTCCGACGAAAAGCTGGACTGGCTTCTTTCCCGTCTGCGCCGGATCCCGCACGTGGAGTTCCTGCGCATCGGCACGAAGGTGCCCGTCGTCATGCCCCAGCGCATTACGACCTCGCTTGCCCGGATCCTGAAGCGGTCCCACCCGCTGTGGGTAAGCATCCATTTCACGCACCCCGACGAGCTGACACCCGAGACGATAGAGGCCTGCGCGCGGCTGGCGGACGCCGGCATACCGCTCGGGAGCCAGACCGTCCTGCTGTCGGGCATCAACGACACGGTGGACACCATGAAGAGGCTCATGCACGGGCTCTTGAAGGCTCGCGTAAAGCCCTACTACCTGTACCAGTGCGACCCGATCACGGGTTCGAGCCATTTCCGGACCTCGGTGCAGAAAGGCCTGGAGATCATCCAGGGGCTGCGGGGCCACACCACGGGCTACGCGGTGCCCTCCTACGTGATCGACGCCCCCGGGGGGGGCGGCAAGATCCCCCTTCTCCCGGAGTACCTCGTCGGCCGTGATGGCGACGAGCTTGTCCTGCGCAACTTCCAGGGGCTGCATTTCCGCTACCCGGACCCCCTCGGAGCCGCAAAAGAGCGAGCCGGATGAGAACGAAACGCGCCGCTCCCCCGAAGGGAGCGGCGCACTTTTCCGCATGAGAGTCCCTTCGGTGGCGATCGTGCACGGCCGCGTTGCGGACTCCGCCGCCGCGGATGAGAGGGACGTCCTCGTCCAGTCGGACGCCGTGCGGGCCGCCCTCGAGTCCCTGGGGTATCGAACCGTCGACGTGCCGATCACCCTCGACCTATCGAAGGCGGCGGAAGTCCTGCGCGCCGAGCACCCGCTCGTCGTCTTCAACCTGGCGGAAACAATCGACGGCAAGGGCAGTATGATCCACTTGGCGCCGATGCTGCTCGACAGCCTGGGCATCGCGTACACCGGCGCTCCCTGCGAGGCCATTCTTCTCACGTCCCAGAAGCTGCTGGCCAAGAAGATCCTCACGGCGGCCGGGATCGACACGCCGCCCTGGGTGTCTGCCGCGGACGCGGTGCGCAGCGCGCCGCCCTTCCCTCCGCCCTGGATCGTGAAATCGGTGTGGGAGCACGCGTCGGTGGGACTGGAGGACGGCTCGGTCGTCTCCACGCACGAGTCGCTGGCAGAGGAGATCGCGCGCCGCGTGCGCACCGAGCGCATCGAGCACCTCTTCGTGGAGGCCTACGTCGAGGGCCGCGAGTTCAACCTCGCCCTGCTGGGCGGCGCTCCCGACGGCTCGCCGCAGAGCCTCCCTCCGGCCGAGATCCAGTTCGTCGGATACCCGGATGGCAAGCCGAAGATGGTCGGATACAGGGCAAAGTGGGACGAGGATTCCTACGAATACGGCAACACGCCGCGCAGGTTCGATTTCCCGCCGTGGGATGACGACCTGGTGGCGTGCCTGGTGACAGTGAGCAGGGAGTGCTGGACGGCATTCGAGCTGAAGGGCTACGCCCGCGTGGATTTCCGCGTGGATGCCGACGGCCGACCGTGGGTCCTGGAGATCAACACCAACCCCTGCATCTCACCGGATGCCGGTTTCATGGCCGCCGCAGACCGCGCCGGCCTTTCCCTGCAAGACGTCATACGACGGATCCTCGCAGAAGCAACACGCACGGGCGGCGGCACCTGCCGCCAGGAGAGCATTTAATGAACACAACCGGGATCGCGTTCCGCAGCTCAGTCTCGGAAAAGGATCTCGCGGCCGTCCGTCAGATCACCGAGTCCACCGGATTCTTCTACCCCGAAGAGGTGGACACGGCCGTCGAGCTGGTCGAGGACCGTCTGGCAAAGGGGCCGCGCTGCGGCTACCACTTCCTGTTCGCTGAAGCGGACGGCCGCCCCGTCGGCTACACGAGCTTCGGGCCGATCGCCTGCACCCGGGAGAGCTACGACCTGTATTGGATCTGCGTCGCGAAGGACTACCGGGGCAAGAAACTGGGAACCCAGCTCCTCGAGCAGACCGAGGAGTCGATCGCCTCACGGCATCGGTTGGTGGCGCGGTACCGCTCCGCCTTGGAAG
>Ga0182021_10003103_pt1 | contig 19509 bp, 14 predicted proteins | sample 612E3MmetaG_FD_120493 | JGI IMG/M metagenome (GOLD analysis project Ga0182021, IMG submission 120493) | Permafrost microbial communities from Stordalen Mire, Sweden - 612E3M metaG (Illumina Assembly) | ecosystem: Environmental > Terrestrial > Soil > Wetlands > Permafrost | place: Sweden... | reverse complement strand
GCAGGGACGACGCGAACTTCGGGCTGCGACGGGCCGGTCGCGGTCCCGACGTCGTTCCACCCGAGCTGCCGGCGGTACGCGACCGCCGCGGCCGCGACGGCGAGCACCAGGATCAGCACGTACACGCCCAGGCGCCGCCGTGGTGCTCCCGTGCGGGCCCGTCGGCGCAGGACTGGCCCGCCGGGCGGTGGCGCGGGCTCGACGAAGTCGAGGCGTGGCGGCTCCGGTGCAAGGGATTCGGGCTCCGCTCTCGACGGCTCCCGATCCTCGACGTCCGGCGGCGGAGCGCTCCGCGTCGTGGGCGCGGCGGCCGCGGCATCCGCCGTTGCCGTGTAGGTCGCGAGCAGAGGAATGCCGCGATCCAGGGCCGCCTGGATCTCCGGCGAGCCGGTGCGGTCGTCGCCGGCGTGGCCGGGAGCGAGGACCACTAGTCCATCCAGGCCGGAGGCGAGTGCGCCGATGCAGTCCGGGGGAAGGAACAGGAGCATCACAGCGTCTTCGTGGCGGAATCCTGCCGACAGGCGCCGCCAGCGCGGGCGCGCCATGATCCGCGCGGGATCGGGCGAGAACGTCCCGGCCGGCACAAAGAACAGACTGCCCCCCGGCTGCGCCCGCGCGATGCGCGAGAGTGAAGCCCCATACTCGAAGACGTCAACGATCCCGTCTTCGTTCGACTCGCCGGAGACTTGGTGCAGGCGCGGCGCATCAACGTAGCAGTCGATCAGGGCGACGCGGCGACCCGCGCTCGCCACGCGGCGCGCGAACTGCCAGGCTGCGGCGGCCGCGAGGTCGAGGTCGCCGATCGCGGGGACCAACGCAACGAGCGCGGCGCCGGCGGGCAGTGCGGGTATCGGTGAGGTGTCCGGAGGCGCGGTCTGCTCGTGCGGCATCATGGCCCGGACGCGTCCGACGGCCCGCGTCCGGTGATCCAGTAGGGCCGGCCAAGGCCGCGGGCAACCGAGTCCGCGGCCCCGCGGTTGGCGTAGGGGCCGAGCAGCACGCGCCAGCTGTCGGCGGCCGACGCGGGGCTTGCGACGCGAGCCGGGTGGCCGGAGCGAACCAGTGCGGCCGCAAGGTCGCGCGTGAGGCGTTCGCTCTGCGACGCGGACACCTGTACCCAGATCGCCCCGGGGCGCTCGGCTGCGGCCGGAGCCTCCGGGGCTTGCACCACGCGGACAGGGGCCGGACGCGGCGTGGCGAGCGGGGTCGCGGCCACGACTGGAGCGGCGGACTGCGGGCGTTCCAGCGGCGCCGACGAAGCCGGCGCGGCTTCCACTTGGCGCGCTTCCTGGCGGGTAGCCGCTATGGCGGACGAAGGCCTCCAGCGGCCAACGAACCAGAGATCCCCGGCACCGTCCGGAATGGCGCCGAGCGAGTCGAGCGAGCGGACGTCGCGCGCTACCACCGCACGCCCCTCTCTCGCCAGGAGGACGCCGCCCTCCGATATGGTCGGAAGGTCGCTGGCCCACCGGGTACGCAGCCGCCCGGCGACCCGATTGGCGGCGACGCCGAGGATCCATGTTTCATCGTCGTGTCCGGGGGGTGTGACCAGCACGACGCGGCCCCACGGGTCCATGCGGAGCTCGGCTGCCGGACCGGGGAGCGGAATCGAGGGCCGCTCCTTGCGCTGGAAGCGGTCCACCAGCGCGAGTTCGCTGCGGTTGCGCAGCGCGACGTAGATGCGGTACCCGGACGGCGCGAACGCTACGGCCGTCGGCGTGCCGGCCAGGCGCACGAACCAGGGCCGCCACTCGTCGCGATCCTCGACGACCACGAGTCCCGAGTCGGTAGCGAAGGCGACGGCGTCGCCGTCGCGGCTGGCTGCGAAGGCGGTGGCGTCAGGGACGGGCGCCGTGAGCGGGGTGCCGGCCTCGGGCGAGATCAGTGCGATCGAGTCCCGCCGGATCACGATGAGCCTGGAGCCGAGGCCGACGAACGCGGCTCGCACGCCGCCGCCGACCGTGCCGGGCCAACGCTGTGATCCCCAAGGCTGTGACTCCGTCACGCCGCCGTCCGGCCCGATGACCAGGAAGGTCCCGTCGGTTGCCAGCGCGGCGAACCGGCCCTTCGCCGCGACCGTCTTCTGGAGCGACGCGACCAGGTCGAATGCGTCTATGGCGCCGGAGCTGTCGCGGTACAGCAGGCGGCGGCCCGGAACGTCCACACCCATGACGGTGCGCGCAGGCGAGACCCGTCCGCCGGCAGCCCAGTTCTCGGAAGCGAGGGTCGGCAACCGGTAGGCGCGCACCTGCCCGCCTCGTGCCGGCAGCCGCACCGCCACGGGGGGAACGCTGCGCGGACCCTCGAGGGCCCTCTGGCCGGGGGATTCGTTGGCTGCGGTGCTGCCGGACTGCCGGCCGGAGCACGCCGTCACGAGCAGGATCAGCGGAAAGAGTCGCCTCAAGGACACCAAAAATAGCCGCCGGCAAGGGTGCGGAAAAGACTGAGAAACCCGGCTCGGCGCCCGGCCCCCACAGTGCCGCGGAGGCGCCCCGCGTTCCGCCGTCCCCGCGCCGGAATCCGGGTTAGAAAGGCGGCCCCAGGCTCAGCATCCAGTAGCCGCCGTGTCCCGGCCGCTGGTTCGGAATGGCGTAGTCCACGCGGACGATCGCGATTCCGAGCACGTTCACCCGCAGGCCCACGCCGTAACTCGTCAACGGGACGCGCTCCGCGTTGGGATCGGCGCTCGCCGGCCGCGACCAGCGCACCGTCGAATTGCTGTTCCAGGCGATGCCGGCGTCGTACCACAGCGCCCCCTCGATGGGTGGGAAGCCGAGCGGCAGGAAACCGAGGGTGAGGTTCCGCACCAGCTGGAAGCGGAACTCGGCGGTGAAGACGGCGATGCCGGACCCGATCAACTGGTCGAGCTCGGGACACCCGGTGGCCGAGGGGATCCCGGCCCGCGACGCGGTGCACATCGTGGCGTCGTACGAGCCGAAGGTGTAGCCGCGCACCAGGTCCGTCGAGCCGAGGAAGATCGGGAACTGGTCGCCGTCGCGTCCGATGCGGTCGAGCGCCAGGAACCGCGTGGCAAACGTGAACGGGAACTTGATGAGGTCGTAGCGCCGATAGTCGGCGAGGATCTGGGTGTAATGCCAGTTGCCGAAGACCGGCGCCACCTCGAACCGATAGCGCTGCCCGAAGAACGGGCTGGTGTAGCCGAACAGCGAGTTGTCATACACCAGCGCCAGCGACGGCTGCACCAGGTTGAGCGTGCTCCCGGAGCTGGTGCTGTCGTTGTACCCAAGCACCTGCCCGGTCGTGGGGTCAATCGCGGTCTGAAGATTCAACGTCGCCAGGCTGACGTTGGTGTAGTGCATGCCGAACTCGATCCGCCGGAACCGGTTGATCGGGTAGTAGGCGTCCGCGAACACCTGCCGGAAGATCAGGCGCTGCACCTGCTCGGTGAGCACGTCACTACCGCCGGGGCCGGTCCCCTGGCTGTACGACGAGCTGCCGTAGTAGAACAGCGGCTCCTGCTCGAAGCCGATGTCGTAGTTCCAGCGGTGGCTCGCGTTGAGGTACGCGGCCAGGACCTGCGCCTCCGAGATCCTGCCGTTCACGGCACCCGAGAAGATGAGCGACTGGTTGCCGAGGATGTCGGAGAGCGCGATGGACGTCCCGCCGAAGACCCCCCGCCCGAAGTTGTCCCGCTGGTAGCCGATGGTGGGCCGGCTCACGTAGTCCGGGGTGAAGCGCACCCGGTACGGGTGGAGACCGAACGACGTGGTGTCGGGCAGGGCGAGCGTCGCGCTGTCGAGCAGGGCGGCGACCGACAGCGGCGGGGTGGCCGTGCTGTCAGTGCGGGCCGGCTTGGTTTCGGACGGCCGAAACTCACCGCCGCCGGACCGGTAGATGGACGTCGAGACCGTGGCCGGGCGCTGCGCCGGCGGCGCACCGGCGTCCGGGGGCCGTGCCGCGGTCGCCGCTCCCGGCGCTTCGGCAAGCCGCGTCAACGCAGCGTCGGTCGCCGGAGGCGGGTGCACGCCTTCGGCCAGCGCGACGTCGCTCCTCAGGGGCAGGGCGCTCGCGTTGGCGAGGGTGATCCAGTCGGGCGCGGGCTCGCGGTATGGATCCCGCTTCAGCGCCCGTGGGTTGTCTATCGCGTAGACGTTGTAGTCGCCGTTCTCGTAGTAGGTGACCAGCATCCGATCGGCCTGGCTCGCCCACGAGATGGCGGGGGACAGGTCGGTGATCCCGGTGATCCCGGTGTAGGCGTTGGTCAGCTGGTAGAGCCGCTCATCACCCAGGTCGTAGAGGAAGACATTGTCAATCCCCGAGCGGTCGGAGAGGAAGGCGAGCGACCGGCCGTCCGGCGCCCATACCGGATTGACGTTCTTGCCCCGCTCCATGCCGGGCAGCACGCGGATCGAGTCGCCGTCGAGGTAGTAGAGCGCAATCCGCATGTTGCTGAAGCGCAGGATCCCGAAATCGGTGGCGGGGCCGCGGTCGGTGGCGAACGCGATGGTGCGACCGTCGGGGGACCAGGCGGGCATCAGGTCGGCATACCGGTCGTTGGTCAGCCGGCGCAGGTTCTGACCGTCGGCGTCCACGACGTACAGGTCCGACCACCCGCCGTCGTAGCCCGTGAACACGAGCTGGCGGCCGTCCGGCGACCAGTTGGGGTTGGTGATGGCGTCCACCGCGAGCTTGTGCTGCGCCACGATGCGGTCGTGAGGCACGTCGAGGATCACCAGGTTGTCCTGGCCGCCGCTCTTGGCCGCGAAGGCGTAGGAGGCGCCGTCCGGCGACCATGCGCCCGTCGAGTTGATGAACCGCAGCGTCTCGAAGTTGGGATTGATGGACGAGCGCACCAGGCGGCGCAGCACGCGACCCGAGTCGGCGTCGGCCAGGTACAGGTCCACGAAGAAGAAGTCCCGCTCCGAGAGGTACGCCACCTCCCGGCCGTCGGGGGAAATCTGCGGCGAGACGTGGAGCGTGCCCTTGGCCGTCTTCTGGGTCAGCAGGGCCCGCGCGAAGTGGCGCGCGCGCTGATGGTCGGCGAGCTGCGGCAGGTACATGGTCTGAACGGCGTCGCGCCAGTCGTCGGAGAACTGGTCGAGCGACTCGCCCAGCACCCGCCGGAACGCCTTGTCTATGCCCCCGGCCATCGTGCCGTGCAGCAGGGCGCCGATCGCCTCGTCGCCCCACCGCTGGCCGATGTAGGCCCAGATCGAGTGGCCGAAGCGGTACGGGAAGATCCGGGAGTCGTAGGTGAGCTCCTCGATGGTGGGCAGCTTGCCTTCGACCGCCGCGTCCCGCAGCCACATCGCCGTGTGCGGGTCTACCGGGCCGATGGAGAGGTACTCCGCCATCCCCTCCATGAACCACAGCGGCGGATTGATCTGGGTGAGCGCCTGGATCCCCGCGCCCGGGTGCCCGTGGCTGAACACGTCGAACTGGAAGGCGTGCACCATTTCGTGCTGGAGCACGTGCTCGAAGTCGGCGTAGGAGCCGGTGAACGGCACCACCATGCGGTGCTTGAAAGGCTCCGTGAAGCCGCCGGTGCCCTCGCCGACGTCGCCTTCCGTCGCGTTGGTCTGCTGGAAGTCGGACGACGACGCGTAGAGGATCAGCGGCTTGCGCTCGATCCACTGCTGCTGGAGGATGCGTGACAGCCGTGCGTATCCGCGCTCGGCCATCCGGGCCGCGTCGAGCGCCGCGGGCCGCTCCCGGCCGTAGTAGTAGACGTCGAAATGCTGGGTCTGGATGATCTGGAAATCGAAGCTGCCGTACTGGACCTTGTTCTGGCCGAAGTACTGCGCCTGCGCGTGCCCCGGCCGGAGGACGAGCCCGGCAAGCCCGACCAGCATCAGCGCGAGCGTGCGCTTCATCGTCCCTCCTCTCCGGTCGTGACGGGCCGCTGCGGGGCATCGCCCCACAGCCCCTCCAGCTGGTAGAACTCCCGCAGCACCGGGTGGAACACGTGCACCACGAGATCCACGAAGTCGAGGAGCACCCACCGCCCGCCCGCAAGCCCCTCGATGTGGTGCGCCCTCACGCCGCGCTCCTGCAACTCCTCCACGACGTGCTCGGCAATCGCCCGGACGTGGGTGTCGGAGGTTCCCGACACCACGATGAAATAGTCCGCTGCGTCACTCAGCTTCCGGAGATCGAGCACCACGCCGTCCACGGCCTTCCGGTCGGCGCACGCGGCCTCTGCCCACTCCAGCGCCTCCGGCGCTTCCGGGCGCTTTGCCCCCCGCGTGCCGGACCGCCGTACGGGTCTCCGACCCGTCATAGCCTTCCGGAGGTGGAAAGGTTCCCCTCGCTCGCGCCGTCCTCCACCTGATAGAACACGCCCCACGCCCCTGGGCCCACGTGTGCCGCCAGGACGCCGGTCGCCGGGGAGACCAGCACCTCGAGCGGGTGATAACGCTCGACCAGGGCGCGGCGTACCCGTTCCGCCAGCTCCGGCGCGTCGGCGTGCGCGACCCCGATCCGGAGCCGTTGGCGCGCCGGCGGCAGCGCCTGATCGAGCAGCCGGCACACGCGGTCCAGCAGCGCCGCCTGCCCGCGCACCCGCGCGGCGGCGATCACCTTCCCCTCGCGGTCGAGCGAGAGGATCGGCTTCATGTCGAGCAACCCGCCGAGCCAGGACTGGACGCGCGAGACCCGGCCGCTGCGCAGCAGGTACTCGAGCGTGTCCACCGTGAGGAACATCCCGGAGTGCTCGCGCACCCGCTCCAGCTCGCGCGCAATGGCGGGGGCGTCCCAGCCCGCGTCCGCCAGCTCGGCGCCGCGGAGCGCCAGGAGGCCGATGCCGAACGAGGCGCTGCGGCTGTCCACCAGGTGGACGCCCCCCGGCGCGAAGGCGCGGCGGGCGGCTTCGGCGCTCGCGTAGGTGCCGGAGAGCGCGGACGAGAGCAGCACTGCGACGACGCCCTCAGCGTCGGCGCGGGCGTGCTCGAACGCCGCCGAGAACTGCGCGGACGACGGCTGGCTCGTGGTGGGGGCCGGGCCGTGGCCCCGCAGGCGGCGGTAGAACTCGGCCGGCTCGAGCTCGATCCGGTCGAGAAAGACCTCGTCGCCGAACAGCACCTGCAGCGGCACGAGGGCGATGCCGTACCGGTCGAGCACGGTGTCGGGCAAGTCGCAGGCGCTGTCGCAGACGATGGCCACGCGCCTGGCGGCCGTGGTGAGCAGGCGGTGCTGCTCCCGCATGTCGTCGGCCTTCCGCGTCACCACCTCGCCCCACGTCTCGGCGATGCGGAAGACCGCCTCCGCGTCGTCGGTGTGGAGGTGCACCCGCAGCAGGTCGGCCGTCCGGATCGCGAGCAGCGAGCCGCCCAGCCGGGACAGTGCGGCGCGCGCCTCGGCGGAGCTGGGCAGCCGGTCGCCGCGCACCAGCGCCTCGGTGCAGTAGCGGTAGTCCTGCTCGGCCGACACCGCCACCAGCGCGGCCGGAGCGAGCGCGCCCCCGGTTTCGAGCGGCACCTCGGTGGCGTGCATCCCCTTCTCGATCAACCGCACCACGCCCTCGAGCATCCGCACGAAGCCCTTGCCGCCGGCGTCCACCACCCCCGCTTCCTTGAGCACGGGAAGCTGATCGGGGGTGCGCCGCAGCGCCTCGTCGGCGCGCGCGAGCGTGTTGCGGATCATCGGCAGGATGTCGGTCTGCTCGCTCGCCGTCTGTTCGGCGCCCTTCGCCGCTTCGCGGGCCACGGAGAGGATCGTGCCCTCGACCGGCTTCTCCAGCGCCTCCTGGAGCCGCTCGAAGCCGCGCCGCATGGCGGCGGCCAGCTCGTGCGAGCGGACGTGCACGCGCTGCCCGATCCCCTCGCTGAATCCGAGCAGAAAGTGGGAGAGCATCATTCCCGAGTTGCCGCGTGCGCCCCTGACCGACGCTTCAGCCGCGGTGCGCGTGACCTCGGGCAGCGGCGCGTCGCCGAGCCGGTGCAGGGCATCGGCGATGGACCGCACGGTGTGGGAGAAGTTGGTCCCGGTGTCGCCGTCCGGCACCGGGTAGACGTTGATGCGGTTCAGCTCATCCCGCCCGGCCACCACCCAGGCGGCGGCCGCCAGCAGCGAGCGCCGGAGGCGACGGCCGTCGAGGTAGCCGATCGCCGTGCCCATGTCGCTACTCCTTGACCACCCAGACCCGGATTTCCGGCTTCACGTCGGCGTGCAGCCGGATCGGCACCTTGTAGACGCCCAGCGCCTTGATGGGCTCTTCAAGCTCCACCGCCTTGCGGTCCACCTGCAGTCCCTCGGCCTGGAGTCGCTCGGCGATGTCGCCCGCCGTCACCGAGCCGAACAGCTTGTCGCCTTCGCCCGCTTTCATGGTGAACGAGAGCGACACGGCCTCCAGCTTGGCCGCCACGCCGCGCGCCCCCGACACTTCGGCCGCGGCGCGCCGGTCGCGCTGCCGCTGCTCCTCGTCGAGCCGGCGGCGGTTCCCGTCCGTCGCCAGGTAGGCGAGCCCGCGGGGGAGCAGGAAGTTGCGGGCGTAACCGTCCTTGACGGTGACGACCTTGCCTGCGTGCCCGAGCTTCTCGACGTCCTCGCGGAGGATCACGTCCATTAGGATTGCCCCCTAGGGTTTGGAGACGGCGCGCGCCAGGCGCAGCCGCCAGTCCACCAGCGTATCGGTGAGGCCCAGTGCCAGCGCCGTCACCGCGACGACCGGCATCAGGAACACGGTGACGAACAGCACGACGACGTTGGCCAGCAGACCGGTGAAGCCCACGGCGACCGCCACGGCGGCCAGCACCGCGACGCCGCGCACCAGGTAGAGGCCGCCGAAAAAGAGCAGGAGATTGCCGCCCAGCGCCCTCGTCCAGCTCAATCGCGGCAGGAGCACCACCAGCAGCGACAACGCGACGCCCCAGATCAGATGGTCGTTGAAGCGGAAGCCTGCCAGCGGCCCCAGCGGCTCGCCTCGCGGCTGCCGGGCGATCCGGTGGTAGAGCGCCCACGCCAGAGCCATCGCGGCCAGCGACTGCAGGAGCACCAGTCCGGGCAGGAGGCCGCTCAGCATGCGGATCCCGCCGACGAGTGACTGGTTGATCGCCTCGCGCGCCGGGTTGCCGACCGGCGCGACCAGGTCCACCAGGGACCGGGCCAGGAGGAAGTAGTGGTGCTCCACCAGCCCCGCCACCTTTCCCCAAGTCAGGTGGGTGATCACCATCAGGATCCCCGCGGCGCCGCCCGCGCCCGCCACCGCGAGGAGCGACGACGCGACGTACCCGCGCGGTCGGGCCGTGATGAGCACGATGGCGAGGCTGGCCGTGAGCAGGATCACCCAGGCGCGCTCCAGTTGCTCGAAATCGTCGGCCGACCCCAGGCACAGGAACAGGGCGAAGAGCGCCAAGCCCACGGCGTACGCCGCGTCCCGCCGCGCCGGCCGCTGCAGCCCCAGGTAGGCGGCCAGCGGCGCCGCCACGAGCGTGACCGGCGATACGAGCGCGATCCCGAGGAAGTACGTCAGCGCCCCCAGGATCAGCGGGCGGAGCTTCAGGCTACTGGCCGTACCCTTTGATGTAGGGCAGCAGCATCAACTGCCGCGCCCGCTTGATGGCGGTCGAAACCTGGCGCTGGTGCCGGGCGCACATACCCGACAGCCGGCTGGGCAGGATCTTGCCCCGGTCGGTCAGGAACCGGCCCAGCGTGCGCTCGTCCTTGTAGTCAACGACGCGGACCCCCGCCTCGCACACCGGACACGTCTTGCTGCGCGTTCTCATTCTTCTTCCTCCTCGACCGCGGCCACCACGGCGGGCTCGACCGGCACCGGGGCGGGCGTGGCCGCCTCGGCGAGGACCAGGAGGAAGCGCAGCACGCCGTCGTCCAGCTTGACGGCCCGCTCGAACTCCGGCAGCACCGCCGACGGGGCCTCGAACTGCGCCACGACGTAGTAGCCGGTTTCGTGCCGCTTCAGCTTGTACGTGAGGGTGCGCTTGCCCCAGTGATTCACGGTGACCTGGACCCCGGCACCGAGCAGGGCGTGGTACCTGGCCAGCTTCTCCGTGATGGCGGGCTCTTCCAGCGCGCTGTCGAAGATGTAGACGACTTCGTAACGGCGAGTCACGACCGGCACCTCCCCTTTGGTCTGTGCGGCCCCCGCCAGGTGTGGGCAGGAGCAGGTGGTATGTTGGTTCCAAAGATAACGTGAGAGGTGAGGGGTGAGAAGTGAGAGGCTCAAGTGAGAGGCGAGAGGCCGAGAAGCGTGAGAGGCGCCCTCTCACGTCCTTGCCCCTCACTGCTCACCAGGCCCTCTCATTTCTCACCCCTCACCCGTCCTTCTCACCCCTCACTCCTCACCTCTCACGCTTCATCCAGTTACAGCAATATCCCCGCGATCGTCGCCGACATGAAGTTGGCGAGGGTGCCCGCCAGCATGGCGCGGAAGCCGAGCCGCGCGAGGTCGTGCTTGCGCTCCGGCGCGAGGGCGCCGATCCCGCCGATCTGGATGCCGACCGAGCTGATGTTGGCGAAGCCGCACAAGGCGAACGACGCGATGGTGAACGACCGCGGGTCCAGCACCGCGCGCATCGGGCCGAGCTGGGCGAAGGCGATGAACTCGTTGAGCACCGCGCGCGTCCCCAGCAGGCCGCCAACCGCGGCGCTGTCATGCCATGAGACGCCCATCGCCCAGGCGACCGGCCGCCCGATCCACCCCAGGATGGTCTGCAGGTCGGCTGGGAACCAGGCGACCACGCTGTGCACCCAACCGAAGCCGCCGTTGATGAGGGCCACGATGGCGATGAACGAGATCAGCATGGCGATCACGTTCAGCATGAGGTACAGCCCCTCGGTGGTGCCCCGGGATGCCGCGTCCACGACGTTTACGTCGGTCCTGGGGATGTCGAGCTTCACGCTCCCCAGCGTTTCGGGCACCTCGGTCTCCGGCTCCAGGAGCTTGGCCATCATGATCGTTCCCGGCGCCGTCATGATGACGGCCGTCAGGAGGTGCCGCGCCTCGATCCCGAACGCGATATACGCCGCCATGATGGCGCCGGAGACGTGCGCCATGCCGGCGGTCATCACCGTCATCAGCTCCGACCGCGTCATCTTGTTGAGGAATGGCCGGATGGTGAGCGGCGCCTCCGTCTGGCCCATGAAGATGGACGCCGCGACGTTAAGGCTCTCCGCACCACTGGCCTTGAGGAGCTTGTTCATGGCGACCGCCATCGCCTTCACCACGACCTGCATGATGCCGAGGTAGTACATGATGGCGAACAGCGCGGAGACGAAGATGATCGCCGGTAGGATCTGGAAGGCGAACACGACGCCGATCTTGGAGTGCTGGGCGCCGATGTCGCCGAACACGAATTCCGAGCCGACGTAGGAGAAGCTCAGGATCCGCGTCACCACGGCCCCCAACCACCGGAACAGCTCCTGGCCGAAGGGCACGCGAAGCACGAAGATCGCAAACGCGATCTGCAGCCCGAGTCCCCAGCTCACCGTCCGCCAGTTGATGGCGCCACGGTTGCGGCTCAACCCGTAGCCGACCGCGAGGATCAGCGCCATGCCCAGCAGGCCGGTGAGGCGCGTCGCGAGGGAGATCGGCGCCGCCACGGGGAATTGGGCTACCGGCGCCGGAGCTGGCGCGGCCTGGACGCTCGAGGGTGGCGCCGTCGCCGGGTTGCCAGTCGCAGGAGCCGCCGCGGGCGGCTGCTGGGCCCGGGCGGACTGCACCGTGTTCCAGACGAAGCGCGGAAGGGTGAAGACCGCCAGCGCGCAGGCGAAGGTGATGAGGAACGACACGAGGACTCGGCGCAGGCTCATCAGGCGTCCTTTCAGGTCCGGTCACACCACCTACCGTGCGGCTACCAGCCTCACGACGCGCTGCGGCTTAGTCAAGGTGTGCGTCACCGCTTCGGCCGGGCGGCGGCTCCCGTGGATCCTCCGGCGGCGCTTCTTCGGCCGGCCGGATGCGGCGGTTGAAGCGCGCCATCGTCCGCTCGGCGCCCTCCGTCATCCAGCATTCCACCGCCTCGGCCATGGCCGGCATGAGTTCCGCGACGGCGTCGCGCTCGCCCGGGGGCATCGGGGCGAGCATGAAATCGGCCAAGTCGTCCACGTCCTCCGGGGCCGGGCCGACGCCGATCCGCAGCCTCGCATAGTGCCTCGTTCCGAGCGTGGCCTCGATGCTCTTGAGGCCGTTGTGCCCGCCGGCGCTGCCACCGGGGCGCACCCGAAAGTAGCCCACCGGCAGCGCAACGTCGTCCACCAGGACGAGCAGCCCTTCCAGGGGGCCATCCGGCTCGGCGGGACGCAGCCCGGAGAGCGCGCGCCCCGAATCGTTCACGAAAGTCTGCGGCTTGAGCAAGTGGACGGCGCCGAACGGCGTCGGCCCGCCCGTGGCGAGGGAAGGGGGCTCCCGCCGGAATCGCGGCAGGCGCCACCGGGAGGCGAGGGCGTCGGCCAGCCAGAACCCGGCGTTGTGCCGCGTATCCGCGTAGCCGGCGCCCGGATTGCCGAGTCCGACGATGAGCTTCAGGGAAGTGCCCGCTATTTCTTGTCCTTCTTGTCCTTCTTCTCCTCCTCGTCCTCTTCATCCGTCGGCTTGCGCTTGCGGATCAGCTCGGGCTCGGCGACCGCCGCGGCACCCTCCACCGGAGCTGCCGCCACCTCGCCCTCGACCGCCACGCCCTCGGCCGGAGCCGCCACCGCCGCCGCCACTTCCTCGACCCGCGGCGCGACCACGGTGCAGACGGTCAGCGCCGGATCCATCAGGATCTCCCCAGCGACGATCTTGAGATCTGAGATGTGCAGCGACTTGCCGATCGTCAGGGCCGTGACGTCCAGCTCCACCCGCTCGGGGATGTCCGCGGGCAGCACCTCGATCGCGACGTTCCGGATAACCTGGTCCAGCGTGCCGCCCTGGTTGCGGACGCCGTCGGGGATGCCGACGCAGTGGATCGGCACTTCGAGACGGATCTTCTCTCCGGCGCGGATCTCGTAGAAGTCCACGTGCACGATGCCCGGGCGCACCGGGTGACGCTGGACTTCGCGGATCAGCGTCCGGACCGTGGCGCCGTCCAGGCTCAGCTCGACGATGGTGCTCTCCGGATGGATCTTCTCGAGCAGCCGGCCGAGTTCCACGCCGTTCACGGCGAGCGGGACGGGGTCGCGCCCGCGCCCATAAATGACCGCGGGCACCTGGCCATCGCGGCGCATCGCGCGCGCGGCGCCCGTGCCCTGGGTGGAGCGGGATTCGACCTTGAGTTGAACGATCTGCGCCATGTCGAGATGCCTTTCAACGGGTGTGGGAATTCGGGTGTGGGGTGTGGGGAACCGAATCCCCAAACCCGACCCCCGAAGCCCCTAGTCAAACAAGCTCGATACCGACCTGTCGCTGTGCGTGTTCGCGATCGCCGTCGCCAGGAGACTCCCCACCGATAGCACCACCAGGCGATCGTACCGCTTGGCGTCCGGCAACAGGATCGTGTTGGTCACGGCCAGCTCCTCGATCGGCGAGGCCATCAGCCGGTCGATCGCCGGGCCCGACAGCAGCGCGTGCGACGCGCAGCAGTACACGCTCCGGGCGCCGAGCCGCTTGAGCGCCGCCGCGGCCTCCGTCACCGTTCCGGCCGTGTCGATGAGGTCGTCGGGGATCAGGCAGTCCTTCCCCTCGACCTCCCCGACGACGTTCAACACCTCGGCGATGTTCGCCGACGGGCGCCGCTTGTCGATGATCGCCAGCGACCCATTGAGCCGCTTGGCGAATCCCCGCGCCATCTTGGCCGAGCCGACGTCGGGCGCAACCACCACCAGATCCTTCAGGTGCTTCTGCCGGTAGTGCGCCGTCAGCACCGGCGACCCGTACAGGTGGTCCACCGGAATGTCGAAGAACCCCTGCACCTGGTGCGAGTGGAAATCCATCGCCAGCACCCGGTCTGCCCCCGCCCAGCTCACCAGGTTCGCGACCAGCTTGGCGCTGATGGCGACCCGCGGCTGGTCCTTGCGGTCCTGCCGCGCGTAGCCGAAGTACGGGATCACCGCCGTGATCCGCGCCGCGCTCGCCCGCCGCGCCGCGTCCATCAGCAGCAGCAGCTCGATCAGGTTCTCGGCCGGCGGGTTGGTGGGCTGGATGATGTACACGTCCCGCCCGCGCACGTTCTCGTCGATCTTGACGAACAACTCTCCGTCGGCGAACCGCCGGATCGTCACCTGGCACAGCGGCTGTTTCAGGTACGCCGAAATCTCCTCGGCGAGGGGCCGGTTCGCGGTCCCCGCGAGCAACATGAGCTGGCTGCGCCGAAGCGAGACGTCGGCCATAAAAGCCCGGTAAAATAAGCGGCAGGAGGCGCCGGCGCCAAGTGACGGCCTCGGCGCCAGGGAGGGCAGGAGCCACCCGGCTCCCGCCCTCCCTGAGAATGGACCTCGCGCGCGGCGGCGCCGCGCTACCTAAGGCCTGCTAGTGCCTGCCCTTGGCAGGGGCGGCCGGCGCGACCCTGGGCGCGTCGTAGGTGACGGCATCCAGGACGGCCTTCCAGCTGCCGTCGGCCTGCTTCATCGTCACGTTGTTCCACTTGCCCACGATCGGTGCGGGCGCGGCCTGTGCGGCGCCCTTGGCCGGTGCCGGCGGCGCGGGTGGCGTCAGGGTGAAGGTCCCCGCGCTAACCGCCAGATCCTGCCGCCCGATCGTCGAGGTGACCTGGATGGCGAGCGTGGGCCGCAGGGGCGTGCCCATCGCCGTGTTGAGGTAAGTGCGGATCGCGTTGGCGCCCTTGAGCACCACGGTGTCCTGGAGCTGGCGTACGGCGTCGGCCGTGTACAGCGCCACGACACCATCCACGTTGCCCTTGTTCCAGGCCGCCACATAGTCCGTGGCGATCTTCGCGATGGCGGTCGAGTCCGCCGCGGTGAGGGGTTGAAGCTTGTTGGGCGGCTGGCACGCGGCGAGAAGCAGGCAAGCCACGCCAGCGGTGATGGAAGCGGTCCGGAGCATGAGGTCCTCGGTGAGAGGTGAAGGTGCGTCAGAGGTAGCGCGCGGTGGCCGCCGGCGCAAGAAGCGCTAGGCGGTGCGTGTTGCGAGCCGCACCGTGCCCTTGCGCTCCTGCTTGCCCCATCCCTGCCGCTTGCCCTTGATCGCGGTGACCACCGATTTCCACAGCACCGCGTACATCAGCTGGCGGTACACGAACCGTTGCCAGAACAGCCACCACAGATCGCGGTACTTCTCATGGTCGAGCCGGTAGGCCACGAACGCGCCGATCAGGTCCACACCGAAGAAGATGCCGTAGAAGAATCCTACTTCGAGTACGAGGCGGGTGATGCCCGGCAGCGGCTGCCAGTCCTGGTGCAGCGCGCCCATGGTCGCCCACGAGTAGACGAAGTCCAGCAGGGTCCACACGACCTTGAGGTCCACGAGCGGGCCGATCGCCTGGAAGACCACCTGGAAGATCCACACGGCGGGGATCGCCAGGCAGCCGAACCAGCCGTAGCGGAACAGGGCGCCGCGGTGCTTCCACAGGCACTGCAGCGTCCCGTAGGCCCAGCGGAACCGCTGGCGGAAGAAGGCCCGGAAGGTGGCCGGCGCCTCTGTGTAGCCGAGGGTTTCCGTGTCGGCGGTGATCCGCCAGCCGGCGCGGCGGAGCCGGTAGGTCAGCTCCATGTCCTCCGCCATCGTGTCGGTGAGATACCCGCCGACCGCGACGACTGCAGTGCGGCGCCACGCCCCGACCGCCCCCGGCACGACGGTGATGGCGTTGAGGTACGCGTATGCCCGGCGGTCCAGGTTCTGGCTGGAGATGTACTCGATGGATTGCCAGCGGGTGAGGACGTTGATCCGGTTCCCCACCTTCACGTTGCCCGCCACCGCCCCCACCCGGGGATCCTGGAAGTGGCGCACGATCAGCCGGATGCCCTGCGGCGCGATCTGCGTGTCGGCGTCGAAACAGACCAGGACCTCGCCGCGCGCGTCCTGGATCCCGTGGTTGAGGGCGGCCGCCTTGCCCCCGTTGGGCTGACGGACCAGGCGCACCCGCGCGTCGCTCCCGAACTGCGTCTCGACCTCGTCGCCGGTGCCGTCGGTCGAGCCGTCGTCCACGACGATCACCTCGAGGTCCGGATAGTCGTTGGCGAGCACGCTGTGGACGGTCCGGGCGATGACCGGCCGCTCGTTGTAGGCGGCGATGAGCACGCTCACCGAGGGCCGGTAGGCCGGGTCGAACACCTCGCGCCGCGCCTTGCGGCGGGCCACCAGCGCGAGCGGGATGATGAACAGCACGCGCCCGACGGCGAGGATCACGGCGAAGATGAAGGTGATGCCGAGGATCGTTTCGAACGTGAACACCGTATTGAAGCTGACCCGGTCGAGGCCCACCAGCAGCTCGTCGTTGGGGCTCACCGCCGGCATCACGACGTCGGGCGACACCCCGATGAGCTGGGCGATGGTGATGAACTGGTACCCGCTGTCCTCGAGCGTGCGCACGATCGCCGGCAGGGCGAGAACGGTCGCACGGCGGTCACCCCCCGCGCTGTGGAGCAGGATGACGTTGCCCTTCATGCTGTCCGCCTGCGTCACGACCGACGCGACGATATCGTCGGCCGTTCGCGCCGCGCGCGCGCCGCTGCTGTCCGTCTTGAACGGGTTCCAGTCCTGCGGGTCAATCAGCTCCCCGACGGTGATGTAGCCCAGCCGTGACGCCACGAGGACCGGATCCGTCTCCTCGTTGGTGTTCGGCTCCTGGTCGGCGTTGTACGGGAAGCGGAACAGGATCGTGGAGCGGCCGAGCACGGCCTCCAGCGCGCGCTGCGTTGTGTTGAGTTCGAGCAGCACCCGCCGGTGGCTCACCTCCCCCATGTTGGGGTGCGTGAAGGTGTGGCTGCCGATCTCGTGCCCTTCCCGCAGGATCCGCCGCGTGACCTCCGGGTAGCGCTCGACGTTCTCGCCGATGAGGAAGAAGGTCGCCTTGACGCCGAGGTACTTGAGCACGTCGAGGATCTCGGGCGTGAATACCCGGTCGGGGCCGTCGTCGAAGGACAGCACGAGCTTCTTGGGCTTGTAGCCCGAGTGCTGGATCACGTACGGCTCGGGAAACTTGACGTACTCCTCGTCGGTGATGAGGCCGGTGGCGGAATCCGCGTCGGTGGTGCGCAGCCCGCCGTGGGGCGAGGACACCACGTCCAGCACGTCGCCGTTGCCCGTCTTGATGGGCGAGTACGGCGGCGGAATGGTGTCGAGCGCGTCGGCCACCGGCAGGGAGTCCACCGTGCGCCGGTCGTACACCGCCCACAGCGACGGGTCTTCGGAACCGAGCACCCACAGCGCGGCGCCCTTGACGGCGCTGCGGCGCGCGAGCAGCAGGTCGTCGTATGCGGTGGCCGCATCCAGCATCCACACTTCGTGCGTCTTGGACGAATCGTCCAGGTACTCGAAGGTCGGGTTGAGGGCGACCGGGTCGAAATCCACCACCTGCTGCGGCGGCTCGTCGGGATGGTTGTCCTGCGCTTCGAACAGGGCCTGCTGGTACGTGACCGCCGTGGGCGGCTTGCCGTTGCTCGGCCAGTCGAGGCCGTAGTTGCCGATGCCGACCACCAGCTTGGACGCCGGAACCCGCTGCAGCGTCCGCGTGAGCACGCTGTCGAACCACGCCACCGCGGCGACCGGGCCGGGCTGTCCCGCGCCCGCATGCTGGGCATAGGCCATGAGGATGACGTAGTCGGCGGCGTCGGCGATCCGCTCCAGCGGCAGGTCCCGCTTTCCGGCCTCGATGTCCACGCTGACCTGGAGCCCCGCCGGGTGAAGCACGCCGCGCAGCAGCGCGACGAAGCCGGGCAGTCGCGCGTAGTCGTCCGGGCGGAGGTTTTCCAGGTCGAGGTTGAGGCCCTGGAACTCCTCCTTCACCAGCCAGTCGCGGACGGCGTGGGCGAGCTCGCGCTGGTTACGGGGCGACGACAGCAGGACGTGGGCGCGGACCGGGTCGAACTGCCCCCCCTCCGCGTTGTTGAGCACCGGGTGGACGTCTATGTGGTGGCTGCGCGCCACGTCCACCACGTCGAGGTTCGACTGTGTGACCGTCGGGTCCCAATCCCTGAAGTCCAGCGCCGTGCCGGCGCGATTGAGGTGCAGCCACTCGGGGAAGAGGTCGGTCAGCCGGTCGGCATTGAGCCGGAGCGAGTACAGCCCGCTGCGCTGCCAGATGGCATAGAAGGCGGCGATGACCGTGTCGGGCAGTGTGGGCGTGGCCAGGGCTCGGGCGTGTTTCGCCGCGGCCGCGTGACTCGCCGATATCTCCTTGAACAGCGCTATGCGGGAGCGCCGCAGCAGCTGACGGGTGAGCCGCTGGCTCCGCTTGGGCAGCAGCGTCTGGCCCGCGCGGGTGAGCTGGCGCGCCGGGTTGGCCATGCCGGGGAATTGCGGGAGGAAGGGCACGACCAGCAGGCTGACCACGAAAACCGTCGTCAGCACGGCGGCGCCGAGTCCCAGAACGGTGGACGATCGGTTGACCGCCCGGCGCCGCTTGCCTGACGGATCGAAGAAGACCGGCGTCGTCACGATGGTGCAACCTAAATCCGGTGGGGCCGGTTGCGCGAGGAGCGGCGACTGGCGAGCCGCAAGCTGCTCCCGTAGCTTGTGTCGCCAACCCCGCTGCAGCACCGCTGTCTGCCCCACACCGCGAGTGCGAGAGCATGCCCGTCCAAGTGACGCCCGTAGCCAGCCGGCGCGACCTCAAGCGGTTCATCTACCTGCCCCAGCAGTTGCACCGGGACCATCCGCAATGGATGCCGCCCATCTACATGGACGAGTGGAAGTACTACGATCCGAAGAAGAACCTGGCGTTCCGCTACAGCGACGCCCAGCTCCTCCTCGCCTGGAAAGACGGCCGGCTGGTCGGACGCGCGATGGGGATCATCAACCGCCGGCACAACGACATGATGAAGGAGCGCACGGCGCGGTTCGCCTGCCTGGAGTCCACCGACGACCGCGAAGTGATCCACGCGCTGCTCGGCCACGTCGAGGATTGGGCGCGCGCACGGGGCATGACGAAGATCATCGGGCCGTTCGGCTTCAACGACCAGGACCCGGAAGGGTTCCTGGTCGAGGGGTTCGAGCACGAGCCTACGATCGTGACCTACTACAACTTCCCGTATCTGATCCTGCTGCTGGAGGCGGAGGGGTACGGCAAGGAAGTGGACTACGTCGTGTACCGGATTCCCATCCCGGCGAAGGTCCCCGAGGTGTACCAGCGGATCGCCGAGCGGGTGGCGGCTCGCGGCCACTTCCGCGCGCTGGAATTTACGAGCAAGCGCCAGGTCAAGCCGTTCATCAGACCGATCCTCGCCCTGATGAACGAGACGTTCGTCGGGATCTACGGCTACTCGCCGCTCGATCACGAGGAGATGGAAGGGCTGGCGAAGCAGTACCTGCCGTTGCTCGACCCGCGGTTCGTGAAGGCCGTGACCAAGGACGATCAGGTGGTGGGTTTCGTGATTGCGATCCCCAACCTCTACGAGGGGATCGTGAAGGCGAAGGGCCACATCTTCCCGTTCGGGTTCATCCACATCCTCCGCGCCATGAAGCGCGCCAAGCAGCTCGACCTGCTGCTTGGCGGCATC
>Ga0182021_10003102_pt1 | contig 19510 bp, 19 predicted proteins | sample 612E3MmetaG_FD_120493 | JGI IMG/M metagenome (GOLD analysis project Ga0182021, IMG submission 120493) | Permafrost microbial communities from Stordalen Mire, Sweden - 612E3M metaG (Illumina Assembly) | ecosystem: Environmental > Terrestrial > Soil > Wetlands > Permafrost | place: Sweden... | reverse complement strand
TTCAAGCTCCCTTTCACCAGGAACAAAAGTTCACTATCACGGATAAATGAACAATAATTCTTTTTGACACCCGGAAAAAATAACCTTTATATTCGCATTCTGGCGGGCTTTTTTGGATAATACGGTGGAGAAGCAAAGGGCAAAATACAGCTCGATTTAAACAACATTGACGACCAATATCTGAGGTATAATTCTACCGTATTTTGGCAAACGGAGCGATTAAAACACGTATTCTCCACACGAAAGGAAAAAGGTGATTTTACGGGGTTTTTCAATATTGAATAAGAATATCAAAATTCGAAAAGGAGCCTGAAACGGGCTTGTTTTCTCTCGACATACATACCCTCATGATCCAGATCCTTATGATACGGATAAAGATGAGAGGTGTGAATTATTAGGAATAGGGTGAAATCCGCTGATTCTTATTAGAATACCGGGAATTAGAGGTTCACGAGAGTAAAACAAGCATTAATACCTTAACACAACAAAAATTGAGAAAGATGTCCGGGACAACCCTTGCCGGCGGTCCGACCCAGGATGAGATCATGGCAGTCTCCCTGTTCAAATTGGGTCTCCGCAGCACCGATACCGTGCTTGAGATTGGATGTGGGACCGGAAAAATCTCGCTCGCTGCCGCCAGACAGGCAGCAAAAATAATTTCCCTGGATAAAAGACCCGAGGCAATAAAAATCAGCCGTGAAGCTGCACGGGACAATAACGTGAAAAATATAGATTTTTATTGCGCGGAAGCCGGTGATTTTTTGAAGACAGAACAGATTTTTGATTGTGCTTTTATCGGGGGTACTCAGCACCTTTCAGAGATACTTCCCGTTCTCGCAACAAGGGTGCGAAGGACAATAGTAATCAATGCCGTTCTGCTGAATACCCTGGTTCAGGCAGTGACAACACTGCAGCAGCTTGATATTTTCTGTGAGGTTGTTCAGCTCAACGTTTCACGATCCCACGAGCTCGCAGGAAGCATAATGTTTAAACCAATCGATCCGGTCTTTATTATTGTTGGAAAAGGTGCTGCATGCTGATCGGCCTGGGGCTGGGCCCGGGAAATCCTGAACTTCTTACCCTTCGTGCCGTACGTCTGCTCAAAGAGGCCGATACAGTATTTGTACCGGGAAAGATAGCACAGGATCTCGTTGCTCCGTACAGGGACGCTGTTGTGCTCAATTTCCCTATGACGGGCGATGAACTGCACATCCGTGCCTGTCTCGAAGAAAACGCAGACAAGATTGCCCCTGCTGCCGCAAACGGCCTTGCGGTTTTTGGGATTCTGGGGGATCCGAATTTTTTTTCCACGTTCTCACGGTTATCCTCACTACTGACCGAAAAATATCCATCCATAGAATACCGGACAGAACCCGGGATCAGCTCAATCACTGCTTTTGCAGCGGCTGCAGGCATCTCACTCAACGGGGGATTTATCGTATCTGACGGCCCGATCCCCGAATCACGGATCCTTCTCAAGGTTAAGCATCCCAGGGAAAAGGCCGATGAACTCCGCAGGGAGGGGTACCGTAAGTTTGTCCTTGTAGAGCGGATGTATTTTTCAGATATGAAAGTTTACCGGGACTGGGATCTTCCCGAAAACAGCGATTACCTGAGTGTCATGTACGCGAGGCGGTGATGGTGCAGCCAAAGGTCTGGTTTGTCGGTGCAGGACCCGGAGATCCTGAATTGATAACCGTAAAGGGGCTCACGCTTCTTAAAAATGCTGATATCCTTATCTATGCAGGGTCCCTGGTCAACCCTGCACTCATTGACCAGTCACCTGCAGAATACAAGATAAACAGCTGGGGTATGCATCTGGAAGAACTGGTCAACGCAATGGATCTGCCTGCCAAAGCCGGAAAAAAAGTAATCAGACTTCATTCCGGTGACCCATCACTTTACGGAGCAATAATCGAACAGATTGTGCAACTGGAAAAACGAGGTATTGCTGTTGAAATCGTTCCCGGAGTGTCTTCACTTTTTGCCGCTGCAGCCGCTCTGGGCTCGCAGCTTACACTTCGGGGTGTTTCAGAAACACTTATTGTCACGCGACCGGCGGGAAAAACCCTGGAAAGTGATCAGATTGCCATGCTCTCCGGGCTCGGCGCTACCATGGTAATTTTTCTTGGCACCGAAAAGCTTGTTGAGATTTGTGCAAAACTCACCTGTCCCGGGGATACTCCGGCAGCGGTTGTCTACCATGCCTCATGGCCCGATCAGAAAATAATCAGGGGGACTGTAGCAGATATTGCAAAAAAAGCAAAAGAAAGAGGGATTGAACATACCGCACTCCTTGTCATAGGCAACGCGGTGGACGCCCGCGAGGGGGACTACACGAGGTCGTATCTCTATTCATGAATGACACAGTGGTCATCGCACTTCCCCGGTTTTTGAAGGAGGCAGAACGTATCGCTGACTTTCTCGGCGCCGATGTGAAGGAATATACACCGGATGTTTTTTCAGAAATCTTCCCCTTTGCAAGGCGGATAATCGCAATCATGTCAATCGGTATTGTTGTGCGGAGGATCGCACCCATTCTCAACGATAAATGGAATGATCCGGCGGTCGTTGTTGTGAGCCCGGATCTCGCGTATGCCATTCCGGTGCTGGGGGGGCATCATGGCGCAAATGAACTGGCAAATGAATTATCATCTCTGGGCATTCGTGCGGTTATAACGACAGCAACAGAAGCCACCGGAAGGGATTCGGCCGAGGCAATTGCTCAACGGTTTCGGTGTGATATTGTTAACAAAGAATCGACACGTAAGGTTAACACTGCTATGCTCGACATGGATGTGCCGGTATTTTCCATCAGGGGGCCCGGCATTATCGTCGCCGGACCAGATGTTTCATTTCTCGTGAAGAAAGGGGAATATACGGTCGGGGTTGGTTGCCGGAAAGGTGTAAAAACCCAGGAAGTGCTGGATGCAATCAGGAATGCACTCGAAGATGCCGGGGTTGCAGAACACGACATCTTTGTCTTTGCAACGACTCAGAAAAAGTGTAATGAAGAAGGACTCATTTCAGCGATATCTGCCCTCTCTGGCAACTTAATATTCCTTGACGATGATACCATAAACGCACAGAATGGAACCTCCCCCTCAAAGGCAATAAAAATCGGGCTCTCGGGAGTAGCCGAACCTTGTGCGCTTGCCGTTGCAAAGAGAAAAAGGCTGGTTATGGAAAAGAAAGTATACGGGAGAGTCACGATTGCAATTGCACACTGAACCAACAAAAGGAAACCTTGCCATTGTTGGCCTTGGACCGGGAGACCTGGATTATCTGACCCCACGGGCGCTCAAGGTAATAGCAGATGCCGATTATGTGATCGGCAATTCAGCATATTTGGATCCCCTTGAGGCATTACTTAAGGGAAAAAAGGTGATCAGGAGCTCGATGGGAAAAGAAGTTGAGAGGGCAAAACAGGCTATCGATCTTGCCCGAGCTTTCTCCGTAGCTATCGTTTCCGGAGGTGATGCCGGGATCTACGGTATGGCAAGTATTGTCCTCGAGGTTCTGGAACACTCGGGAGAAAATATCAATGTTGAGGTGATCCCGGGTATTACTGCGGCAAACGCTGCAGCATCAAGGATCGGTTCTCCCCTGTCAGGAGATTTTGCCGTCATCAGCTTATCAGATCTTCTGACACCTCTCGAAATTATTGAGCAGCGGCTGGACGCAGTCTTTTCCGTTGGGATCCCGGTAGTTCTTTACAACCCGAAGAGCCGGGGAAGACCCCATAATTTTTCCCTCGCCCTCGAACATGCCCGCCGCCACCTTGGTCCCGATACACCACTGGCAATTATCCGGAATGCTCTGCGTAAAAATGAGGAAGTATTCATTACTAAACTTGCCGAGGCGGAAAAATTCGCAAACGAGGTAGACATGCACACAACGGTGATCGTTGGAGGAAAAGAGAGCAGAATCTGGAGGATGGGTAAAGATGTCAGGGGAATTATCACACCACGGGGATACCACCACAAATATGTATATTGATCAGGGCGCTGAAACCAAAGAGGCGCTTGAGATCTCCGAAAAATCACGCATACTTGCGCGGAAAAAGGTTGGAAATGAAAATACAGAAGACCGTATCCGACAGCGGTGCTCTATTGCAGTCGGTGATTTTGGCATGGCTGAACTTATGCGGTTCTGTCACAGCCCCATTCCAGCAGCACTGACCGCACTCCGGCAGGGAGCGCCCATTTTTACTGACATTCGCATGGTCCAGGTAGGCATTCAGAAGAAAGGTCACACCAGTGAGGTGTTGAGTGCACTGGATTTCGGTGCCGAGATCTCACGGGAGCGGGAAATCACCCGGAGTTCAGCAGGTTTTATCGCACTGGGGGAAAAACTTGAAGGGTCAATAGTCGTTATTGGTAATGCACCATCAGCGCTTCTTTCTCTCTGTGAAATGATTAAGAACGGAATTCGCCCGGCAATAATTATCGGAACACCGGTAGGATTTGTTAACGCAGCCGAATCAAAGGAACTGCTCCGGACCCTGGATATTGCTTCCATTTCGACAAAAGGTACACGCGGCGGAACTCCAGTAGCAGTCGCAGCCATGAACGAATGCATCACGATCTTTATTGAAGGCCCTGTTGATGAAAGACCCGGTTACCGGCTTTGATTATCCGGCAGAATGGGTAGAGAAATGTCCCTCCCCGGATTTGCTACGCCTGGCAGAGGAGGGGTTGGCAGTCCTCACATCCTCAGGCACAGTCCTCCGGCGCGGATATACCACTGGGACAACCGCTGCCGCTGCCTGCAAAGCTGCAATTCTTTCGTTTTCCGGTGTAGTGACCTCGGTCCCCATTAAAATTCCCTGCGGTCTCGTCGTTTCTGTCCCGGTCTTCGGTTTGGCCGGGAATGCTTCCTGTAAAAAATTTGCCGGTGATTATCCGGATGATGTTACTGCCGGGTGTGAGTTTATCGCTCAGGCTATCCCATTAACGGAAGGAATCCGGTTTATACCCGGCGAAGGAATAGGTAGATTTTCACGGGATACACCAAGGTTCCGGAAAGGGGAGCCGGCTATAAGTCCTGCTCCTCTTGACTGTATCCTTCTCGCGATACAGGAAGCTATCGATGAGCAGGGAATTCCGGGGATCCGGATCAAACTCCAGATCCCTCTTGGCGCTGATATTGCAAAAAAGACGCTCAACTCGCGGGTGGGTATTGAGAGGGGACTTTCAGTACTCGGGACTACAGGACTCGTTGAGCCATGGGATGACCATCTTGAAGAATCGGTTCGTGAACGAGTATCTGCCGCCGGTCGTCCCGTGCTTACAACCGGACGAATCGGACTCCGTTTTGCACGTCTCCTTTACCCGGATCATGATGTCGTGCTCGTCGGCGGAAAAATAAAGGAAGCGCTCGATGTATCTCATGGCAACGTAATACTCTTCGGACTCCCGGCACTCATACTCCGGCACATAAATCCGTACCTCCTCGAAGGGACAGGATATGCTACGGTCGAGGAATTTGCAGAATCGCCTGATTTTCGTCACCGCATGCTGGCGAGTCTTGAGGCATTCAAAAAGGAGTGCCCGCTGGTGAACGTCGTGCTCGTAAACCGTAACGGCGAGGTTATTGGAGAAAGCCCATGAAAATTATCGGTGTAGGTTGCGGACCGGGTATGCTCACCGAACAGGCTATCCGGGAGGTATCAAGGGCAACATTAATCTTCGGATCAGACAGGGCAATCAAGCTGGCAACACCATATATTCCTGCCAATTGTGTAGTAAGAACAATTGATGACTTTAAGAATCTCAGTAGCATCGGCGGGGACGCAGTTATTCTTTCCACGGGTGATCCCATGCTTGCCGGCCTGGGATATCTTTCGGGCGAGGTAATTCCGGGCATATCCTCTCTTCAGGTCGCAATGGCCCGCCTGCATATTCCGGTCTCGCGCGTGTCGGTTGTTGTGGCACATGGCAAAGGACATAAAAAAGGGATAGCGGATACCATTGAAGAGGTAAAACGCGGGAAGATTGTCTTTTTCCTTGCGGATCCCAAATTTGATGTGAAAGAACTCTATGCTGAACTTTCTGCGCTTCCCACGAAGATTTCCATCGCACTCTGCGAAAATCTCGGGTACCCGGAAGAGCGCATCCTTACCCGGGATATCGTGTCTCCTCCCCAGCCAACTGAGGCGCTTTATTCACTCGTTATAGGAAATTTCTGAATCGACCTTGCTGACGGCATATCAGGCAATAATAACAAACTTTTTTCCTGACGGATTCGATACGTTTACTGCAAGGAGAGTATTGATGGACAAAAAAACCAAAACACAGCTCAGCATCGGATTGTTTATTATTGGTATAATTATGCTCTTCATACCTTACCTGAAATCCTTTGATTCGATCGTTCCGGGGATATCACAGTACTTCAGTCTGATGTTTTATCTGGGACTGTTATTGATCATGATCGGTTACTACCTCAAATAATAATGTAACTCCAGATCAGAAAACGACCGTCATTTTTTCTTTTGTTCGTCTTTATCCGTGTGTTTTTCCTCTTCAATTTTCAGTTCACACTGGCGATCCCCTGTACACATTGTCCTGACAAACCGTGCAGAGTATTCTTTATTGAGAAGGGGAATGGTGGTAAGAGTCAGTGCCATGCACCTGTGAAAGGATGAGGCGTCCCCCTCCCCGGTACCATGACTCCTCGCCGGAAGGGGGCATCTTTTGACAAGAATTACGGCACCCCCCTTTGAGATTTCAAGAGTTTCAGATTTATAATCCGGACCAAAAAGAATAGCCATCACCATCCGCAGGCTATCGGCAATCTCGCCCGCGGTGCGTGTGGGAAGCGAAAGATCGCGTATGATATCAACCGCGACGAGAGAGATCTCCATCCAGATCTCCTGCTCAATATCATCATATTTCTTTCCCACAATACTGCGGTATGCCCTCTCATACAGTGCGGGAAGAAGAGCGGCCATCTTCGCTGCAAGCCGCCATTTCGTATCATCGGGAACGGATTTCAGGTCAGCCATACATATACCGTTTATCCGTTTTAATGATTTGCTTACCATATCAATGCACGGATCCGGGCAGTCCTGGTTAGGTCTTCAAAGAATTTTTTAGATCATCCTTCACGGACAACGGAAAAATGATTACCATTCCGGGATATAAATCCTTCAGAAACCAATGCTGAAATGATCTTTTTAACCCGGGTCGGGTCTTCGTTCAGGATGAAAAGGAGTTCTTCTTCCTCTACCTCCTTTTTGTCAAGAATAATCCTGATGATACTTCCCCGGATTTTCCTGTCGGAACCATCAAACGGTGATTGCCGTGAGTAATGAACGCTCCGCCGGTTCGGGTTGGGAACCGTTTTTTTCAGCGCTGAACCAAGGTCCATCAATGCCCAGTACCAGATACGGGGATTTTCGTGATATAAACTTTTTCCGGCAAGCGGGAGAATGTCCGAATCGTTTACGGTTTCATTCTCAGCAAAGAAAAAGTGAATAAAAACCCTGCGGATATTGGTCTCGATAAAAACAACAGGCATATTGAATGCAAATGCTGCAATGGATGAAGCCGTTGCTTTTCCGATGCCGGGAAAGGTTGCAAGGATATCAACATCCGCCGGAAGAACTCCCCCATATTCCGCTGTAACCCGGGCAGCACATTTCTGTAAAGCGATCGCCCTCCGGTTATAGCCCATTCCTTGCCAGACAGCGAGAATATCTGCCAGAGGGGCAATCGCAAGAGTCGAAAAGTCAGGGAAAACACGGATAAATTCCGAAAATTTTGCAGTGACCCGTTCCACCTGGGTCTGCTGGAGCATTATTTCGGAGACAAGGATCTGATACGGATCAGTGGTATTTCTCCAGGGCATGTCCCTGCCGTAGTGCTTGTAATGTAAAAGTACCATCTGCCGGAATGCCTGAATACCTGTGCCGGAGCTGTCATCGCGGGTAAATTGTGGTCGGGTACTGTCCAGAGTCTCCTGATTTGAATTTTTCATAATTCCCTTTCGGTCAACATTTTCAGATTCTATCTTTACCGTAGGTCATGACCGCTCAATATCATTAGTTATGACAACATCGATATTGCGGGGCTATAGGTTATAATGGGAAACGGACTGATCAGGTCCTTTTGAACATACTATCAAGGTCGGCGCGGCTGAACCGGATCATTGTCGGTCTTCCATGAGGACAGGTAAATGGATTTTTTGCATACCGTATCTGCTGGACCAGGCGCAGGCATTGTTCAGGGGAACAAACCGTGCCTGCTTTAATAGCACCCCGACATGCAATTATCCGGGCAATTTTTTCCCGGGCATTTATTGAACGCTCCGCCTCGTCACTGACAAGATCACTCACCATTTCATCTATCATTGTTGTATCCTCCAGTTTGCCAAGCACCACCGGGATTGCCCGCACGAGAAATGTATCCCTGCCAAATTCCTCAAGAATAAAACCTTCCTGTGTCAGTGCCGGAATAATTTCACGGAGAATGGAAGATTCTTTAAGCGTCCGGTGCAGGATAACCGGGATGATTAGCTCTTGTGAACGATGAAGCCCTTCTGTCCTTGCAGAAACCTGCTCGTAAAGGATCCGCTCATGAACGGCGTGCTGATCGATAAGGATCAATTCTCCGGCGTCCGTTGCAGCAAGGATATAGATCCCGCCGAATTGTCCTATGACTTCCATGACCGGGAGTTTTGCATCGGCCGGCGCCATACCCGTGATGAGTTCCGTTTGTCGCAGCTGCCTGTCAGTGAAAGCTGTACCTGAATGCATTGTTTCCCTCACTCCTTCAGCTGGTGGTGCGGAAAGATCATAATGCGCATCAGATTGAGCAACAGCTTCCCGGCCAGGCGCTATGATTTGTGGTTGTGAGGGGGGAGTTCCCCCGGGGATCAGGTCATGGCTGAATAATGCCGTAGTTACTGCCTCGCTCACTGCGCTGGCGATCTCTTTTTCACGGGACAGTCGCACCTGTTTTTTTGTGGGGTGCACATTTACATCGACAAGCCCGGTATTAATCTCAAGGGAAAGGAAAGCAAAAGGGAACAGGTCTTTTGAGAGTAATGAACCATACCCCTCCTTAATGGCAGCTGTGATAGTTGGTGAAGATACATACCGTCGATTGATCGATATCATCATCCGCGATGTATCCTTGCGGACGAACGCAGGTCGCGATATAAACCCGGAGATCTTTATAAACGAAACTGACAGTTCTACCGGGATGAGGTCTTTCACTACCTCACTGCCATAGATTCGGGCAATCGTATCAGGGAGAAATGTGGTCCGATCCGTCACCAGCTGTTCACGCCGGTTAGAATACAGACGAAATGAGATCTCCGGGTGGGCAAGGCAGATGCCTTCCAGTATTGCATGGATATGTGCACTTTCTGTATTTTTACTCTTCTGGAATTTTTTCCGTGCCGGAGTATTAAAGAAAAGATCTTCCACGAAAACACTGGTCCCTTCCGGTGCCCCGGTTTCTGACACCTCAGGTTCTTTTCCCCCATTTACAACCACTTTTGTCCCGGAAACTCCTGTGCCGCGAAGTCGTGTGATCAGCGTGACGCGGGACACAGCGGCAATACTGGCCAGGGCTTCACCACGGAATCCGAGGGTATGGATATGAGTGAGATCTTCAATTCCGGATATTTTGCTCGTTGCGTGGGGGGTAAAGGCAAGACGTGCATCAGCCTGTGACATGCCACACCCGTCATCCACGATCCGGATACTTACTATCTCATCTGATGAAGAGGAGATATCAATACGAATTGATTGGGCACCGGCATCAATTGCATTTTCCACAAGCTCTTTTAAGACTGATGCAGGGCGTTCAACTATTTCACCGGCTGCGATCTTGTTGACTGTTGCCTGGTCAAGGATGTGGATAGCAGAAATATCATTACCGGTGTTCACGAATTATCTCCCTTCATTTTCCAGCATTTCCCGTAACTCGACTATCTTTGCCAATGCCTGTATGGGTGTCATCTCATCCGGATTGACGCTGGCAAGCTCGTCCAGTGCCGGGTGTTGTGCTGCTGATTTTGTTGTGTTGTCATCATCACATAAAAGGATCTGGGTATACCGTTGGGGACGGGTGCCGGAAGGTACATCGCGGTTCTTAGATTCGGTGAGGATACTTTCTGCACGCTCGGTCACTTTTTTTGGAATACCAGCAAGCCGGGCGACGTGAATTCCGTAACTTTTGTCGGTTGCCCCGGGAATAAGCTTTCTCAGGAAGACCACTTCATCTTTTGTCTCTTTTACGGCAAAATGACAATTTTTTACCCTTTTTAAGGTACCTTCCACCTCAACAAGTTCATGGAAATGAGTGGCAAACAGGGTCTTTGGGCCGGCGCCAGACCGCCCATGAAGATATTCGAGAACTGACTTTGCAATCGAGCTCCCGTCAGCTGTGCTGGTCCCCCTGCCGATCTCATCGAGGATCACCAGGCTTCTTTCAGTCACATTGTTGAGAATGTTTGCCAGTTCGAGCATCTCCACAAAAAATGTACTTTGTCCGCTTGCAAGATCATCAAAAGCACCAACGCGGGTAAATATCCGGTCAAGGATACCAATGCTTGCATGCCGGGCCGGAACAAAACTTCCTGCCTGGGCCATGATGCAGATGAGCGCCACTGCCCGCATGTAGGTGGATTTTCCCGCCATATTTGCTCCCGTGATGATCATAACCTGTGTACCTGAACCGGAAAGTTCTGTATCGTTGGGTACAAATGCTCCAAATACACCCTGTTCGACTACCGGATGTCGTCCTTCACGGATGACAATTGCATCACTGGTATTCAATTGCGGGCGTATGTAATCACGGGTCTGGGCAATTTCTGCAAGCGATGAAGAGACATCAATGACGGCGATACCCCGGGCAATAGCCTGGATATCCGGAATGACAGCACGGAGTTTTTCTATAAGCGCTGAATAAAGTTCCCGCTCAAGCGCAAGGACACGCTCATCAGCATTGGATATGATGGTCTCTTTTTCTTTCAGTTCAGGAAGCGTATAACGCTCACCGGTGGCAGTTGTCTGACGACGTTCGTAATGCGATGGAACAAGATGAAGATTTGGTTTGGTTATATCGATGTAGTAACCAAAGACCCTGTTATACCCAATCTTGAGAGATTTTATACTGGTCTTTTCACGTTCGTTTTCCTGGAGTTCTAAAATCCAGTCCTTTCCGGAATGCAGGACACCATTGAGAGAATCGAGCTCTGTTGAATATCCTCGCCTTATCACCCCGCCATTGCGAGAAATAGCGGGAGGATCATCCACAATTGCGCTCCGGATGAGATAGATACTATCGGGTAATGAAGGAAGATCTTCTAGTGCGTTGCTGACGGAATCAGGAATATCCGGGATATTGCAACCCTGAAACGAATTCCTCAGCTCTGGCAAAGATGCAAGCGATTCTGCCAATGCCAGAAGATCCCGGGGGCCTGCATTCCCGTACGCAATCCGTGCCACAATCCGTTCAATGTCTGCAAACCGTGTAAGAAGTGTCCTGATAGTGAGTCGCAGCGGTGTATATTTTATAAAAAAATCAATGGCATCCAGTCGTTTGTCGATTTCAACGATATCGGTGAGTGGGCGGGAAAGATGGCGGGTCAGCGTCCGGCTGCCCATTGGAGTTTTTGTCAGGTCCAGACAGGAGATGAGGGTCGATCCCTTTGACTCGTGGCGGATATTTTCTTTCACTTCCAGATTACGGAGAGTGATCGCGTCGAGCATCAGACCCTGCTCGGAGGAGCGCAAAGAAAGACTGCTTATATGGGTAAGAGGAGAACGTTGCGTTTCTTTTGCATACGTTAATGCCGCACCGGCTGCACGGACTGCCGCAGGAAATTCATCACACCCGTAGCCGGCGAGTGAGGCCACATGGAGGTGTCCCAGAAGTGTATTCCTTGCCTGTTGTTCGCAGAATTCCCCCTCGGGCTCGCAGGTAACAACAACTCCGCGGTCACGAACCTGCTGCTTCAACTCTTCTGCAACTGTTGATGGGAGGAGACATTCTGCAGGGCGGTAGCGGGCAATTTCTGATAGGATATTGAAGAAACCCGGGTCATGTTCTGTCATCGTGACAAAAAATTCTCCGGTCGAGATATCGAGGAATGCAAGTCCCCATTGTTTGTTTTTTGTATCAGGGCAGAGTGCAAGAAGACAGGAGCTGGCAGAAGAGGATATCATCGAACCGTCGATCACGGTACCGGGTGTAATAATCCGGACTAGTTCGCGCTTCACGATCCCTTTTGTATTTTTTGTATCCCCCACCTGATCGACAACTGCAACCTTATAGCCCCTGCCGACCAGTTTGGCGATATACCCGTCCGCTGCATGATAGGGCACTCCAGCAAGGGGGATCCGGTTGTCGCCGCTTTTTGAGCGTGAAGTCAGGACAATTTCCAGCTCCCGGGAAATGAGTTCTGCATCGCGTTCAAATGTCTCGTAAAAGTCACCGATGCGGAAGAACAGGATGGTATCCGGGTGTTGTTTTTTTATCTCCCAGTATTGCCGCATAACCGGGGTGGAATGAGTGGTCGGTTCCTTGTCACCGGTGTACTCCGGGGGAGACTCATGTATCATATCTCCAGAAAAATTGCTTCCGGATCAATTAATACCGATCTTCTTATCATACGTAGTCGATCATACGAAATTTTTGTGAATATACAGGATTACGACAGGAACTGAGATGACGAGCGCAATCATCCCAAACAAAAGGCCAAGAATAAAACCCATTTCGATAAAGCTTATGATCATCATCAGGATACTCACCGCAAAGGGTAAAGAACTCCAGAGGATCAGGATGCCAATGAGAGCAATAATACCAATCCCGATCGCCGCGTTTTTTGCATCCTGGTCACTCGGGGCAATTGACAGTACCAGGGTGAGCGTCAGGTACAGGTAAAGAATGAACCATGCATTAAATATCACAATGAGATTCCGGGTGAACATGCTGACGATACTGGTAACCAGAGAAAAAAAGGTATCAGTCGTCCCAATGTCAGGAATAAGGGAAGGAAACACGCATCCGAGATACTGTGAAAAAAACCAGGTACATCCTGCAAGCACAAGGGGAATGAAAAAGAGCGGGGCAGAACTGATCACTACATCACCAAAATAGGGGACTGCCGGTGCGGAATAGGTTACTGAACCTCCTTTTTCTGAAAAAAACACGATATTTTTTATTTTTGCGCCCATCAGGAGGCACCCGAGAACATGGCTTAATTCGTGAACTACGACCCCGGGAGCGCGTATTACATAATAAAAAGACCTCACCGGGATCACCCGGGCCCACAGAAAATCCAACCCCCGGGAAATAAATATCACTACGATTCCAGTAAGGAAAACGGTGAGAAATGAGGTTGTTATTGTGTCCATGGTAAAAAGTACCTATGATGTCTGGAATCAGATACCACATAATTACAGCTTTCATGCGGGAAAGTATTCTGAAAGTCTCATTATCTTTTGGAGCGATAGTACAGATATGAAGCCGGAAAATTTGTTACCGCGTGAAGCTTTCACGGGTGAGGAAATTTATAATAACCGGCTCATCAATGAAAAAAGTCCTTACCTTCTTCTTCATGCCCATAACCCGGTTGACTGGTATCCATGGGGTGACGAGGCATTTGCACGCGCAGCAAAGGAGGGTAAACTGGTATTTCTCTCAATAGGATATACTACCTGCCACTGGTGCCATGTTATGGCTCACGAATCGTTTGAAGATACCAGTGTAGCAGGATTATTGAATGGAAATTTTATTAATATTAAAGTTGATCGAGAAGAACGTCCGGATATTGACAGCGTTTACATGTCCGTATGTCAGATGATGACCGGGCAGGGAGGCTGGCCTCTCACTGTTGTCCTGACTCCGGAAAAAAAGCCGGTTTTTGCCGGCACCTATATCCCAAAGGAAAGCCGGTTTGGGATGACCGGACTTATTGATCTTCTTCCCAAACTTTCTCGATCCTGGAAGGACCGGCGTAAGGATATTATTGCTTCGTCTGAAGAAATTGCTTCAGCACTTGTTCAGGGACAGGAACTGGACCATGCACGGGATCCGGATATTTCTGTACTCGACCAGGGGTTTCAGGAACTGACCCTGAGATTCGATACGATACATGGCGGGTTTGGCCATGCGCCGAAGTTTCCGACACCTCATAATATTCTCTTTCTCTTGCGTTTCTGGAAACGGACGGGCAATAAACGTGCGCTCGAAATGGCGGAAAAAACACTTGATGCCATGCAACTGGGAGGTATCTGCGATCAGGTTGGAGGAGGTTTTCACCGTTATTCGACCGATGCACGGTGGAGGGTCCCGCATTTTGAAAAAATGCTGTACGACCAGGCGCTTCTCGTTATGGCGTATACCGAAGCATACCAGATAACCCAAAAACCGGAATTCCGGAAAACTGCAGAAGAGATTATTTCCTATGTCCTCAGAAACCTGACATCTCCTGAGGGTGCATTCTTCTCCGCAGAAGACGCAGACAGTGACGGGAGGGAAGGAGCATTTTATCTCTGGACTGCTGAAGAAACAGAGAGGGTGCTGGGACGGGAAGACGCAATTGTTCTTGCTCATGCTTTCAATGTGACACATACCGGCAATTATAATCACCAAAAAAATGAAATTGGACAAAATATTCTTCATCGTACACAAACTATCCCGCGGTTGGCATCTTCCTTCGGGATGTCTGAAATTGATTTTGCTTCCCGGCTTGAATCCATCAAGACCAGACTCTTTAACGCACGTGAGGCACGACCCCGGCCTGCAGTTGACGATAAAATCCTGACTGACTGGAATGGACTTTTTATCTCCGCGCTTGCCCAGGCGGCACGAACCTTCAGGAATGAGAAGTACCTTGATGTTGCCAGACGCGCCATGCAGTTTATCTTATCAGGTATGCGCGACGCCGCCGGGGGACTGCTACACCGGTACAGGGAAGGGGTTCCTGCGATCCCGGCATTTGGTGACGATTATGCATTTATCATAAAAGCATTGATTGAACTGTATGAATCAACATTCGAACCGGGTTTTCTTTCATCAGCACGTGAACTGAATAACTGGTTCCTGGCGCATTTCTGGGACAAGGTTCAGGGAGGGTTTTTCACCGTATCAGATACCGCTGAAATTCTCCTTGTCCGTAAAAAGGAAATTTACGATGGGGCAATACCGTCGTGTAACTCTGTTGCCTTCGAAAACCTCGTCAGACTTGCGCATCTTACCGGAGATGCGGCGACAGAAGAGAGAGCCTCGGTTCTTTCAACAGGATTCTCAGGAATAGTCCGGCAAACGCCGTTTGCGCACACGTGGTTCCTGTGTGCTCTTGACAGCGCCATAGGACCCCTTCATGATGTAGTAATTGTTGGTAAACGGGATAGCAGTGATACACGTGAAATGATCGATGCGCTGGAGAGCCATTATCTTCCCAACGTATTGGTACTATTCCGTCCAATCGGGGAATCGGATTACCTTCTTACCAGCCTTGCACCTTTTACGCGGACTCTCTGCCCGATCAGTGAAAAAGCGACTGCATATTTCTGTACCGGGCATACGTGCGCGATCCCCACTACGGAAGTACATCAGATGCTGGAACTACTTGGATGTCCGGACTCAGAAAAAAAGATTTAATGAAGTCAGAGATTTTTTAGTGCAATGAGATCTTTCACACCCACCAGTTTCCATACAAGTGAACGCTCCTCTTCAGCGATTGCAGCAGGCGGATCCAGAGGTGAATGACCGAGGGCAGCGAGAATGTTGCAGGAAAGATTCCTTTCAACAACCAGGTCAACGAATTTCTCCCGGATTATCTTTTTTTCAATAGAATCCTGAACCTCCTCAAGGTAACCCTGGAAAGTCACAAACATGTATGAAGAGAGGTCTTTTGTATATTTTTCAATTTCAACAGAAACGTAAGGACTTTTTCGGAAATGTTCGATTTTTTTACCATATTTTGTTGAAAGGAAATAGAGGAACGATCCGTCAAAGACGTAAAGGAAGGGAGCAATATAGGGATATTTTTCTCCCTGGAATGCAATTCGGCAGACGTAACCCTTTTCGATCAGCCGATCATACTCCTGTTTTTCCATTCGCGGGATTTTTAATATGTCCATAAAATCACACCATTGGAATTCCCAACATGACCTGATAAATCTTATTAATTTTTTTTAAACTATGAGATGGTTATTTCTCCACCGGGAACCCTGCTTTATTCCAGGCAGTCATTCCTCCAAGAACATTGGTTACTGAATGATATCCGTGGATTTTCAGAAAGCTTGCTGCAAGACTCCCCTTATACCCTGCATCGCAATAAACTACCATTGGTTCTTTTTTTGGAAGTTTATCAAGATTCCGGGGAAGCTCTCCGACATATATGTGGTGCGCCCCCGGGATATGACCTGCGGTACGCCAGTTTTTGATATCCCTGACGTCGAGAATAAATGGCTTTTCCCTTGAAAGCAGTTCCTCCAACTGCTGCACAGAACATGTCGGTACAGTGTCTATCTCCTGGGCTGCTTTGATCCACCGGATAAAACCTCCGGAAAGGACACCCTCAAGGGAATCGTATCCAAGCCTTAAAAAATGACGGCTCACCAGATCAAGGTCGAGATTGAAGTCATCCACGAGGATAACCGGCCTTTGATAATCGAGAAACCAGCCCATAAATGCAGACAGCCCTTCACGCCAGATAGATAAACTGCCCGGGACATGCCCCGCCCCAAAACTGGTAGGCGAACGAATATCCACGATCTGGCACCCGGATTTCCGGAAATTATTTACCTCCTTAATCGTGAGCGGTTTCACGTGCTTTAACCGGTGTAAGAGGGGGGGGCCGTTTTTGTTACACTTTTCCATGTGCCGGAAATAAGGAGGGAAATAGGGTTTTTCATTTACTCTTCTGGTCACAAAAGTTTCCTGGTCAAGGGTAAGCTGGGGATTGGTGAGTTTTTCATACCCGATAGTCGTCAGGGGATGATCAGCGATTTGTTCTCCGCAGACTGAGCCTGCGCCGTGTGCCGGACAGACAATAACTCCGTCACCAAGAATAAGAAGTTTGTTCACAATGCTCAAATAAATTTTTTTTGCCATTTCCTCATTTCGCAATTTGCCGTAAAAATCTGTTCGACCAATATCACCTGAAAAAAGAGTGTCGCCACAGAAAACGAGATACGGCTTATCCGACACTTCACGGTCCCTGACAATAATGGATATACTTTCTTCCGTATGTCCCGGAGTCTCCAGAATGGTGAGTTCCAGGGATCCCAGGATAAATGTTTCACCCTGCACTACAGGTTTTCCATAAGAAAAGTCCAGATTAGCACCATGGTAGATGGCAGCACCACAACAATCAGCCAGCTCCTTCGAACCAATAATATAATCTTCATTCCTGTGAGTTTCAAAAATATGAGAAATCACCAGTTCATTCCGGCCGGCAATATCCAGATAGATTTCACAGTCACGACGAGGATCAATCACAGCTGCAATCCCCGCGGATCCAATGAGATATGAGTTATGGGCAATCCCCTCGGAAACGATTCTTTCTAAAAACACTTCTGTTCTCCCTGATGATGGATTACACACTTTCTCGGTATATAGATTTTGAAAGTGGAGCAAAGAAAAGATCAAATTATCTTACTTTTCAGAACCGTACCGATAACTATGAAAAACAGGCTCTGTTTTTCCTTCGGACATTCTCTCCCGGATGAGGTTACAGATTGTATTCAGGTTCACCGGAATATAACCAATTGCTTCTGCACTTACATTAACCCGGCGATTTAAAAAATCGATGAACGGATACCTTGGAAGGTCATCGTTATGGTGATGACCATGGATTACCCAGCCATCAAAAGTTTTGGGGATTTTTGCCGGATCATGGATTAGCAAAAAATGAAAGCCACCATAATCGAGGATAGCAGAAGGAACTGCACAAAGTTCCGGATCATCATGATTTCCTTCAATAAAGGTTATATTTCCTTTGAGTTTTTTTCTGTACTCCAATGCTGACATAGCTTGTAGTCCGTACCGTAAATCCCCCAGGTAATACACACGGTTTGCCGGGGAAATGGTATAGTTCCAGTTTTTTATCAGCACATGATCCATTTCCTTTACATCAGAATGGAGGAATGGCCGTGAACAGTAGCGAATGATATTGGCATGACCGAAATGCAGGTCAGAAATCAGGAAGATATCGTCCGGGTGTGAGAATCGGGGATCCAACAGTTCAAATCCAGAGTGCTGACGGTACCGTGCAAGTGTTGTCTGCCAGGATTTAGTGTCATGAGAGTAATCGCCACCTATCCAGCATTTCTCAAGAAGGTCATATTCAGCAAAGATTTTTTCTCCACGCATAATTGTGATCCGGAGCCCGGTTTCATCGATGGGAACAGGTTGTACCATATGCTCTGCTTTTCCATTGACCAATCTTCCCAGAAGAGTCCCCAGCCATAAAGGCAGACCATGTGAGCGATCCTTTTGCACCTGATCGGTCAGGGAAGCATAAATTTTCGACGCCTGATCGTCATCCATTCGGTTGGCTATCGTAACATGGAACCACTTGCTGTCTGGATTGGCATCCCAAAGGTTATGACTCAGGGCTATGTTGGACAATAATTCCGCGAGGGAGGTCGTAAGTGCACGAAGCTGATCTGAGGGCTGAACAGAAAAGGCAATCACGCTGCCATGACTACCTTTACGCAGTTCCCATCCCCCGATAATAAAAGATACAGGATCAAACTGGGTCGCAACCCTTCCGACAGCCTCAATAAGGTCTCCGGAGGAGATATCTGCTTTCAGCGAAAGTGGCCCAAAAAGGGTAAGATGAGGATGGGGCTCCAGGTAGTTGTCTATTGAGAATATACGACCAAGAGAAGAAACGATCTCCCCGATCCGCCATTTTGTCATCGCTAAACGAATCTCAACGAGATAGATATCATCCATGTAAAGCAGCCTTCACATTATTTCTATAGGTGGCATGAATGGTTAAATCTTTGATTTGAATTTTGTACTTAACGGGAAATAATAATCAAACGAGAGGCTCGGATCAGCTGAGTAACGATTCCACCGATAATAAAAATAGGGTATAGTACCCTGTAACCACCAAAATTGTTTGGCAGTAACAAGAGAAAATTACGAGGATACATGTTCCCGGATTCATCATGAAAAAGGTACGTTATCAGATCAATCAACAGCAAAAAAACCGGTCAACAATCAATGAGGCGACAGTCCTGTCCCCACCTTGACCCACTCCTGCGCCGGGAGACCTCTGTTGCACCTGCGAGATGATCCCGTCCGATCCCCTTCCCATTTTCCTTATGAGGGATTATCGCATTCGGGGATGCCACAGTGGCGGGACAAGACAATGACGTGTCCCCCTGAGCGTCGAAGCAGGCAAGTATCATTCAACAAAAAATAAGAATTTTTAAGTCGCTGGAACGGGACTATACCCTAAAAAAATAGTTCCGGAAAATTACTTTATTTTGAGGTTTCACAGGACCTCTGATGCACATTAAACACTTTTT
>Ga0182021_10003101_pt1 | contig 19510 bp, 16 predicted proteins | sample 612E3MmetaG_FD_120493 | JGI IMG/M metagenome (GOLD analysis project Ga0182021, IMG submission 120493) | Permafrost microbial communities from Stordalen Mire, Sweden - 612E3M metaG (Illumina Assembly) | ecosystem: Environmental > Terrestrial > Soil > Wetlands > Permafrost | place: Sweden... | reverse complement strand
GAGTTTTTGGAGGGTTAGTAATCCATGCCGCCGGGCATTCCACCACCTGGCATCTGAGGTTTTTCTTCCGGAATATCGGTTACCAACGCTTCTGTAGTTAAAACCATCATCGCAACGCTGACGGCGTTTTGCACAGCCGAACGCGTGACTTTGGCCGGGTCAATAATACCGGCTTTAATCATTGAGCCGTATTCCATTGTCATCACATTGAACCCGAAATCATTTTCTTTTGAACTTTCTACCTTTTGCAAGACTACGGTTGAATCAACCCCTGCATTCTCCACGATTCTTTTAATTGGCTCTGTCAGTGATTCTGAGAGAATCTCGACGCCAACGATTTCATCTTTTACTTTTAATTCTTTTGCTAACTTTGCAAGAACCGCTCTGGCACGAAGCAGTGTTACTCCACCTCCGGGCACTATTCCTTCTTCTAAGGCTGCTTTAGTGGCTGCAACCGCATCAATCACTCTTTCTTTTTTCTCCTTCATTTCCACTTCGGTGGCCGCGCCAACATTAATTACTGCTACGCCGCCGGCAAGCTTGGCTAGTCTTTCATGTAGTTTTTCTTTATCAAAATCCGAGGTGGAAATTTCCATGGCTTTTTTGACTTGAGCGATTCTAGCTTTTAACTTTGCCGGGTCGCCTTTACCGCCGATGATTCGGGTATTTTCTTTATCCGCCCAAACCTTATCGGCCCGTCCGCAATCCTCAACCGTCACCGAATCGAATTTTCGGCCGGTATCTTCGGAGATGACCGTTCCGCCGGTCAAAATGGCAATATCTTCCAGCATTTCTTTTCGCCTGTCGCCAAACCCCGGCGCTTTCACTGCCAAAGTGTTAAAAGTTCCCTTTAATTTATTGACCACCAAAACCGCCAACGCTTCACCGTCAATGTCATCGGCAATAATCACTAAGTTCTTAGACACCTTGACTAAGTTTTCTAGGAATGGTAAAAGTTCTGAAAGATTGGAGATTTTTTTATCGGTGATTAAAATGTATGGCTCTTCGACTTCCGCTTCCATTTTTTCCGGATTGGTAACCAAGTAAGCCGAGGCATAGCCTTTATCAAACTCCATGCCTTCTTTGTAGTCAACGTAAAGCTCGACACCTTTCCCTTCTTCAACCATCACTACTCCGTCTTTACCAACCTTTGCTAAGGCGTCGGCAATAAGATTACCGATTTCTTCGTTTTGGGCTGAAATTGTGGCGACTTTGGCAACATCCGCGTCTTTAACCGGCACTGCCATTTCTTTGATTTTCTTGATAACTTCCGCTACCCCTTTTTCCATGCCGACTTTTAAAATCATCGGGTTAACTTCGGTGTTAACCTTATCAAAGCCTTTATTAATGATTGATTGGGCTAAAAGTGTCGCCGTAGTGGTTCCGTCTCCGGCCACATCCGAAGTTTTAGAAGCCGCTTCTTTAATGAGCTGCGCCCCCATATTTTCAAATGGATCTTTTAAATCGATTTCCTTGGCAACAGCTACCCCATCATGGACCACGTTTGGCGCGCCCCATTTTTTATCCAAAGCGACATTTCTACCTTTTGGACCAAGCGTGGTAACGACTGCGTTAGCCAGTTGATCGACGCCGCTTTTAAGCGCTTTGCGTGCTTCTTTTGCGTATTTAATTTGTTTTGCCATAATTACTCAATAATTGCCAAGATATCTTTTTGCTCGGCCAAAAGTAATTCCTGACCGTCTACTTTGATTTCCTGAGCTGCCCACTTTTTATACATTACTTTTTGTCCGACTTTGACAACAATTTTTTCTTTTTCTCCCTTGGGAGTGACTTTTCCCGGCCCAACGGCCACGATTTTGCCCATTTGCGGTTTTTCTTGAGCTGTATCGGGAAGAATTATTCCCGAGGCGGTTTTAGCTTCCGCTTCAAGCGGCTTAATTAAAATATTATCGAAAAGTGGTTGGATGTTTGTTTTTGCCATAAGAATAATGTCAGTTAAACGATTTGATTGCTAAAATATACTACAAAAACAAACCTCTTGTCAAGACAGTAGTTGACACTTGGTGACAAATTATATACGATTTAGTTATTATGTCTTCGATGAAGAAAATTCTTCTTATCGGTTTTGTTATAGTTTTGCTTATCGCAATTCCGGTTACCGTTTTCTTAGTCCAGCAACAGCAAAAAACCAAGAGCGGTGCCGTTGCGGCAACAACGATTAGTATACTTCCCGCATCGCAAGCTCCGATTCATGTCGGCGATGATGTAACTCTTAATGTACAAGTTAATCCGGCCACAGCAACCACTACTAATCTCGTATCTTTTGTTAAATTTACAATTATGTATGACAGCACAAGGTTGGCAACAGACGGAGCAGGCTTTGTCCCCGATATAACCGCAGGACTGCCGACTGTTTTACAAGGTCCGGTTTATGGTACGGGAACAGTTTCCATCACTCTTTCCGCCGGAGGCGATGCCAACAAAGTAATCCAAACCATAACTAATATTGGGGCCATCACCTTTAAAGCTATCGCTGGAACAAATGCTGCTCCGACACAAATTACTTTCGGAACCGATGCCCAAGTCTTATCATTGGGGACAAGTGATCAATTTAATGAAAATGTTTTAGCCAGCGCCAATCCGGCTGCTCTGATTATAATTGGCGAAACAGTAGTCTCTCCTTCCCCTTCTGTCTCTCCTTCCCCGACAGTAACGACAGCTCCAGCCATCGCTCCAACCTGTACGAGTCTTACAGCCGATACCACTTCCGGTGCTGTACCGTTGAGCACAAATTTAACGGTTGCCGGAACAAGTAATAATTCTACGATCAGTAAAGTTACTTTTAGTTTTGGCGACGGCCAGACTCAAAACATTACAGCTTCCGGAGGGATTGGCACAAATTCCGTCAGCGTTCTCCAATCCCATTCTTACGCAACTGCCGGCACTTTCAATGCGACTGCAACCCTAACCGATGCTAATAATGTTGTCAGCGCCAATTGTTCCTTGACTATTACCGCCGGCGCCAGCACTACCACTACAACAACTACTAACACAACTACGGTTGTCGCTGCCCCAACGGCAACACCTACTCCAGTGATCACCCAAGTCAATCCATTACCGCCAACCGGACCGGCAGACCTCATAAAAATTGGTTCAGTGGGAGCCGTTATAACACTAATCGGAGCTGTTCTTCTATTTGCCCTCTAACTTTTAAGCATTGACAGGAACGCTTTCTGGGGAATTTCTACTTTTGAAACATTGATCATTCTTGTCTTTCCTTTTTTCTGCGCTTCTAAAAGTTTATCCTTCCTGGTTCTGTCTCCGCCTGACATTTTTGCCAAGACATCTTTGCGGTAAGGAGAGATTTCTGTTCTGGCTATAATTTTTGCTCCTACAACTGCTTGAATGACTTGCTTAAATTGCTGTTTTGGAAGATGCTCTTTTAATTTTTCTGTTTTTTCGCGGGCCACATAGCTCATCTCGTCTTCATAAACTAACTCCGATAGAACATCTATCGGACTACTGTTGATGAGGATATCCATTTTTACTAAGCTGGCTTTTCGATAACCAATGATTTCATAATCTAAGCTCGCAAATCCTTGCGTCGCACTTTTTAACTCCGGTGAAAGTCCGCGAATAAACATTGAGTAAGGCATTTCGTATTGTAAAATGGCATTCGTTTTATGATAGACGATATCTAAGAGAACGCCTTTTTTATTTTGCGCAACGGTCATTACCGCCCCAACATAATCTGCGGGAACAAAAACTGTTAATCGCATATATGGTTCAAGCATTCCCCCATCTTCCTCTTTGTATAAAACTCTGGGCATGGTCAAAATTGGCTCTACTCCTTCCTCCTTGGTTAATCTCTCCTTAACGATATCGGCGTGTAAAAGTCCTAAAAATCCCACTCTAAATCCACTACCCAAAAAGGCCGAATATTCATTCGAAATACTCAAAGAACCATCATTTAAAGATAATTTGTTTAAAGCTTCTCTTAAGTGAATATATTCATTTGAGGTTTGGGGATAAACTCCAAAGAAAACCATCGGTTTTGGCATTTGGTATCCCGGTAATGGTTGAACTTTTAATCCTTGCGTTGTGATTGTGTCTCCGACCCGGGTTTTCCGGATATCCTTTAAGCCGGTGACTATATAGCCGATTTCTCCTGCCGACAATTCTTCTTGAGCAACCAAAAAAGGTGAAAAAAATCCGACTTCGGTTACATCTACTTTTGTTTTATTCTGAATAAACTCTAATTTGTCTTGTTTTTTGACACTACCATCAAAGAGCTTGGTAAAAATAACCACTCCTCTGTGCTGGTCAAAAACCGCGTCAAAAACTAATCCCCTTAGCGGTGAATCTACGTTGAACTCCGGTGCCGGAATTTTTCTGACCACCGCATCCAAAAGTTCCTTAGCATTTTCGCCGGTCTTGGCCGAAACATAATAAATTTCTTCTTCTTTAAATCCAAATGTTTCGACGAGATCTCTTGCGACTTGTGCAGTATTTGCAGTGGGAAGATCAATTTTATTAATTGCGGGGATGAGGAATAAGTTTTCTTTTTTCGCCGCATTAAAGTGCGCAACTGTTTGAGCTTGAATTCCTTTGGTAGCATCAACTAATAAAATTGCGCCTTCGCAAGCCGCCAGAGTCCGCGAAACTTCGTAGGAAAAATCCATATGCCCGGGAGTATCAATTAAATCTAGGGTATATTCTTGCCCGTCAACTTTATATTTCATCCGTACCGGCGCAAGCTTGATAGTGATTCCGCGCTCCCTAGAAATTGGGTTTTGGTCTAAAAATTGCTCTTTTAACTTATCTGGTTGGATAGTATTGGTTATTTCCAAAAACCGGTCAGCCAGCGTCGACTTTCCATGGTCAACGTGAGCGATAATTGCGAAATTTCGGATGTTAGTAAAAGCCATAAAGTTGGTGAGAGTATTTTAGGGATTAAATCGGGTCGCGTCAATTGTTTCCTCGCTACCTTTAAGAATTTGTCTCCAGTCCCCGATTTTTTTGAAAAGTGTAATAAACATCGTTGCTTCTTTTACATCAAAAAGCCAAGTCAAGAAAAGATATAAGAGCAATCCGATGCTGCTGGAAATTCCGGTCAGTAAAAGTAAGTTAATAGTTTTTGTCGTGTCAAAAACTAACTGATCTAAAAGTTTTATAGGAATATACAAAGCAAAGGCGGTTAAAAAAGTTGCTAAGAAGATTTTTGAAACTGTTTTTAAGAGTAATGCTTTATCAAATCCGCCGATTTTCCGATCAAGAAAAATAAACAAAATTAGAAAATTTAAAATTGACGCTATCGAAAAAGCAATAGCGATGCTTTCCACCCCGGCGTGATACAAAAAAATAGCACCGGCTCCCATTAAAACCATTAAAGTCGTTGTTACTCCACCAATAATTAAAGGTGTCTTGGTATCGTGCAAGGCATAAAATCCTCTAGCAACCAAGTAAACTAAGGCTTGAGCAAAAATTGAAATACTGAAGAAAGCTAGTGTACGGCCGGTTAAAACCGTTGCCGCCCAATCAAACTGAGCCGCGCCAAAAATAAGTCTGACGATTGGAATTCTTAGAATCAATAACAAAACCGAAATTGGCAATACCAAATAAAGCATTTGATTAAAGCTGGTGATAAAAGTTACTTTAAAATCTTCAAGCCGCTCTTTTTCTTTTGAGAGAACCGGGAAGGCCGCTTGCGCAATCGCTTGGCCAAAAAGGGCAACCGGCGCAAAAGCCAGCGTCTGGGCATAATCAAAAATGACGTAATTTCTGCCCGGCTCCTGCAAAAAAGAAACCAGAGTAACGGTAATAATTGTTCCGAATTGAAAAACCGCGATGGAAATCGTACGCGGCCAAATTAGTTTTAAAACATCCAATACTCCCGAGGACTTAATTGACTGCAAAGAAAGAGACGGTTTAAATGTAAAGCCCATTTTCTTAGACAGCGGCACTTGTGCCACAACGAATAATAAAGCGCCGATAATTACACCGTAGGCCGCAGCATAAATCCCCAAAAAAGGAGAAAGTAGTACGATGCCAATAATAATGCCAAGATTATACAAAGCAGCTGCAAAGCCGGGGATAAAAAAATGGTTGTAAGATTGTAAAATCGCTGACAGAAAACTTCCAATAATAAAAAGTATTTCGCCAAAAATTACGATTCTGGTAAGGCTGGTTAATAAATCTAATTGTGCGTTGGAAAATCCTGGCGCCATTAGGGTTGAGAATTGTTTGGCAAAAATAAAAAGGATGAGCGAAAAAAAGGCAAAAACCGCTAAGCTTAAGAAAAGTAGCGTCGAAGCAACCTTATGCCCCTCATGCTCTTTGCCTTTAACAATGTATTCCGAGAAGACCGGAATAAACGCCGAAGACAGTGCTCCGGCAATTAGGATTTGGAACAGAAAGTCCGGCAGCCTAGTTGATGCTAAATAGATTCCTAAAGTATTTGAGGCCCCGAAAATGGAAACCAACAATCTTTGCCTAATCAGTCCCAAGATTTGGGAAAAAATAATCGTTGCCATTATGACAAATGCAGCGGACAAAATGTTGCTTTGTCTTCGAAAGAGTAAGTTGAGGCCTTTTTTGAAAAGATCGGTTGGCATAATATGGTTGTTTTTTACAGTATAGCATGCTAAAATACCCGCATGCCAGTAATAAAATCAGCCAAAAAGAAATTAAGGCAAGATAAAAAAAGACAAAAAACTAATAATTTTTTAAGAGCAACCTTTAAAGACGCTGTCAAAGAAGCCGTAAAAACTAAAACTGCCGACAAAGTCAGAAAGGCCGTTTCCGCCGTTGATAAAGCGGTTAAAAAAGGCTTAATCCACAAAAATAAAGCCGCCAGAATTAAATCCAGATTAAGCAAATTGGCTAAACCAACAAAAGCCAAAGTTGCTAAAAAAGTGGTTGTGAAACCGTCCCCCAAAAAGAAACCCACGAAAGCAAAAAAATAACTTTGTTTTCTTTTGACAAAAGACTCGAAAACCAATAGACTAAAGTTAGTATGGCGAAGTTTTCTGCCTCTATTAATTTATTGGAAAATAAGAGTAAAACTTTAGATTTAATTGTTTCCTGGGCATTAACAATCGGCAGAGTTTTGGTGATTATCGTCGAGCTGGTGGCACTCGGCGCATTCTTATACCGTTTTTCGCTTGATAATCAACTCCAAGATTTACGAACCAAAATAAAACAAGAGCAGGCAATCGTTGCATACCAGAAAGATAGCGAAAGTAAATATAGAAATTTGCAAGATCGCTTAGCGTTAATCTCCTCCGTTTCTAAAGATTCTGCCAAAAACTTAAAAACATTCCAAGACATTGTTGCTTTGGCGCCAAATGGATTTACCTTCAAAATTCTTGATGTGTCCGCGGGGAAAGCACAACTGGAAGCAAATGCGGCCTCAGTCATTACCCTCAGCGGTTTTATCGATAAATTAAAAGCTTATCCGCTAGTTGACAGTGTCAGCTTAGATAAAATTCAAAATGATACAGCCAATGCAACGATTACGGTTGGAATTACGGCTATTTTTAAAGGACAGGGAGGAGCAAATGCGCTTACAAATTAAAGGCATAAAAAAAGAACAGTACGAAAAATATTTAGAGCTGATTCCGGATTTAAAACGCGAGAAAGCCCAAAAATATATCACTATTGTCTTAACTTTAGTGACATCAATTATACTTGGATTATTTGCGATAAATCCTACTTTCTCGACCATTGCTAACCTGCAAAAACAAATTGACGACAATAATTTTGTCCAGCAAAAATTGCAGCAGAAAATAAATAATTTGTCTGTTCTACAACAAAAATATACCAATATTCAATCCGATCTCTCAGTGGTTAATGACGCCGTTCCCACAACCACCCAAATCCCACTTTTTGTGGCAGAGATTCAATCTATCACTAAAGATACATCCCTAACGCTTACCAGTCTTCAGACATCAGAAGTCAGTCTCTTAGATTCATCCGCGGGAAAATATTCTTCGTTTGATTTTACACTTACAGCTACCGGAGATTATAAAAACATGCCAGATTTCTTAAATAGAATCACGGATTTTCAAAGAGTAGTTGCCTTAAAAGACATAATCTTGTCTACGGGGAATGGCGCTTTACAACTAAGTCTTAAAGGAACAGCTTTTTTTAAACAATGATATGAAAAAAAATGATATCTTATTAATTCTTGTCCCCTCCTTTATATTTGCTCTTGCTTGGATCGGTTTTAGCATCTACCATAGTATTATTACATCGACAATTTCAGAAGTCTTAAATGTCCAGATTACGCCAATTGATCCAACCTTTGACACAAGCGCCATCAACAGCTTGAAAACTAGAGAAAATGTTTCCCCAATTTATGAATTAAGCTCTCCTACGCAAAGTGCCATCGTCCCGGCTTCATCCTCCGCCAGTCCAATTGTGATTAATACCACTCGTCCAATTGTGAGTTCCGCTTCTTCGCAGCAAGCAACATCTGGAGGAGGGTTGACGCAATGAGAAACAATTTTTGGGACAAAAAGATTCCGACCATTTTAGGCATGCTTATTATCACAATTGGCGTGGGAATAACTACTTTCTTAGTTAGCCAAAGTACGCTTTTTAAGTCAAATGCCAGCTTGTCGGATCAACCTAAAGACGTGCGCATAACCAATATCGCCGATACTTCTTTTACCGTCTCCTATGCCACAGACAGCCAGGTGCCAGGTTCTTTAAATTATGGGAAAGACAAAAGTCTTGGGCAATCTGCGCTTGATGATAGGGACCAACAAAGCGGAAATTTGGCAAATTACAACATGCATAATATGACCGTACGGCTCTTGTCTCCCCAGACGCAATACTTTTTTACCATCACCAGTGGACAAGATAGTTTTTCAAATAATGGTCAGCCTTTTACGGTTACGACGGGACCGGCTTTAACCAATCCTCCGGACCAAACACCGATGACGGGTAAAATAATTCTTCCCGATGGAACAGCGCCAAGCGAAGCGCTAGTCTACATCACCATGGATGGCGCTCAAGTAATCTCGACTTTAACTAAATCTGACGGGAGCTATATTTTACCGCTTAATTCTTTAAGGACAACTGATAATTCCGCTTATTACACTTTTCCTGCGGATGCGAGCATAAAAATTCTGGCAATAGGGAATTCGCTCTCTTCCAACGCCTCTTTATCGCTTGGGCAAATTCATCCTGTCCCAACGATTACGCTTTCTAAAAATTATGACTTTAAAACTGGGGGAGCACTGGCTACTGCTTCTGCAACTTTAGAAAGCTTTCCGTCATTTGAAAGCACATCTTCGGCAAAGACTTCGTCGCCTGCAATACTGACGCCGAAAGAAAACCAGAGCTTTACCGATCAACAACCGTTGTTTAAGGGAACCGGATTACCCGGGGAAAACGTCACAATAGTTATTCATTCAACGCCAATACAGACACGCGTTACTACTGATGCCCAAGGCAATTGGAGCTACCGCCCGACAACTCCCCTAACTCCTGGGAATCATACGATTTCCATTACTACCACAAATTCTGCCGGGATTTTGCAGACTATTAGTCAACCATTTGTTGTTTATGCTGCAGGACAACAAACTAATCCCCCGGCGCCATCCGTAACGCCAACGCCTGGTGTATCTTTGACACCAAGCCCATCTCCCACTCCATCTTTAAAAGTTACGCCAACTTTAACTCCAACTCCTACAGCAACGCCAACCGTAGTGCCGTTTAATACCGCTATTACACCTTCCCCTTCGCAGACGCAGACAAAAGGCGGTATTGTAATTAGTCCGACGAATAAACTATTGCCCCCAACGGGCAATCCCTCTATAATCACGGTTGGAATTGTCGGGACTGCTATAACTGTTATTGGCGGTCTCCTCTTCCTTCTAGTGTTATGAGAATTGCAATAATCGGCGCCGGATTTACAGGGCTTTCAGCCGCTTTTGAACTTTTAAAAAAGGGTCACGCCGTAGTCGTTTTTGAAGAAAATGCTCTCCCCGGAGGATTAGCGCTTGGCTACAAAGAAAAAGGCTGGGATTGGTCTTTAGAAAAACACTATCACCATTGGTTTACAAACGACAAAAGCATCTTAAGACTTGCGCAGGAAATAAATTTTGCAATAATCATCAAAAGACCCAAAACTTCAGTATTCGTTAAAAACAGTATTTACCAATTTGATTCACCGCTTAATGTTTTAACCTTCCCTCTTTTATCAATTTTTGAACGAGTGAGAATGAGCGCTGTGATTGGTTTTTTAAAACTTGATCCGTTATGGAAACCGCTTGAAAAATATAAAGCGTCAGATATTTTATCAAAACTGATGGGGAAAAAATCTTTTGAAATGATTTGGGAACCTTTATTCATCAATAAGTTTGGTAACGCTTACAACAATATCTCCTTAGCCTGGTTCTGGGCAAGAATAAAAAAACGCACTCCTTCCCTTGCGTATCCTGAAGGAGGATTTCTTGAATTCGCGAAAGCTTTAACAAGAGATATTGAAAAAAATGGTGGAAAGTTTTATTTCAACACAAAAGTTGTTGGACTTTCTTCAAAGCACAAGCCTCAGATAAAAGTCAGGAGTCAGGAGTCAGGAGTCAGGAGTCAGGAGTTTGACGCAGTCATTGTTACCCTTCCTTCATTTTTATTTATGCAAATCGCTCCCCAATTACCAGACCCATACAAAGAAAAGTTACAACAATTAAAAAGCTTAGGGGCAACTAATCTTGTTTTAAGACTAAACGAACCCTTTTTTAGGGACAATACTTATTGGTTAAACGTATGCGACAAAACCGCGCCGGTGATGGCAATTGTTGAGCACACCAATTATATGGACAGAAAATATTATAACGGGGAAACTTTATTATATCTTGGGAATTATAAAACTATTGATGATAAAAATTATTTATTGACGAAAGAAAAAATGTTAGAAATGTTTGATCCTTACCTAAGAAAAATCAATCCCAATTACGCAAAGACCATCATTGATTATAAATTATTTAAAAATCCTTTCGCCCAACCGATAGTACCGGTAAATTATTCAAAAATTATTCCGGGCCTTACGACACCTTTAAAAAATGTTTTTCTGGCCAACATGGAACAGGTCTATCCCTGGGACAGGGGAACAAATTATGCTGTTGAATTGGGACAGAGAGTGGCGAGAAAAATTATTAGCAATGATTAAAAAAATCGGATTAAACAAAAAGTTCCAAACTTCATTTCTTCTGCTTATTATAACCATTTTGGCGGGAGCTCTGCGCTTTTATAATCTAAATTGGGACTTAGGAAATTATTTTCATCCGGACGAAAGAAATATCGCTAACGCAGTTTCGCAAATACATTTTTTCTCCCAACTGAATCCGCATTTTTTCGCTTATGGCGGTTTTTCTATTTATCTTTATCGCCTGGCAGGTGATTTACTTACCTTTATCACAAAGAATTCTGTTTGGACAATGAATTGGGGCAATATTGATATCGTCGGCCGGTTTTTTTCTGCCTTTTTTTCAACCTTAACTATTATCCCTCTATATTTTCTGGCTCAAAAAATTTCTGATAAAAAAACCGCATTCCTCACAATTATTCTCTATGCTTTTACTGTTACATCTATCCAAACTGCGCATTACGGCGTTACTGAAAGCTTGATCACTTTAATCGGGGTTTCACTCTGTCTCTTCTCAATCTTATTTTTAGAAAAGGCTTCTTGGCTTTTAACACTTATTTTAGCTGTCATTCTGGGCATCGGAGTCGCTAGCAAAACCTCCGCAATAATTTTTATCGTTATACCCATTCTTGCATATTTACTGGCAGTTATTGGAAAAAGACATACACTCCGCAAAGGGTTTCTGCACCTTATTTTATTTTTGATAATTTCCTTCATTGTCTTTACGATGTTCTCTCCTTATACATTTCTTGACTCAAGTAAATTTCTGGAGTCAATGAGATATGAATCCGGAGTTGCCACCGGCTCTTTACCGGTTGTTTACACCTTTCAATTTGATCATACTATCCCCTATCTTTTCCAAATAAAAAATTTATTTTGGCAAATCGGTTTAGACACGGTTTTCTGCGTGTTGGGTTTCATTTTCGTCTTATTCCAAGCGCTTAAAAAGAGAGAAAAAAAACTGCTGGTATTTTTAATACTGCCATTAGTTTATTTTTTATATGTTGGCTCTTGGCATACAAAATTCATACGCTACGTGGTCCCGATAATTCCATTTTTGTTAATCTCATCCGCGATTTTAATGATGAAAATAAAATCAAAATTTCATCTTTTAGGGAAGTTGTTTATTCTCGGAACAGTAGCCGTAACCATGATTTGGGCTCTGGCATTTTTTTCAATCTATCTTAAGCCCCAAACCAGAATTGTAGCTTCCGAATGGATTTATCAAAATATTCCTTATGGAACAAGAATCTTGAATGAACAATGGGATGATGGACTACCTATCCCAATCGGAAAATTTAACTCCAGTCAATACCAAATCACTTCCTTGGCAATGTATGACACTGATAACGCAACAAAAATGCAATATTTATCCGTAAATTTGAGTAACTCCAGTTATATAATTTTTAACAGCAGACGGCTTTACGGAACCATAATTCATCTTACGGATAAGTATCCTATTACCAGCAAATATTACAGATTGCTATTTGCGGGTAAGTTGGGCTACCAGCAAGTAGCACAATTTTCTTCTTACCCATCCTTATTGGGCTTAATAATTAACGATGACACCAGTGAAGAAACTTTCCAAGTTTACGATCACCCGAAAGTAATAATTTTTAAAAACATTGCAAATCTTAGCGCACAACAATTAACGCAAATTCTAAATAAGCAATAAAATTGCTAAAATAGACTTATGTTATTTTCAGACGTGATAAATGTTTTAAAATGGTTCTTGGTTTTTCTTTTTATTGGAACTGCATTTCTGCCTTTAACTTTTTCTGTTTTTGAAAGTCTTAGAGACAAAGGTTATATCTTTTCAAAAATAATTGGGATAGCAGTAATTTCTTATTTTGTCTTTTTAATAGGAACTCTAAGAGTACTTAAGTTTTCCGAGTTTTCGGTTATTCTATCTGTTTTTATTTTCTTCTTAATAAACTACGGTATCTTTATTCTAAAGAAAAAACACTTAATGCCTATTTTTCGGGAAAATATAAAGATATTTTTACTCGAAGAGGCAATTTTTTTAGCCGGATTATTTTTTTGGTCATATATAAGAGCTAATAATCCTGACATTCATGGACTAGAGAAGTTTATGGATTTTGGATTTTTAAATTCAATTCTTCGCAGCGGTTATTTCCCTCCAAAAGATATGTGGTACACACCTTTTCCTATTAACTATTATTTCTTTGGGCATCTGGTTACCGCCGTTTTAACAAAACTGAGTTTTATTCCTTCTTTTATTTCCTATAATCTCATGCTCGCCACCCTTTTTGCCCTAACCTTTACCACTGCTTTTTCTATTGGCATGAACCTGTTTGAAAAATCTATATCATATATAAAAGCGGTGATCGCAGGTTTAATTTCTGCGCTCTTAGTATCCCTGGGTGGCAATCTCACCACTATCTACGCTTTTTTAAAACCATATACTCCGGCGGATAGTCCTGTTCCTTTCTGGCAACTTCCTTTCTTGCCTTTTACTTTCCCCAACAACTATTGGTATCCTAACGCCACCAGATTTATTTACCATACTATCCACGAATTTCCAATTTACTCCTTTGTTGTCTCTGATTTACACGGACATGTTTTAGATATTCCTTTTGTCCTTTTAACAATTTTGTTTATCTTTGTCCTTTTAAAAAATAAGAAAATATCTTCTTGGCATTTAATTTTTCTGGCATTTCTTTTTGCCGTAATGTATATGACTAACGCTTGGGACGGACCTATTTATTTTTTACTGGCCTTTATGCTTCTCTTCGTCTCCAATTTTTATAAAGACCATCGTTGGCTTTTTTCACAGTATTCCTTTTACCAACTACTGAAACAGTTCTTTATTATCTTTTTTGGGTTTATAATTTTTTCTTTGCCGTTTAGCGTTAACTTTAGACCTTTCGTTTCTGGTATCGGCATATTATGTACTCCGTCATTTTTAACCAGCATCGGTAAGTTTGGCCCTTTTCTTTTCGAAGTAAACCATTGTCAAAGAACCCCTTTTTGGCAATTTACTTTGCTGTATGGATTTTTCTATTTCTTCGTTATTTCGTTTTTACTTTTTCTAAAGTTTAAGCGGAAATATCAATTTTCCAAAAGTGATATTTTTGTTTTAATGTTGATCGTTTTATCATCCATCTTAATTCTAGTACCCGAATTTATCTACGTTAAAGATATTTATCCAACTTATTACCGCGCAAACACCATGTTCAAACTGGTTTACGAAGCATTTATTCTTCTTTCCCTATCTTGCGGATATATTCTAGTGAAGTTAATTACCGGTATAAGAAGAAAGAAAATTTTAATACCATTTTCCATGGCAAGCTTCGTTCTCCTTTTTCTGGTTCTTATTTATCCAGTTTTTGCCATCAACTCATATTACAACAACTTGCAAACAAAAAATAAAAGTCTGGACGGGACAGCTTATCTTGCTTCTTTATATCCAAATGATTATAGATTGATCATTTGGCTAAATAAAAATGTCCATGGACAACCGGTAATTCTTGAAGCCAGTGGAGATTCCTATACCGATTATGCCAGGATTTCTGCCAACACCGGCTTACCAACGGTTATCGGCTGGTCTGTGCATGAATGGCTCTGGCGCGGGACCTATGATGTCGTGGCGCCAAGAATCGCTGATGTTCAAATTCTCTATACAACCCATAATATTACTACTGCAAGAAGTTTAATTAAAAAATACAATATCTCTTATGTAGTAGTGTCTGACCTGGAAAGGCAAAAGTATCCAAGCATAAATGAACAGAGTTTTGTAAAACTCGGAAAACTTATCTTTGAAAGTGACCAAACCAAACTCTATAAAATTAATTTTTAGGAGCTGCCGTTGGTAGTTGCGAAACAACGCAATTTCCTTTAGTAATCTCGCAAGATACATATTTTTGAATTTCCGAAAAATTTCCATTTCCCACCCGCGGAATAAGTGTCCATGCATAATTATAGTCGCTACTAATCGGTGGATTTATTAAAAGTCCCGACCTTTGGATAGTATCGTCTCCAGCATCTATTACCGTGCTTTGTATTTTTGCGTTTTTCATTTTTTCAGCCAGTCTAATAAAATCATCAAAATCACTTTGTTGAATATCGGTATCTATACTACCTTTCAAAGTAGTATAAAGGCTAATTATCTTACCTGGGTTTAATAAAGTTTGAGCGGATAATACTTTACTCTTAAAAGCCTGTATTATTTTTTCCTGCCGTTTGCTTCTGGCAAAATCACTGGCTTCAATCTCTTGGGACGCATGTCTTGATCTGACAAACTCAAGAGCTGTAGCTCCATCCATATGCTGCAACCCCTTATTAAAATGGACATGCAAATACCGGCAAGGAAAAACTTGCGGAAGTTGATCTTCAGGAGTGTTGGCCAAAGTCTGTAATTCTTGAGTTGTATGTCCGCATGGGTCTGCTTCTTTTCCGTCAATTGGATATTGATAATCGTCAAAAGTATTATCAACATTGATATCCAATCCTCCAACGATATCGACCGCTTTCACAAAGCCTGAAAAATCTAACCTTACTCCGTAATCAATTGTTTGTCCGGTTATTTTCTCGATAACGGCTTCTGCTAATGGCAAACCTCCTCCTTTTTTGACCCCTTCACCGTATGCATAAGCTCCATTAACTTTTTTGACATCCAGCGTTAGGTCTGGAACCCATAAATCTCTTGGAATTGAAACTAAAGTTACTTTGTTATTTTTTTGGTCTAAGCTGGCGAGGATAATCGTATCGGTTAAATTTGGCCCCTCATGGCTTCCCCCACTAATTCCCAGAAGTAGAATATTAATCCGGTTGTCGGTCGTCTGTTTAAGATTTACTCCGCGGTTAAAGACTAATTGGAATAGAAATGGATAAACACTGGCGGTTTTATAAATAAATAGCACTAAAACAACCATAATAATACCAATAAGAATTAACGGTCGCTTCTTATGCATTTTTAATGATTTTAATAAACTCCTCTGCTTCGAGACTGGCTCCTCCCACAATTACTCCATCTAAATTGGTTTTTGCTGTAAAACTTTTGACGTTTTCGGAAGTGACGCTTCCGCCATAAAGCACTTGAGCATTATTATTTTTTGACTTTATCACTGCGGCAATCGCATCCGCATTCTCGGGCGTGTCCGGAGTACCGCTGCCGATTGCAAAAGAAGGATCATAGGCAACAATTTGTACCCCTTGAGGAATTACGTCTTCCTGATTTTGCACCAAGAAGATTGGATTGAGTCCATATTTGAGCGTCATATCAACTTTTTTTATCAGCATATCTTCCGTTTCGTTAAAGTTTTGTCTTCTCTCTGAATGACCAATGAGTACATACTGCACGAAATCTTTAATTTGTTTTGCATTTACTTCACCCGTATACGCTCCTTCATCAAAAGGCGAGACGTTTTGCGCGCCGAGCATAACCTTTATATTATTAGAAGAAAAATATGAGAAAAAGCTGAAAAGTTGGGTGAAAGAAGGACAAATAATGATTTCTTTTTGGGTTAAATCAAGATTCAATTCCTTAATCTTTCCAAAAGTTTCTAACCAATTTTTAGCTTCGTTTTCATTCTGGTAAGACTTGAGGTTTGCGACAATTAAACATTTACCCATGTGCTATTATTATACGTATGCATAACGACTTTCTCAAGGAGCTGAATAAGGAACAATTGGAAGCTGTAGAACAGAAAAACGGCCCGATGATAATTTTGGCAGGGGCGGGTTCTGGAAAAACACGCGTATTAACTTATAAGGTAATTTACTTACTTGAACAAGGCGTTAATCCAAGTAATATTTTAATGGTCACTTTTACCAATAAAGCCGCAAGCGAAATGAAAGAAAGAATGCAAAAATTCTTTCAACAAAACAAAAGAAACGAACTTCCAACAGTCTCCACATTTCATGCGCTTTGCGCCAAAATCTTAAGGATTGACGGAGAAAGAATTGGTATACCTAAAAACTTTTTAATCTATGATAGCCAGGACCAAAAAGACGCTGTTAAAGAGGCTTTTGAAATTTTGGGCATCTCAATTAAAGAATATAAACCGTCTTCTGTTCTTAATAGCATTTCCGGAGCCAAGAATGAATTGATTAACGAAAGCGAATACCCGCAATTTGCCAGAGGACACTTCCAGGAAATTGTCGCCAAAACTTACATGGTTTATCAAAAAATCCTCAAGGAAAACGGCGCTTTGGATTTCGATGATTTAATTTTAAAAACCGTTGAGCTATTTAGAAAAGAGCCGGAGATTTTAAAAAAATATCAAAATAAGTTCATGTACGTTTTAGTTGACGAATATCAGGATACCAATCACGCTCAATACTTACTGACAAAAATGCTTTCCCAAAAATGGAACAATATTTGCGTGGTCGGAGATTTCTCGCAAAGTATTTACAGTTTTCGCGGCGCCGACTTTTTAAACTTAGCGAAATTTAAAGATGATTTTAAAAATGTTAAAACTTTTTCGCTTTCGCAAAATTACCGCTCGACGCAAAAAATCCTGGATGCCGCTTCAGCGGTTATCGCCAAAAATAATACCCACCCAATTTTAAAGCTTTGGACCGAAAATGAGACCGGCGAAGAAGTAATTGTCCATGAATCCTTGAATGAACAAAAAGAGGGTGAGTTTATCGTTGACCAAATCTTGAAACTGAAATATGAAAACCCCGATTTAAACAATTATGATTTTTGTGTTTTGTATCGGACCAATGCCCAATCAAGAGCGATTGAAGAAATATTTATTCATAGAAGCATTGCTTATATTTTAATTGGCGGAACAAAATTTTATGAGAGGAAGGAAATAAAAGATGTCCTAGCTTACCTTAAAGTTTTAGCCAATCCTAAAGATAAAGTCTCTTTAAAGAGAATCGAGAAACTAGGCAAAGGAAGACTGGCAAAGTTTGAGCAATTTCGTAACGGTTTTACTCCAGACGAAAAACCAACTATTGAAATCCTGGATGAAGTTTTAAAGGCAACTGACTACTTTTCTCTCTATGACGAAAAAGATGAGGAAGATCAGGAAAGACTCGAGAATATTAAAGAGCTACGATCGGTCGCGATTGAATTTCCAGAGCTTGGCCAATTCTTGGAAAATGTTTCTTTGGTTGAACAGGAATATATGCCCGACCACATTAAAGATGAAAACGGCAAAAAAAATGCCGTGAATTTAATGACTCTGCACGCGGCAAAAGGTTTGGAATTTAAGGTCGTTTTTATGGTTGGCATGGAAGAAGGATTATTTCCGCATTCAAGAAGCATGATGGACAAAAATGAACTTGAAGAAGAAAGAAGACTTTGTTACGTTGGGATGACAAGAGCTAAGGAAAAGCTATTTTTAACCTATTGCCGAAAAAGATTATTTTTTGGACAGAAGACGACAAATATTGTCTCAAGGTTTATACTGGAATTGCCGGAAGGAACCTTGGAAAGAAATTTAAATAGCATGGAAAGTGAGGTTCCTGATTATCTATGAAAGACATTCACCCTTTACAGGCAACAGAATGGGGAAATTTTCGGGAGAAAACCGGAGTTAAAGTAATAAGAACTGATAATCTGCAACTGACAATTCATCCAATTCCCCGCACCAAATACACAATTGGATATTTACCTAAAGGACCAATGCCGACTAAGCAGATGTTGGTTGAGCTTGGAAAAATGGGCAAAAACGAAAAATGTATTTTTATTCAACTTGAGCCAAATGTTGAAAATGCTGACAACTTAAAAACAAAACTTAAGAGTTTAGGCCTTGCACCTTCCGCCCATCCTCTTTTTACTAATTACACTTTTGTTTTAGACTTAACTAAATCAGAAGAAGAACTGCTTAAGAATATGCATCCTAAAACCAGATATAACATTCGGATCGCCGAGAAAAAGGGCGTCAAAGTTACAGAAGATAATTCCGATAAAGCTTTTGAACAATATTTGAAATTGACAAAAGCGACTACCCAAAGACAAAGTTTTTATGCCCACAGTGTAAATTATCATCGCCTCATGTGGGAAACTCTCAAAAATCAGGAGTCAAAAATCAGAAGTCAGAATTATGAAAAATTGACCGCCCATCTTTTAAAGGCGACTTACAACAATGAAACTTTGGTAACGTGGATTCTATTTGTTTTGGGCGATACACTTTATTATCCTTATGGCGCATCTAGTAATGAGCATCGAGAAGTGATGGCTTCAAATCTAATGATGTGGGAGGCAATCAAGTTTGGCAAAAAAATGGGTCTAAAAAAAATTGACATGTGGGGAAGTTTAGGTCCAGATCCGGACGCTAAAGATCCGTGGTATGGATTCCACCGGTTTAAACAAGGCTACGGAGGGAAATTAACTGAATTTGTGGGAAGCTATGATTTTGTTATTGATAAAAAAATGTACTTAGCTTATAAGCTATTGAACAAAATTCGCTGGGCTGT
>Ga0182021_10003100_pt1 | contig 19517 bp, 20 predicted proteins | sample 612E3MmetaG_FD_120493 | JGI IMG/M metagenome (GOLD analysis project Ga0182021, IMG submission 120493) | Permafrost microbial communities from Stordalen Mire, Sweden - 612E3M metaG (Illumina Assembly) | ecosystem: Environmental > Terrestrial > Soil > Wetlands > Permafrost | place: Sweden... | reverse complement strand
CCGCCGATGTCCAGGATATCAGCACCCTCGTCAACAAAACGGTATGATTGTGTTACCGCAGTCTCAATATCGGAAGTGCCATCACCGGAAAAGGAATCGGGTGAAACGTTGACGACGCCCATAACATAGGTGCGTTTACCCCAGTGGAATTCGGTTTTATTATATCGGGTAATTTTTTTAGAAGACATCGCAGCCTCCCTTCTGAGCTAACTTTAGCTGATAGCGGGTCTTTCGTCAATGCGAAGTGATACCAAAGGTTGATACTAAAGTATCACCTTGCGGCTTGACATTCAGACGCAAAAATGATACGTTAAAGACAGGGACCAGAACGAACCCGAATACACGTGCGGAGGTGCTTTATGAGGTTACACGCAGTGTTAGGGGTGAGGCAGGTTGATAGTCAACGCCCTACATAATTTGCGGGGCACCTGGAACCGAATGTCCGACTCTTAAAATAGCAGTTCGGGCTTAAATTGAAATGCCCATGCGGTCGTGATGACCACAAGTGAGTTGGATTCGTAAGACTGATTTTTGGGTGGGGAGTATTGGTAAAGGTACTCTCCACCATTTTTATATAGAATGCAGAAAATACAACGAGCCTAATGTTGCTTAGATTAACTGTGAAACGGTACAATTATCTGGAAGGTACCAAAAGGTGAATTATCGAAATCCTCGCACTGCGAATTTAACCCCGCTGTGGGTATTGATAGGTATCAATATTCTGGTGTTCATTGCGACCACGATTCGACCTGAAGCTATCGACTCACTCGGGGTAGCGCGTGCAACTATTGCCAGTCAACCGTGGACAATTGTTTCTGCCATGTTTACTCATGAAAGTCTCCTCCACATTCTATTTAATATGTTGGCTCTCTATTTTTACGGCATGTATGTAATTGCGCTGGTGGGAGAGGCAAGATTTTTTTTGGTTTATTTCATCGGAGGTTTGATTGGAAATACCTTATTTCTGCTGCTGGCTGGCCCGAATTCTATTGCCGTGGGTGCTTCAGGGGCTATCTTTGCCCTGGGTGGTCTGCTGGTGGTGCTGGTACCACGCTTAAAAGTGATGATATTTCCGATACCGATTCCCTTAGACCTCTGGATAGCTATTATGATTATTGCTTTGATTTCTTTGTCTCCGGGTGTCGCTTGGGAGGCTCATCTTGGTGGGTTGCTTACAGGGTTAGCCGCGGGCTATATTTTTAAGTTACAAGCGCGGCGCCGCCGTTTCTAAATACTAGTCAAACTCTACATCTACAAAATAAAATTTTTAAAACCTGTTAACAATTGAGTCCTCATTTTATTTATAAATCCGACTTACGAAAAATCCCACTATTCAAACATTCTTTTCGTTTTAGTTTGTTTTGGTGTTTAGGATTTAAAACCTCTCTTTTCCACTAGTCGCTTTCTATTTAATGTTGACATGGATTCCCTTTTTATTTTGTGATTAGAACTGCTTATAAAATGCAGTAGGAAATCGGTTGCCGTTTGAAAAGGTGATGTTGATATGATTGGCACGGAAGTACAGGACGCGAAACGGAAAGTAATTGCCATTCTAAAAGTACTGCAGGACTCTAAGGAGCCGCTTGGTGCTCGAATCATTGCCCAACGTTTGAAATTATACGGCATTGAACTCGGTGAAAGAGCGGTACCTTATCATCTGAAAATTACGGACGAACGCGGCTTGACCAGACTGATCGGCCGTGACGGCCGTTTGATTACACCGGCAGGAGAAGAAGAACTAAAGAGCGCCCTTGTTAGAGATAAAGTCGGCTTCGCAATCTCTAGGATTGAACTCTTGGCATTCCGAACCAATTTCGACCTCAATCGGCGCGCCGGGTTGGTGCCGTAAATGTTTCCTTTTTCCCTGAGGAAAGATTCGCCGAGGCATTGGATATTATGAAACCTGTCTTTGAAAGAGGATTGTGCGTTAGTGATCTGGTAATTACCGCACGTGCCGGTGAGAAAATTGGCGACGGCATTGTCCCAAAAGGAAAGACGGCATTAGGAACGATTTGCAGTGTTGTCATCAATGGCACATTGTCGAAAGCCGGTGTTCCGATGGATTCGCGTTTTGGCGGAATTATGGAAATCAAGAATCACAAGCCAGTCCGCTTTGTGGAACTAATTAATTACGCCGGGTCGTCAATGGACCCATCTGAGGTTTTTATCCGCGCCAGAATGACTTCGGTTTTAGAAGTGGCCAGGAAAGGCGAAGGAAAACTACTGGCAAATTATCGTGAAATCACGGCGCTATGCCGACCTATTGTGGAAAATGTTGTGGTGCAGATGAAAGAAGTTGGTATCGGTGGGCTATTAACTATGGGGAATGCTAGTGAGCAGGTTTGTGAAATACCGGTAGAACTTAATCGTATTGGCGTCGTTTTACTTGGCGGTTTAAATCCTGTCGCCGCTGCTGAAGAAGCAGGCATCGAAACGGACAGTCACGCGATGAGCACATTAGTCAGTTATCAAAGCCTGACGAATATTAAAAAGCTCGTTCCATAATTTAATTGATTAAAAATGCTAAATATTGTTTAAGGAGTGCAATATACCTATTAACGGATCAAATAATAACACGGAACGCTTATGAAAGTTATAAATCTAAAGGATAAATATAAAAAGGAGTTACAAATAATGGCAAAACAGCAAAATTCATTCGAAATCGTACAGTCACAGATTGACACCTGGGCAAAATTCTGAAACTTGACCCCCAGATTACAGCAGTCCTGAAACACCCGATGCGGGAACCTCACTTTTTCACGCCGGTAAAAATGGACGACGGTTCGACCAAGGTATTTGAAGGATTCCGCGTCCAGTACAATGATGCCCGTGGTCCCGCCAAGGGCGACACCCGTTTCCATCCTGAAGAGACAATCGACACCGTCCGCGCATTGTCTGCCTGGATGACCTGGAAATGCTCCATGGTTGATATCCCTCTCGGCGGCGGCAAGGGCTGCATTATCCTGTGATCCCAAATCATTATCCATTGGCGAACTGGAAAGATTAAGCCGCGTTTACGTACGGAATGTATTTCAATTCATCGGCTCGGAGAGAGATGTCCCTGCGCCTGATGTTTATACCACACCGCAAATCATGGCCTGGATGATGGATGAGTATTCTATCATCAACGGTTAAAGCCAGTTTGGTGTGATAACCGGGAAACCCCTTGCTCTCGGTGGTTCAAAAGGTCGCGGTGATGCCACTGCCCGAGGTGGGATTTTGCCATCCGTGAAGCAGCCAAAGCGCTCAAAATCGACCTTAGCAAAGCCACCGTTGCGGTTCAGGGTTACGGCAATGCCGGTTATTATGCTGCAAAACTTTGTCAGGAAATGTTCGGTTGTAAAGTCGTCGCCGTTTCTGACAGCCGTGGTGGCCGGTACTGCGAAAAGGGGCTTGACTCGGAAAAAGCCCTGAGATGTAGGACCGATACTAATTCCGTCTGTAACATGAAAGAAGGCAAACAGATTACCAATGAAGAAATCCTGATTCTGGATGTCGATATCCTCATCCCGGCAGCTATTGAGAACGTCATCACCGAAAAGAACGCCGGTAAAATCAAGACGAAAATTATCGCTGAACTGGCCAACGGCCCGACCACACCGGAAGCCGATGACATTCTATACAAGAACGGCGTACATCTGATTCCTGATTTCCTGCGCAACGCTGGCGGCGTAACCGTTTCCTATTTTGAAATGGTACAGAACTTCGATATGTATTATTGGGAAGAAGATGTAGTCTATGAGCGGCTAGACAAGAAGATGACATCCGCTTGTCTTTCTGTACTGGATACCAGTAAGAAATTCAAGATCGACATGAGATAGGCAGCGTATGTGCTGGTGGTAGGACGTGTGGTTGAAGCTATGAAGCTGCGCGGCTGTGTCTAATTTAAGTCTCTTTAAATTGAGTTAACATTGGTATACCACGTGCTAAAAGTTAGCAATGACAGCACGTGGTATACTTTTATTCAAGAGTTATTTTAAGGTTTTTCAAAGGGGTTTTTCATGTCTGCTGAAGTTGATATTATCATCGTCGGTGCGGGCGTGGTAGGACTGGCTATTGCTGCCGGAGTATCTCGCACCAATAAAAACGTCTTTGTTTTCGAGAAAAATCGTACTTTTGGTCTGGAGACAAGCAGCCGTAATAGCGAAGTTATCCACGCGGGGATGTATTACCCCGATGATTCCCTTAAGGCTAAATTCTGCGTCATCGGCAATCATCTTCTTTACGAATTTTGTGATAAATACAATATCAATTACAAACGGCTGGGTAAACTAATCGTGGCGGCTGACGATGCTGAGACCAAAGAATTAGAGAGACTTCACAACCAGGGTCTCAAGAACGGAGTCAGTGACCTAAAAATGCTTAACCGTGATGAAATCAAGATTTTAGAACCAAATGTGGAAGCATTCGCCGGGCTTCTCTCCCCTTCTACCGGGGTTCTCGACTCTCACGATTTAATGCAGACATTTTGTGGTTGTGCGAAAGAGAGTGACGTTGTATTTGTCTTTGGTGCCGAGGTGATTAATATCCACAGAAATGCCGGTGGATATGAAGTAGGTATTCAAGATAGTGATAGAACTTATTCAGTTTCCGGTAGGGTGGTGATAAATGCGGCAGGTTTATTCAGTGATAGAGTAGCACAATTGGCAGGAATTGATGTGGAAAAAGCCGGGTACAAACTTCACTATTGTAAAGGCGAATATTTCAGCCTGAACCCGAAGATCAGGCGATTGGTGAATAGATTGGTGTATCCTGTTCCGGAACAGGCGGCATTGGGTGTTCACATCACTCTTTCCCTCGATGGCAGTATGAGGTTGGGCCCAAACGTAAAATTCACCGATAATATTGAATACTCGGTAGACGAAAGCGACAAAGCGGAATTCTATCAGGCGGTTCACAGATATTTGCCGTCAATTAAGTTTGATGACCTGGCGCCGGATTTCGCCGGTGTCAGACCGAAACTACAGGCAAAGGGAAAAGGTTTCCGCGACTTTGTTATCAGGAATGAGGCAGATAAGGGATTACCCGGGTTTATTAATCTCATCGGGATAGAATCGCCGGGGCTAACGGCTTCTCTGTCAATTGCGAAATATGTGGCGGCAATGGTCAAAGAAATATTAAATTAGTCTTTGAGATTGGCGTCTTTATTCTATTTTAGACCATTTTAGCCTGGGATAAACGAACGATGTTACTGTCATTAAAAAGCCGCCAATCAGGCAAACCAGACTGACAAATCGCAGCGGTGAGGTGACATCGTTCAACAGTATTCCCGGGACATTGTTCAGTGCCTGCGGTATATTTAGCTTGGCGAATTGTTGGATGGCGAAGTATTTAGCAATCAGGACTACAGCCAACATTCCGGCGCCGTAAATGAAAAAGACAATACCCAGGTTACGGCAGGAGTCTTTAACACTACGACAAATCAAAATAATGCCCACAATAAACACGATTATCAAAGCGATAAGACAGGCAAACCCGAGACGGAAATACTCCACATAGGTTCTAGCCTTTTTCAAGTTATTTTCAATATCTTGGCTTGTCTTATCGATACTGTTTCTAGCATCAGTGAGGCTATTCTGCGCTTTGGTCAAACTTGTTGCGATATCCCCGGACATGTTCAAGCCCAAATCAGTTGAATTGAGCTCAAGGCTGGAAATTTCCGGTTGAACATCAGCAGTAAAATACTGTTCAAATGCGATATCAATACTTGTCTGCGGCAAACCCTGTAATTTTGCCGGTAGTTGTGCCATGTAAGCTTCCTTAACTATTGTCTTTAGGGTCGGAATAGCAGGTGTGATTGGGATACTGACATTGAAATTTTGCTTGTTGCCCAATAGAAAGTCCACGATGGGACCGATTGAATTCGCCAGCCCTGTTTTAAAAGTTGGCTCTATTGCAGTCGCCATACTGTCAATTTGGTCATCAGACAACGTGATACCTTTGGGGAGTTGGTTGCCAATTTTATATGTCAGCAGGTCTCTGGTCATCTGTGTCATTATATCTTTGGTTGTCGTGGTTGAATCAAGACTATTGATGACCTCGCTCATAAAGCTGTCGCTAAGAATAGTCTGTCTTAGCGTGGTTTTCAGGTCAACACTTGAACTCTGCATCAGTAAATAACCAAAAATAGGAACGGAAGCATTGACAATTTGCTTCTTCAATGAGGGCTGATGGTCATCTATAGTTTTTATCAAAGCATTCCGGGAGTCATCAGAAAAGCCTGTTCCTGTCCCGGTTTGGTTCTTCAACGCTTGGTCTATCAGTTGTGACAAGTCAACTTTATCCAGTAAATCAGCGACAAACTGGGAGTTCATCATGGACTTGCTTAAGGTTCCTTTAAAATTAGGGATTGCACGTTTACCCTTGAGATAAGTGTAGGTGTCTTCAAGTGCAATACCAATCTGTTTCTTAATTGCCGGTTCTATTTTTCTGAATGTATAAATAAGGGCGGCCTGCAATTCGGGAGGCAGGTTTCCACTGGAAGGTTGCGTGTTGATTTGCTCCTGGATGATCTGTGAGAAATCAATTTCGTTCAATATTCTCACGATGTAATGAGGATTAAGCACTACCTGATTGACTGTGTAAGCAATACCGACGATACACAGCGACAAGAAAAGGATTAAACTTAAAAAAGTCAGGGCACACCCTTTTAATATTTTCGTAGGTGGAAGGAATTATATTGCTCCTAATGGCAAAAGTCAATGAATTCTCAAGCTTGCAGTACTAATTGCCTATAGTTATTTGACCCTTTTACTAGAACGTTTTTGACCGGGATTTTCTTTTATCCTATAATATAAATATCACTAATATAGTAATAAATATGGACAAACTACAATGAAACTATCAACCAAGGGTAGATACGGGATGCGTGCCATGCTAGACCTTGCGCAGCATTATGAAGACGGACTGGTCATGGTTAAGGACGTTGCTAGGCGACAAGAAGTTTCAGAACGGTATCTGGAACATCTTTTTCTTTCTCTGAAAACAGCCGGGCTGATTAAAAGTGTCCGCGGTGCTCGTGGCGGTTTCGCACTGACAAAAGCTCCCGATAAAATAAAATTAATAGATATTATCAATGTCAGTGAAGGTCCATTAGCTCTAGTGGATTGTGTGGTCGATGCCAGCGTTTGTCCACGTTCGTCTTTTTGTGTTACGAGAGACCTCTGGCGCGAATTACAGTCGGTGATGGGAGAAGTTCTCGGTTCATTGACTTTACGGGATCTGATTGAACGTCAGCGAGTAAAAGAACAACCATCCGCCAATATGTACGATATCTAGCCAGGAGTTTCAGGTAGGCGTGGATTGTAACGGGATGACGTTAAAACGGAATAAAGAAGGTAGAGTATGTTTAAAACCCTGCGGACAGATATCAGGACGGTTATTAATCGAGACCCGGCGGCCAGGAGTGTACTGGAAATCCTGTTTTGTTATCCCGGTTTGCATGCTCTCTGGGGCTATCGCGTCTCACATTTTTTCTGGAATCACAGGATGCGGTTTTGTGGACGTTGGACCTCTCACATCACGCGTTTTTATACCGGCATTGAGATCCATCCGGGTGCCAAAATCGGTAAGAGGTTTTTCATTGACCACGGTATGGGTGTTGTTGTCGGGGAGACGGCTGAGATTGGCGATGATGTCCTGTTATACCAGGGTGTTGTTTTGGGCGGCACGAGTCTAGAAAAGCACAAACGACATCCCACTATCGGGAATCGGGTGGTCATTGGCGCGGCGGCAATCGTTCTTGGGCCTATTCTGATTGGCGATGACGCGCGTGTCGGTGCTAATTCAGTTGTGGTGAATTCAGTTCCTGCGGGAAAAACGGTAGTAGGAATTCCCGGGCGAATCGTCGAAGACCGCCGGGAAACAATCTTCAATCTGGAACATGGCACTTTACCCGACCCGATTAACGATGCTCTGCAGGCGATTATTAACCATCAGGATAAACTTGATGACCGGCTAAAAAATTTGGAGAACCAAGCTGATAAGTAATATCGGCAGTCACCGCAAATAAAAGCGGCAAGCAGGGACGGTTGCCGTATCATGATAGGGCAGGCTTCTCTGTCTGTCGGAGTAATTGGTATCGTCAGAGGAATAATTAGAATCTGTGAAGACACCTGATTATCAACCCCGGTATTACCGGGACTGGTCAAAGGATAGAGACCTTGTCTCCTTTAGTGTGGTGGTGAAAGAGACCGACCTCTACATACGCGCCCGTAAGAATTTTAGGGACAAGGCTTTGGAGATTGTCCAACGTCAGCGCTCTCTGTTGGAGAACTATATTGCCCGCCATCCCGGATTCGTTGCTGCGCTAGAGCCTTTTCCCGTGGGGGATGATGCACCGGCAATTGCCAAAGCGATGGCAGAAGCTGGGGAAAAGGTAAAAGTCGGCCCGATGGCGGCCGTGGCTGGCGCTTTTGCGGAGTTTGTCGGGAGAGATTTACTGAAATATTCTGCTGAGGTCATTGTCGAAAATGGCGGCGACATTTTTTTGAAGACAACTAAATCACGTCTGGTGGGTATCTATGCCGGTGAAGATTCGCCCTTAACCGGGCGCGTTGCGATAAAAATTGAACCGGCTGAAACGCCGCTGGGCGTATGCACTTCTTCAGGGACGGTAGGGCATTCCTTGAGTTTTGGTAAGGCGGACGCCGTGGTTGTCCTTTCGCCTTCTACAGCGTTGGCGGATGCCGCCGCCACGGCTATCGGTAATATTGTTCAGGAAGAGGCAGACATTCAAAAAGCGATGGATTTTGCCGAAAGCGTGGCCGGTTTGGTCGGTGTGGCAGTGATAATTAATGACAAAATGGGCGTTTGGGGAAAGGTCAATCTGATGCGCAGGGACCGGTAATGAAAATTGCAGTAGCCATGAGCGGCGGGGTTGATTCCTCCGTTACCACCGCACTCCTGAAAAAAACAGGGCATGATGTCTTTGGGTTGACGATGCTGGTGACGATGTCGGATGCAGCGTCCGTTGCTGCTCGTGAAGCTGCGCAGGTGTTGGACGTGTCGCATTACACTGTTGATTTCAGAGATATCTTTGCCAAACGTGTCATTTCCGATTTCTGTTTTCAATACGGTCTGGGCAGAACGCCGAACCCTTGTGTAAACTGCAATAGATTGATTAAGTTCGGTACGTTATGGGAAAAAGCCGGGGAGTTAGGCGCTGATAAAATGGCGACCGGACATTATGCCCAAATCGAAAAACGTTCTGCTAGTAATAGATTTGTTATCAGAAAAGGCATTGACCGTACCCGCGACCAATCCTATTTTCTTTACAAATTGACCCAAAATCAACTCGCCACTATTCTTTTCCCTCTGGGAGAGTTAACCAAACAGAACGTCAGGAAAATAGCTCTGGAAATGGGGCTGCCGGCGGTAAAAAGAAAGGAAAGCCGGGAGATTTGCTTTATTGCGGATAATGATTATCCCCGTTTCCTTCGGGAAAACCTCACTACAGAAATCGCAACGGGACATATTGTCGACAAGCACGGCAAGGCGCTGGGGACGCACAACGGTATTGTCAATTACACCATCGGGCAAAGGAAGGGTTTGGGGATATCATACGCAAGTCCTTTATATGTGGTGGGTATAGACGGTCAAAGTAATACGGTGATTGTCGGGGAAAAACAGGACGTTTATGGCAGCGAGTTTATCGTTAACGATTTGAACTGGATACTTTTTGAGAGATTGACGCAGCCACTAACGTTAAAAGCTAGAATCCGTTATCTCCATTCTGAAGCGGAAGCGGTCGTTATCCCGATAGACGATGATAAAATAAATGTGAGATTCGCTGAGCCGCAAATGGCAATCACACTCGGACAGGCGGTCGTTTTTTATGAGGACGATTTAGTGGTTGGTGGCGGGACAATTGAGCGTGTGTTACACTGAATACCAAGGGAGAACCTGATGCAGAAAACTGGGAAAGTAATCGCGGTCTGTCGCAGTGATAATAAAGGCACCAGCAAGGATGTTGTGCCATCCGGCGAGTTTTGTGAAGGTTTCGGGATGGTTACTGACGCCCATGCCGATTTTGATACACATCGTCAGGTTAGTCTGCTGGCGACGGAAAGCATCGATAAAATGCAGAAACTCGGGTTGGACTTGGGGCCCGGGGCTTTTGCCGAAAATCTGACGACAGAAGGAATCGACCTCGTCTCTATCCCTGTCGGTACCAAAGTGAAGGTGGGGAAAGAAGTGGTGCTGGAAATCTCGCAAATTGGTAAAGAATGTCATGTCGGTTGCGCTATTTTTCAAAAGGTTGGCAAGTGCATTATGCCGAAAGAAGGCGTTTTCGGCCGGGTGGTTAAGGGTGGTATAATTGCAACAGGCGATAAAATCAAGGTTATGGAAAAAGCCGAAGGTGGAGAATAGCTTGTTATGGCAGTCAAAGATGTAGAAATTATTAACGAAATATCCCGCCTCAAGAAACAGAAAAATGCTGTCATCCTGGTACATAATTACCAGCGACCCGAAGTACAGGATATCGCAGATTTTACCGGCGATTCGCTGGAGTTGAGCCAGCAGGCAGCTAAAACTACCGCTGATGTCATCGTTTTCTGCGGGGTAAATTTTATGGCAGAGACCGCATACATCGTTAATTCCCAACGTAACGTACTAATGCCCGATATTGAGTCCGGTTGTCCAATGGCCGACATGATTACGGCGGAAGCGCTGATTGCCAAAAAGAAAGAATTACCCGGAGTGATGGTGGTCTGTTACGTTAATTCTACCGCTGCCGTTAAGGCGGAATCCGATATCTGTTGCACTTCTGGCAATGCCGTGAAAGTTGTGCAGAGTTTGGGTAATAAAGAAATCCTGTTTGTCCCGGACCAATACCTGGGACAATGGGTTGAGGAAAAGACCGGGCATAAAATGCACCTCTGGCCAGGTTATTGCCCTACCCATATGAAAGTACTACCAGAGGACATCCTGAATCTGAAGAAGAAGTACCCGGGTTATGTAGCGATGGTGCATCCTGAGTGCCGTCCGGATGCCAAGTCAGCCGCGGATGAGGTACTTAGCACCGGTCAAATGATGCGCTATGCGCGTGATAGTAATGCCCCCGGATTCATTATCGGCACGGAAACTGGTATTTTACACCGCCTTAAAAAGGAAAATCCCGCAAAATATTTCGTTCCAGTAACTGATAAGGCTGTCTGCCCTAATATGAAACGCATTACACTGGAAAAAGTGCTCTGGTCTTTGCAAGACATGAAACACCAAATTATCATGCCGGAAGACATCCGGGTCAGAGCATTGAACTCAGTAAGGAGGATGCTGGCAATTCATTGAGGATATATTTCTAGTTGTTTTAAATGCCAATTATTCTTGGCTGGTTGTAGTAAAATGGGGCAGGAACATTAATATGAAAAAACTCTTTTTTATTGGTTACCTATCTCTGGGATGTCTGCTGTTTTCTGCTCTCTTATACGGCGTTGACTACCTGATATTCCGCGATGCGCACACGCTTTTTCTCTACCTTTGGAGCAGCCTCGCTTTTCTGCCCCTTGAGATTTTTATTGTGGTGCTGATTATCGAGCGCGTTATCGACCAGAGTGAACGCAAGGCTAAACTGCAAAAACTGAATATGGTATTGGGCGCTTTTTTCAATGACGTCGGCAATCATCTGCTGCGCGGCCTGCTGGATAATTTCAATAATAAGGCTGAAATAGCAAAACATCTCAACTTGACAAATTCCTGGACTAAAAAAGACTTTCAAGAAGCTCTAAATTACGCGGAAAAATTGAAAATAGAAATCGATTATCATAACATGAATCTCGCTGAACTTAAACCATTTTTTGTACGGAAACGTGAGTTTTTGATGACGCTTTTAGGTAATCCCAGCCTGCTGGAGCACGACCATTTTACCGATTTGCTCTGGGCGGTGACACATCTTGACGAGGAACTGGAATCGCGGTCATCGGTGGAAAACCTGCCGGAAGCTGATATCAAGCATCTTGCCGGTGATATCGAAAGACTTTACGGACGTCTGGTCGTTGAATGGCTGGACTATATCGATCATTTGCACACTAATTATCCTTTCCTCTATTCGCTGGTACTCCGCACCCATCCCTTCCAGGAATATCCATCGGCGGTGATTAAATAGAGCCCAACGGAAAAACTATTAATTCGGGACACAAAGTCGTTAAAAGACAAAATCACGTCTTCTTGAGATTATTTTATCCCAACCTTGCAGGTTGTCCGTTATAAATCATTCGTAGAAATTGAAATATTACCGCTTGAATTTTCTAGCCGCCGTGATATTTGAAGGAAATCCTGACCCTGGCACGGTATGTGAGCTTGCCATCCTCGACGTGTATGTCCAATCACTCTACTTCGGCAATACGCAGGTCCTGTAGCGTTTCGGAAGCCTGTTTCAATGCAGCTGCCGCGGCTTTGTCCCAAGACTCTGTGCTGGTGCCAACCAGCGTAATGATTTTGTAGACACTCTCAGTTGCTTTCCCTTTCGCAGCCATGGCCGTCCTCCTTATTAGATTCTGCCCTAGTATAGGCGCGTTTTAGATGGACTTTCAAGCATCCCTATTGTAATCTGGATTGAGATTCCAATCCAGACTGTTTTTATTACCAATATACAGGAAGTGTATAATACTCAACAAAAGGATAAAAGAAAATGGTTGTTTGAAATGATCCTGAATTTGGGAAAAATGTCATAAAGAACATTATGGATGTTTTTATTACCCCTGAGGTGACACGCAGACAAGAATCAGGTAACTTCCACGACCGATGAAATTAAAATTTGCCCAGGTCATTTTATTCCCTGATGAACGTAAACCTCTTATCCGTATAAATGAACAAGTAAAAGCTATTATAAAAATCCGATAAAAACCGGGTATTTCGAAAAAATTCGGGGATCGAGTATTAGAAAATGAAATTGAGGGGATAGAGAAAGCTGAGTTAATCCCAGATGATGATCCGAATTGTAGCCATATATTTCTGTATTTATTGGGTAAAAGTGTATTTTTATCATTTGATTTGCGTAGAAATAGAAATGTAGCAATAAACATATCCAGCGGGCTAAGGATGATATTAAAATTGCAGGTCAATGTATGCAAAACACCATCTTATCGCCGTTTTATGATAATCTTTTTAGCGCAGCAGAATTGGCAATCAAGGCTCTTTTATTGGTTGCTTACGACTATTCCCCTAGTTTTGGAATAAAAGCAAGTCATCAAGGTATACAAACGCGATATACTCAATTTGCCAACGCAGGTAATGTATTACCGGGAATATACGACCTTATTTAACAAATTATCTGGGTTCCGAACTCCAGCGAGATAATTAAAAGGTGGTATTTTACCTGAAATATCAGAGGTTAAAGCGCAGAACATGCTGGATACAGTAAGTAAAATGATAGAAGATGCCGAAAATGCAGCGAGCTAGTGGAGTTGTATACCCTGTCTTTACCCGTTTCCCTGCTCCTTTAATCTGATGTAAATCAGTGAAGGGCCGCTGCGGCTTTTGTTCTCTTTAATTTCGAAGGTATTTTTTTGGGCTTTGACCAGTTGGGAAAGCTGGTTATAGCCGTAAGTCCGGGAGTCGAAGCCGGGGTCAAGCTGGCGCAGGCGTCCGCCTAATGTCCCCAGGAATGCCCAGCCGTCCTCCTGTTCCGCCATATCGAAGGCGTTTTTCAATAACGGCAGCGGGTCATTGGTGATAGTACCGGAAATTGCCTCTTCATGGTGAGGGATAATTTTCGCAATCTGTTTTTCCGGCAGTAGATTTTCCGTATAGACAAAAACCTCGCAGGCTTTCACGAATGCGGGCGGCGTATTTTTCCGCCCGATGCCCATTACAAAAAGTCCCTTTTCCCTGATGCGGGTGGCCAGGCGGGTGTAGTCGCTGTCGCTGGAAACGAGGCAGAAACCGTGCACCGTGCCTTCGTAGAGAATATCCATCGCGTCGATAATCAATGAGGCGTCCGACGAGTTTTTCCCGATGGTGTAACGGAATTGTTGAATCGGCTGGATAGCGTGGTCGTTCAGGATTTCCTTCCAGCTTTTCATCTGCGGCGTGGTCCAATCTCCGTAAATACGGCGTACTGTTACCAGTCCGTATTTGCCGGTTTCCGCCACCATTTTATCAATCAGCGAAGACTGCGCATTTTCACCGTCAATCAGCATCGCTATGCGTTTGCTGCCGAATGTTGTATCTATTAAACTCTCCATGATATTCTCCTTGTGTAAATAAGAATATGTCTGCTGCGGGTAATTATAACCCTATGACAAATAAAGGACAATCGGGGGCAAGAGTTGTCAGCAATCAACGTTCAATTTTTATTTGGCCACACCTAAACATAGAGTTTAAATATACGAATATTTAGGCTCTATTATAGTAAATTATCTTAAATCCTCTAATGCTCAGGGTTTAGGAGTTGTATCCGTTTTGTTAGTTTCATCCGGTTTTTTCTCTGCTGACGGATTACTGCTTTTCGCAGCAATATCTCCGGCTACTGGCAGTTTATACATCTGCCCTTGATAAGCTTTCAACATCAGTACAATCCACAGTATAAAAGCAATAATGCCAATAATCGTACTAAATATCCAACCAATAACTGGTATAAAGCTAAGAATTATAAGGACAACGGTAATGGCGCCGAATAATACTATTGATTGGATTGCGTGAAAACGCACAAATTTGTTATCCTTTTCCAGCAGAAGGAATATGATGCCGGTCACCCACCACACGACGTAGCACAATAACCCTGCTACATTTTGTTCCATACCCAGACTAGTTTTGCCTTTTACCTCACTCATTGGTTTATCCTCCTCTTATAACTCGTATAAAAAATACAGACGTTGCCCCTAGTATAGTTAAGTTTTACATAAAAAACAACTACCGATAAGTCGTGATTTTGCGGCTTCGGGCTCTATTGAAATTGATTAGGTAATGGATTATCGCGTCAAGCCCGATAGTGACAAATAATAATGATGGATTTCAGGTTGGCTGAAATCCATCATTTCAGCGAATATAGTGAGGGTGCTCGATAAAAACGAAAGGTGGGTTTCATCATACGATTCCACCCACCCTATAAAACTTGATTATTGATTTTTGAATACTGATTATTTGAGTCCGTACTTCTTAGCGGCCTTACGTAAACCATCCAATGAACCGGCCAGTGTGCGGTCATCGATGCAGTAAGAGATACGGAAATGTCCCGGTCCGCTAAAGCCGACACCCGGTACTGCCAGCACCAGTTCCTCCTTCAAAGCACGCACAAAAGCGACATCATCCGGAATCGGGGATTTCGGGAACATATAAAAAGCGCCCTGTGGATTTACCAGCGAATACCCCATGTCCACCAGGTTCTGATACAGGAAATCGCGCTTCTTCTGATAATCCGCAATGGAAACCGTAACATCCTGTAGATAGCGGACAATATGCTGCATCATCGCCGGCGCATTCACAAACCCCAGCGTGCGGTTGCAATAAATGAAGCCGTCCATCAGTTCCTGCTTTTCTGGGCAATCCGGATGGATAGCAATGTAGCCGATACGTTCGCCGGGCAGCGCCAGGTCTTTTGAATGTGAGGTGGCAACAATTGCCCGCTTGTGAAACAGTAAAGGCGACGGATATTTCAGTCCATCGTAAATCAACTTACGGTAAGGTTCATCGCTGATAAGGTAAATCGCCGTGCCGAATTGGGCTTCTTTTTTCGCCAGTACGTCGCAGATTTGGAGCAACAATTTTTCACTGTAAACCACACCTGTCGGATTATGCGGCGAGTTAATGATAATCGCCCTGGTTTTCTTGGTGATGGCTTTTTCCAGGGCATCCACTTTCGGTATAAATTGCTCGTCAGATGGTACCAGTTTAAATGTGCCGCTGTGGTTTTCGATATAGTTTACGTATTCAACAAAAAATGGCGTAAAGAGAATCACTTCTTCACCCGCATTAAGGATGGTCTTCAGTACAACATTAATCGCCCCTGCAGCCCCGACAGTCATGACAATATCCCCACCGCCCAAATTCAGGCTGGTTTCTTTACACAACTGGATGGCGACGGCGGCTCTGGTTTCCGGATAGCCGGCATTTTCCATATAGCGGTGCATTCCCGGCGTAGGATTATTGGCGAGTTTCTTCAGTTCAACAAAAAATGCTTCCGGTGGCTCCACCATCGGATTGCCCAACGTCAGGTCGAAGACCTTATCCGCGCCGTAGCGCTTTTTCATAATATTGCCTTCATCGAACATCTTGCGAATCCATGACCCTGATTCCATGCCCTTACGAACTTTTTCAGACATGAACATTTTCAATTTCCTTTCTGCCGGTTTCAAAGGCAGTCATATTGAGTTTCCAGAGCTTTTCGGGTAAATGTTGCCTAATCGCTTCCTGCCAGGCATCTAATTTAAACGGCAGGAAAACAGAAACACATCCCAGCATAAAAATATTCAAGGTTTTGGCATTTCCCAATTCGGTTGCACGAAGCGTCCCTTCCACCAGATAAATCCGTGAGGAGCGCTGTTGCAACACCTGCATCACCTCGGCATCAGCGGGGTATTTTTCGACGCTGAGGTTGACAGAAAGCGGCGGCACAGCGTAATTATTGATAATAGCGACTCCGCCAGGCTGTAGGTGGCTTGCCCAGCGGACGCCTTCCAGCTTTTCAAAAGCCAGCATGAAATCAACCTCACCCTCCTTGATTAGTGGCGAGTAAACTTTTTCGGCGATACGGACATTACTGACAACACTGCCGCCGCGCTGCGCCATGCCCAGGGTATCTGTTTTTTTCACATCAAAACCGGCAGCCATTGCCACTTCTCCGATGATGTCGCTGGCCAGGATATTCCCTTGTCCGCCGACTCCGGTTAACAGCAGGTCTATTTTTGTATTGCTGTTCAATTCTGTGCCTCGGTTTTAATACGGAATACCGGTCCGATTGCCTGTTTGGGGCAAATCTGCTGACAAATGGTGCAGCCGGTGCACATGCCGATATCGATAATCGGCTGTTTCCCTTGGGTTTGAATTGCGGGACAGCCCACCAGTAAACAGATGCCGCACTGGTTGCATTTCTCGGTATCGATTGCTTGGGTTTCGCCATGTCTGGGCTTTTGGACAACACAGGCACCGCGCACAATAACCACGGAGAGTTCCCGGCTGTCCAGAGCGCCTTTAATTGTTTTTCTCAGTTCTTTAATATTGAAAGAATGGACAACGGCAACGTTTTTCACGCCGACACCTTTAACTACATCTTCCAGAACAACCTTGCCGACTATTTCACCTTGCACCGAAACACCCGTGCCCGGATGTTCCTGATGCCCGGTCATGGCGGTGGTACTGTTATCTAAAATAACGACGGTAATTTTACTCAGATTGTAGACGGCATCCACCAGCGGCGTGATACCGGAGTGCAAGAAAGTAGAATCCCCGATTACTGCCACGATTTTAGCGGATAAGCCGGCTTTTTCCATCCCGATTGCGGTGCCTATACTGGAGCCCATACAGCCGTTAGTATCCATGGCATTTAACGGCGGATAGACCCCCAGTGTGTAGCAGCCGATATCCCCGGTAATAATCAAGTTGGACTCTTTTACTGTTTTCTCTTTAGCGCCGGGCAGCTTGAGCCTCTGTCCCATGCCCGCCAGCACATAGAAAAATCCGGTGTGAGGGCAGCCCGGACAAAGTAGTGGCGGACGTTTGGCCGGTTCAATAGCAACCGGCGGTTTTTCCTGCGCAGCAGTGGCCTTGATTAGCCCCATTTTCCTGCCGGCGGATTCCATAATATCGCTATTTAATTCCCCGGCGCGCGGGATATACTGTTTACCGTCAACCTTAATGCCCATTGCCTTGATATGTTCTTCGATGAACGGGTCAAGTTCTTCCACAACTAGAATCCGGTTAACTTTGGATGCAAATTCGCGGACGAGTTTTTCCGGTAGGGGATAAGTCATCCCCAGTTTCAGGAAGGAGGCTTTGGGAAAAACTTCCCGCGCATATTGATAGGAGATACCGGTGGCGATTATGCCCAGTTGCCGCTCTCCCATCTCAATTTTGTTAAAGGAGAATGTCTCGCCGAACACAGCCAGTTTGAGTAATCTCTCCTCCATCAAAGGATGTCTGATGCGCGCATTGACCGGTAGCATCACATATTTTTGCATATTGGGTTCGAAAGCTATTTTTCTGTCTGGCAAAGAGCGGGTTTCTTTAAATTCGGCAATTGATTTTGAGTGGGAGATACGGGTGGTGGTGCGCAACATTACCGGGGTATCAAATTGCTCGCTGATTTCGAAGGCGCAGGCCATCAGGTCGTAGGCCGTCTGGCTATCCATTGGTTCCAGAATGGGCACTTTGGCCAGTTCAGCATAATGACGGTTGTCCTGCTCTCCCTGTGAACTGTGGATGCCGGGGTCGTCGGCGGAAATCAACACCAGTCCTGCGTTGACACCTGTCGTCGCGACGGCTAAAAACGGGTCCGCCGCCACGTTTAACCCCACCTGTTTCATGGAGACGAGTGCCCTGGCGCCGGCATAGCAGGCGCCCATCGCCACTTCTACCGCTACCTTTTCGTTAGTAGACCATTCTGCATAGATGTCTTTAAAGCGAGCGATGGCTTCCATGATTTCCGTGCTGGGAGTGCCGGGGTAGGCAGCTGCAAAAGTGACGCCTGCATGGTAAGCCCCCAGCGCCAGTGCCTCGTTACCGGATAGTAGTTTTTTCATTAGTAACCATTATAGCATAGGGGGGATTCTTCTTACGAGGAAAAGCGAGACTAACAAAAAGCTATATGTCACAATTCCGATTGCGATAAGGAACCTTCTTTTCTTGTCAGCCACCCTCATTTACTGGTATACTAAACCGATGGCCAGTACAGTCATAGCTACAAAATATGAGACCGTTATTGGGCTCGAAGTACATGCACAGCTCAATACCAAAAGCAAGATGTTCTGCAGTTGCAGTGCCGACTACGCCAACACACCGCCAAATACACATGTTTGTCCGGTATGTCTCGGTATGCCCGGTGTTTTACCGGTCATTAATAAGCGTGCCGTAGAATACACTATGACGACCGCACTGGCTTTGAACTGCACAATTTCGGAATATACTAAATTCGACCGCAAAAATTACCCCTATCCCGACCTGATGAAAGGTTATCAGATTTCACAATTCGATGCACCCATCGGGAAAAACGGGAAATTGGCTATTGAGGTTGACGGACAAAAGAAAGAGGTGGGCATTACTCGGGTGCACCTTGAGGAAGATGTCGCCAAGTTGATACACCGCACGTCGTTCGACGGTAAGGCATATAGTTTAATGGATGTTAATCGCAGTGGCGTGCCCCTGATGGAAGTCGTCGGCGAGCCTGATTTACGTTCTCCTGAGGAAGCGCGCCAATACCTGATGAAACTGCACACTATTCTGCAGTACATCGGTGTCTCATTGGCTAATATGGAAGACGGTAGTTTCCGTTGTGATGCTAATATTAGCATCCGGCCGGAGGGCAGCGATAAGTTGCTGGCCAAAGTTGAAGTTAAAAATATGAACAGCTTCCGGGCAGTTTT
>Ga0182021_10003098_pt1 | contig 19522 bp, 19 predicted proteins | sample 612E3MmetaG_FD_120493 | JGI IMG/M metagenome (GOLD analysis project Ga0182021, IMG submission 120493) | Permafrost microbial communities from Stordalen Mire, Sweden - 612E3M metaG (Illumina Assembly) | ecosystem: Environmental > Terrestrial > Soil > Wetlands > Permafrost | place: Sweden... | reverse complement strand
TAATTAAAAAACGCGTAACCTGAAGTTGATAAACAGACACGCACATATGCTGCTTTATATATCATACAATTAACCGGTTGTAATAAACACTACCATTAACTTAAGGCTATAATAAAAGTAACGGATACATACAAAGTATATTAACCATAGTCAAGAAGGAGGTGTACCATGGCTGACAACGGAGTTCAATCCGAACGGGAAGAGTTTGGCGGAGCCAGAATCCAAATCCTGGGCACTAATCCGGACGAACCGGAGAACGGCAGAATATTCGTTTGGACGAAAATGGCATGGTACGAACGGATAGAGGGCCAATGGGGGGATGTTGCTTTTACCCCTGTGGCTGAGTCCGAGGAAGAATTACGAGAATTGGTATTAAGAGACGCCCCGGAGGCAGACCTTGTTGAGCTGAGCGGTGAATTCAAGCAGACCGTCTCCGAAGAATTTATAGAGCAATCACCATCGATTCCTGATTCGCCCGATGATATCCGGGAAGATGTTGACGAAGATAACGAAGACGAACAGGAATTTCATACCCACGACTTATAACCTTCCGGATATGTTATTCATGGTTTAATATAAGTACAGTAAAAGGAGGAATTCAGGTGATAGCAATTGGCGTAAAAGCTCCTGATTTCAAGCTTAAAGATCAGGACGGAAAAACTATACAATTATCTACTCTGCGCGGTAAAAATATTTTACTTTCATTTAGACCTTTAGCCTGGACGGTTGTCTGCACCGACCAGATGAAATCCTTGGAAGAAAATTTTGATAAGTTGGCCGAATTGAACACTATCGCTCTGGGAATTGGCGTTGATTCTGCGGCGTCCAATAAAGCCTGGGCTAAATCATTGAATATTCAAAAGACCAGATTAGGGTCTGATTTCTGGCCGCATGGTGAAGTTGCTAAATTATACGGTGTTTTCCGAGAGGCCGACGGATTTTCCGAACGGGCGAACATCCTTATTGACACGAATGGAGCAGTTGTTTTTACACGGTTGTATCCCACCGGACAATTACCTGATATCCAGGAAATAATTAAATTTCTGAATAAATAAAACGTTGTATCAATTCAATCCGACGCGTCCGGCCCGATGTTTTTGTTCATCGGAATGTTTTGGTCATAATGGACACATTCAAGGAACTCTTTGGTGAACGTGGAATGCTCGCTTATTTCCCGCTTTTCCGGTAAGGTGGTGCTAGAATCCCATAGGCAAAAGACCTCCGGGGCAACGTATGAATTGAGAGCGATCGAAGGTGAATTGCCCAATTCTTGAGCGACCGTCTTGCCCACTTCTTTTTTATACCGTTTCATTTCCCGGCTGTTCTGAGGGATCGGCATTGTTTTGATCTTACGGAAAGCGGTCAGAGTGCCCAGGTAAGTCCGGAAATCCTTGACGGTAAATTCGGAGCCTTTTGGAATAGATCTTAAATAAGCACGGATTTGATTGTCGCTACTGCTGAAAATCTTGTGGTCGGTGCTGAGATTACACCGGTCGGCAATATATACGGCTAAAAATTTGTCGTGTAAAACCTTGTTGACCCTGATACCCTTTTTCCCGATAAAATCAAAGTATAGTTTATCGCCATCAATATTGATATGGGAGCACCGGAGCGTAGAAGCACCGAAAGCTTTAACCGCAGCGCGTGTTTCGGCATCGCTGCCGATTCTGAATCCGGTTTTGGCAATGAGATACAGGACAAGTGCATCCTCTGAGGTTTTCATATCACGCCTGACTCGTTTAATCAACGACAAATAAACCTTACTGAACGCTTTTAGACGCGCGAATTTAGCCGCTGAAGCCATGCCCATATGTTCAGCGGAATAGAGATAAACACGCCGTCCTTTGGAATCCCGGCCAATGGCCTGAAGCGGGCTTTTAGCATCGTTGGTCATCCAGACGTCTGCCCAGCGCGGAGGAACCCTGGCCCCAGAGGGAGTGATCAAACTATTAGCGATAACGGTAATTCGCTTTTTGTGTTTGTTTTTTGGATTCCTGGACATCTGGTAGGAAATTGTGCGCGGAAAAGTTCCCGGTTTTTTTTGTCCTTTTACGGTAGATGGTGTTTCATTTGTTATTGGTAAGTTTTCCATAGAACTAAGAATATTATACAGGATGGGTTGAAATTTAACCTGGGTAAAAACTGAGTTGATACAAATATTAGCTACAAATGTTGATTTGTGTTTGTGGATTACCGATCAGGTCGGAAGTGACGAATCGTTGTTTTTATTATTGTCTTATTTTAGCCAGCAATGCTATTAATGTCTGGTAAAATTATTATAAAGTATTTTCAAATGGAATGCTGAGGTTCGACTTATAATTTACGACCGCAACCGGGACAGAACTTAGCATCTGGATTTAACTGGCGGCCGCACTGGGGACAGACATTAGCACTAGATGGTGTCTGTCCGACTAAAGTAGCGCCGCATTTATTGCAGAATTTAGCACCGGGCTTTTGAATTTGGCCGCATTGCGGACACACAGTGGAATCTGGCGCTGCATGAGAGATTACGGGCGCACCACATTGATTACAATGTTTTGCATCAGGTTTCAAAGATGCGCCGCATTTGTTGCAATATTTTGGGGTAGTGAGAGGAACTGCCGGCGCAGGTGAAGGTGCGGAGGATGGCACAGCACGTTGAGCGGACGGGGAAACAGGCGCAGGAGCGGCAACCGGAGGTTTAGGCATCGCAGCGGCAGACGCAATAACTTTCGGTTGCGGAACCGCAGTTGGTTTAGTCCTGGTTGCTTGTGCCGGAGCATTGTTGAGACCCGCGGTGATTTCGTCTAAAATAAAATCTGTTATTTCCTGTTTTTTCGCTCTGGCAATGTATACTCTACCGGCTACGGTTGGGGTGAGGCAAAGAATGAATGCTCTGTCTCCGAAAAGGTAAATCCGGTTACTGGCGACCAATTCGCCGGAATCCATACGCGCGACGCGCTGCCATTGAATACCCGACTGTAATTTAACGGTCAGGTTTACCAGCGGTTCCAGACCAGGGAAAATCGAAAAACGGTCCTTTTTATCCTCATGAAGCAACCCCACTTTTACCAGGGAACGTAGTCCATCGACGGTTTGTAACAAAGACGGCGGTTCTGGCATTATACCGGCGGGAACTATATAGGTAAGTAAATCCTTAAACCCGGTCCATCCCCAATTCTTTGACAGATAATCATATAATTGCTGCACGGAGAATCCGTAATCGATAATTGATTCGCCGGGCCTCATGCCGGATTTCACGTGATTACGCGCGAGATCAAGCACTCCGAAAAGAACAGCAGCGACAGAACCATCAAACTGGCCTTCAAAGGCAAAATCGATATCTTGTTCTTTCCCGATGGGGAATGACTGACTGAATAATTTCGTAACATCTGAGTCTTCAACGAAAGCGCTGATCCTGTACATACTTCCGATTTGATTTAAAATCACGCCTTTTCCCTGGATCATGTCACGTGGAAACTGAATGTTCGTCTCACCGCAGACACTGTCTTTGCCCCAGATACGCAAAGTAACATTAGTATGGGGATTCAAGAGCACCTGGGCCACCTGGTTGAATGCACGAGATAATTGAACAGCGCCTTTTTCAGGTAAATCGATATATCCACCGGCGTATAATTCAGAGAGCTGATCGGTATTTAATATAGCGGGTTCGCCCAGCAGGGGACGCGGTGAAATGCCATCAGATTTTCCAGCGAGGTCAAGCAAGCGGGCCAAGACCGAGCGCGGGATATCAGGATAAATGATTGTAATAGCCATTTCATTATTCCCCTTGTATTTAGCTTTAATTAATCACCGTATAGCCGCTGTTGATTTTGTTCATTTTCGTTACCTGCGGATTTCAGGCAGGGTTTAAACTTCGTCAGGATTCGGGGCATCTTTGCCAAGTTCAGATGTAATGTTGGTTCCCAATCCCGCTCGCGGTTTGCTCCACTTCAATACCTCATTCTGGGTAGCGATCTTGCCCAGCGCGTCATTAGTATTCTGATACCCCAAAGCTTTTAACTGATTCTGCACGTGCTCCATAGCCTGAGGTGTGGCATCGACACCTACCGGCGCCTCGGAGATAATTTTCATGGCCTGGGCAGTGCGGTTATCGACCGATGGTACTTCCAGACCCTGCGCATGATAGCCGTCACGCAATTTCATATATTGCTCAATTCCTTTTTGCGACTGGGCAATCGCTTCCGGCTGATTGCCAATACGGGCGTAAGCCTGTGATTTTTCCTGCCACATTTTGGCATAACCGGCCGGGTCAAGCAATCGTTCGTTACCGTTTTGGGCGGTAACTACATTCGAGGTTTTTTGTCCTGCGGCAGGAGCGCCGTCCACAAATCTGGTGATCTGATCGGAATTATCAGCACTGGCTTCAACATGAGATTTATCGGTAAAAAGTTGATTGTGCGCTTCTGCCCAGGCGCGGTGTTGAATTTGTTCGTCGGTCAAACCGGAACCTTTGAGATATTGCATCTCGTCAAGACGTTTGAAATACTCGGGTTGAGTCTCCGGTGTGATATTTTCCGGACCACCGGCAATTTTCGTTGTGTGGTCATAGAAATCTTTGTAGGCGTCATTCTCCCAATGCTGGCGGTCGACTTCAAGCTTGTTAGTTTTCCCGGTGGCCGGATCGAACCGTTCAATAACAAGACGGGCATCCCGATCGGCCCCGAGGGAAACCCGTTTACCGGGTGTTGAGAAGGAGTCCATTTTCAGTTTATCGCCTGGCTGAAGCGTGCCGTTTTCAGTGAGTGTAATCTGGGCTTTTTTGATCGTTTCAGCATCAGCAGGTGCATAGATCTTTTCCTGGCGCGTATTGATAATGGCATCTTTAATATCATCGGGCGCCTGTTTAGCTGTTCGGCTGGATTGAGTATCCTGAAGTTGTTTCAGGGCTAATTCCGGATCAACGTATTCTTTATAACCTTCTGCGTGATAAGTGTCTTTGAGTTGTTTAATGATCTCCGGCTGCTGACTCATTGGAATCTCTTCACTTTTCTGGGCGTTTGCCTGATTAATGGCGTTTTGTACAGTCTGCTCGGTTTCAGAACGCGCACGATTTGCGTAATAGCTGCCGGTGTGACTGCCAATGGTAGCGCCAACTGCGCCTTCCAGACCCTGCTGGAAACCCTCGCCGAAACTGCCGCCGTTGACGAGACTGTTTGCGCCGCCGGTAACTCCGGCAACACCCGCCTTAGTAATTTCGCGCACAACAGTTGAGTCAATACCGTCGACCTTAGTACCAACAAAGTTGGAAACGATAGAAATGGTACCGGTTTCCATTGATCTTTTTATTATTTCACTTTCACTCAGATTTTCCGGATTATTGACATTTAGTCTTACAAAATTTTCAGCGGTGTCCGCAGCTGCCGGCAAAAGAATCTTTGTTGCGGTTCCGACTCCCGGCAGGTTAGTGTATACACCGATCGCACCGTCCTTGGCTCCGCTCAGGAAACCTGCAGCAGTGTGTTCTACAACCGTGCCTATCGAATCTCCACGCATATAACTTTCCGACCCTTCCTGAGCCGCGGAGACAGTGCCGACGGCAGTAGCAGTCACTAGTACTCCGGCAGGGCCACCCACTGTTATTAACGCAGCTTTAGAGGCAGTGACTGTCACTTCAGCTACTTTAGTGGCAACTCCGTAAGCAGTGGCCACATTCTGGTAGTAAGCCGAATCTTTCTGTCCCTGGTCGATTTGATCTTGCAGCTTACCCCGGTATATTTCTTTCAAACCATTATAATCGTTGGAAGCGATCATTGAATCAACCTGGTCGGATATTGATTTATCCTGTTGCAGGCGAGATATCATCCGGTCACGTAACTGCTGCTCGATTTGCGCTTGTGCCCTTGCTTTGTTGGCTTCATCGATAGTGCGCTGACCTTCTATTCTATCTTTCTCCCGTTCGCGGGCATTATTGGCTTCCCACTCTGCCATGCTTTTCTGGCGTTCGGCCTCATCATGCTGGCGATTGGCAATTTCCTGCGCGATTTCTTGTCGTGCCGTCTCGGGCTTCACCCATTTACCCCACAGCCAGACGTCTCCAGGGTTGCCGACATTACCAGTTTCATCCGGCCCGTATTTGCCCTGTTCCCAATTCGTCATCGGTTTACCGTCTTCGTCCATAATTGTAGGACCTGCGGGGGCATCAGGTGGAGGTGTTTGGGTCACAGGTATACCAACATTCCCCGGGTTTATGTTAGCACCAATAGTAACTAAAGCCTGGCCGATAGCCGGCCCAACTACGGCACCGATTCCAGGTCCAATTCCCTGTGTCACGGCCTGCACTGCGCCCGCGCTATGAACCCATCCGGAAAAAGTACCTCCGGATTCCTGCCATCCGCCGTCATCTGCCAATACGGGGATAAATTTAGTTAAAACGGCAAACGCAGCCATAATTATCATCAACGGTAAAATCGTAAGTAAAATCGTAGTGAATGATTGTCCCTGACGTCTGGTCAATACAAACGCGATCGCCAGCATCCCGATCCCGAAGATTAATTTGCTCCACGGCCAGGGCGATAGTAAAGTACTTAGGAGAAATCCAGCGATACCGCCGACCATAGCTACACGCCCGGTGGCGCTGCTGAACAAAGCAGATTTTTTGTTTTGCGCTAGTCCATAGGTGGAAGACCATGCGGAACTGATTAAAAGAGAGACAACTGAACCACCTTGGGAGAACATAACACCCGCCGTTCCCAAAGCCATCGTCAAATTAGCATAACGGTTGACGATGATTCCAATGAAAAGGGAGAGACCGGCGGTAGCTAGTATTGCAGCAAGCACCAGACCTCCGGCATCATGAAACATAGTCATGACCCCAGGCTGTTTTTGTTGAGGAGCTGTTTTCCCTTTACGACTGATCAATTGGCCAATCCACCCGAAGAGAAAGCCAGATACGATCATCCAGATTATCGTGCCGGACAATGTATTACCAAATCCCTGGGTGGCGAGAAAATTACCGACGGCGTTGCCCGGCCCGAATCCCTGATTAATAACAACGAGAAGATAGGTGTGCAGCAACCACCCAAGTACACCAAACAGGATCATCATTGGCAGCTGCTTTTTAAAAATACCCCATGCGCTTTTTAGAATATAGCCCACAAGTGGGAAAAACTTCTTTGGTATTTGCTGTTGCTGTTGCGGGAGCTGTTGGATAACAGGAGGCACGGATTTTGTTTTCGGGGAGTTCATCATGTTAGCCATTTACTCTTCTCCAGACGATCATTAAACACATCAAGTTTCAGCTTGCCGGTATATTTTTATATGAAATTGTAGTAAATAAAAATAGGATACCATTTACATAATCGATTGTAAAGATATAATTTTAGAACCTTATCCACTTACTCCCTCTCCGTGAACAACGAGGGAGTACCTGCATAAAACAGGCAGATTTAAATCTGCTTCTCTTTGGCTTGGTACAAATATCTTGTAACACAAGCATTGCAGTATGAAACTTCAACCCTAATCCGATTATTTTTCCTTATCCGCCGAGTTAATGAATTAACGTTCTAAGCGGTCTGGCTGTTCAATTCAGAGACTATGTAAAACTCAACGTAATGCTTGCATGGCACTATAATTCAATCGTACGACGCCGTTCTGGGTGCCCATCCACAGACTGCCATCGGCATCCTGCAACATGGCCATGACTTCGTAATGCGGGAGTCCATCCTTTTCGGTTAAAACACGCCACTTTCCGTTTCCCCAACGGGCTAAACCGTCGTATTCCGAACCAAACCACATAACCCCGTCTTTATCCTCAAATTCCGACCTGACTTTACCGCCAGCTAACCCATCATGCTGAGTCAAGACCTGTTGAATGACGACACTTTTTTCAATAAATTCAAACCGCGCCGCTCCACCCTGATAAAGAAAACCTGTGCCGACCCAAACATTACCGGAGTCATCCTGAATAATCGAAGTAACATCATTGTGGGGGAGGCCGTTAGCGACAGAAAAAAGTTGCCACGTCCCATCGTCTCTCAGATAGCTAACGCCACCGCGGGGTGCGACATATGAACCGAACCACATGCCTCCCCGATTATCCTGAAAAAGCACATTGACCATATTGTCAATGAGGCCGTTAGCGGCCTTGATGACATGCCACGTCCTATTGTTGTCCAGATAAGCTGCGCCGCCCCATGTCCCGACCCATAACCGACCAAGCTTATCAAATAAAAGTGCATTCACACGATTATCCGGCAAGCCGTCTTTAGTCGTCAATGTCTGATAATTGGCGCCATCGTAGCGTGTGAGACCATTAAAATGCCCGATATAAAGAACGCCAGATTTGTCTACAAGCAGGGCTTTGACATAGGTCATAGGAGGATTGCTTTTCAACTTTTGAACAATCGCGCCGCTCTGACGATTGATCTGGTAGACACCATCCTCGCAACCGGCCCAGATAGTATCACCGTATACAGCAATGGCCTGCACTGCGCTTAAATGGGGAATGACCAGCCATCCGTCCGGTAACTTTTTGTTACTATTACCCGAAAAGGAGCATCCCTGCAGCGTAACGAGCGTACACAATACCACGATAAAGAAAATAATTTTCAACAGCCATTTTGGCATGGTCATCAGGATTTTTCTATCTTCATTTGTTCATTAATTCCAATATCAAGCCTGCCCGCTGTGAGAGTTAAAACACGACTGGAAATCTGTTCCGCCTCAGCAACATCATGGGTAACATAAACCAGGCAAGCTTTAGTCTGGATAACCACATACTTAATGAATAGTAATAACTTTGATTTCAGTTCAGGATCGATATTGGTCAGCGGCTCATCTAACAACAGGCCATGAGGCTTCGGGGCCAGCGTGCGGGCTAAAGCAACACGCCGGGCCTCGCCGCCGGAGATTTGATGCGGATAACGGCGTTCCACTGCCGTCAGCGACATGTTTTCCAGTAGTTCATAGAGTCGATTCCGAGCATCTAATTTCGGTAGGTCATGCAGTCCAAATAAGATGTTCTGCGCGACAGTCATATGCGGCCAAAGGGAAGACGACTGAAACATAAAGCCCAATCCGCGCCGGTGCGGTTCTTTTACCCAGCCCGGTCTACTTGCCAGAGCACCGTCCAGATAAATTTCACCCGCGTCGGGTATCTCCAGACCGGCAATTAGCCGTAATAGGGTGGTTTTGCCGGAACCGGAGGGTCCCAGGATAACCAGCGAACTCTCAGGAGGTGTTTCAAGTGAAACCTGATTTACCGCAATGACGCTGCCAAAGGTTTTCGAGACCCGAATAAGCGATATCATTTTTGCCTCACAAACGGTTTTAAGAAAATATTCGATCGTCCCGTTAGTGCCAGCGCGGCAATTATTCCGACTATCAATATGGTCAGCGCCATCATCAGGCACAAACCGGCGACAACGCTGGATGCGCCGTAATGTAGAAAATTATAAATCCTGATCGTCAATGTGGCCTGACCGGGGGGAGCAACAAGCAGTGTTGCGCCAAGTTCACCGGTGGTCAGCACAAAAACAATGCCCGCTGCAGCAAGCAAACCAGGCATCAACATCGGCAGCCAGATTTGTTTCCAGGTTTGCCAACGGTTAGTCTGCAGAATCCGAGCAGCATCGATCAAAAGAGGATTGATACTACGTAGTTGCGCCGCAATCACCATCACCGCGAATGGAGCGAAACGCGCGATTCCGGCTAAGATAGGCATCAGGCTGGTGCCGTATACCTGGATTGGAAAAGAACGATTCCAAATCGTAATCAAGCCAATGCCAATAAGAGAAGGAGGTATCGCCAGCGGCGTAATTACGACAAGCCAGATTAGCTTTTCCCATCTGCGGGAATACACCATCTCACGGGCAACTGCATAAGCAATGGGAAGACAAATCAGCGCGACAATCACAGATATCCATAAAGTGAAAATGATTTCCTTATGCGCCAGATTGACTGTGGTTGCCATGCCGGATAATGTCCCGACAGCAGTAGTCAGGCTCACCAACGGCACAACGATCTGACCGAGCAGCACGATTAATGCCAGCCATTGTAGAAACACCAGCCATTTAGGCCAGACAGGCCCGACTTTCCAGTTGGGTACGCGCCAGGAAGAACTTTGCGCTGCATTACGCAATGGTGAAAGCGACACCAGTATTACGGTGATCGCAATGACTAAAAGTGGAAAAGCGAGTAATAATGCTCTCACCGGCTGGTTATTGGCGCTGAATTCAGCGAATATTTCCAATGAATACACGTTTAAATTAACGAGGGAGGGGACACTATAGTCCAGTAGACTGAGCAGAAACAGCACACCGCCGCCGGCTAATAAAGCCGGCGCCGCCAGCGGCAATATTACCCGAAAAAGGCCGGCAATATCTGAACGCAACATTCTGGCGGAATCGATGATAGCGGGTTCTAGGGACTTTAGTCCGATGAGCGCCAGTCCGATTGCGATCGGGGCTAACGACATTAATTGTATCCACCAGGCAGTTACCCAACCCTGTACTGGCAGCGCAGGTAACCCAATATTTTGCAGCCAGGTATTAACAGTGTAAATGGTAGAAGTCCAGGCCAGGGCGTGTATGTAGGGCGGAATCGGGGCCAATACTATGATTAACCAGCGCAGATACCCTCGCCAACCGGTATCCCATCGCCACAGCACACTGCCGCCTAATACGCCTATTATAACGCCGGAAACAGCTACAGCCCCGGCAAACCAAAGACTGTTGAGCAATAATATTAATCTACGGCCGGTTGGTAACATCAATTTGAGCCATTCGGTATGACCGGCGGATAAAGCCGGAATGACTTGTGCAATCAATACAAGCAGAGGTCCAAGCACGATCAAAATGAAAATAAGGAGTCCAATCCGCTGCAGTATCAATTCCCATGACAAGCGAAACGGCATTTTATCCTCGGCGGTTAACGCGGTACTTTTCATTTACTTACCTATTTTAAGAATATCCCGGCCAAATCTTTTTGACTGGGCTGCAACTGTTGATAAATATCTTGCAGACTAACGTTCATACCCTTTATATCGGGATCTATCAAACAATTTGAACTGGCATTAACCGGACGAAGAGGTATATGACTCCAACCTGATACAACTAATAGATTTGCCACTTCCCGGCTTAAAACAAAATCAATAAATTTTTTACCTTCATCGGGATGTGACGCGCCTGCAATCAGTGCCACCGTATTAGGGATGATCAACGTGCCCAGGTCATTCTGCCCAAGGAAATCCATGGCTACCGGTTCTCCCTGTTTAATGGCTCCGCAGGCATCATCGGTGTCTACCAGGCCCATCATGATCTGACCGCTGGAAACCAGATTGCGAACAACTGAAATGCCATCGACCACAAGCACGCCACGGTCATTCAGTTGCTGATAGAATGCCCGAGCTTTTTCCTGTCCTATAACCGCATAGAGTGCGGCCGCCTCAGTGGCAGTGCTGCCAAAGACTGGATAGGCGATACCGATCTGCTTGCCCGGATATTTGTCGTTCAACAGATCAAACATCGATTGGGGATAATCTGAAGGCGTAACAAGTTTTGTGTTGACCAGCAACACCCTTGCCCGGCCGGCAAAACCGGTCCAATAACCCTGTGGATCAACATATTTCGCTGGGATATCGACGGCATTCGGTGATTTATAAGGCGCCAGCACACCGTCTTCTTTCAGTAGTAGTGTCTGGACAAATTCGCCATTCCAAAACACATCAGCCTGCGGGTGGTTCTTTTCTGTAATTAAACGGTTGACCAATCCGGTAGTTTTTGCGGCTTCCACGTCATAAACGGGCATAACGCGAATACCTGTTTCTTTCTCAAAAAGTTTCAATATTGGTTCGGAAAATACCTGATCCACGGACGTATAGACAACGATCTTTTTGGTATTGTCCGGCTGGCAATCGGGAAGCAACACAATACTTAACAGCACCATGCTTATCAATACTAAAAAGGATTTGATAAGTGGAAACGAGCAACGCATATCTCTCCACGTGCATAAATCAAAAATGCGCCAGCGATAAATTGTCCAGAATGGACGGATATCATCGTTTGTTTACGCGGCGATTATCTTTTAATATATAAACCGTTCTTATCTTTAAATTTACCCACGAGAATCATGATAAAATCGATGAAAGCCCAGAGCCCCAAAACCCAGAGGATTATTGCTCCTGCGATCATTATCGGGGTTACCAACAAAATAGAACCAACGATCGTCAATAATAACATAAGTACACCGGTTCCGGCCTTCCCGGCGTAAAAACGATAAATACCCAAGATGCTAAAGAAGAAGCATAATAATGCGGTAGCGGTCCTGGATTTAGGAGAAATTCCGACTTCGGCCAATACAGGTTGGGCAGCATTAGGCGCAAAAGGCGATTGTTGCGGAGGCTGATAGATGGGCTGCGGAGGAGGAGCATATTGAGGCTGCGGCGGTGTATATTGCGGGGGAGGTGGTGGTGTATATTGGGGAGCTGAAGTATTTACAATCGGTTTGCCACAGCTCTCACAGAATTTAGCATTATCAAGATTTTGTTTACCACAGTTACTGCAAAACATGAGTTCCTCCAATAAGTAATTTAAATTAGTAATTTGAACAATGATAGATTTGATGATAATCGTATTTTAATATAAATGTCAATATTTTTGGAATATTCACAAATGGTAATTGTTAAAAATGGCATAATTATCAGACGATGATTTATTACATAATGTATATTAAATGAGTGCCGTTGTTGCGTTACAACGGCACCCATTTTTCGATTATTATTAGCAAACCGTTGGGATTGTTATTTTACCATTCTTTGATAACATCTTTGGAAGTATTAACCAAGCATAGACGGGGTAAAAACTTCAAGGCTTGTTCATGGGTTACCTTATCCGGAGATGAGACGCAATCAGAGACAATAATCGTGTAAAATCCGCGAATTGAGGCATCCCGTGCGCTGTGCTCGATGCCATATTCCGTAGCGATGCCAGTAAAAAGAAGAGTTTGGATGCCGGGGAATTTCATCATGTTCTCGAAGTTGGTACCAAAAAAGATGTTTGAGGAAGGCTTGGGGAGGATCATGTCGCCGGTAACAGGAGCGATCGCTTCGTTAATCTCAGTTTCGGGAGTGCCCGGTTTCATATAATCCGGTAATTTAGCCGGATCGTCTACTTTGAACCGCTTTAAATTCTGATAAAGTCCCCAGGATGACATGTTGGCGGCAGGCAGAGGTGTGATTTTTGTATAAACGGTTCGGATTTTTTGTTTACGCGCGGCGATAAGCAAAGATTTCATGTTGGCGAGGAACTCTTCTCGGTTAAAAATATTGCCGACAAGGCTGTTCTGGCAATCCCAGACGACCAGTGCCGTGTGCGCAGGATCTACAATTTCATTTAAATTTTCGTAAATATGCAGATTGCCAAATGTTTTCATTTTTCACCCCTTTATTATTGAGTTAATTAACAGGTAGAATAATTATACACTTATAAATGATGATGCTGAAATAGTTAGCTTTACGGCGTTGGAGTTTTCTTTTCTTGCAAACCCAAATATTTATATATTAAACAGGCTTCATTAAGTCACAAACGCCCATCTCCTGACATCACCCATGACGGAGAAGAAGATACGCGAAAACTAGTGCTCTCCTTCCACTGAATTTCCTGATTGGAGCCATCGTACTTAATTTCTAAGTAGCGAATAATCCACCCTAAAAATGCATCTACACATTTTATCATGCGCCAATTATGCAACAATTGCTGTGATGAGATAATGATACAAGCCGGATGGGATGGTGGATTGAACTATGAAACCGGCGGCTTTAATGAGCTGGCGGGCTTTTTCTTCATTAAACCTGATTTGTAAAGGTGGGCCAAAACTCATCTGCTCGCGTTTCCAGTCGAGATCGACCAGGTGTCCCGATTGCTTGAGCATCGAGCGGGCATTAGTTAACACTTTCACCGGATTTTCAAAATCGTGCAGCACAATGCCAAAAAATACAATATCCGCGCATTTATCGCACAATACCAAATCCTCTGCGTTACCGGTTTTCAGAATGGTGTTTGTATACCCGGCCGCATCAACATTTTCCCGTAATTTAGTCATATTTATTGGATTAATATCGATTGCAAAAATTCTACCTTTACTGCCAACGATTTTCGCTGCTGGAATGGTAAAGAAACCCCGCCCGCAACCGATATCGATGAAAGTCATACCTGACCCCAGACCGGCCGCGTCTAAAACGCCTTCGGGATTCTGCCATTTTCTTCTTTCAGTGTCGTCAAAGAGCATAAACTTAATTCTCCGGGATTTTTGCAGCCGGTCAGGGTACAAAACAATTGTTTACAAACCACACTTTATACAGGTAATATGATACGTAAACTACCTTAATATTTCAAATTGCTAACTATTTAGCAGTTTTAGTCTTTCGCTTCATTTCCATCGGTTCGCCGCAACATATAATGTCGCATTCGTCCTCACAGCCACACGGCTCATCGATAATTACGGTGAGGCCGCATTCACCACACATGTAGGTATCACCTTTTGCGGCTTTTTTCGAAATTACTTTCTCATTCTTTGATGGTGACTTTTTAATCTGTGGCATTTTCTTTCTCCTCTATTTTTTTTTGAAAATTAAGTACAATATAAACCAGGATATTGTTACTTACCGGCGGCTAAATAACTGCTCCCATTGGCCGGTTTCGGGGTCTTTGCAAACTCCTTTTTAACGCCAGCCTATCCGACTTTGCGGGCGATGGTCTTCACTTCCATATCACCGTTTCTTTTAAGCGTATTCTGATATTATCCCGGGCATTATTATTATCAATATAAAAGATCTCTTTAGCGTGCCTCGGCAGTAATCTATGCAAATCGTAGGGAAGGTCATCGACATTATCGTATGGTATTTTGCTCTTCAATGGGACAATATTTTTTCATAATATTTTCGGATATCTACGACCTGATTACTCCTGAACTTTAACAGGAAAAGTGTGAAATAATCATAAATATTACGGTAAATACATTACAAAAGTGTTAAATTTGAAACACACAATTGGAGGCAGATTTCAGGTTCAAGTAGCATAAGAATGTTATGTTTTTCCGACAAAGTTTATAACTTCTTCATATTTAATTTAATAAACTGTTGTTAATAAAGAGAGAAGGCGTGGAGAAAACAAAATGGATAAACAATTGAATATACTGGGATTCGCTGGCAGTTTACGTCAAGCCTCGTATAACCGCGCTTTATTGCGCGCAGCTCTCGAACTAATGCCGAAAGGAGCGAACATGGAAATATTCGATCTCGACGGCATACCGCCGTATAATCAGGAATTAGAGGTCGTGATGCCGGAAAAAGTGAAGACATTCAAGCAGAAGATAAAAGCAGCTGATATGATCCTGATTGTAACGCCGGAATATAATTACTCAATGCCCGGGGTATTGAAGAACGCGCTCGACTGGGCATCAAGGCCGTCCGGCGATAATCCATTCGATAATAAACCTTTTGCGATTATGAGCGCTTCGACCGGGATGCTAGGCGGTGCCCGAGCGCAATATCACTTGCGACAGTCATGCGTTTTTCTTAACATGCATCCGGTGAACAAACCGGAGATATTCGTGACGCTGGCGGCACAAAAATTCGATGAGAAAGGAAATTTGACCGATGTTAAAACCAGGGACTTGATTACTTTGTTACTTAGTAACCTGATATCGTGGACGAGACAGTTACAGGCGGCGGTTTAAATATTTTGGTTGATACAGGTAAAAGGAGGAGAAAGATGACTTCAATAAAGATTTACGATGTAAAAGAAAATAAAATCTCAATGGTAGATAAGGTTGAAAAACCTGACGCAGAATGGAAAAAACTAATGAGTAAAAAACAGTATGAAATAACTACAAAGAATGGCACGGAAGCGCCGGGGAGCGCTACTTTTGACAATGTACATGAAGCCGGTATTTTCAAATGCGTGCGCTGCGGAACTGATCTTTTCCGCAGTTCCACGAAATTTGAATCAGGAACCGGATGGCCAAGCTTTTACGATCCGGTTTCCACGCTAAACGTAGTGGAGCAACAGGATAAAAGCTTTGGTATGGTAAGGACGGAAGTTTTATGTGCCCGGTGCGGTTCTCACCTCGGCCATGTGTTTGATGACGGACCAAAGCCAACAGGTAAACGCTTTTGTATGAACGGATTTGCGTTAAAATTTGTACCGGAGCGTGAATTATAAAGGGAATTGGAAGTTAAAGTTATGAACTTAATTTGTTCCGCGTTATTGTGGTGTTAACGTGTGTTGAAAATATACCCCGTTTTGGGAACGGTGCTGATTATCCGAGGATTGGCGGGTTCCAGTTCTATTTTCTGACGCAAGCGGCTGATCCATGTGCGCAATATTTGCACATCATCGCGATATTCGGGTCCCCAAACCCGGGCTAATAGATCATAATAAACCATCAGATGTCCCGCATTTATGGCTAGTTCGTTCAATAATAACCATTCTACTCTGGTTAATTTCACTTCTTTCCCACGCACAGCAATGCGGTGTTCATTCAAATTAATGTTAACATCGTTTATCACCAATTCGTGGGGAATTTCCTTCCTTTCCGATAAACTCAACCTTCTTTTTAGCGCCTCGATGCGGGCAACAAGTTCGTTGGGATTAAAAGGTTTAGGTAAATAATCATCCGCGCCTAATCCCAGACCTTTTATTCGATTAGAGTCATCGCCCATCGCGCTAAGCATAATCACAGGAACAAAGGAAATAGTGCGTAATTCTTTCAGCGTTTGAAAACCATCCATTTTAGGCATAATCACATCGAGAATTACCAGATCAGGTTCCTGTCCATGAATCTGTTCGAGCGCTTCCACCCCGTTATTCGCGGTGATCACCTCATAACCCAATGATTTCAGCTTTGTTTTAAGAAAATAGAGGATACGCTCTTCATCATCTACTAATAGAATTGTGAATTTATTTTTTTGCAATGTAATTTTCTTATGTACGACGTGCCCGGTGTATTCTATTTGAGAATCTTTGACTGATAATGTCATATTGTCCCTCTCAATCCGGATTTAAATTATCTGCTTACCTTTTGCAGTTTGCTGATATTAATGATAATGCGATGTCGGTCCAGTTTAATGACGCCTTCATCGCACAGAGACTCCAGCGAATCATGCACTAACTTCCAATCCAGACCCATTTGCACGGCCATATTCTGCTGGTTAAACTTATGGAACGGTTCTGGACTTTCACACCGGTCTAGCAAATTCCTTGCTACCAATGTCCGCGCTTTCACCAACGGGTAATCTGCAGATAGGGTCACTAATAAACCTCTTTTAATATCATTACTTTGCAATACTAAATGATAAAGGGTGGCAAAGTCATAAAATAGGGGACAAAAAAGTTACAAATCTGTGACATTTGTAAATCGCGGTTACAAGCATTGCCAGACGATTTTAACGAATGCAATATTATTGAAATGAAAATCACTGAGAAGGGAACAAAAAGAAAAGAATTTCAAGTTTCATTAGGTATAGAGCTAAATGCGCTGTTGAAATAAAAATGTAGAGTAATTTACCAGCGAGAACCGATATCGGCTCTCAAATCCGAAGGTTTAGCGTAGAGAAAACACTCAGTATATTGGACGAGCGAGGGAGAATCAGCAAAGTAAAGCTGACCGTTAGTCGCTTCAAGAGCAAAATACATCCCGGTGCTGTTGGGAATCATTAGCCAGGCATGATTACATTGTCCGAAATTTTCACCGGTCATTTCCAAATTACCCGCCGCAATCAGAGATCTAATCCCCTGCTTCTGCAGTATGTCCCAGATTTCACAAGCCATATCCACACAGTCGATTTCATTCGCGATGTATGCATGCGAATTATAGTACGCAACATTGACTGCCTGGGCAATTTGCTGAAGTTCGTAATCTTTACCGGCCCAAGCGGTATTCCAATAAGCCGATTCGACGGATCTATCAAACGGTAGCATCCGGATGTTTGCGACCATTGTTGTTATTTTATCTTGAGATGCGGAGATTTGCAAAGCAGCGGCATTTTTAAGTTGAGCCGGTACAGAAGAGACTATAGAAGTGCTTATGCCGATGTTGTGGGTAGGCATTTCTGGCGTAATAATATCTTGCAGAGAAGTAATTTGAGAGTTCGCTGCTGATAGTTGCGTCTTCAATAAAGAGCTCTGGTTATTAGCCGATGTAAGTTGAGATCGAAGATCGACAAAGATGTATCCAACTATAATTGCAACTAATAATAAACCAGTGGTAAGAATAGCTCGAAAATTCACTTAAAAAACTATGTTCCTTCCTAATGTGCCAATGACAAGATATTGTAGCGGAGTTGTCATCCACTAGTGCGTGATACCCGATCTAATTGCATATAAAACTGTTTGCTATTCCATTTTATTATAACTTTTTATTATTCACAGAACAAATGAAAGCAGTATTACCTTTGGGATACTTAGTGGTATGACTTTCGTTTTTTATGACGTGCGCGGAGATAATAAATAGAGATAAATCTTTACCAATATACTTGCAGGAAGCAGAGTGCTGATAAAGTGAGTTGTTTACCTATGCCCGAAAACGTACTAGTAATACTTATCGATGCCGCCGTAGCCGATTATTTTATTCTGGGCGGTTTTGACAATGAAATTTTCCAACCGTTTTTTGAATTCCTGCGGCCTTTTACGAGCACCATCGATATAGGCAATGCGTATCCGCTGATAAGAAGGTGAAAATTTCCGGTAATTTTGCCATGCTTTTTTATTACTTTTTAAAGCCTGAATGATATCCGGAGGAAAGACAAATTTCGTTTTCAGAGCCCGATCAACTACCGGAAGCACTGAGGGATGCAATTTACCTTCTCTAGCCAGCCATTTCAGCCTTTCGATGTTGGCTTGAGAATAAGTGCTGCGGGGATTGCGCGGCGTATACCGTTGTGCCGAGGATTGATCATCATATGGTTTGACAGTGCTGTCGATCCAGCCAAAAGAGAGCGCCTCCTCGACAGCATCGTTGTATTCAACGCGCGCATTACCGGAATCTTTAGACGGAGAGATCAACCATATTTCTTTTTCCTTATCAAAATTGGCGGCTAGCCATGCCCGCCATTCGTTCCGGTTTTTTGCGTAAAAAGTGTTTCCTACTTCCATATAAATTAGTTTACAGCACATTTAGCGGGATTGACGAACAATCCCGCTTCTTATTAACAATGAACGATATGTTCAAATCACTACTATTTGGCAGGCTTTTCGGGCTTGGCTGCAGGTTTCGCTTTTTTTCTAGTGGTCACATTGACCTTCTTCGGTTTGATCTCAACTGATTTGGGCAGATCGATTTCCAGGACACCTTTGTCAAAATTTGCTGAAATGTTATCGATGTTAACAATGGATGGGATAGTAATAGAACGGGAGAAACTGCCGTAAGAAGTCTCGGTATAAGAATAGCCTTTCTTCTTGACCTCGGATTCGGCCTGTTTCTCACCTTCTACGACCAGTATGTCACCCATAATAATGACATCGACATCTTCCTCGTGAACACCGGGGAGCTCAACTTTGGCAATGAACTTATCGTCTTTTTCGAC
>Ga0182021_10003097_pt1 | contig 19532 bp, 17 predicted proteins | sample 612E3MmetaG_FD_120493 | JGI IMG/M metagenome (GOLD analysis project Ga0182021, IMG submission 120493) | Permafrost microbial communities from Stordalen Mire, Sweden - 612E3M metaG (Illumina Assembly) | ecosystem: Environmental > Terrestrial > Soil > Wetlands > Permafrost | place: Sweden... | reverse complement strand
GCCTTTAGGGGAGCCTTGGGCAGGCCGTTGGCGAAGCGGGTGTCCAGCATCCGCACCGGCGGGTTGAGGGGGTGGAAGGTGGAGCCGGAGGAGGGCGTCGCTATCAGAGCATAGCCCGTCGAGGAAGTGATCTGGGCGGTCGCGGTGGTCGCGCCCAGAGTCGTCGGGATCTTGGTCCAGGTCCCGTCCTGGTAGATCGATACGCCGTAGCCGGGTGGGACCGACGAGGGGTTATACGGGAAAGTGAGCTGCGCACTGGCCCCAGCGGTGAGAGTAGGCAGCTCCACGCTGGCACCATCGCCCTGGAGCTGCCAGCCGGACGGGATCGGGTCCGGGAGCTGCGTGGCGGTCAGGTCGGTAAGGGAGAGAGTCGCGGACGATGCGGCTGCTCCGGAATCTAGGCTCAGCTGGATACCGGCAGGAAGATGGACCGAGCCGCCGTCAGTGGGTGTGGCGGTGGTATTGCTGCTGATCACCTGGACTGTGCCGAGGATCGTACGCGCGTCGTCGGGGACGATCTGCCCTGCGTTGTTGATATAGCCGGCCCGTTTGATGCGACCCGCCGCATCAATGGTGTACTCCGCCCAACCAGTTGGGCTCTTGTTCTGCTCGACCGCATAGATCGTGTGAGAGCCATCGCCGTTGAGGTCGGCGTTGTTGACCACTGACACGTGCCCGGCATCAGTGGAACTGCTGCCATCGGTAACGATGAGATCTCCGGGCTGCGGGACGTAGCCGTCACCGGCGATACCCAAGCTGGGTATGGCGGCCTGGTGCCAGACGAGACCGTCATGGTTCGAGCCCCCGAGCCACCCGGAGGTGCCAACCGTCGAGCCGCTGTAGTACACGGCGGCGATCTCCTTGGCGACGAGAACGCCCGGGAAGAATCCAGGTTTCCACCATCCTTGCGTCTTGTAGAAACGCTGCGCGAGCTCGACACACTGCCAGTAACCCAGGAGATTGCCTTGATCGTCCTGTGGGTCACCGACATGCTGGTTGGCGGACACTTGGGCACCACAGTATTCAGAGGATCTATAGCCGGCCGGGTAGCAAACGTTGGCACCCTGCCCGCCGTACCAGGCGGCCGCGGGGACGACAACGTCAGTGGAGACCGACAAGACCTGAGCCACCCATACAATGCAGTCGTAGTTAGTGTCACCTGGGTTCTGCGCGTAGACAGTGGCTGTGGCCGACGTGTCCCCTGGGCTTATCAACGACGTTACGTCGGCGGTCATCGTGTCCCAGAGGTTGCCGTATGAGTACGAGGGCCCGGCCTGTGCATCGCTGCCGAGCCAGGCTGCGGAGGGCAGAGAGACCCCGTTAAACGTACTGACTGGCTTGGTGTAGCTCGTCTGGCCGTCGGCGCCGATGAAGGTCGTGGACGCTGTGCTTACAACTCCAGACGCGGTGAAGCCGGCAAGCCTCTGAGTTGCGGATGAGGTGATGTCCGTTGCGCCCTGGTCGATGATGGTATCGGTTAGCGGGCTGGCTGCGTTTGCGTAGACAACCACAAGCGAGGCGCCCTCCGCCATGGGCGCGACTGACGATGTCCAGGGATCTGTCCCGTCGGTGAGTCCGGAGGCAAAGCCGGCCAGCTGGTACATGCCGTTGCCGGTAACGAAGCTCGTCACATCGGCAACGTAGGCGAAGTTCGCCCCGTTCCCCCAGCACGGGTCCCCACCGGACGAATACAGCGTGCCGTCAAAGGCTTGTCCATTCAGACTCCCAGTCGCGTACCCAGCGCTGGCGCTGTTGCCTAGGATGTCCCAGTAGAGGAACGCGGCTGTCACTGTCGATCCCGCAGGGATGCCCGATACATCTACGGTGCCGTACCCACGGTTTCTCATTGCGACGCCAGCGGCTACGTATCCCCCTTGCTGCGTGACCGAGAAGGAGGACTCCAGCGGCTCGGAGGCCGTGCTCGGCTGCGTTCCAATCACGGCAGGCCCCTCCCCGCCGCCTAGAACCGATCCACTCGTCGGACTTGCGGCACGCGTCGCGGCTGGGGAAACTGAGGTGAATACCAAGGTTATGACCGCTAGCCCAACCGCTGCTTTGAGTATCAGCCGCATTGACTGCCTCCCCCTATTCAATGTCGAGTCTTGACCGTTACGCGCCGCCGTACCCGATCGCCGCCGCGCCGTACGCTGCCGGTGAAATGCCTTTGGGCGGCCTTCGCGCGAGCAAGCCGCGGAGATCGTCGACCATAATCCCTGCCGTGCTGGCACTCGGGGCCGAACGTGGCAAGCGTCCGACCGAGATTCTCGCCGGCCCGATCGGCAGAGGGGTGGACGGAGTCAGAGTAGGGACACAGGCCAGGCGCTTGCGTTGGTGTGCACCACCGTTCACCACGAATGGAGGCCCAGGCCTCTCCGCTCTGACGATCACCTTGCCCGAACCGGCGATCGGTAATCGATTGCCACCTCGCGGATGGGAGTTGAGACGCGTCACTCCACTCCGCCGACGGCTCGTCTGGGGAACCAGGTCGCCCACGCAGGCGAGCGAGCCAATGGTACTCGCGTCCGGTCATGCGCTGTCAGGCCGAATGAACGGCCTGACTCCATGGCCGACAACCGCGGTCGTCACGATCGCAGGTTCGTGACGATTCTGCTGAACCCGACTGGGTCGGCCCTTGCCGTCAGGTCTGCCGGACGAGTCCAACCCGCGGAAGCTGCGCTGCCAGGACGCCGTTGGCTGGCCGGTAACGTAAGGCACTTGTGCGCCGTTACGGCGAGTGCTATTTCGAAGCCAACAGTTGAGCGCACCGGCCCGTCGGCCCGCGCTCGTTCCGGGATGCCCGGCTCTTGGGGCAGTCCGCCCAGCCAAGGAGAACCGATGCCAGGGCTCGACACTGGTAACACCGGCTTCATGCTGCTCTGCAGCAGCCTGGTCATGTTGATGACGCCGGGTTTGGCCTTCTTCTACGGAGGCCTGGTCGGCCGCCGAAATGTCCTCGCGATCATGATCCAGAGCTTCGTCTCGATGGGCTGGACCACGGTCATCTGGTTCGCCGTCGGGTACTCGCTCTGCTTTTCCGGCGGCTCGGGCGCGGTGATCGGCAACCTCGACAAGGCCTTCCTCAACGGCGTGAGCCTGACCAGCCCGTCCCCGCTCAATCACTCGATCCCCGAGATCGTGTTTGTCGCCTACCAGATGATGTTCGCGATCATCACTCCGGCGTTGATCACGGGCGCCTTCGCCAACCGGGTGACCTTCAAGGCGTACATGGTGTTTCTTACCGGGTGGTTGCTGTTCGTCTACTTTCCGTTTGTCCACATGATCTGGGGCGGCGGGCTCCTTGCGACGTGGGGCGTGCTCGACTACGCAGGCGGCATCGTCGTTCACAACACGGCCGGACTTGCAGCCCTCGCATCGGTTCTTTATGTCGGACGCCGATCGGTCACCGATCGGGGCCCCCATAGCATCCCCCTTGTGGCGCTCGGGACGGGCTTGCTCTGGTTCGGTTGGTACGGGTTCAATGCGGGGTCGGAGTTTCGGGTCGACGCCACAACCGCCGTTGCCTTCCTGAACACCGACGTGGCGGCCTCGTTTGCGGCGATGGCGTGGCTGTTCGCGTCCTGGATCTTCGAGAAGCGACCGAGCTTTCTCGGGCTACTTACCGGCGCGGTCGCGGGCCTGGCCACCATCACTCCGGCAGCCGGCTATGTGTCCCCGGTCACGGCGTGTCTGATCGGTACAGTCGCCGGAGTCGTCTGCTTCGGCGCCGTTGCCCTCAAGAACCACCTGCGCTGGGACGACGCTCTCGACGTGTGGGGCGTCCACGGCGTTGGTGGCTTCCTCGGCATCGTCATGCTCGGGGTGTTTGCTACTACGGCGTTCAATCCAAACGGCGCAAACGGGCTCCTTGCCGGCAACGCGACTTTCTTCTTGCACGAGTTGGTCGCTGTCGTACTGTCGTCGGTTTGGGCCTTCGGCTTCACGTATGGAATGCTGTGGCTCATCGATCGAGTGACGCCCGTGCACGTTACGCAGGGCGTCGAAGAGGTCGGTTTGGACGCAGGGTTGCTCCACGAGGAGGCCTATCTGGAGGGCTCCATCTAGGGCGCATCTAAAGGTCAGCTCTGGAACAGCGTAGGTCGCTAACCAGCACTCAGGGAGCGGCGGGTCCAGCTCGACTGGACAGTTCTGTCGACACGACCTGCTCATGGCGTCGGTTGACCCGTGCCGCGCCGAGGTCCTTTAGGAATGCACCCTGACCTCAGCGGGGGGTCGGTAGCTCCGGGTCGCGGTGCTTGGGCCGGCCAGTCGTGAGGGAGACCGTCGCCACTACCGGTTAGCGATTGGAGGTTGAAGGGCGCGCTCAGAGCGCGGCTCAAGTTGAAACTACCTAGTGTCCGCTTAGGCTCAGGGTGCAGGCTCAGGCTCGGCTCATACCTCGTCGGCTAGCTCGTCGAACTCATCCGCCCCTTCATCGTTCGGTAGCGATGAGCTGACCTGTTCGTCCGCCCCGCCAAGCCTGGCAATGATCGCGGCCCGCACCCGCTTTGCCCAAGCCGCTGAGGTTCGGTTCGTCAAAGCTTGAGCCGTGGCCGCCGCTGTCGCATCGCCAAGGCACGCCTGGGCGCTTGCGCGAGTGGCTAGAGCGATGAGCTCAGGGTCCGGGCGAGTTACTGTCATGGGATGCTGCTGCCAATCGGGATCAGGTGTGAACGCCACAAGGACGGCTGGCGGCTCTTGCTGCTCCGGGACGGAATCTAGAGCAAGGACTTGGTCGCACCAATCGATCGCTCCTGAGTACTGCCCGAGGCCCGCACACGCGGCTGCGAGATTGCAACGCAGGATCTGCTGCTCACGGAGATCGCGCGAATCCTCCAGGCCTCCCCGCGTCGCAGCCTGTTCGAGCGCGATTAGCGCGCCATCGAATTTGCCGGCTGTAAGCCTCACAAAACCGAGATTGTTGAGGAAGACGAGGGCGCTCTCCGGAAGATGGCGCTCGCCCTCGATTTCCGGCCTGAGGTCTCTGAGGAATGACTCGCCCAGGACGGAGGCTTGGCTGCGTCGCCCACTCAGCCACAGGCCAGCAATGGATATCGTGCCCCACCAGAACCGCTCGCTTAGCGTCCACGCCCGCCATTCATCGGGGCTGAGCGCGACGGTCTCGACTGCTCCCGGTCTAGCCCCGTACGGGACGGCCTGCGCGACTGTTTCGGTGAGCGACTTGAGGATTTCATCCTCAGTCCTACTGCTCTCCTCAGCCATGCTGAACGCAGCAACTATCGTGAACCCGTCCTCGGTTATCTCGAATGGGATCATCGCGAGGACGAATTGATGATGGCTATCAACGTCGTTCACATCGGGGATAGGCGGCAGGAACGCTGGCTTGTCGAAGTTCTTCGAGCGAAGCTGACTGAAACGCTCCGCCATCGACTCGTCCGTGCCGCGAACCAAGTCGACGCGCGATCTATGGAATATGGCGAAAAGACCGGCCGTCGCGAAGTTGACGCCGAACCGTTGCTCTAGCTTCTGTGCGAGACGCTCGGAGAACCGTCCTTCGAACCCCGGCTTCATCACACCGATGACCTGGGCGTGGTACTTCAGGTAGAGGCGCCCGAGTTCCCCAAACGCCGGCCGCAGAAAGTCGCCGTCGACGGAGGCGAGGTGAACACGCTCGAGCGCTTCCCAATCCGAGGCGACCAGGCGTCTAGCCGTTTCGACAACCGCGGGGGTCGGAGCATCGAACGCCGCGCGCAGCAGGGCGTGTTCGTGGATCGTGAGCTGCGGATCCACGCAGTAAGCTGCAGCCAGCTCAACTGTAGGCGGTTCGAGGGTGCGTACTATGGCGAGGGCAGCCTGGTCTTCAACGGACGGCCTCAGTTGGGCAGCTACGGCCTCAAGCACTTGGTCGCTGAGCGCCAGAGTCGATACCTCACCGCGCTCCAGCTTGTCATACATCGCATGGCACAACAGGGAGACCTCGAACGGCCGCCCACCGGACAGGGCGTGGACTTCGTGAATGAGCTCTGGGGGCACGACGCCGGCGTAATCCACCCCGGCACTCTGAAGGGGCCTGATCATCGCGTCGCGTGTCTCTTGTTCGTCAGCAAGCGCCTGTAGGTTCAGCCGCTCGAAATGTCTGCTCATCGGCGCCATCGCAGTGTCTAGGGCGGTCAGGAAGCCATCAGATCCGCATAACACGGTCGCGATCAGCCCCGGCGTGATGAACAGGTTGCGGAGTCGCTGAACCGTGACGGGCTGCGTCTCGAGCTTGTTCGCTTCGTCAACGACAAGCACGAGTCCTGGGCTGTCGACATCCCTTGCGCCGTCCGTCAATTCCTGAAGATCCTTCTCGACCAAGAGGTCGGAGATGCGACTCACGCCGTACCCGCACGCCGCAGCGAACCGCAACACGCGTAGAGGACCAACCGGGTGCTCGGACGGCGCGCCGACGAGCGTGTTCTGGAACTGGTTGTCAAACTCGCTCCCGGCGCCGCCGAAAGCGCCCGCCCGGATCGCCGCGTTCGTGAGCGCTGTAATGGCCTCGACAATGAACTGGCTGTCTTGTGCGCTATCGTCATCGAGCGTGACGCGGGCATAGACCAAGCCTTGTTTGTCGAGCGCCTCGTCGAGCCGACCGAGAAGGCTAGTCTTGCCTATCGAGCGAGGGCCGTGGATTAGAAGATGTTGGATTCTGCCGTCGCGTACCGCGGCCGCGAATCGGCCGAACGCGCCTAGCTCCGACCGCCGGCCGGCGAAAACGTCCGCGCCGGCGGGCGTAGAGTAGTCATAGGGATTGGGCGGCCAGCGTCTCTGAGTCAATTCCGCACAGTCGTCTTTGGCGCTATATCGACCACTAGCTCGCTACCAAGGGCCTCGGCAAGACGCCGGAGGGTATCGAGTCTGTAACTCGAGTAGTCTGCGGACTCATAGCGCGAGATGACAGACTGCGTGGTGTTTACGCGCGCGGCGAGCTCCGCTTGCGAAAGCCCTTGCTCAGCCCTTAATTTCGCGATCTTCAAACCAAGGCTCGCACGGTGTTGAGCCTCCCGGTATTCCGCCGCGAACTCTGGGTCACGGAGTCTCTCGGTCAGATCCTCGCGATAGTCGACGCCATGCTCTCTTGGGTCGTTTGGATGATTCACCGAATACTCCTTGCCCGCTCGGCGGCAACCTCATACTCGTGCTGAAGTTGTGCCGTGGAGGTCTTTTGAAACGCATGGAGGACGACAACATCGCCATCGAGGAGTGTGTAGATGATCCGAAACTGAGCACCTCCGAAGCGAGTTCTGAGCTCACGTAGACCACGATGCGTGGCGATCGCTGACGTGAGCGGAAATGGCAAGACGGGACCTTCAGTCGCAAGGAGATCAATATCCGCCAGGATCGCTGCCCGATGCTTCACCGACGCAAGTCCATCTACGAACTCGACCAAGGGCACTCGGCCACTTGATTGTCTGAAGTAGAGGACTCGGCACGACATAGGCGCAGTATCGCACTAATGCGATAACGCGTCAAGAGGGCCAGCTAGGTCAGGCCGGTCCCCAGTGCGCCGATCTGCTCACGATCCGCGCATCGTGGCGTCCGACCCTGCCCCGATCAGGCTGGCTGGACGGGACCGACCTCCAACGGACGCGCCTCTAGCAACAGGTACCGGAAGCTGGCAGACGATGTGGCCGAGGAGACCACCGAGTAGTCGTTCCACTCGCACACGTACTCGGCCCTAAGGTCGATAGGCGCCTCACGGCCGCGCATCGTTCCGGCCCCGGTGCCAGGTCCCCACGCCAGACTCCCACTTAGCGTGCGGCCTTCCATGAGTCGAAGGGCGGCATAGTTCGGGGACGTTCCTTGCCCCGGGCCCCGCCAGTAGGTGGAGTCGCTTGTCAGGGCGATCACAATCCCTCGGTCAGCCGTGCCGTCCGCAACCAGCCGCTCCACCCGCACGAGGTCCTTGAGGATGTCATAGCGGCCAAGATCCTGAGCGGCCTGGCTGCGGAGGAGGAACCTCTCGCCGGCTACAACGGCATCTAGCGCAGTCGTGAGGTACTTGAGCTCGATCGCGAGCCTCTCGCCGTCGACGACCCACAGATCCACATGCACCCGCCGGCCATCGATATCGCGCGGGATCTCGAGGCGGACGGTCGCGGTTGGTCGAACCTCATGGATCAGCCACGCCAGAGCGTGCTGGAAGTCAGCCTCAGAGTGGAAAACAGGCCTCTGGCCAGCAAGTTCCGCCAGCAGTTCTCGGAAGTCCATCCGTCACCTCCCCAGGGATTGTAGGCGCCGCCCGTGAGCAGAAACGAAGCTGACGCGCGGGCAGCTGGTGACGACGTGGTCATGGTGTGGCCCCCGTACGCGGTCGGAGCAGGAGGCTTGGCCGGTCGGGCGCGCCTACCCGTCAGGGCTGGCTGATCGTGACGGACCAGTCGCAACCGGTCGAGCCGGGATCGAGCATGTAGCTGCCGCTCTTCTGCGCGGTGATGGAGACGGAACCGCTCACCTGCTCGCTCTCCACGCTCTGGTGAACCACCGGGATCGACACGGAGCCGAGGATCGCGACTGAGAGGTCCAAGTCGCATGTACCGCTCGACGTGTAGGCAACGGTGTAGGTGCCTGGAGCCAGGACGAACGTGTCCGTCAGGTAGTCGTCGCTATTGACGGTGACAGGCAGCGGCGTGTATTCGGATGGAAACAGGTCACCGCTGATTGGCACCATGAAGAGCGAGATATACGGCATCTTGCTAGCGTCTAGTTGTCCTTGTCCAATCCTCTGATTGATAAACGCCTGGACGAGAGGAAAGCCTCTTGCGGCAGTGGTATAGGAACCCTCTCCTGCCCTAAGGCTGAAGTTAGCGAACTCGATCGCTATATCTTGCTGGTCGAATACCTCTTGTTGACTTGCGCCCGGGTTCGTGATGAAGGACAGGGAATAGTGAAAAGCAATCGCCGAGAACATGGCTGTGTCCCCGGTCAATCGAGTGGAGAACAGGCTTGCGGAGTCGACATTGGACAAGTCGTGATTATGGGAAGCGGACAAAAAGGCTTGCCTGCCGGGGTCTTCGGTGAATGTTGTCATCATCGTGCTGTTGAATGGTCCCAAATTGAGTCCCACGAAATAGCGCTTTCCGTACGCGTCTTCTTCTCCAGCGTAGATCACAAGATGATCGACCCCGGTTACGTCCTTGACGATTTCGTATCCCAGTATGTAGGCCTGGAAACTGGGGGCCCAACCGAGCGGGCCATTCCCCGAGCCGGGAAGGATGTTGATTGCTAAGGGGTGGCCGGCAAAGATGAACTTCCGGCTATCGGGGACTTTGGTGCTTCCACTGAGCCAGGCTTTGATGCGACTGTCTAGCTGGGTATCGGGCTTTGGCAGCGGGGCAGGCGTGGGTGTCGGCGACGGCATCGAAGGAGCCTCGGTCGGAGGGATCGACTCCGTGGGCGGTGGCGTCGCTGGTGCCGTGGGCCCAGCCGTCGCAGATGCGATCGAAGTCGGCCGAACGCTGGTCGTCGGTGAGACTCCGGCCCCGCAACCTGCCGCGGCTCCCGCAACAATGGCACTCGCCACTATCAACGCCGCGAGTCTGCGTATCGATCTCACGCCCCGCTCCATGTTCGACGGCCACCACCTGCCCGACAACGGGCTACGCGACTGTCTCGGGAGCATAAGCAGGTCAGCTCCGCTCTGCTGGTCCAACACAGCGGACAGCGATGAACCAGCGGTCTGTCCCGGGTCCGGGGTGCCAACACGAGCGACGCTCCCTTTTGGAGCCACGCTCGTCACGATCAAGCCATAGGTTCGGGGCCACCCGGTCTCACCCGTACCACGATCCGACCGATGAAGTCGGAGGTTCTACTCCGCCTGCCCCAGAGACTCCATCCGAGGTCATCAAAGAAGCCGAAGCGGAGTCGCGGCGACGGCCACGGTCGCGGTCTGATCAATCGAGCGGCGCTGCTCGGACGGCTGAAGATCAGGGAGCGAGCCGCCTACCATAGGACGGCGTCCGTCATCTTTGAGAGGAGCCGAGGATGAGACAGCGAGCCTTCTGTCCGGTGGCGTGCGGGCTGATATCCGTTGTCTTGGCGGTCACTGGCTGTTCGAGCGGGACGGTCACTCCGTCGCCGACCCTTGCGGTCACGCCCGTCGTAACGCCGAGTCCGACCGCGACACCAACGCCGACACCCACTCCGACCCCTTCTCCGACGCCCTCGCCAGTGCCCAGCCCCGAGTTCGTTCAGACCGGCTCAGGGATTGAATACCAAGCTGGCGATGGCACGACTTTGGCGGTGCCCGAGATCCCCGGCCTAGTGGCCTCGCTGGCCGGGAGCAAGGTGACGTACGCCGCGCTCGCGTCGAACCCCTACGGCCTCAAGGCCGGTGCGTATGCAGGCTGGTTCAATCCAGACGTTAGCGAGCAACAACAGGATGGGAGCGTGGAGCCGACCGGAGGCGTCGGGTTGGTCCCAGCTGTGGTCTCGAAACTGATGCAAGCCAAGATGAGCGCTACGCCTCGTCAGGCCGACAAATGGATCATCCCCATCCCACTCGCCGGGGCGACGAGCGCCAGCGACATCAAGATCACCTACGTCCCCAACGCCTTCAACGTGACGATGGCCGAGGTCGATTTCAGTGGCGACCTGCAGTTGACGAACCCATTCCTCTTGAGCAAGCAAGTGGCTGTCAGTGGTAACGCCCATTACGGCATGTCTCTGTTTGACTACTACAGGTTTGAGAGCGCGGACAATGCCAAGACCTTCAGGCCGGGCCAAGAAGCACACTACGTCGCGGTTTATGGCGATTTTGACGGCCTCACGCCATCGACCAAGCTTGCCAAGGTCTTCGGGGATGAAGTCTGCACCATTAGCTCGACTGTCTACCTCACCTACTCTGACAGCACCACCTACCTGCCAGTTGACAGGAGCAAGATCCTTCACGTCGCTCCGGCCGGGGGCAACCCCTCCGCTCCGGAGGTTCCCGTGTTTCTCGAGGGAGCGAAGGCTCCTGCATGACGGCTGAAACCCCGGCGGCTCGTGCGCTCCTTAGCTCCGCGGCCGTGAGGTCGCGCTACCTGCCTACGCAATCCCCTTGGCCGGGTGGACGCAGCTCGGCACATTCGTCACGGGGATCAGCAGGATTGGTGACGGTGTGTCGGCGCTAATCCTCTCGCCCCGACACGAGCGGGTGATGGTATCGGGCGAGACTCGTGAAGTGGCCCTCGTCACGCCCGACAACCTGGCAGCAGGCATCATCCACGACCAGCCGGCCAAGGTCATGCCAGAGGCCGAGCTTAGAGCGGAGCGCCCGCGGGCACGGGGGCAGCTGACAGAGATCTAGCTAGACGGGGTCGCGTCGGTGGCCACTGCCCAGTCGGATTTCCCAACGCTGTTCTTAGCTATGGCAAACACGCACTTCAGGCCGAACGGCGGCGGCGTCAATGCCTCCACTGATCCGAGACTTGCACTCACATCAGCAATCTCGACGACCTCGCTCGGGTCGTGCTGGGTTCGGTCCGCCGCGCAGCGCTGTTGAGCGGGCGGGATGTTACAGGGGCCCGCGAAGCAATCCAGTATCCCGTCATCCATGTAGTAGACGACCACGTGGGTGTCTGGGGACGCCCCGGCCTCCTGCCACGTTACTCGCAGTTTGCCGCATTGTCCGTACTGGGCCACAGGCACCGAGCATTCGATGGGCGCATAGTCGGGCCCAGTTACGTCCACGAAAGTCAGCCCGGTCGGTGCCGGCGGTGGGGTGGGCCATGTCACCTTCACGTCTCCGTACGCCGCGAGGAAGTACTGAAGATCCCAGCTCAGTACCGTGGTGTCGAGGACGAGCAGGTTCACCGCCAGCACCAGCCGGTTGAGTCGCGCCGGCGTGAGGGCACTCAAGTACGGAATGCTGTACTCCTGCCCCGCGGCAACGGCCGCATTGACGAAGACCCCCAGGAAGGAGTGGTCGGTCATCAACGAGAACGCCTCCTCGGCGGCCCCAGCTAGGTCGGGCGGGTTCTTCTGTAGTCTGGAGAGGATCTGGGCGCTAGACCAGACCTTGGCCTCGGCCGTCGCGATTGCGGCGAGCACCTTGCCGTAGGAGCCCGCTTTGGTGAACACGTCGCTGCCGGGCAGCATGCGCAGCGTGATGTCGGTCATCTGGTAGCCCAGGGCGAGCGGGCTAAGGGTTGCCTCGGCGACGAGGGGCTGGGCGAGCTTGGCACCGCCGGCGGTGAAGGTGACCGTGTCACCCGCGTCGAGGATCGTCCCGCTTGTTACGTCCAGTGCGCCGCCGGATAGCGCGAACGAGATCAGCTTCATGTTGGTGACACCGATGGTCGCTGTGCCATTCACCACCTTCTGGACGCAGCCCTTGACCATCCCGTTCGCGCCACTGTTGTCGACGACGAAGCCAGCGGACTTCTCAGCGCACGGGGTCGTGAGGGTGCCGAGGGCGCCCAGCAGGTCGGTCAGGTTGCCCGACGCGGCCTTGGCGATGAACCCGAGCCAGTAGTCCCAGTTGATCGTGAACAGACCCCAGCTCGAGAGGTGGCTGACGCTCGCTGTCACGGTGTGGGCGACCGGGTTGACGGTCGCAGGCACCGGGACCCAGCTCCCGGTCGCGGCGTCCTGGTAGGCAAGCATGATCTCGGCTGGGTCAGTGCCGGTTGGGAGGGACGCCGCGTCAAACGCGATTGAGAGCGTGACGGGCTTCGCCAGCTGGATGCCGCCGAGATCGACCAGCCATGCGGGGTCGACCGGGTCGGCCGGCCAGGCCTGAGTCGGGCTGTCGACCGGGGCCTGCGCGGTGATCGTGGCCGTGGCGGGGGCCTGCAGGATGCCGGACCCGACGGTCAATGACGCCCCGCCCGGCACGTTGACCGTCCCACCGCTGACCGGGATGGAGCCCGTCACTGGCGACGGGAGCGGTGTTGGGCTGGGGCTTGGGCTGGGGCTTGGGCTAGGGGTGGGGGTGGCGCCCAGCGTCGGGCCGGGACTCGCGGTCGGCGCCGGCGTGGAGCCACAGGCCGCGATCAGCAGCGCGAGCGCCAGGACGGTCGCCCGACGTGGAAACACCACGCAACCACCCCTCCCAAACCTGATGACCGCTTGGGCGATCGATGCGAGCGGGACGCCAGCCCCAGCATACACTGGTCCCCGGCGCCTTCAGGCTGTGGATTTGCCCGATCCGATTAGTCGCGCGCGAGCGGGTCAAGTGAGCCTACCCGCAGGGTAGACTGCACGCGGTTTTCGACAACGTCAGCTCCGGGGGGTCAACATGGTCCGACCTCGCCCAGAGCGCGACAAGCGGAAGCCAGGCTGTCCTTGGTCGCACCGTTCCCCGCCTTCACCCTAGAGTGCCGGCACGATGCCGCGATAGCGTTGCTATCCACGGTGTCCGCTAGCCCCCGACGTGGCTCCAGAACGCGATCGTGACGCCAGCTTCGCGTAGATGAGTTCCTGGGTCCGTGCCGCCATGATCAGTGGACCACCCGAGAAGCAACTGCAGCAGGTCGTCATCCGCCTGTCCGCCCAACGCGGCGAGGGCAGCCGGAACGGCATCGGGTCCGATTACCCAGCTCCACTCGTATTCGCTGAGCCCAGGGCCCAAGACCTCGACGCCGCGGCCAAGATCGTGGCCCTCGATGACGATGCTGCCGTCTTCCCGGCGCCGAGCTGCCAGATAGCGGGTGCCCCGCTCGTCATGTACGTCACGCAGGACGACCTGCGCGGATCCCTCCGCGTCGTTCATGCCGATGCACCGTCCGCGAGCGCTGCGAGACTCTCCATCTCGGTCACCGTCCGGTCCAACTCCTCGACCAGCGTGGGCGTGTGCGCCGGATTGGCCCGGTATGCAGTCACCAGGCTTCGGTAATACCAGAGCGTCTCTCCCTTCGAGGCGCTGAATCGTCCCCAAACCCGGTCGCCGATGCCGCGCAGGTCGCGGACGATCGAGCGGGCGTTGTGGAGCTTGTCGGAGGCGGAGACGAGCAGAGTCGAGTGGTCCTTGGTGGCCAGGCTCGACAGGTACTCCTCCTTGCGCCTGCGCCACGGCGGCTTGGGGTGGGTGTCCGCGTCGGTGCAACCCTCGACGATCCGGCCCACCTCGGGCCCGAAGCTCCAGACGGTTGCACGAGCAGCTTCGGTCGGCTCGCCGTCCTCGATCGCGTCGTGGAGCAGGGCGGCGATCGTTTCGTCCTCGTCGGCGCCGTAGTCGAGGGCGATGGAGCAGGTGCCCAAGAGGTGGCTCAAGTAGGGGATGGCCGTGCCCTTGCGGACCTGGGTCGCATGGATCTGAGCCGCGGCAGCCATCGCCTCGGACATCCGATCGCCATACAGCCACGGCTGCGGTGGAAGCGGCCATCCGCGCTCGTCGATTGAGTTCGGCATTTGGATTTCCCTCTCGTGGCCAGCTTACCTCTCAGGCTCGACGCATCGCCACTGCGAACCGCCGCCATCGGCTTCAAATGGGCACCATTTGGCCATCGTGTTGCTATCCGGGCGCGCCTGAGTGATGGATGTGGGCGATCAACTCACACCCGAGGCACCCGCGATGACCGCTCAACTCCTCCCAGCCCTGGCCAGCGGAGACCCCTCGGCCTGGGATCAGGCCCTCTATGCCTTCCTCGTGGAGAAGGGCAATCGCTCGGGCTCCAAACGAACGGTCGAGTCATACGGCCGGATGCTCTGGCCCTTCTTCGCCGAGCGCAGCTTGACTCCGGATCGGGTCAAGCCCGGAGACGTGCTGGCCTGGGTCCACGGCATCGGCAAGTCTGGGCGGACACCCTCCTCGACTACAGTGGGGGCTCGGATCGCCTGCCTGTCCTCCCTTTACAGATTCCTCATCCGGATGGGCCTGGTCGTCTCCAATCCATGCGATGCCATCGAACGACCACGGACGATCCAGTCGGTCGCCCGCGGATACAGCGCCGACGAGGTACGACGGCTCCTGGCCGTGGTGCCCGACACCGTCGCCGGAAGGCGCGATCGGGCAATCCTGCTGACGCTGATACTGACCGGCCGGCGCCGGACCGAAGTGATCTCGCTCCGCGCCGGCGACCTGAGCATCGAAGGCGAGACCTGCTTCTACGCGTACCGGGGCAAAGGCGGCAAGCGCGGCCGGCGGGAACTCCCCTACCCCGCTGTCGAGGCCATTCGGGCGACTCTCGCGGATGCCGGCAAGGAGCTGGCGACGATGGCTCCAACCGAGTCGCTCTGGCAGGCCGGGGCTCGACCGGAGGGAGTAACGAGCGGGACGTTCTACGCGCGGTTCCGGAGGTATCTCCAGCTCGCTGGTCTGGCACCCACTGGCATCCATGTCCTGCGCCACACAGCCGCGAAGCTCCGACGGGATGCCGGGGAGTCGATAGAGGATGTCAGCGCGTTCCTGGACCACTCCAGCCTGGCCGTGACGACGGTCTACCTGCGGCGGCTGGAAGGCCAGGAGGATCGGGCCTGGCGCGAGGTCGCCGTTGCCATCGGGGTCTAGAAGGAAAGAGGCTCCCGACATCCGGGGGGAGGACGCCGGGAGCCTACGGGACCGGCCCACCGTAAGGCGAGCGGCCATGAAGAAAGAGTCTAGATCTGGCCTAGGCTGCCCGCCACCAGATAGGTCCCAGATAAGCCGCGGCTGCTAGGGTCAGTCTAGGTCGGGCTCCGCTCTGTGACCGGGCCGATGCCGGACGACCGTGAGCGAGCCGGTGAGGGGGCTGCCGCAGGCGTCCAACTAAGCTCCGAGTCCTTCCCGGGGCAGGCAGCACGTGGGAAACTACGACGGTGCCAGAGCCCACCTCATCGGGCGCTTCCTCCAGGACGAGTCGCAAGCTCACGCTGGCCGAGCAACCAGCGCCGGCGCTCGACGAGCAGCGACTGGTCGATTTGATTGCAGCCCTCGAACGCGAGCTGGCCCGAGAAGACCTTCCCAACTCGTTGAGAACGCGCCTCACATCGGGCCTGGAGCGGATGACCGATCTGCGGGACGCTGTCAAGGCCGACAATCGCCAGCTGATCATCGAACTCGTCGATGGCACGATCCGCGATGACGGCTCCAAGAGACCCGATGGGCTCAGCCAGATCGTCCCTCGTTGGGCCCGAGGGACTGCGGTCTTGCAGGCCCTGCGGGGCATCGTCGTGGTCGATGAAAGCCGAAACCCGGTGACAGTCACAGTCCATTGGGAGCAAGTGCCTCCAAAGCTCCGCCGGGAGGCTGCCTCGCTGGCGAGCGAGCTGGTTGACGCCTATCGCGACCGTCCCAAGGGTGGACGCCCGCGCAAATCTAGGGAGGTTTGACCCGAAACCGGGTCACCCAGATACGGGAGCGCGAGACCGCCTAGACACTGCTGGCAATGAATGGCGAGCCTCGAGCCCTACCTCGACAGCCCTCCGCGACTACTCCCACCGATCCTGGGCCGGCGTGGCGGCGGAGCGGCACTAGCGTGCTTGCCCAGATTCCGGCGAAGCCAGGCGCGGGCGTTTGGGAGGGAGTACCCCTTCCTTATCAGCCCGTCGAGATCGAGCTCGCGCTGAAGTCTTTCGAAGGCGATGGCCAGCCCGCCATCCTCAGGACTGTCGCCGGCCCAATCCCGTGCAACCTTCCGCCATCGCCTCGTCGTGGAGGGTGGATACATCGGAACTTGGCAGTCGGCAAACTCATCTGCCTGCATCGACTCTTCGGGAGTCAAGCCTCCTCGGGTCCCTTGGCGCAGGTAGTCGGTTACGGGATTGGTACCTTGCGGTGGCCGGCCACAGGCAACGCGACGGAGGGCTGCGAGTGTGATCATCAGCGCGGTCGATTCGTCGGGCGGAGGCAGGCTGGCTCCCCAACGGGCCAGCAGCTGGGCCACTTCGACCGCACCGTCCGGATCGCCAGGGCAGAGGGAATCTGCTCCCCAGTAATGAGTTGCCCAAGTCCGGAGCCGGCTGGAGACGATGGCCTCGTTGACCCAGGGCCGAAGCTCCACGACCAGGGCCAGCAGGGCTTCGGACGCGGGGCCCGCCATGATCCCGGCGGCATCGATCGTTGCTCGCATTTTGAGCGCGGCGTCGCCGCCGGGGTTCGGCATGCCAGAAGTTTACTGACATGAGCTCCTCGCGCGCGCGTGTAAGCCTAGGCCTAGAGAACGTCCTTGAAGGAAAGGGGTTAGGAGTAGAGGAATCGGCCCGCGTCGAATACCGGTTTCCTCGGATCAGCGCCCTCGAGGAGAAGGAACTCTCTGACGCATACGACGCCATAACCGGTCGGCGCGTTTGGTCCAAGATGCTTCCTTTGCTCCGGGTGTGCCATCGACGCCATGGCCCGGACACGATCCCGCTCCTCTGCGAACTCTTCGAAGAGGCCGGCGTCGAGAACCTTCTGCTCCGTCTGCGCGATCGCCCGCCCAGGATCGGGCAACCATCGGACTCCAGCGCCCCGACCCTGAGGCTGGTCCATGACGCACGACCACAGCCGGCCAGTCCGCGGGCGAGGCCCCGGGGTCAGAGGGCAGAACCAGATAGGCAAGACCCGTCGAGACCAAGGTCCCAGACCAAGGAGAAGACCCCGAGAAGCCGGACATCGATCGCCGGAACGGTCGATCGCCAGGCCGCTGCCGAACTGGACGCGACGCATGAGAGAAGGCCGGCGCCACGGGGCACCGGGCCTCCGGATTGCTCCAGCCCGGGCCACGACAAGTCATGGGTCAAGCGACCGGACGGAACATGGACCTGCCGGACATGTCACCCATGACCGCTCGGGCTTGCTCACACTGCGGCGAACCCATCGAGCCTAAGGCGCGGATCGACAAGACGACCTGCAGCCCGGCGTGTCGAACCCGCCAATACCGGAAGCGGCTGAATGTCCGTGACGGCTCTGTAACGCCTTCGGGGTCGGTGACGGCCCGATCAGATGCTCCCACAGGTAAAGAGACGCTCGGCGTTCTGAATGGCGCTGCAGGAGTCTCCTGCAAAGCCGATCACGCAGCCTCATTGGCAAGGGCCCGAGGAACCAGACGACCCTCGGATGCGACCGCTGTTGGTGGGCCCGAACAATTGGGACTCTGGCAGCGACCGACGGGCCCGCGGGATCTGACGGGCGCGAAACAGTGAACCGGGTCGAACCCCATTCCGAAACGGACCAGGCATGGCTACGAGCGACTGCGACTGCGACTGCCCTGACGGCTTCGCATCCCAGCCAGCATGACCCGCTCGTCGCCGCCCTCGCCCGCTACGTCGAGACCCTCCACGCCCGCTATCCGGGTGGCCCCGACCAGATGCGCAAGGAGAACCTTGACGCCAGAGCGAACATGCCACGGATGTGCAAGAGCAAGGACGGCAGAGCGGCGTGAAGGGGCTGCCTCGCTCTCTCGACGACATCAGAGGCCTGCGGGCGGCCCGCTGGATACGCGAGTCCACGGCCGGTCAATACGACCGCTTCGGACCGGCCAGCCAACGCGAGCAGCAGGACCGCTTCATCGAGCGATACGGACTCGTTGACACGGGCCGCGTCTTCCAGGTCGCTCAGAGCGGGACAACGGTCTGGCGCAGCCCGACAATGACCGGGATGCTCGCCGAGGCCAAGGCCGGCGGTTTCGATCTCCTCCTGGCCGGCTACTCCGACCGCTGGCAGCGCAACCTGCGACGGACCTTCGAACTTCTCGAAGACCACCTTCATCCGGCAGGCGTCGCTCTAGTCATGTGCGACCGGCGCATCCTGAGCTCCGATCCCAATGACTGGGACGAACTCGTGTCGGAGTCGGCCGGCGCGGAGAAGTACAGCCGCCGCCTCTCGGAACGCATAACCCAGGGTTACGCGGCCAAGTTCACCCAGGAGAACGACCCGGGCGGTCACGCAGGCCTGGGCTTTCGGAGATCCCTGGAGCCTCCGAATACCCTGGAGATCAACCCGGAGGAAATCGGTGTCGCGGTCAACCTGTTCGAGCGCTATGCCCTGGGCACCCTGAGTGCGAAGCAGCTGTCGGTCGAGACCGGGCTTGAAGCGTCGCGCATCCGCTGCATCCTGATGAACCCAATCTACAACGGCTGGATACGCCGCCTCCGCGGACCGGCCGAGACGCGCAAACCTGCTCCATGGCGCTCAAACCCGCCGGTCTCCGACGAACTCTGGGCGCACGTCGAAGAGGTCAGGCGGACCAAGTGTCGGGGCAGCGGTCCGCGTCGGCGTGATCGAGTAGATCTTCTAGGCGGGCTGCTCTATTGCGTATGCGGCCGCCGTATCCGAAGCGACGGCGCGGCTGCGGACCGAAAGCCACGCAAGCTCCACCCAGAGCCGTGCCCGGACTGGGGCGCCAACGCCCGCATACCAGCGGAGGCTTGGGAGGAGCCCGTCCTCGCTCAGCTGAGCGGCATCGAGCTCGACGACGGAGTGATCGCCAGAGTGGTGGCCGCTCTCGGCTCGACTGTTCGACCGGTGGCGATGGACCGCTCACGAATCGAGCGCCAGATGCGCGAACTTGCCTTGGAGCACGTCGGCGGTGGCATCAGCGACGAGACCTACCTCGCTCGCCTCAAGCATCTGCGAGGGACCCTGGCCGAGATCGAGGAGAGCGCCCAGGTCGGCGTATCGGCGGATCGAGCGGTGGAGTGGCTGCGCG
>Ga0182021_10003096_pt1 | contig 19533 bp, 12 predicted proteins | sample 612E3MmetaG_FD_120493 | JGI IMG/M metagenome (GOLD analysis project Ga0182021, IMG submission 120493) | Permafrost microbial communities from Stordalen Mire, Sweden - 612E3M metaG (Illumina Assembly) | ecosystem: Environmental > Terrestrial > Soil > Wetlands > Permafrost | place: Sweden... | reverse complement strand
GGAATACAATCAGGAATCGGAAGAAATTTTAATTAAGGAAAATATCGTCGATGGCAGAGATCCCTTGATAATTTTTGGTTCTTACTCCAAGATGCTTTCATTTGATCCATTCCTTTACATCCTAAGTAAATTTAGAACCTTGTTGGAAGAATCAACTATCTTTGTTGTTATTGGCTATAGCTTTCATGATAAATATATCAACAACCTATTGATTCAACAATTAAGCCAAAACACTGATAAAGGTATTCCAAAAAAATTATTGATAGTAGACCCTTTTTATAAAGATAAAACCGAAATTCAAGTTGCAGAAGAATTAAAGAGAATCCAGGACAGCAAATCTATTAATGACATCATTAATTTCAGGCAGATTAGTCCTGACAGAATCAAACTGATACCTGAATCGGCATCTGAATTTTACTCAAAATATTTTGCTAATGGTGCTGAGGCTCTGAAAAACGAACTAGAAGAAACCGAAAAGGGTGATAAATTATTTAAGTAACAATCCATAAAATTCTATTTGGGAAAACACATAATCTCGGCCAACCCTCAAAAGCGATGCATTTAAACGCCCGTAATAAGATGGAAGAACACCAGTATCTCAATATCGGGTGAAATTAAACAAACAGGTAAAAATTACCATAGGATTTTGAAAACTGCCTGTAAAGGGCTAATTGTAACATGGCTGCAACTTCGCTAGTACTGGGCCAAAGGGGGAAAAATGTCAGAGAAACAAAGCATCGAATTTGATCCTGTGGATGCTAAAGAGCACTATAAATCTTTGCATATTTATTCCGAAACTAGGACAAAAGAAATGAATCAAATGTTTCTTCCTTTTATCGATATTACGGACAGATATGGTCTTCTTATTTCGAGACTAACTCTTATTCTTGGAAATGTAAAACCAAAAGATACGCAAGATATAGTGCTCAGAGATTTAATGGCTGATGTTTTTGATTGCCTATATGAAGCTCGGGTTCTTATAATGAGAGCCAAAATCAATGTTGCGTTTCCTGTTGTGAGAAGGGCTTATGAATCGCTCACCTTGTTTAATTTGTGTACGATAAATAAACCCTTTGCAGAAAAATGGCAGAAAGGAAAAGAGATAACAAATGGTGAGGTTAGAAAAGAGTTGGACAAACATCCTTTAGGCGAATCAGCAGATGAAATGAAGAAACTTTACAAATTTTACTGTTTGGGCTCACATCCCAATCGTAATTTAATCCCGCGTCGGTTATTGGGAGAGGGAAATCAGTTTGTCTTGGGTGCTATTGGGCACCCAAGCCTAGTAATGGCATGTGATTTATGCTTAAAGATTCTTGAAATGTGGTTTTGGCTTACGGCAATGGTATCTGTTATATATCATGAGCAAATATTAAGGAGTGATAAGACCTATAATGAGGCCTATAGTCTAACCGCAAAAGATGCTCAAGAAGTAGGCAAATGGCTCCTCGAAAATTTCAACAAAGTATTGGCAGAAGAAAAGGAATACTGGGACAAGCACCCTGTAAGCGACGAATAACGCTTTAAGCCATTTGTTTGAAAATTTGATTAGGAAAATTTGGGGGAATATTCTTTTTTCGCTACGATTTCGTTATGCAATAAATGAGAATAGGCATGCATCAGTAAATGAGAGTGGGGGTCGTCATGCAAAAAGAAGAAAATCGCTCTGGAAAATTGGACAAAAAATTTGCCGCTGTATGTGGCCTTTACTGTGAGGCGTGCTCATGGTTCATTGCCAACACGGAAGATCCTAAAAGGCTCAAAAGGCTTGCGGCACAATTGCATTTTTCGGAAGAAGAGAGCAAGTGCTATGGATGCCGGTCGGACAAGAGGTTGCCTTATTGCGAGAAATGCAAGATATTCGCTTGCGCAGCTGAACGAGGCATCGACTTTTGCAGCGAATGTGAAGAATATCCCTGCGACGATCTAAAACAGTTTCAATCTGCAATGCCTCATCGGATCGAGCTTTGGGACAATCTTGAACGAATCAAGTCTATTGGTTATAAACAATGGCTCAAGGAAATTAGGGGAAACTATACTTGCCCTCGGTGCCAAGTCATCAATTCCACCTATGACCTGAAGTGTCGAAAGTGCGGCGAAGAGCCTAGCTGCAATTACGTAGCCAAACACAAGCAGGCAATCGAGCAGTATTTGAAGAATAGAGGATGATGGGTGTTTTTGACTAAAACCACTCTATCAAAAAATTGCTTTCCCGCCTAAATGTTCTTTTAAGGCCGTACAAAAAATGCTATTCTTTGTAAAACTCTCCTGTCATAAGCTATGAGCTGGAAACAGAATCCCGCATTAGAACCAGAGCGGCATAATTTTTTCAATTTACCCAGAGCGACGGTTGTTGATAACCAGCCGAAAAAACATATACTCAATAATATCAAGATGTTAAATAGACATAAGTAAACTTATGGGACCTAGTAACTTACTGTTACTAATTGTTTGAAGTTTGTCAAATGTAGTTTGTTTTTTGTTTGTTACAAAGTCGCAAACATTATGAATAAATGTTTTAATGATTTGCGTTTGAAATGTTTGATTTAAGATATCTTGTTATATCTTATCATATCTTGTATCCGATTTGTCTACTTGAGTGACGTTATAAATGCTGCTGCCTTATCGCAAAACTCTGGTTTCGTAATATTGATTATGCAAGATTAGTTAAGATTTACGGCAATATAAATGATTCTCAAAATAAATCTGCAAGGAAATATAGTCCGCCCGAATGTACTGAAATTAAGAAAATGAAAGTAAGCGGCAATCCTAATAGACAACTGGTTTCAACAAGTTATGCCGAAAGACAAAATCTAAATATGCGAATGAGTATGAGAAGATTTACCCGATTAACAAATGCTTTCTCAAAGAAGGTTGATAACCTTGAAGCAGCAGTAGCATTGCATTTCATGTATTATAACTTTTGCCGGATACACAAAACATTAAGGGTAACTCCGGCAATGGAAGCAGGTATTTCCGACCATGTCTGGAGTTTGGAAGAAATAATACAATTAATTGATAAATAAGGACATTAAGACCATTAATAATATTTACTTGACACGCAACAACTAATTTTTTATAGTCCCTATCATTGATATTTAATAGATAATCCATATAATATATGATACAAGGTACTCACGGAACTTATAAGTCTTATAAAAATAAAATATTGACTTATGGTTTCAGAAAGCCATATAAACCAGGTCAGTACGGTACTGCAATTTATTTTTGGCGGGACAATACTTACGAATATGAATTAGCGGTTGCATGGTTGAGACAGAAAGCAGACAAAAGAAGGATCCCTGTCGATAAATTAGGTGTTGTATTCTTTGCGGATTTTGACTTTAATGTTGATGGTGATGAATTTATAGACCTTGATTACGACGTTACATCTCAATTTGAAAAATTTAGTATTGAAAGAAAAATTCCTTTACAAAGTGCTTATGATTTGTATTTAGAAGATATTGAAAAAAAAACTGGCGTTCCGATAGTTGCACTACAGGGTATATGTAACCCTCCGGGTAAAAAATATTTTAATGGTCTAAATGTTAAAGAAAGTAATTTTGCATATACTGTTATAATTAAAGATCCAAAATGTATAAAAATAGTTAAAAGTAAGACAAGGGAGTTTACTATATGAAAAAGGATAAATTAAAAAGTCTCCTGATTACTATTACAAGTGAGTTAAATAAATTAAGCAGAGAAGAGTTGCTTCGCAAAGCAGCCAAAAGCAAAAACTTTTCTTGCATCTTGTGGGAAGCAAATTTATTATCTTTTAACTGTGTCTCTTATAGTGAATATTATAAAGTAAGATTTGGTTCTGATGCTCAAATTTTTTACAGTTGGGATGATAAAGCTATTAATTACGAAAATATCGCTCTCAATAATTACGACTATGCTTTAGCCGCCTAAGAAAATGCAAGCATATAAATCTACTGAAAAGAATAAGTCTGTCTTATCCCTAGAATCTCATTATTTTACACATCTAGTGTATAATTATATATCTGATATTAAAGGAATTGGACAAGACCTATCTATATCCGAAGATAAGCTAGACATAAAAGTTCTTTTAGAAAAATCTGCAAGTAGAATAATTGCAGATATTTCATTTACTGCTACTGCCAAAGAAGGTGACGATAAGATATTTAATTTATCAGCCGGGTATAAAGGAATTTTTTCCTATTCTAGTGATGCACCTCCAAAAAATGTAATTTCTTTTACTAAAATCAATGCCCCCGCTATAATTTTTCCTTTTTTAAGATCAGCTATAGCAAGTTTAACTTTAACAGTAGGAGTTCCACCTCTAATTCTACCTATTATTAATTTTACTAATTTCCCAGTTAAGGTTGAAGAAAAATAAAAAATCCTCTTTAAAATATTATTTCCCCTCAAACTGACCCACTACCCAGAATCGAGGTAGGTTTCAGTGTTGATGAAATTACTCTCAGTTTCGGAGGCGATGCGGTCGAGTTCTTCTACAGAGAATTCGTCGGGATGATTCAACATGACCTGTGCAAGTTAAGGACTCGTGTTAAGGATAAATATTTTCTAAAAATACAGGTTAAATATAAATTGTTTCCCTTTCTCATATTTCCTTAAAAATAAATTATTGTTTCCATAATGTATTTTTCTTAAAAAAATTGCTTGCTATTTCTTTCACCTATACGTAATCATTGCAGTTATGGTTTATCGATTTTAGAAATGTAACATATGTATGATCTATAGTTTCCATGCCGCTAAGACGCCGCTCTGTATCAGAAACTGGATGTGCTGCCGGATCAGGTTCGGGATGGGGCCACTCTGGATGAGTATGCCCAGCTCGATGTTTCGGGTGAAGGCATCATCCGTCAGGTTGGCACTGGAGACAAGAGCCGCGTCATCCACGATGGCGCACTTGGCGTGTAGCTTGCCCGGTTTTCCGTAAGTGTTACGCTCCCGATTTTCAAGAGGCCAGTAAAATATCTCGGCTTTGTGTTCAATACTACCACTGAAAGCCTCCAAGGCACTTCTCGATAATTGTCCTTCGGACTCCTCGTCGAACTCCAGAACGAGCCGTATCTTGACATCCCGACGGGAGGCATTCACCAGCGCAGTCTTCAGCCGTTCAATCTTCGCTGCCGCAAAGGTTAAAAGCAGGATGTTCTTTTTCGCGTTCATGATCAGGTCATATAATACTTGGTCGATGCGCCGTATTGGAACGGTGCCCGCGTTTGGTCCGGTCCAAACGACCTCGGTACTCTGCGATGAAAGATGCTTTGCATGAAAATGGGCGGCCGTTTCCAGACACCATGCGATCTCCCCCCAAGTCATGCTCTGACAGGCCAGTTGGATGCAGCTTTGCATGAGGTAATGGAGGTCGCTGTTGACCGAGGTGGGGATCTGATTGAACACATCCTCAACGGAGACACCATCGCTCAAGCCTTTTAACTCAGTACAGACCTTTCCCAGGTAATCCGCCGGTGCTCGCTTGCAGATCTCCAAGGTCAGGTCAAAGATGGTTGTCTTATCGGAATCGTTTGTTGTCATAGGGCAAAGAATTCTGTGCCTCGTTCGGCAAAGGTGGCGATGAGTATTCCCCGATCCAGGTAACGGTTTCCCCTCTCGCAGGAAGTTTCCGGTGCAAAAAGACAGGCATGACAGCAAGCGGCGTGGATTCCCCTTCCATCTGTCGAGGGGCGCTGTTCAGCGCAGAGGGGGTCTGAGGCGCACAACCGTAAAGTCTCCAGAGCTTGTTGGAGATGCCGTCCCAGTGAAATGGGTTCACCCAGCGTGATCAGCCCGCCCAAGGTTCCTTCACTGTCCGATGCGGCAGTGTAGAGCAGCATTCCCGCCATGGGGCCATTTACATCGTTCGGGCGTTTACAGTACAAACGCTCTCTGATACTGGCTGCCGTATAACCGCAATCCATGGCGATCTGTCTCATGAGGGCATGGGCCAAAGAGTGAAGCAAGATGAAGCGGATACCAGGGAAACCTTCGTGATCGGGTTCAATCTTTCTCATGCGCCGCCAAGCACGATGAGATTCGAGAAACTCCCTTTCCATGTCGCGTACCTCTGGTTTTCTTTCCCAGGCCGTAAGGACATCTTCCTTCAAACGGATGAAGAGTCCTTCTCCACGGACCTCCGATGCGGGCAACCATGTGGAACTTTGTCGTGAAAGGGGCGTTCGCCTCCTTTCATCGGACATTTCAGCCTCCGCAAAATCGCCGTTTGATTCGATCCTCGTGAAGCCCATCAATGCCCGGACCTCACGAATCCGTTCTACAATCACAGTACTTTCAAAATATCGCTCAAATCCCATGGGCGGATCCACTCGCCGCAGTTTGAGATCCGACGTCTGCGAGGTCGGATCAGCCTGAGAGAGAACCTCCCATTCGGGAGTTTTTAGGTCCTCCGCCTCGATTCCGGCAGGCTGACTGTCCAGCTGGCGTTTCGCCTGGATGGCTTCCCATACCTGTTCCGCCGTGAATTCTGCGAATACGGGCATCCGCGACGGGGCCACTGCATACCGTGTAACATCCAAAGAAGTAATGTCCCTCAGATCGGCCCATCGCTCCTCAACGAGGCGAGTTAGTTTATCCGTGGTTCGGGGAATGGACAGTGCTGACATAACCAGGGGGAACCAAGCGTTGGACGCCCCCAGGAGAATTGGGCGGGCTTCCTCCCGGCATTGCTGTTGGTCTATTGTCCTCAGGTGTGGGTGATGACCAGGGCAAGGAAATTTCCCGAAAGTTTCCGGGTCGAAGGCGTCAGACATATTCCTTGATTTTCGACATTCAAGGCACCTCACCCAGATGTCAGATGCATCGCCGGACACGCCGTGTTCCTCCAAGGCCAGGCGGGCCGGTTTGCAAGGAGCTACCCCTGCATGGACGTATTCGATCCAGGGGAAGTCTGTCAGATGGCCCTCCCGACAGGCTAGCAGAAAACGGACGGTTAGGGCCGGGGGATTGTCTATTTTAGTGCAGCCCGTGTGGACGAATCTTGTCCGGTCAGGCCGGTAGCGATCCTGTTGAAGTTGAAAAACTCCTGAATCCACCGTGGCCAGAGTGTGGCACACGGGGCAGCGCAACCATCGTGGAAAGGGGGTCACCGGCACGCCCACTGCGGGCGCGGCAGGGTTGGGCTGTACATCCTCGGATGAGATTGGCGGCAGATACAAGCGCACAAGCTGGCCACCTACGCGCCGCTGTAAGGCCGCTAGAAGCCGGTCTTCCAATATCTCCCGACAGTAAGTGGTGTCCCAGTCGTCCAATCCCATGACTAGAACAGACATATTCGGCAAGTCCAGCAGGGCGCCGACCCCGAAGGAAAATATAAGTTGGCTCGGTCTTATCTCTCCCAGTTCGTTCATCGTTTTTACAGTCTCCTCATCATTTTGGTTCTGTTTCGGTCCGCAGTCCTGACGGATTAGGATTGTAGATCAATTTGACCGTCCCCTCCACATCCCGCAGGGAGTTCAGGCAGGTGAAGAGCTGCCATTGTGTCGGTTCCGGCGTCTTCAGAAGCTCAACTACCCCCTGGCCTTCTTTGTCGTATCCCAGGCGGTGATCCGTAGCGTTGTGAACCCGGCTCAGCCAGAATTCGCGCCGCACTGTCAACATTTGCTGCACAGTTGTTCTCGTTAAAACGTCGCCTGTCGCCATTTCCGCTCGGTGAATAATCCGCTGGAAAACATCCGGCATCAGAGGATCTGTGTCCTGAAGTTCTCCGGCTTTCTGATTTGCGTTGAGACGCTCATCCCATAGGCGCATTAGACTGACCAGTACACCGGAAAGTCCGCGGTCCAAAGCACGAGGCGCAAAGGGCGTCACGGAAAGGGCTTCCACGTGCTTGTAGAAAGTGTCATGGTAGTGTTCAAAGGCCTCGTAATGGGAAATGTCGCGGGGTCTGGCCCAGTTATATACCGTGCATACCAGGCCCGGTCCCTCAGCGGATCGCCCCACCCGGCTGGTCGCCTGTATGTATTCGGAAGTATTTTTCGGCTGTCCTGCCACAATCATGAGTCCGAGACGATCGATGTCCACTCCAACGGAGATCATGTTGGTCGCAAGGACGACATCGTAGGGATAAGGCGTTTGGATAGGTTTCCCTGCCTTATGGTCCGCCTGCCGCTGTGCTTCCTGTGACTTGTCGAATGTGGCTTCGAGGCGATCCAGAATTCGCGGGATGTCCGTTCCCGCCTTGCGCGATGTCAATTCCTCCACCGCGCCCATCCGAATCAGGCGTCTGGCTAAACCTCTTTGATCAGCAGCGCGAAGTCGAGAGCGGATTTCATCTTCAACCAACCTGCGCAGTCCGGCTAGTTCACGGATAGAATTGAAGTAGCCGACGGCAGTCATCCAGGGATCAGCGGCGCGGTCATATTTGTCGTAGAGGGCTTGGGCCGCAGCCATAAAGGCTACATAGACGCGGATCAAGACGGCGGGATAGCGGCGGCCAAAGGCGCAGATTCCCAGATAACGCCGCCCCGGGAACTCCGGTCCAGGTGTCTTTTGGAGGGAGAAAAAGTTGTTCTCGATGCTGGTCCCATTCGGTGGAAAGACCTCTACCCGGCGCAAGAATAGTTTTCGGACCTGATCGTGAGCGCGACGTACCGTAGCTGTAGATGCCACGACTTTCGGGCGGACCCTTTGACCATCTACCATCCAGGTACAAAGCTCGTCCACCGCAGTCTCATACAGACCGACCATGGACCCAAGAGGGCCGCTGATCAGGTGCAATTCATCCTGAATGATCAGATCGGGAGGACGAAGTGGTCCGTGTGGGATGTTGTGTGTTTTCGGCAAAGCACCCCTTGCAGAGTGAGACTGAGCATCGTTAATCTCCGGCGACAGAAAACCGTGCCGCGGGCAGAATGCGTTGACTTTGCCGAAGAGCATCTGCACAGCTCCATTCCATGGCATCTGAGCGAACTTGTCCACCGTTGCGATCAAAAGCGATGGCGGCCGTCGGTAGATTTCCTCATCCACTACCATGACGGGCAGTCCTTCTCGAGGAGCTCGAGCTTCTGAAAATTCACACTGCCCAAGGGAATCTCCGCAATACATTACGGAACGGGCAATATCTCCTGGCGGTTCATAGACGTGAACATTATTCTGCCTGATTTCCTTACCGCACCACGGGCAAGAGGTCATCTGGTAGGGCGATCCGAATGCCGAAGGCGGCCCTCCAATCCGCGTCTGGCGAAGCGCCTCAGCCGCCTGCTTCAGTGTGTTAGGTGTTGTCTTGTTTCCCACCCAGAGACCAAGACGGAAGTGAATGGTTCCCCATTTTACTTCATCGTCCCGGCGGATCGCTTCGCAGGCGCACAACAGTGCCGCCGCCCGCTGAAACTGTTGCAAGGTAAGGAGGCGAAGTGTGTAGCGCATCAGCACGGCGACACCATGGTCGCCCGGCCGCCCCTCGACGTCTCCTTGAAGACGGCGGAGTGCTAGGACGTAAGCCGTCAATCCCAGATAGGCTTCCGTTTTCCCGCCTGCTGTGGCAAACCAGAGGAGATCGGCAACGGCATCCGTTTCATGGCTGCGATCCGGGTGGTGCAGATCGGTAACGCTCGGAAGGTTTAAAAGGATGAATGCTAGTTGGAAAAGACGCCAACTGCGATTATCAGGTATGTCGATGCCAGCCAAGCCTTCCTCTGGAACCATCTCCTTCTTCCGCACCCTGCGGGCATAGATGGAATGGATCCGTTGCAGCCACATCGCCCGGTTAGCGAAGCGAAAGGCTTCCTCTGCCTGGTTGTCACTCTCAATGACGTTAATTCCCTCTTGAATCTTCTCCTGCATCCGACGGCAGCGCTCAATCGTTTTCCCGACGGCCTCCCGGTGTCTATCCAGTCCTTCGCCAGGATCGGCGAGTTTTCCCGTTTCCTGGACAATCCAATCTCCGTATGCCCTTTCCATGATTCGTAAATTGGACACCAAATCCGCTTTCGGCATCTCGGCCAGGGCTTTCATGTCCCGGACCAGACCGGTCAGCGAAGCGAATCCATCGTCTTCGGGAGTTGGCGGGACCTGTTGAGCCACCTCTGCCAGGGGAATAAACGTAGTTTCAATGAGCGTTGCCCTTTCTGCATTTGTCTCTGGTGCGGTTACATGGACCGATACGCCGTGACCGACGGCAAACTCCAGGTGATGCCGGTAGATCATGTCCAGCGTTTCTGTCTCCTCACGCGTCAGAGGATCCATCTTCCCGAGGTCAGTGGCAAGGCTCCGGCGTTGGATGAAATTTGCTCTTCCATCGGGATCGATGACGGTAATCTTCGGTTGAAATATCCAGACCTCGTCCTTGAGCTTTTTCTGTTCCTCCTGTTGGTTGACAAGAAAGATCGTTACGATCCAGCCGTCCTGCGTCTTGCGGATCCGCCCCTGGATCACAATCAGAGGCTGATCAGGCCAGGATGAAACGGGCTTGATTGTTCCGTCACGCAGGGGAATCAACTGTGACTTTCCATTGATATGCTGCCGTTTCCATGCCGTTGCCGGGCTGCCGTCTTTTCTCTTCTGTATATCGCTTTGAACCCTTGAATACCGCCCCCATTCAGTCTTGACAAGAACAGCTGTCGCCTCGGGATCGACAACGAAGCTCATGCCCATGGAGGAGGGAAGCATCGTGCTTCTCGCTGGCGCTAGAATATCGGTCATGCCTACTTCCACGTCATCCGGTTCCGCCGATCCCAATTGATCCAGTTCCCCGGCCTCCACCGAGACGGCCCTGGGTGCCAGGGCGCCAACAAGATAACGCTCACGGACCCTGTCTTCCATCTGGTCTAGTTCTTCTTCCGGTCCTCCCGCAGGGCCAAGGAGATCACGAATGACCATGTCCGTCAATTCGTCACGAATGTCGTGGGACGACGGTGGGGTCAGAATTGATGTTGGTGTCGTATCTGTTACCTGTTGTGTAACCGGTGTATTTTGATTTTGGGTTGAATCAGTTGTCATGTCGTTCCTCATTCTTCAAATATTTTATACTGATTTTCTTCTTTATCAGAAAGAGATTTCTTTTTTCTACCTTTTCCAGTACCCTTTGCCACCTTCTTTTCATGCAAACCGGCCTTGACTTCCTCCTCATACCGTTCATGGTTCAGGGCCAAGAGGCGGTCTAGAACTATCTTTCGGGCAGGTTCGCTTATAGTGAAGCGGATGCCTTGCTTCGTTTCGTGTAACCCGTGGCCGAGATCAAGGTCGGTCCAGCCGTATGAAGTAATAACCGCTTTGTCCATTTCTGTATGCAAAGACCGTAGCCGGTTAATATCATCAGCCGCCTCAATTTTGCTGTGAAACCGGTTGTATATCTTCGTCAAGCCTTCCTGACGTTTCGACATTAACTGGCAGCGTAAATCGTAATATTGCTTGCTTGTCTTTAGCAAGTTATCCAAGTGTTGAGGAAATGGGAATGTCTCAAAACAGTCAGTGACTACATATCGAACATCGTTTTTTAAAGTCGATGCATATTTTCTAACCCAGATATCGTGAATTGAACTCTGCAATAGTCCGAAGACTTCAAAGTTGTCAAAAAGGAATAGAACAAGGGCATCAGTGTAAATGATATCTGTTCCCAAGAAACCGAGCATATGCATATCAGAAACACGGCTTCTGGCCATAACTTGAGATAAATGTCTTTCTTTAATACCAGTGAATAGATCAGAACGAGAATGAAAATATTTCCACCACTGGAATACAATGCGTCCATATTTTTCATGATCCAAATTCGATCGTTTGTCTTTCAGCAACCCTTGCAAATAAATAAAAACATCTGGATACTTTCTCGCCTCTTCTTCGTCCATTTCACCAAAGTTTATTGCCCATCGCTCAGGCATTAGCTCAGGTGAATTGTTTAATTCCTTACCCCCCATAGCGGTTTTAACAATGCATGAATTACGTGAGGATTTTAAGAAATTTGCAGCAAGTTCCTCTGGGAGAAAAAACTCATCTCCCCACATAGTTACCCCCTGATAACAGGTATGCTTGTTTAAGATTAATCTGATCGGCTGGCCGAATGAGTGTCTTTCCGGTTCAAGCAGCACACCGATTCTATCACATTGTAGGTCATCGCAATCACATAGACCCTCCCATCTTCCTTTTTTAAAGATTACGAGTGCTGCTATCACAGCTGCTTGTCCCGGCCACAAAAACGATTTAATTGCCCGGTATATGCTTGCCCCTTTTGCGACCAATACATCAAGTGAACTCCTTCTCGTAACACCTTGACTTATAGTATTTGTAGCCAGCAAACCCACACAACTTTCCTTGACGGTAAGTTGATCAGCTCGCTGAAAGAAGCACGCACAGATATCAGCTTTCTTTGAAGTAAGTTCATAAACTGACATTAGATACTCATTATAATCGTCACCAAGCTCCTCACTTATCCTAAGTCCACCCATGAACGGCGGATTGCCCACAAAGGCATCAAACGCGCCCCGTTCAAAAATTTCTGGATACTCCAGAAGCCAATGGAACGTAGGCCTTCCTCCCAATTTTTCTTTTGCGTAGGAGGCAAGTGCTGATACCTGCTTTGCGTTTTTCACTTGGTCTTTTGATGTCTCATTTGCATCCTGCTGAATTAGCCACTGCACCTTTTCTGCCTCGCGTGTCCTGGCTTCCTCATATGCTTTGCCTTTGAGCCCCTGAAGTTCCAGGGCAATGATCAAGTCCGCGCTGGCCTTCACTGTGGTTATGGCCGTCTCGGCCTCGTCATGGAGGTGAATCTTTGCATCAAGCAGGGAGCTTTCGGAGGGGAGGGTTTCCAACTGCCGCCTTTTGTTGGCAGCCTCTTCAACATACTGGAACAGATTTGCCGTGGCGAAGGTAATCTGTTTGACTTCGGGACGGAGGCTGAAGTTTGCGATCTGTTCCAGGCTGATGACGCCCAAGAGGGAATCGCCACACTTGAGGGCGTGATCCAGGAAGGTGAAAGGTCGGTCCTTCTGCATCGTTACCAGCCACAAGGAGAGCTTGGCCATCTCGACCGCCATGGGGTTGATGTCCACGCCGAAGAGGCACCGGTCGGCAACAGCGCGGCGGGCGATGACGAGGCGCTCATCCTGGTCTTTGGGCAACAAACGTTCAGTAGGATCCCCCGTTGACAATTCACCGTCCGGCGTAACAACAAAGGATCCGGGGCTGTTCTGTTCCGTGTTCTCCCAAGCCTCGGCGAGACGTTCTGCCAGGTAGCGGCAGGATTGAACGAGAAAGGCACCGGAGCCCATGGTCATGTCACAGAGGCGTAGGGCCAGAATTTCTTTTGGTGATTTGAGCTTCCATTTTTCCTTTGGCCAGCCTTCCGCCGGGCCCTCATAAACCAGTGGTTCAAGAGTGTGCTGAACGATGGGTTCTGTGAGGGACTTCGGGGTGTAATGGGTGCCTGTACTACGGCGGGTAGTGCCTTTGGTCACATAGACGCTGCCAGGGATAATAACAACGGGCATTTCAAAGGAATCCATTCGCAGAATTTCGGCAAAGGTTTTGATGCGATCGCGTAGCTGGACATCATGACCACAGGTGATAAGGAGCCTATGATCATTAATCGTTATTTGGTCTTTTTCTGCCAAGGCCCGACGTAGGGCCGGTTCCGATCGTTTGGTTTCTTCATTCAGGTATTCGATTAGTCGGTTTTCGCCATCCGCCCGAAGCTGTTCCAGTTTTTCCAAGGAAATTTCCGGTTCATTGTTTTTGGCGCCCTGTAACCCGAGGATGGTAGTGTTTGCTCGGACCGCCGTATGGTCGAGGAGTCCCTCATAGACATGACCTATCTGCTCAATATCAAGAGCACGGAAAGACAACCGTCGTGCTTCCGCGCGTCCACCCCCGGGGATCTTCATCTGTAAAAGCTGGAGGGATTCCAGCAGATGGAGAACAACGCGGTTATTGACGGCCAGTGGTTCGGCAGATGAAAGCCTCCATTCGGTTCCCACCGGTCGGCTTTCAAGGAAGGGGTATCGGTCTGGATCGAAAAGAGTGCCGCCATAGGCGGGAAGACGCAGCGTTTCATGGGAGATGCCACCGTAAACAGCCCTAAAGGTGGCCATCAGTCTAGACCAGGCATCTGATCTTCGCTCTAGGACCTCTTCCCCGTGCTGATCTGCCGCTTCCCTCAACTGTTCTCGCAAGGTGGAGGCGGCATAGTTTTCGTCATAGAGTGGCTCACCAAGGCGGAGCATCCCCCGCTCCTCCGCTGAAAAGAGAAAGACGAGGCGCATCATAACGGTCAGAGCAGCGTCATAGAGTTCATTTGGCGAGATCCCGTAGAGCAATAGCCGCCCAGACTCCTGATCGAGGCGGTCGAAGGCTTGGACGAGAACCTCTACAGCCTGCCGGACCTGAAGCCCCAATTGGTCGGTCACTTCCTGCTGATCCTTAGCGCTTTCGCTGAGCAGAGCTGTGAGGGTATCACTCTCCGCAACACCGAAGAAACGGCGGGCGTGTAAGGTCGATGAATAAGCCCGCAGTGTTATAGGCTCTTCCTGCCAGAGTCCTGAATACCAAGAAGCGTAGCCGGAAGTTTCGCCTCTCGGGGCGTAAACGAGCATCCACTGTTCCCCGTTAGTGATCATTCCAAGTGGAATGTCCGCAGCGTGGAGAAGCTCCGTCATCCGTGTGGCAGGGGATGCTTTCCAGTGTTTGCCGGCAACAGGGCCATCCAGGTTTTGCCCCGGAGGATAGACCTGTTGGAGAAGATGCGGCTTACCTGCCGCCACGTGGCCCGGCGGCGCGACGATGGCGTAATCAGGTCGAAGCCTTTCCCCATATTCGGCCATGTATGCCTCTATCCCGTAAGGAATAGACTGTCTTTCCAATACTAAACTTTCCGGAAATTCCAGGAAACGTGTAAGGACAAAACGGATCCACGCCTGATGCCGTCCAGGTTCATTCGGTTTTTGAAGCCATTCCTCATATGCTAGATGAAGTTCCTTCGCCTTTTCCGGTTCCCGTGGATCCAATCCCTGGGGAAAGACGCGCATCAGTACCGGCATTGATAGAAATGGGCCGGAGACCTCAATCAAGGAGAGCCATTCGGCATGATGGCTGGTGACGCTCATTCGCGACCCTCCTTTAATTCTGTAACCGCCCGCTGGGGCACGAGATATGTGATGGCAACAGGAAACAGCCGTGCCGAAGGGTTGCGATAGCGTGCCCGCAGGTGTTCCGTTTCCTCTTCGATCTCACTTGGGATTTCTTCCAGCCGTCGGCGCAGAGCGTTCAAGTCGCGTTCCCGTTGTTCTCGCTCTTCGGCGAAGTCAAAGGCAAGCTGAATGTTTCCACCTTCATCCAATTCCTTTCGGATGGCCCGCTCCAGTTCCATAAGGACCGATGCGAGTTTGGATACCTCCGCTTCTGCCCGCTCATTGAGAATACTTTCTAGATTTTTCGTTCTTTCAGTCATGCGAGTCTCCAGAGCAGAAAGGAGCTGCTCCCGATGACGGGGCCACAATTCGACCAGACTATCCTCCACAAAAGCTGGTGCCGGGCGATCCGTAGCCGCAGCATAGGCCGCCTTTGTTTCGCCTACGTTCATACGAACCAGCCGACCTTCCTTGAAAGTGCCCCCGGCCATGATAACTTCTTCATGTATTCTCTGATTGTCTCCACCCAGAACAACGATCCTGCCGTGAGCTATCACAGCGGGAGCCTGTAGGGCATCATCTGGAACGAGGCAGGAACATACTCGGTTGATCCGCTTGCCGCTTCCCATAGACCAGACTTCCGCACGGAGCAGGCGCAGGCACATCTGGACAAGGCGATGATTCAGGTGGGCGTGGACCACGTCGTCCCGTCCCGTAGCGAGGACAGCGTCAAAGACTATCGGCCTCATCCTGTGTGTATGCGGATGTTCCAGTCCCTCCGCGCAGAGCGCCCAACTTCCAGAAAGGGAGGGCAACTGAAAGATGGGACAGGTCTTTTTCAGTCCCTGCGGATCAGGCCAGATTCCGGAGACTTTTGTTTCAATCAGAGAAGGCTGGCCTGCTAAGGCAAGACCAATCTTGACTACATTTTCAATGTTTTCCGGCGAAAGACGGAGTTCCTGCTTCGTTTCATGGAGCTGACCGGCCAACTTTTCCAACTGTTTGCGCAGATCCCGTTCAAATTTGAGCATCATGCGTACCGGTTCAGCATCCTTTTCCGCCTTATCCGTATCAAGGCGGTGCCTTTTGCCGAGCATGGCCTCCTCAACTTGGGAGGCGATTACCGGGCCGACCTTGCCAAGGTCCTCTCTGATAGTTTCCACTTTCAGGGCTGCTCGCATAAGAAATTCTAGATCGGCATCAAGGTCATTGACCGATTCAGTGATCTTAGCAGTACCGAATCCCTTGCCGACAAAGTGGTAAATATGCACTTCATTCGCCTTCTGGCCGTGGCGGTCCACCCGGCCGTTGCGCTGTTCCATGCGGTTTGGGTTCCAGGGAATCTCGTAATGGATCATCCGGGAGCAGTGGTTCTGTAGGTTGATGCCCTCGGAGGCGGCGTCTGTAGCCAGAAGAATGCGGATGGACGATTCATTGAGGCTTGCTTGGAAAGCCGCCTTGATACGCTCCCGTTCATCACTTGGCATACCCCCATAGATCATGAGAAGGCGCTCTCCTGTAACAAATCCCTCCCGAGCCAAGAGGTCGTAAAGCCATTTTTGGGTGGCCCGATATTCGGTGAAGATGATGACCCTTTCGTCTCCCCATCGGTTAGCGGGGCGGATGTACTGATTCAGCCAGTCAATGAGAGCCTGGGCTTTGGTGTCAGGACGTACAGAAGCACTTGCGGCGTAATCACTCAGTTCCCGGAGAAGGCGGGTATCTTCAGACCCTATAGCCGTTAACGCGCCACTAGCAAATTCCACAGCGTCCTGTGATGAATTTTCTGCATCTTCGTCATTTCCATAATCCTCTTCGGCTGCTTCGATCTGCCTACGCCAAGAAGCGGTGCCGACAAAGGAGGATTTTGTTCCGGCCATGGTACGCCGGTGCTTTTCCAATGTGGAGCCGAAAGCCGCGGGGCAGGAGAAGAGGCGCTTTTTCAGCAGCTTCACGACGAATTCAGCAGCGAATTTTTCCGCATCAGACCCGGCGTTTTTCAGGCGAAGCCGTGAGTATGCCTGCAAGGAATGGTGTGCGCGTTTTTCAGTTTCTGTATAGGGAACTTCGATATACTGGACAACACGCTCGGCAAAACGACGGCTGCCGTCCCAACGCAATTTCAATTCCGATTTCATACGCCGAACCATTACTGCCCCAAGTTGAGTCCGGTTGGGCATGACGGCGCGGGCGAATCGCTGGTTGTCTAGAAGTTCAAGGAGGGCGGAGAAACTTTCCCTATATCCGTTGTGGGGAGTAGCCGACAGGAAGAGCTTGTGCTCGAAGTGGGGTGCCAATGTGCGAACAGCCAAAGTGCGCATGGAATCGGTGGAGTACTTGCCTCGACCGGCCGGCGCGACATTGTGGGCTTCATCGACGATCATGAGGTCATATTTCCTGGGGTATGTCGGCTGGTCGCCCGCGGGCAGGGTTTCTCGGAAAAGTCGAAGAGGGCGTTCCCGCTTGATAAAGTCAATGGACGTGATTAGACGCGGAAAATGTTTCCATGGATTGACGTGAATTCCCCTTTTTCGGCGAAGCTGGCCAATGGTCTCACTGTCAATGATCCGGAATTCCAGACCAAACTTGTCTCGCATCTCCTCCTTCCACTGGATCTCCAGAGAGGATGGACACACGATGAGTACTGTGCGGATCCGGTGACGAATGATCATCTCTTGTACGACAAGTCCCGCTTCGATGGTTTTTCCCAAGCCGACGTCGTCGGCGATGAGTAGGTTTACGCGGGGCATTGTTAGGGCGCGAACAACGGGGTCGAGCTGATATTCGTCGATCTCGATGCCGCTCCGGAAGGGAGATTGAAGCTCCCTATCATTGGCCTGAGAAACTGCCCCCCAGCGCACGGCGTCCAGGAAAGCGGCAAGGACGCGGGGTTCGTCGAAGGCCTTTGGTTCGGGAAGGGACGATTGTTCACGGATAGCGGCACCTGGTTCAAGATCCCATATTATCGCCAGCTCTTCGCCCAAGGAATCGTCTTCCACGGAGGAAAGCCTGACTAGATTGGAAAGATTCTGCTGCTCCGGACTGTCCCCAGGAATTCCTTGAGACTGCACGTCTACAACTACGAATGGCCGCCTGCGAACGATAACAAGCTGACCTATTTCCGGTGCTGTTGACATTACAATCGCGTACCTTTCAATAAAAGGGCAGAATGATTTTCATCTTTATGAAGCAAGGGTTTGCAAATTTGTCTTTATTTGATTAAAAAGTCAACCTTTTTCGTTACGTGAAGTATTGATTATAATTTGCAAGGAAGTATGCAAATAGAAATTGTCCGACGCTTGACTTCAGGAAGTTAGGTGGATTTTGTATGAACGAAAAATAAGCTGCTCGTCGTCCATACTTGGCCTTGTATTTCCCGATGGATGATTATGGCAAACAATAATTTTTTCACAGGCACGCATCATTGCAAGTCTAAAAGTTTCACGAGGGGTAATATATGATCTATCCAAACCTCCCAGGCTGACAAGCTCGATATATTTAATTTTATTAGCGGTGTTAAGTCCAATAGACCAAAAATGTTCACGTTCTCGACCCGTTTCGTGTTCGGCTGCTATGATAGCCTCCATGATTCTGGCAACATCCATAGGTGAGGAAATTTTATCTGGTTTTTCTGAGATTATCATTTTTAATTAACCATCCTTTCTTTTGCTCCCGGTCTGTAATTGAAGATTAAAATTCAGGAACTTTGATGTTGAGATGTTTTTCCTGCCATTCCGCGACTAGGCGGCGGTGACATTCTTCGCGCGTTTTTTCCCAACATAGCAAGATTGCTTCGTCTCCAAGATCGGCCAAGACTTTAGTTGGGTCCAGTTTGTCCAGAACGTCGCGTTGATATTCTTTGACATAATCCAGCCAGGATAAACCTGCCTTATAGCGATTGAGTAAGTCTATTGACGGCGCCAATAAAATATACCGGCGGCGGCCATCCCACCAGCGCGGAGGCCAACGGGCGATGCTGACAGCGTTTGGATTGTCTGCTACTGCTTTGTTGCCAAAATAGGATGTTTTCAATTTTTTATCCCTTTTTAAGTTTCCTGGATTCCCGCCTGCGTACCCTAAAGGGCATCCACGACGGAACTGACAATATGGTTTACACAGCGATTTTTAGCTGCACTGCCTCTTTGGTGCTGTCTGACTGCATTAATGCGCGCTTGATTTTATTCAGGTGCATAATCATGTCATCAATTTTTTCCATATTGACCTGAGCGCATGGAGTCAACACATTAGCCAATATGGTTAGATCCTCTTTGTTGAATGAGTTTCTTAAAAACGTAGCCATTTTTTCAATCATCATATCATAGCGCGTGACGACCTTTTTTTCTTCCGGTGACGGCTCCATGATAAAACTGCTTTGATCTTCCACCTGGATCATCGAATTTACAAAACTACGCAATTTATTATAGGTGTCAAGTTTGCCGGATTCAATTCTCTTAAAAAGAATTTCCTG
>Ga0182021_10003095_pt1 | contig 19536 bp, 17 predicted proteins | sample 612E3MmetaG_FD_120493 | JGI IMG/M metagenome (GOLD analysis project Ga0182021, IMG submission 120493) | Permafrost microbial communities from Stordalen Mire, Sweden - 612E3M metaG (Illumina Assembly) | ecosystem: Environmental > Terrestrial > Soil > Wetlands > Permafrost | place: Sweden... | reverse complement strand
CCAAAAATCCCAGGCCGGCTGTTAACCATAAATCGCTCTGACTGACTCCCAGCACATTACCGAAAAGGATATGACTTAAATCCACGGCATAGGTCTGAATGGAACTGATCAACGCCACGCCCAGGGATAGAGCCGCCGCAAAAAGGATTCCGATGGCAGTATCTTCTTTTACTGTTCCGCCTTTGGAAAAAAGGCCGATGCTGAGTGCAATAACCACAGCCGCGATGATAGCCCCGACCAGCAAGTTTCCGTGCAGGAGGAAAGCAATCGCCACCCCGGGGAGAATGGCATGAGATATGGCATCTCCCAGAAATGCCATGCCTCGCAAAACAACATAGGTGCCCATCACGGCGCATAGAATCCCGACCATGACGGAGGCCAGCAAGCCTCGCACCATGAAGGCATATTGAAGAGGTTGAAGGAGCCAGTTCAATTTATTTTTCCCTTTTGGTAAATTTCTTCATTTGGCGGGCAGCAATCATCCACAAGTACCAGGCCGTCCGGCAATTTTAAAAGTTGGGATCCAAAAGCCTGGGCCAGGTTTTCCGGTGTAAATACCGACTTCGGTTCCCCAAAAGCAATCAGGCGGCGATTAAGCAGCAAAACCGCATCGAACCGGCTGGCAGCCAGATTAAGATCATGGGTAGAAATAAGTACTGTTACTTCTTTCTGGCGTAAATGATCCAATAACGCCAGTGTCGCTTCCTGGGTGGTGGCGTCCACGCCAGTAAATGGTTCGTCCATCAGGAAGATGTGTGGTTCCTGGGCTAGAGCACGCGCAAGGAAAACACGCTGCTGCTGCCCACCTGACAGATCACTGATGGAGCGGTCTGCCATATCGGCAATGCCCATCTGTTCGAGACTTTTCCGGGCGACCTCCCGGTCAGCCCGCCCGGGGCGCTGGAGCCACTTCTGGTGACCGAACCTGCCCATTAACACCACATCCAACACACTGACCGGGAAATGCCAATCCACTTCTTCCCGCTGGGGAATATAGGCAACACAGTCCAAATGATGCCCAAGCGGCAGGTTATGGATAAAAATCTTACCCGCCCGCAAAGGCAGGAGTCCTACGAGCGCCTTAAACAAAGTGGATTTCCCGGCACCATTCGGGCCAACAACCGCTACGCGTGCCCCGTGGGGAACCTGAAAGGTGATTTCCTTTAATACCGGTGCATCGCCATATGAAACAGAAATATTATCAACATCCAGCCGGGCGGGAGATTCAAGTATAGTATCCATATTATTTTAACGCATCCAAAATTACCGTAACGTCATGTTTAATCATATCGATATAGGTTGGTGCAGGACCATTCGGCCCGGAGGTGCTTTCCACATAGAGATCGGTAGCAACCTTGACACCTGTTTCTGAGGCAATTTGCTGGGCCAACTTCTGGTTTTCTCCAATATCCAAAAAGATTGCACGTGCGCGGCTGTGTTTGATCGTATCAATCAGGCCGGCAAGTTGCTGCGCAGACGGGGAGGCATCCGTGGTAACACTCGGTATGACCGCCCCGATAATCTTGAAATCATAGGCTTTTGCAAAATAACCGAGCGCATCGTGGTTGGTAATCAATAATCGTTTTTCAACCGGAAGCTGGTTGACCTGCCCTTTCACCCACAGATCGAGCGCTCGTAGTTTGACGATATAAGCGTCGGCATTCCGGGCATAGGCATCTTTTCCCGCTGGATCTGCCTGGGTAAGGCCGTCCCGGATTTGGGTGACATAATTAATACCATCCAACGGGTTCATCCACATGTGCGGATCGCCTTCGGGATGTTGACCCGAAGGATCGGGGGCAGGAACCAACCCATTTGTGACCACAACCAACTGGCGCTTTCCACCCAGACTAGCAAGTGTTTTTTGCAGCCAGGTCTCGTAGCCGAGTCCATTGATTATCAGCACCTGGGACTGGGCTAATCTGGCTACATCCTGAGGCTTGGGCTGGTACTCGTGGGGGTCCACTGTGACCGGTAATAGCGTATCGATCTTAATTCGGCTTCCAGCCACATTCTGAGCAATATCGCCGAGGAATGTTTCGGTCGCCATCACTATCGGCAAACCATTGGATGACGGCCTGGAAGGCTGGCAGGCTGCCAGTAAAAGGCAGATTGCCAGCACACAATTGCCCAAGAAAGGTCGGAAATGATTTTTTTTCATAGAAATAATTGTTTAGGCATCCGATTGACAAGTTTTACACAGGCCGAATACTTGCAACCAATGGCTCTCGATCTGGAAACCGGTTGCCCTGGATATTGAAGCAAATAGAGGGTCAAGTTGGTCACCTTCGAATAAAACCGCCTTGCCGCAATTGTGACAGACAAGCAAATGCTGGTGACCATCCCCTGTCTTCACGAAGGCCTGACAATCCTTGGTCTGATGCACTCGCTGTACCAGTCCCAGCTGCTCCAGTTTTTCAAGTGTCCGATAAACACTCACCAAGCCCAGGCCAGGGCACTGCTTACGAGCTGCCTCATATACTTCAATTGGCGTCAGGGCTCGCATATTCTCTTCAAATGTTTCTACCACTGCGCGGCGCGGCGCGGTAAGGCGACAGCCGTTCCTTTGCAACACATCAAACCAATCTAATTGTTCCATTAGTTTTTATATTCCTGTGCTTATTGAAAATCATTATCAATTGTAGCATCCTCAATTACAACTGTCAAATTGGGTTAAAAAAATTAAAAGAAATAAAAAATATGGGCTTCAGAGTATAATGCGGGGCTGGTAATTAGTAGATCCCTACACTCGCGTGGTATTATTAAAATAATATGACGGAAAATTTTAAAGTTGTCGCCACCAACCGGAAAGCCGGTTTTGAATATTTCCTGTTTGAACGTTTCGAGGCGGGCCTGGCACTGAAAGGCAGTGAAATCAAGTCAATCCGCGCCGGACAAATCAGCCTGGCTGAGTCTTATATCCGCGTAGATGAGAATCAGGCCTGGTTGATTGAAGCGCACATCGCCCCGTATGTGCAGGCCAACCGCTTCAACCATGATCCCAAGAGGGCGCGCCGGCTGCTTCTTCATCGCAAAGAAATCCGCGAAATGTGGGACGCGGTTCGCCAGAAAGGCGTTACGATCGTGCCGATTCGCGTCTACTTGAAAAACGGACGCGCCAAGTTGGAAATTGCCATTGCCAAAGGGAAGAAACTGCACGACAAACGTGAAGCGATTGCCCGACGAGACGCGGAACGCGAAATGGACCGGGAAGTAAGCCGGTAAATCGGGCAATAGGTTTCACGCCATTTTGTTTTTTATCCCCTTTATTTCGCTATAACTTATACGTTTGGATAAAAGCATCCACCATATCGGGGTCAAAATAGATGCCCCGGTAGCGCGCCAGTTCATCCAATGCATCCACTGCCGGCATGCTACTGTGATATGGGCGATTGGTGGTCATCGCATCAAATGCATCGGCAATTGCAAGCAAACGCCCCTCACGTGGGATCTTCTCCCCTTTCAATCCGGCCGGATAGCCACTGCCATTCCACCATTCGTGATGATTGAGCACATAGGGGACGGCTGCTTTGAGATGATCCACGCCTTCCAACATCTTTGCGCCGACTTCCGGATGCTGGCGCATAAGCTTCCACTCTTCTTTCGTCAGAGGACCCGTTTTCTTCAAGACCTGGCTGGGGACTACAATCTTACCGATATCGTGGAGAATGGCTCCAAACTCCAAAATGGCGATATCCTCCGTATTCCAGTTCAGGGCAAACGCCAGATTGAGAGCCAGACGGCGAACCCGTTCCAAATGGCCGGCAGTATATGGATCGCGCGTTTCAATAACGTTTGCCAGCATAATGACAGTCTGCAGGTGGGCTGCACGGGTATCAAAGAGCTCAATAACGCGGCGCCGGTCCAAACGGGCACGGACTGCGTTAATCAATTCAGGAGCTTCAAACGGTTTGAATAAGTAATCGTCCACCCCCAGAGAGCGGGCCCGGTCTACATCCGATCGTTCTGTCCGGGCACTCAGGAAAAGGAAGGGAACGGTAATCCCCTCTGGCATGACACGGATCGCTTCAAGCAGCTCGTATCCATTCATTTCCGGCATCATGATATCGGATACGACCAGACTGGGCCGGCTCGAAACAAACAAATCGAGCGCCTGCTTTCCATTAACTGCCGGGCACACTTCGTACCCCTCAGCCTCCAGGAGATAACGCATCACATCCAGCAAAGGAGCGTCGTCTTCCACCAATAATATTTTTTGCATGCTCACCCTGTTTTCGTAAAAATATTTGATATATTATACGCCAAACTTGGATGCGCCAACCAGCGCCTGACCAAGGGAAAGGCCGCCATCATTGGCAGGAACCTGGCGATGCAGATAAACTACAAACCCATTCTTATGCAAATTGTGTACGGTCCGCTCCAGCAAGGCCATGTTCTGCCATACACCACCACTCAAGGCAACCTCATTAATCCCTGATTGTTGTCGGACTTTGATGCAAACCTGCTGTGACAATTGGGCCAGGCCATTGTGAAAACGGGCCGATATCTTCGAGATGGAAACACCAGAAGAAACGTCAGCAATCAATTCCCGGAGGGCATCACCAGCCTCCACTACATTTTCCCGGATGACGAACTGATAGGCTCGCATTTCTTCCGGGTCCAATGCGGCTTCGAATTCAATCGCAGCCTGTGCCTCATAATTAACCATCTGCCGCACCCCTGCCAACGCAGCCGCCGCATCAAACAGACGGCCCATGCTGGAAGTGAGAGGTGTATTTATCCGGCGCTCCAGTTGAATACGCAAGGCCTGTCGGTCCTCGAAACACAAATCCCTACCCGGAGCAAGCTGATCATCCCAGTCCATCCCCAACTTCCAGAGCAGGGCCAGCGCCGTGCGGGCCGGTCGCTTGATTGCCGCATCGCCACCAGGAAGAGGAAAATAATCCAGATGATAAGGCCTTTGGTAGCCCGCATAATCCGCCACGAGGAACTCCCCACCCCAGATCGCTCCATCATCACCATAACCAGTGCCATCGAAAGCCAGCCCGATGACCGGGTGGCTGCCATCCAATCTATTATCGGCCATACAAGCCGCAATATGGGCGTGGTGATGCTGGACGCGCAATAATGGGAGGTTATCGTTTTGCGATCTTTGGACGGCATACCGGCTGGAAAGGTAATCTGGATGGAGATCACACACGATCGCCTTAGGCTGGATACGAAACATTCGCTCAAAATGTTCGATCCCATCTTCAAAAGAACGGAGGGTCTCGTAATTCTCCATATCGCCGATATGGTGGCTGACAAAGGCATAGCGTTGGCGCGTTAAACAGAATGTGTTCTTTAGTTCCGGTCCAACAGCCAAAAGTGCAGGAACTTCGAAAGTAAGTTGAATAGGGTCGGGAGCATAACCTCGCGAACGGCGAAGGAAATAAATGGGAGGCTTTTCCTGCCCAGTGTTGGTGGTCCTGATAACCGAATCATCGCAGCGCGTGCGGATGTCACGATTATGCAATAAGAAGAAATCCGCCAGAGAAGCGAGTCGTTGGCGGGCATCATCATTGTCAGTTGCAATGGGTTCATCAGAAAGATTTCCACTGGTCATAACCAAAGGGTGAACCTTGTTTGATGAATTCTGAATATTCTTATTGGGTACAAAAAGCAAGTAATGAAGAGGCGTATAGGGCAGCATGACCCCGATGTATGCCTGTTTAGGCGCCACATCCTCCACGATCGGGCTATCTGGCCTGCGTCGCAAAAGTATGATGGGGCGTTGGCGGGATTCCAAGTAAGCACGTTCCGATTCATTAATAAGGCAGTGTTCTTCGACTGTCTCCAGGTTGGGCATCATCAAGGCAAATGGTTTATCCACGCGCAGTTTTCGGTGACGTAATTCAGTGACGGCTTTCCCATTCAAGGCATCACATGCCAAATGAAAACCACCCAGCCCCTTTATTGCAACAATCTTCCCATCCGCAAGAAGCTTCTGAGCAGCAAGGATGGCGTCATCCCGTTCGGCAATACGACTCCCATCTGCCCCTTCCAACAAGACCTGCGGTCCACATACCGGGCAAGCCACCGGCTGTGCGTGAAATCGCCGGTCAAGCGGGTTGGCATATTCAGCCGCGCAATCCGGGCACATCGTAAAAGGAGCCATGGTTGTGTTGGGCCTGTCATATGGAATATCGGTAATAATGGTAAAGCGGGGGCCGCAATTTGTGCAATTAATGAACGGATAGCGGAAACGCCGATTGGATGGGTCCTGTAATTCCCGCAGGCAATCCGGACAAATGCTCACGTCCGGTGAAATCGGCTGAAAAGCGCCAATCACGGCTTCTGATTCAACAATTTCGAAACCAATCAATCCGTCTGGTTCCGCACTAGCGACATCAATGGAATCTATACGCGCTAAAGGCGGCAGTTCAGATTTCAGAGCGCTGACGAAAGAATCGATAACAGCTTCCGTCCCTTCCACCTGAATATCCACTCCGGCGGAGGTATTGCGGACCCAGCCATTCAAGCCCAAACGGGCAGCCAGCCCATAAACAAAAGGACGAAAGCCTACACCCTGGACAATCCCGTTGACGTGGATATTTGCACCGCGTAATAGAGTCATTTCTTTAAGCTCTACCTGCTCAATTCAATTTCGATATGATGAGACTCGCCCCGATTCAAAGAAGTAATCAGGTTTCGAGGAATGATAACAGGCAATCCGCTAAATTCAATCAGCCTGCCATCAATAAGAACGGATCGAACGCAGTAATCACCATAATCCAACCGGTCCTGGTTCATGAAGACAATATCCAGCTCCCGATCACCAAAATTGACGCCCAGGCTCGCCTTACCTACTGGATCGAATTGTTCTGCCATTAGTTTCGGCTCTAGCAAAAGATTGCCCATAACCCCCCTTACACCGAACGCCTCGGTAACCAGAGTCAGCATATACCAGCTGGCTGAACCGGTCAGGTAGGTGTACATTCCACGTCCGCGCCCGTTTATGTATTCAGGGATGCCCGGGTAAATGTGGCTATGCGCAAATTCCTGGCAATATTGGTATATTTCTTCGAGCACTTTGTAGCCTTGCCTGGCCAAACCGCGCTGGTAGAGTGCATACGCATACATTACCGCCATATGGCTGAACATGGCTCCATTTTCTTTGTGCCCATATGCAAAACCGAAGCCCCGCCCCAGGTCAGGCAATACTTCTCCAAAATCCGTGTTCAATCGGTAGCCGCCAACGCTGCCATCATACAAATACCGGTCGACGGAACGGATTATTTCATCGGCCTGTTCTTTGGAGGCAACTCCACCCATTAAGGCAAAAACCTGGCCGGTTAGCGTCATCCGCACGCCTTTTGGAAAATCGCCTTCCACTCTTACGCCTTTATTATCGTAATAGCCGTTGAACCAGCCATATCCTTCGGAATTGACCAGCCATTCCTGTTTTCGGAGATGGTTAATCAGAAAATCTGATTTGGCTGCCAGGTCCGCGGCCAGATCCTTGAACTGCACGGAGGTTTTTTGGCCCGAAATGGCATGCGTACAACTTGCAAAATAGGCAGCCAGCCTGGCCTGTTTAGCCGAAACCGAACCATAATCCACACTATCGCCCAAAGTATCCAGTAAAAGCATCAACTCTGAAGCAACTTCCACTTCGGTTATACCAAGTTTTCCGATCGCGAGAGCCCATTCGCTCAATCGATGTAAATTGCCGGCATACATGGCGGTAAAAGCAACACTTTCACCGCGCTGGCTGGCCATATCCATCGCATCGTTCCAATCAGCCCCCTCCAAACGGATGGAATTGTGTTCGCCGACATTAAAGAATGGCACCAGGTGCTGCACGAGCAGATGTTCCAAAATGGTACCCCGGTACAGATCGCCAGCCGTGGTATGTAAGATCGTACCCTGCTCAGGGAACCATGCGCCATCCACGGAACCGGCTCTCCCAGCCAGATGGTCTTTAAAATAGACTTGATGACGCAAGAGGAATGCCAGATCGCCGGTCTGGTCAATATACAGTCCAGTGGTCAGCAATGGCCAAACCCCATGGTCCATCCAGACTCTCGGGATATTATTGCGATCAGCCTTGAACTCGCCCGGGTGGGAGCCAATGATGGTGGCATTGCTGCCATCCATACGAACGCCCCCAAAATTATCATAAAGCATCTGACTAACGTCCCCACTCTCCATCATCAAGAGCGCCAGAATGTCCTGCCAGAGATCGCGCCAGCCGCGTCCGCCACGCCCGTAATCATGGTAGGGTAAGAATGAATTTCCGAAAATCCGGCGCAACACCGGCTGGACCGTTACCCAACGCAGCCAGCCTTCATAGCGCTTATCCCCGGTGTAAATGCGTGGTATTTCCAGTTTGGCTTTCCAATATGTTTTTGTTTTCTCCAGCCAGGCTTCAAACCGGTCTGAATTGCCATATTCACGAATAAGCCGTTCCGAATCATCCGCACTCATGATAGCCATTATCAGGATAAAAGAGCATTTCCCGCCCGGCTGGATTGACGACGGTCGGAATCTCAGCCCTCCGATGGATTCGTACCCATTCACACGCATGCCAGACCGGAAACCTGGTTCCTGCCCTTGAACAATAGTCTGCGGCCAATCCAGGCTACCGCCTTCCCCAATGAAATCCTCCACGACCGGGAAGAATCCTTGCGGAGCAGTGCCTTCCTCTTCGGTTCCCAGGACAGCATAGGTAAGCAGGTTGGGTTGGTGGCCGCGCTCGTCAAAGGAAAGTGTTGGTCTGACAAGCACCCCATAAGGCCCACAAGATGTACGGTGCAGCAAGGAGGTCACGTGCCGGTGGTCCCGCAAATTATCTGCCGAACGAGCATACATGGGGATGGCAGCGGTAGGAATAAGCTCCAACGGCTTACCCGACAGGTTGGTAAGGGTAACCTGCATCAATTCCACTCGATCAGTGGATGCGGGTACAAAGCTGGTAACCTCAGCCTGTAAACCAAGCGGAGCATTTATTCTCGTAACCCGCTGCCACAAGAACCCTGCATCGAGAGATGATTCTTCATCCGAACCGGTGAAATGCCGGGCAACCTGCATGGCACTATTACCAGTGACCGACCATGGATCAGCCCCATTTACCTTAATCCAGAAATTACGCGCGGAACGCGCATCATGCAGACTTTCGACCGAAACCGGCAAGGTCAGGAAGGAATTGTGGTCTGACTTGATATCCCCGTGTAGAGTGGGCGTGATTGCAGAGAAAATTCCTGCATCATTCCCCAAAGGGAAATAAAGTGAACTGTAGCGATGAGGATTTCTCAGGCGGAATGTAGCGTCATCATCGATAAATTCCCATCCGGGATTATCTGAATGGGCCATTTTGACTCCGTAAGCTCTTAAGAAAAATAAACATCAATCTGCCTTATCTGCCCATCGCGAACCATCAGAGCATATGGTCCAGAAATAATATCACTTTCCAGTTCGAGCGGATCCCCCTCTTTTGGATGCAAAATCATGGAATGAACGACGCATTTAGGATCGAAAGTATCATATCGTTCAGGGTTATGGTAAATAACAGTGACGCTCCCAAGAAATTTAAAAGATAAGAGATTATCGTCATTAAACATCCAGGCCGGGAGTATCGGTTTTAGGGTCAGGCAAAGCTGATCTGCCCGAACAAAAAATGGTTGCTTTCCAGCCATCATAAGCCGCCACATGCTGATAAATTCAGCGGTAGCCCCACTGAGACGGTCTACGAACCCCGCTCCATGGAGTAATTCATCCGGATGGGCACTGCTGACGAGGAAGGATGAATTTTCCAGCGTGCTACGCCCGTAAACCTTGGGGTCAATAAAAGGAATCAAGTCAGCCCGGAAATCCTCGAAAAAATCCTTGTAAAGCCCTGCCCGCAAGATCTCCAGAAGATACTTATATTCCATGTGAAGCCAGATGGATTCGTTTTCAAGCCATCCGGGGGTAAAAGCACGCGCACGACCGACATCCATTACAAATTGGCCCTTTTTGTCCAAGTAATAATTCTGCATATTACCAACCAATGCGAATAGAATTTATAGCTTTACAATTACCTCCAATCTGATATTTCCCGTTTGGATATAGTTACAATCAAAGAACGTTGTTTTGGATCAAGTGAAAAATAACTCGAGTTCTCCATGCCGGTGTTTCTATTTTCAACAATCAACACTGAGCCATCCAGGCTAAGAACAACTGAATGCCAGACACTGCGCTTGACGTTATACACCTTTCCGGATTCCAATACTTGCGAATGGATTTTTACTGCGCACTCCTGACCTTCACCCAAAAATAGAATACCCTGCCCTTTCATCAAAACAAATACCTCGTCGGTCTCATTGTGTCTTTCCATTTTTTCTATGTTTTCCGGATGAATTTCATCTATATAATTCAAAATGGCTACACGCCATTCAGAAAAATCAATAATGGGCTGGTATCCAATGCCGGTAAATTCACAAATTTCTAGCAGGTTTTCATCCATGATCCATCCTTATTTTCCAAACTAGCGTTCTGATTAATGCTCTCCTGGCTGGGCCTTCCACGTAGAAGACAGATTAGAACTGAATTTCGCAACACGATCAGAACTTTGTTACTTTACGATTTTAATCCAAAAGACCTTTCCGCTTCATAACAGCACCCGGTTAATCCACCCTTCTGACATGCTCCATGAGGATCTGTCAGCGGATTTGAAAATGTTCCCAATGTTTTCGTGGAGGGGAAAGATGATCTGCCAAACCTAAAATCGCTTTCTTCCAGAAAGCAAGAATGGGCTCTTGTTGGGTCCCCCTTTAGGAGTGTGAATTGCTATTCGATTTGTGCGCTAACTTTCAGGATTTTCACTCCCTTTTCCGGTAGTGGAATTAGCGTTCCTGGTACGGGAGTACCTTCCACAAGCAGGGAAACATGGTTACCTGTACCTTTCCGGCTCACCGAAATCTCGTAACGCACCTCTCGGAAATATCTGACCGCTTCATAGCCTTGCCAGCTGGAGGGGATTACCGGTTTTATTTCAAGTCCATCATATTGAGGCTGGATGCCCAGAATCGCCTGGGTAATAGCAACAAAATTCATGGCAGCGGTACCCGAGAGCCAGGAATTCTTGGCTTCGCCATGGGTAGGGGCATCTTTTCCAGCAATCATCTGTGGATAAACGTATGGTTCACATTTGTGTATTTCGCTGATCTCTTCGCGCTTGGAAGGATTGATACGTGTGTAATAATCAAACGCCTGGTCGCCTCGCCCGATCTTTGTTTCTGCAATCATAATCCATGGATTAGTATGTAAGAAAATCCCGGCATTTTCCTTATAGCCCGGCGGATAGGAAGAAATTTCACCCAGATGAAGATAATACTGGCTGAAGGCAGGCTGCAGGAGAACAATTCCATGCGGAGTGGCAAGATATTTGGCAACCGAATCAAGCGCTTTTTGTGCCCTGCCGTCTTCCACACCCAGGCCAGCCCATATGCATATCCCCTGGGGCTCGATAAATATCTGGCCTTCCTTGTTTTCCTTCGAACCGAGCACATGCCCAAAATCATCGTAGGCGCGCCGGAACCACTCGCCGTCCCAACCAGATTTCCAGACGGTCTTCTCCATTTGCTGCGCGGCCCGCTGCATTTTTATAGTTTCCCGTCCATCCTGGCAGTGGCTGGCTATCTCGGCCATCTCTTTGGCAGCCAGAACGAACAACCCGGCAATAAAGACGGACTCGGCCACCTTGCCATCTTTATTGGTGGTGGTTTGGAAAGATTGTCCCGGCGTATCCGAAAAGCAGTTCAGGTTCAGGCAATCATTCCAGTCGGCGCGTCCAATCAACGGCAGTTCGTTCGGACCAAGCCGGTCGGTGGTGTACTGGAGCGAGCGCTGGAGATGTTCATAAAGCGGGGTTTCGCTCCCTGCCTCGTTTTCATACTGGACTGGCACTTCCAAAATTGCCCAATCACCGGTCTCTTTCAGGTAGGCTGCCACTGCCAGCACCAACCAGGCAGGATCATCGTTGAACCCGGAACCGACATCGTTGTTGCCACGTTTGGTCAGTGGCTGATACTGATGAAAAGCGCCACCGTTTTTCAACTGGGTCGCAGCCAGGTCCAAAATTCGTTCACGGGCGCGCTCCGGAATCATATGGACGAAACCGAGTAAATCCTGGTTTGAGTCACGGTAGCCCATGCCACGCCCAATCCCCGATTCAAAATAGGAGGCCGAACGCGACATATTGAATGTAATCATACATTGGTAAGCATTCCAGATATTGACCATGCGGTTGGCATGTTCATCGGGCGTATTTACCTGTAATTTACCAAGTAATTCATTCCAGTAATCCCCCAAAGCCACAAAAGCAGCTTCGACGTTTTTCGGCTGGAGATATTTGGCAATAATTGGCTTTACCGATTTTTTATTGATCGTTTGTGAACCGGGCGGATCAAATTTGGCATCCCTGGGGTTTTCCTGGTAGCCCAAGATGAATACGATCTTCCTGGTTTCCCCAGCTTCCAAATGCACCTTCAGGTGGTGCGAACCGATCGGCTGCCAGCCATGCGCCACCGAATTAGTAGAATCACCGGCTTCCACTACCACCGGGGAATCCCAGCCCCGGTAGATCCCCAGGAAGGCTTCGCGTTGCGTATCGAATCCGGCCAGTTTTTCAGAGCAGGCAAAATATGCAAAATGATCGCGCCGTTCACGATATTCGGTCTTATGATAGATGACTTCGTCCACAATTTCCATCTGACCGGTGGAGAAATTACGCTGGAAGTTGGTGGAATCATCCAAGGCATCCCAAAGGCAGAATTCCACCGCCGAGAAGACGGAAATGTCTGCTTTTTTCTTGCGCAGATTGGTCAGGGTCAGTTCCCATATTTCCAGGTTTTCGCCCATTGGCACGAAGTAACGGGTCTCGGCCTCTATTTGATGGGATACGCTCCGAATGATGGTATAGCCCATTCCATGACGGCAGGAGTACTCATCCAGGGCACTTCGTACCGGCATCCAGGAAGGCGACCAGAATTTTCCATCTGCTTTATCCCGGAGATAAATATATCTTCCACCCATATCGTACGGCGCATTATTATAGCGGTAACGGGTCAGCCTGCGCAAGCGGGCATCTTTATAAAAGGAATAGCCGCCGGCCGTATTGGAGATCAAGCCAAAATACGCCTCGCAGCCAAGGTAATTGATCCATGGCAAAGGTGTATCAGGCCGGGTAATTACATATTCGCGGGCAGCATCGTCAAAATGTCCGTATTTCATGGGTCGCGTCTCCAAAACAAAATCAGTACTTTTCAGCAGGCAAAATAAATTTGGTAATGCGCCCACAGAAATTGCGTATACATCCGCTGGATTATACCCTGTCCTTTTGGGCAATACAGCTTGAAATTCTTAAGATTCCCGGCTTCACCAGCGGGCATGGTGTTCCTCAGCAAAGCCGATCAGATCGTTGATCTGTATAACTTCCCCATCATCTGCAACTACTTTTCCATTGTATCGCCCGAACATCTGATGGACTTCGCTATCGATGATGCCCAGCCTGGTTGTGGCAATCCGCTCTTTAAAGGGTGTAAATGTCAGTTCAAGGCGGTCCTCTTGATCAGTAAATTTCCAGGGTTTCATATAATCGCCGGAAGGGTAATCGAATTTGACATTTTCAAGCTTGTGAATGCGGTTTCCAAGGATCAGGGCGTTCTCGCCAGCCCTTGAGAGATCCCCAAAACCGCAGCCTAGATTCAGGCCGATTGTACGTCCGTCCGGCAAAAAACCCGAACTACTGGCCCAATTCCAATAGGACTGGTACTCCCAGACGCCGCGCCCCCAATCCAATGAACCTATACAATTTGTTGGATCTAAAATTTCGGTGGTGTCTCCATATTTGATTGTCCCTTCCGCAGGTAAGCAGTTGATCTTACGGTTATAGTAAAAGCGTTTTTTGCCAATCGGAATGACAATCGTCATGGATTCGTATCCCGGAGGGCAACCCAGGCTGATCTCCGCCTGGATACCGCGACCAGCGTGGAAATCCGGCCAGGCAACAGAGATTTTACGTTGGGTTGGTGTACTATGAAAATCCAGCCGGACCTTCCCGTTCATGAAATGACTGTCACCTTCCGTGCTGTTGCGTGGAAGCTGGATACCATTTCCGAAGGGAATGACCAGTCCTTCTTCATGCAGTTCCCCTGTTTGAAAATCCATCACATAAACAAATAAATTACCTGCATAGCCAAGGTCTGCAATGGTGGCGGAGAAAAATCCGCGCGGTGTGAATACTGCGTAATAGTCCCATCGTTTAATGCGCAGGCGTTGGAAAGCCCTCATAGCATAGAAACGGGCCGCTTCGAGATTGCAGTCCAGCAAGGGCTGCCTTGACCAGCCAATCTGTTCAAGGCTACCATCGGGTGCCAGCAACGCTCCAGGTTGGTTCAATTCGATTTGCATGAGGCCTCCAATTTTCTTAACAGTTTACAAGGATTGGCCATCCCTGTCAAACAAACCCGGCAATTCCAGCAGGACTTTCACAAAGTCGCTGGCTTTGTGAAAGCCTCGGCCTGATTCCCGCTGCACCCCGCAAGAAGCGCGGGGCAGGCCCGGCGGAAAAAAGAGATTTTGGGGTGTGGTTGGTCGGCTGTGCCGACCAACCACACCCCAAACCCCATTCTGTTAAGCTGCTTTGTGAAAAGTGTGGCAATTCCAGTTCAGGTAAAAAACGAAGGCCAAACCTGCTGGTGTTTATGAGGAATGAACTTATAATCAGGCCATTATGATTCTCTCAACCGACCTGAATATACCAATAAGTGTAGATGACATCCTGCGCGGCCAAGGCGCAGACCCGCAAATAGTACGCGCCAGTAAACCTTCACTCCTGAAAGCCGCTGAGCGTGCCTATGCCGAGGGACCTGGTTTCATCCACCCCAGGGCGGCGATAAACGAAGATATGGTACGGGAACACCGTCACGAGAGAATTCTCTTGAGGGGTGGAACCGCGTTGACCGGCTCCCAGGTAACACAACAAATGACAGGAGCGCAGCGCGTGGTGGCAGCCGTATGTACCATCGGGCCGGAACTGGAAGATACCGCTGCCCATTTATTCGGTGATGACCCTTTATTCGCCATGGCCCTGGATGGACTGGGCAACGCTGCCGTCGAAAATCTGGCCCAGCAGGTTTGCGGGCGGATCACAGATGAGGTAAAAAATGAGGGTCTGCAAGCCTCCGCACCACTCTCACCAGGCAGCCCGGAATGGCCGGTGGAAATTGGACAGCCACAGATTTTTTCGCTGCTGGATCCGACCGAAGCCGGAGTCACGCTTACATCTGGCGGAATGATGAAACCAAAAAAATCCGTTTCCTTCGTTGTCGGTCTCGGACTCGAAATGTCCCAAACCAGCATGTGTTCGGTCTGCAGCCTGAAAGAAACCTGCCGGTACGGACATGCCTGAGCTCTTCCGGATTGATTTTGAACCGCTCGGGCGGCGCGGCCAGGCCCATCCCGGTCAAACGCTACTGGATGTGGCACAGTCTGCCGGGGTGGGACTGGCTTCCGTCTGCGGTGGCATGGGTACCTGCGAAGAATGCCGGGTGCGCCTGGCTTCCGGCAGATTGACCCCGCCTACCCTGGTCGAAGAAGCAGTCCTTGGCAAAGCAGATCTTTCTGCCGGGGTGCGGCTGGCCTGCCAGGCCGAACCGCTTAGTGATGTAAAGCTGGATATTCCTCCTGAAAGCCTGACGGCTGCCCAACGCCTCCAACTGGATGGCGAGGAAACCCTCCTGGAGCCCAGGCCAGCCATACAAAGCCCGGGGGCACATGGGCTGGCAGTGGATATCGGCACCACCAAGCTGGCTGCCTACCTGGTGGACCTGGGCTCAGGCGCCACGACCGCGCGTGCCGGTGCAATGAACCCGCAGATCGCCTATGGCGAAGATGTCATCAGCCGGATTGCTTATTGCGGAAGAGAACCGGGAGGAGCAAAAAAGCTCCAATCCGTTTTAATAGAGACGCTAAACACCCTGCTGTCTGGGATGTGCACCGAAGCGCATATTTCATCTGCGTCCGTAATGGAGGCTGTGGTGGTCGGCAATACCGCCATGCACCATTTATTCGCTGGCCTGCCGGTCGAGCAACTTGGGCACGCTCCGTTCTCACCCGTCACCACAGACCCTCTGACCATCCCTGCCATTGAATTGGGATTAAATCTCGGTCCTGACGCAAACGTATATCTTCCTCCGGTTATTGCCGGGTACGTTGGAGCTGACCATGTCTCCATGCTGCTGGCAACCGAAGTCTGGAAATCGTCGGGTAAAATCATCGCGCTCGATATCGGTACCAACACGGAAATAAGCCTGGTAGCGAACGGAAAAGTCACTTGCTGTTCGTGCGCTTCGGGGCCGGCCTTCGAAGGTGCACACATCCACGAAGGCATGCGCGCCGCACCGGGCGCCATCGAACGCGCCCGCTCGTCGGATGGGAAGATCCTCTGGCAAACCATCGGAAATTGTCCGCCTGTGGGCATTTGCGGCTCTGGTATCCTGGATGTGGTGGCAGCCTTGCTGGACGGGGGGTTGCTAAAATCCAACGGGGCATTGAAAACTGAGGCAAGATCCGGGTACGAACTTGTTCCAGCCGAACAGACCGGACTCGGACGTGCACTCATGGTGACACGTAAGGATATAAATGAAATCCAACTGGCGAAATCTGCCATCCGGGCCGCGATCGAGATCCTACTCCAGGAGGCCGGGCTGGTCTCTGACGATCTGGATTCCTTCGTTGTGGCGGGAGCTTTCGGTACCTATCTGGACCTGCGCTCAGCGGTTCGCACCGGCATGTTCCCGGCCCTGCCAGCGGAGAAATTCCATCAGGTTGGAAACGCGGCCGGGGTCGGGGCTAAACAAATGCTGATTTCTCCGGACAAGCGCCAGGAGGCGGAGCAGCTGGCAGGCCAGATCAATTATGTAGAGTTGACCACCCGGCCAGCCTTCACTTCCTTATTCATGGAATATCTCTCGTTTAAAGTCTAATCGGAAGGGGAACATCACAAATCAGCATGTTAGGCTACTTGATCCTGGGAATAACATATGCCTTCGCCGCAGCAGTCCAGCCAGGGCCCTTCCAAACCTACCTTATCTCGCAAACCCTATCGCACGGTTGGCGAAGTACCCTCCCGGCGGCCTTTGCGCCGCTGCTCAGCGATGGACCCATTATTCTACTGGTGTTGCTGGTATTGAGCCGCATGCCAGGCTGGCTGGCGCAAAGCCTGCAGTGTGCAGGTGGAATATTTCTGCTTTACCTGGCAATCGGAGCATTCAAAGCCTGGCGCAACTATCAGGGGAATAATGCCTTCGAAAACCATACCAGCCGGCAAACCGTGGTCAAGGCTGCCCTGGTCAACTTGCTCAATCCCAATCCCTGGCTGGCCTGGAGTCTCGTGATGGGACCACTTCTGCTGAAAGGCTGGCGGGAGACCCCTGTCAATGGAATATCATTATTGGTCGGGTTCTACACCGCTATGATTCTCGTCACGCTTGGGATCATCCTGCTGTTCGCTTTTGCCAGGAATCTTGGGCCGCGCGTAAGCCGGAGCATGGTTGGCATTTCAGCGGTCGCGATGACTTTTTTTGGAATCTTTGAATTGTGGCAGGGATTGCACGTATTCTTTGCGTAGGCAACACAAATGGCTTACAGCATCTTTTTGAATGCAATAAACCATTTGTAGTCCAATCTACCAGATGGAACTACTCTTCCAACTGTTTTAACACATCCTGTAAGATCGAAGCTGATTTTGACAAGGCTGTTTTTTCATCCGGGAGCAAAGGCGCAGCCACAATTTGCCTGGCGCCGCCCTGCCCGACCACGCACGGCACACCCAAACATACATCCTGTAGGCCGTACTCGCCATCCAGCAGGGTTGAAACTGGCAGCACACTACGTTGATCCTGCAGTATGGTGCCAACGATGCGGACCAGGGCCATACCAATGGCAAAGTAAGTAGCGCCTTTGTAATTGATGATATGGTAAGCTGAGTCTTTGACCGCCTGGGTAATCTTTTCGCGTTCATATTGCCAGGCCTGGCACTTGTTACATAGCGGGCAATAATCATCCATGGCAACCCCGGCGATATGCGTCATCGACCAGGCGGGGAATTCGCTGTCGCCATGCTCGCCCAGGAAGTAAGCATGCACATTTCCGACGTCCACGCCACAGTGCTGGCTGAGCAGATAGCGGAAACGTGCGCTGTCCAGGACTGTTCCAGAACCGATGACGCGACCTTTGGGCCATCCTGAACGCTTTAAGGCCACATAGGTCAGGATATCGACCGGATTACTTGCAACAAGAATCACAGCCTGTGATTCTTGGGCGACGATCTCATCCACGATCGACGCGAGGATGGCCGCATTTTTCTTCACCAGCGCCAGGCGCGATTCACCGGGGGCTTGCTTGGCGCCGGCTGTGATAACGATCACCTGTGCATCCGCATAATCCTGGCTCTGCCCCACCCGGATCTGCACTGACGGATAGTAGGGCAGGCCATGCGCCAGGTCCAGCGCCTGTCCTTCGGCAAAATCGTGGCTGGCATCAATCAGAATTATTTCTTCGGCAAGACCTTTCTGGGCCAATGCATAGGCAAACGTCGAGCCGACTGCGCCCGCACCAACAACTACAACCTTTCGGGATTTCCAATTTAATTCCATCTTTTAGCCCGCTTGGGCGGCTTCCTTGGCCCGCAATGCCTCTGCAGCCCGGAAATACTTCAGGTAGCGCATGGAGTTATCGTCCCGACCCAGCAGTAAATCCGCGGCCTTGACAGTCTGGCCAAGCTTGGCTGGATCGGTGATGGAACAGGTGGCTCCCAATTGGATGGCAAGCGTCAGAAAAGCTGCATTTATGGTCGGCCGTTCGGGCAGACCGAAGGAAATATTACTGGCACCCATGTTGATATTGACGCCGAATTCCTTGCGAAGCAGTTCCACGGTCTCGAGCGTGACAAGCGCGGCCTTACTATCCGATCCAACGGTTAAAACCAGCGGGTCAATAATGACATCTTCCGATGGGATGCCAAGCCGGGCCGCCCTTTCGAGAATTTTTTCAGCCACCGCCAGGCGTTCCTCGGGAGTTTTGGGAATGCCGTTATCATCCATGGTCAGGCCGATCACGGCCGCGCCGCGATCTTTAACCAGAGGCAGAACCGTCTCAAGCTTTTTTTCCTCTCCACTGACCGAATTAACCAGGGGCTTGCCAGGCGCTGCTGACAGTCCAACTGCCAGCACCTCCGGATTGGCTGAATCAAGACAAAATGGCACACCTACCATGGCAGCCAGCATTTCAACCAGATTCTTGACCACCGCCACTTCATCCAACCCCGGTACGCCTACATTAATATCCAGCACATCCGCACCCCAAGCCACCTGGCTCTCAGCCAATTGACGAACGTAATCCAGGTTACCTTCTGCCAATGCAGCCGCCAACTTCTTTCGGCCAGTGGGATTGATCTTTTCCCCAATCATCACAAATGGCCGGTCTATCCCGATCGTAACTTCCTTCAATGTACCTTTCAAAATCGTATGCATAACTGCTCCTCTTAGGATG
>Ga0182021_10003094_pt1 | contig 19537 bp, 11 predicted proteins | sample 612E3MmetaG_FD_120493 | JGI IMG/M metagenome (GOLD analysis project Ga0182021, IMG submission 120493) | Permafrost microbial communities from Stordalen Mire, Sweden - 612E3M metaG (Illumina Assembly) | ecosystem: Environmental > Terrestrial > Soil > Wetlands > Permafrost | place: Sweden... | reverse complement strand
GCTTGCCGCCAGGATGTTGTAGATGTTGAACGTCCCCAGAAGCGGCGACTCGACCGGGAAACGCGTCTTGCCGAATTGAATCTCGAAGCGCAGTCCGCCGAAGCCCGAAGCCACGTGCCGCGCCCGCAGTTCGGGCTCGGGCCCGAAGCCGTACCAGATCGCCCGGGTCTTGGAATCGGGCTTCAGCCGCCGCACCTGCTCGTCGTCGCGGTTGAGCACGGCGAACTGGGGCGGCTCCGCTCCCGCGCCTTGGAACAGCATTCGCTTGGCCGCGAAGTACGCGTCCATGTCGCCGTGGTAATCCAGGTGATCGCGCGTGAAATTGGTGAACACCGCGGTGTGGAAACCGATCCCGTACACCCGGCCCAGCGAGAGCGCGTGCGAGGACACCTCCATGGTGACGTCGGTGCCCCCGGCGGTAGCCAGTTCGGCGAACAGCCGCATCAGGTCGAGCGATTCCGGAGTCGTGTTCACCGCCGGCAGCAGGCGCCCCGCCAGGCGGTATTCGATGGTGCCGATCAGGGCCGTGGTGCGCCCCGCCGCGCTTAGAATCGAATCCACCAGGTAGCCCGTGGTGGTCTTACCGTTGGTGCCGGTGATGCCCGCAATGCGCAGCCGTTCATCCGGCTTGCCGTAGAAGTTGCGCGCCGCCAGCGCCAGTGCCTGGCGGCCGTGCGGCACGCGGATCCAGTTCGCGGCGAAGCCTTCCGGAGCTTCCAATTCGCTGACCACCGCCATCGCTCCCCGCGCCATCGCGTCCCCGGCGAAGGCGCGGCCGTCGGTGCGGCTGCCCCTGAAGGCGAAGAACGCGAAATCCCGCCCGACCCTGCGCGAATCGTAGTCCAGCCCGCGAACCGAGGCGCCAGCGGCCGCGGGCGCGAGCGGTTGCGCCAGCCGGACACCCGAAAGTAGCTCGCCCAGTGTCATCGTGCAAACCGTACGCGGATGCGTTCTCCCTGACGCGCCGCCGCGCCCGGAGGCGGATACTGGACCCTGGCTATGCCGCTGCCGTCCGGCAGGATAGTCAGCCCGCGCGACGCTGCCGCGGTCAGGACGTCCCGCATGGTCATGCCTTGGAAATTCGGAACGGTGGGCCCCGGAATCGCGACCGCGATGGCGTGCTCCTCCGGCTTCTCGAGGTCGTCCCCGTCCTGCAGAATGTTGGGCCCGGCGCCCAGCCCCGCGATGGCCAGGTCGCTCGCCGGCTCGGCCTTCGCCGCAGCCAGCGTTTTGCTGAAATCCTCGGGAAGATCGCGCGGCACGTCCGTGAGGCGCAGCGCCTCGGAGGCCACCGCGTTGAAGACCGGCGCCGCGGCGCGCCCGCCGTACCCGAGGTCCCCGTGGGTTCCGTTCAGTGTCACCACCACCACGATGGCCGGGTTGGTGAGCGGCGCCATGCCCGCGAACGATCCGTTGTAGTTGTGCGTGTAGCGCTTGGTCTTGAAATCGAAGATCAGCGCCGTGCCGGTCTTGCCCGCCGCGGAATAGCCCGCCAGCCGCGCTTCCGGAAAGCCCGTGCCGCCCGGCTCCACCACGCCCTCCATGATCTGCCGCATGGTGAAGGCGGTCTCCGGCTTGATCGCGCGTACCGCCGGCTCCTGGGGAACCGTCTCGGTCCCGCGCTTCAGCACCAGCCGCGGCTTGACCAGCATTCCCCCGTTGGCGATCACCGACACCGCCTGGGCAATCTGCACCGTGGTGACGCTGACCTCCTGCCCCATCGAAACCGACGCCAGCGAGGTGGCGGTCCATTGCGGCACCTTGCGCACCTTGCCGCGCGATTCGCCCGGCAGGGGAATGCCCGTCAACTGTCCGAACCCGAAACGCCGCATGTACTCGTACATGTTCTGCTGCCCAACGCGCATACCCACGCGGATCGCGCCCACGTTGCTGGAGTGGATCAACACCTGCGCCATGGGCATGACCCCGTAACCGCCGTGCGCTTCCGCCTCGTGGATGGTCCGCCCGAAAAGGGTGATGGAGCCGCGGCCGCAGTCGATGGGCGTTTCCGGCCGCAGGCCGGTGGTCTCGAGCGCCGCCGAAACCGTGATCACTTTGAAGACCGAGCCGGGCTCGAAGGGCACGCCGGCCGCGTGGTTCTCGCGCCGCGGATCCTCGGCCGTTTCCGGCGGCTCGTTCGGATCGTAAGCCGGATAGCTCGCCAGCGCCAGGATGTCGCCGTTCGACGGGTTCATCACCACCACGCTGCCGCTGGTCGCGCCCTTGTCCGCGACCGCCGCCGCCAGTTGCCGCTCCGCCACGAATTGCAGCCGCTCGTCGATGGTGAGCGCGATCGGCGTGCCCGGCTTCGGCTCGATGGCCTGGCGCGAGGCGATGCCGCGACGCTGCACGTCCGTGAGCAGCAGTTCCTGCCCCGGCTCGCCGTGCAGCGTCTTCTCGAGAGCGTCCTCGATTCCGGCGTTGCCTTTCTCGGCGTGGTCCACGCCGCCCAGTACGTGCGCCGCCAGCGTCCCCTTGGGGTAGTGGCGCTGGCTGGCGCTTTCGATTTCGATCCAGTCCACCGGCAGCGCCCGCACGTTCTCGGCTTCCTCGGGTGTGATCTGCCGCTTCACCACCTGGTAGCCCCGCCCTTTGTCGCAGGCCTGCTTGAGCTTGTCGTACAGCCCCGATCCCTGCATGTGGAGCACTTGTTCGAGCAGGTCGGCCGCCACCCCCAAGTCCGGCAGCTTCAGGGGGTTCACCGTTACCGACTGCGTGGGCAGGCTCATGGCCAGCGGCTCCCCGTTGCGGTCGTATATGTTGCCCCGCGGCGCGGGGAGCACTCTGGGGATTTCCTGGCGCTGGCGCGCCTTGCGGGCGTACTCCTGGTGTTGCGTCAGTTGAAGCCACACCAGTTTCCTCACGATGGCGGCGCTCCACACCGCCAGGGCCACGACAAGCACGATCAGACGACGTTCCACCATGATGCGCTACGTGACCGGATCACGCCCCCCAAGCTACCGCTTCTTCACCATGGCAACGGCGGCGCCCGGCCTGTCGCCCTCGAGGTGGAAGACCTGACCCGGTTTCGGTGTCACCAGGTTCTGGTTGTGCGCCAATTGGTCCAAACGCGCGGGACTCAGCAGCTCCGCCTCCTGCAAGTCGAGCGCGCGGCTCTCGTCCGTGAGACGGCGTTCCTCGGCGCGGAGAGACTCCAGCCGGTATCCCGAGTTCGTGCTGGCGGCGCCCGGGACCAGCACCCCCGCCAAAATCGCGACTACCAGCGACGCCATGCCGATGGCCGACCAGCAGGCGCTCTTGGCGCGCGGGTCCGCTTCGCGCACCAGCCGCGAGTTGTCGATCTTTTTGCAGAAGAAGAAGAGGTCGTCCTGCGGCAGAGCGCGGAGCTTGTAAGGATCGCGTTGCGCGCGGGTCTCGGCCGGTTCCGCGTCCGCCTCCGGGCGCGTCGCTTCCATCCATCTCAACAAGAATGCGGGCAGCGTCGCCATGGTGTTCCCTTTCTTCCCTTAAACGATTTCGATGGCGCGCAGCTTCGCGCTGCGCGATGCGGCATTGCGGGCCGTCTCCTCGTCCGTCGGCTGCAACGGGCGTTTGGTGAGGATCCTGGCCCGGTTCTGTTCCGCCAGCGCCCTGAATTTTTGCTTTACCATCCGGTCGTCGGTGGACATGAAGCTGATCACCACCATCCGGCCGCCGGGCCGCATCACATCCGGCCCCGTCTCCAGGAACCGGTGCAACTCCCCGGTTTCGTCGTTGACCGCCATCCGCAGGGCCATGAACGTTTTCGTGGCCGGATGCAAACGTCCCGTCCTGGGCACGGCCCGCTCCACGACATCGGCCAGATGCCGTGTGCTCCGTATGGGCCGTGCTCTGACGAGTGCTCTGGCTATTCTCCGCGCCCTCCTCTCTTCGCCAAGCTGGAAGATCAGATCGGCGAGTTCCTTTTCAGCAGTGTGATTGACCAGGCCGGCCGCTGTCATGCCCGTGGATTGGTCCATGCGCATATCCAGCGGACCGTCCGCCAGTATTGAAAAGCCGCGTTCCGGCGTGGTGAGTTGATAGCGGCTCACTCCCAGGTCTGCCAGTAGTCCATCCAGCTTGCCGCAACACGCCCACTTCACCGCCTCGGCCAAATCGCCGAACGTGCCCTGGCGGTAGCGGATGCGATCCGCCCACGCCTCCGTGTTCTTGCGGGCCAGTTCCAGCGACTGTGCATCCCGATCGTTCGCTATGACCAACCCCGTCGTGAGCCTCTGCGCAATCAGCGCCGTGTGCCCACCCAGCCCCGCGGTGGCGTCCATGTACGTTCCGCCCGGCTGGACCGCCAGATATTCGAGCGATTCCCGCGTCATGACGGAAGCGTGCATACATGGTCAGGTCAGCCCCGCCGCCTCCAGGTTGGCCAGGTCATCCTCCGTCAATTCCGTCGCCGCCCGGCGGCGCTCTTCGTAGACTCTCTGGCTCAGAACTTCAATCCGTCCCCGGTGCGCGTACAAGTGCAGCCCCTGCCCGTCCAGCCCCAGCGCCTGGCGCAGTTCCGGCGAGAACAGTACCCGGCCCTGGCCGTCCATGGCGGTTTCCGCACCCAGGTCCGCGGCGTTGAACGCCACGCTGTTGGCCTGCTTCGCCAACTCCCGGTGGGCCGCAAAAAACTCTTCGTTCCTGCGCCAGACCGCGATAGGATAGATCTGCGCGATGCGCCGGTCCAAACTTGTGACAAAAAGCGTCTTTTCCCGAAGGGCGTCAAAATACTGCTGGAATACGCTGGGGAGCTTGACTCGTCCCTTGTCGTCGAGCCGGCCGGGGTACATCCCTCGGGGTGGTTCCAGCATCGGCAACGAATTGATCAACTCTCCCACGTCTTAGCCACTTTGGTCCAGATTTGGACCACAACCGATTGTGCCACGCAACTTCAGCGTTTGCAAGAGGTTTTTTGTGGAAGTTAATGACCTGTACGGAGTTATCTGCACACCACCGGATCTACACAGATCGCGCAACACACCATATGTAGGGAAGTAGGCGAATAGGAGGCGAAACTGAAAAGGGCCGACCCGAAGGCCGGCCCTTTGGAGGTTGGAAGTTACTGTCCAATCGGGATATACATCAGGCTACTGTAAGCGGCAACGCCGGCTCCCACCGGAATGACGCCTATGGAGAATCCGACGTTGTTTCCGGCACCCACATTGGCGGGAATCACGAACGAGACTTCGTAGATCCCGACCAAGTCCGGCGCCAACTGCGGTAGGGAGTAGAGCTGGGCGCCTCCGCCCGCGATGCCCGGAACCACGATTCCGTTGACGGTGGCAACCGTCCCGCGCGGCGGGATCTGGTTGGTGCCGACGGCCGGCGTTGTGGGTCCGAGACCGGTGACGAAGGCGGTGACGGTTTCACCGCGGCGCGCCGGATTCGCGAGGCTTACGAAAGAGCCATCCGGCCGGGCCAACAGAGCTCGGTTAACGCCATCGGTACCCAGCGCGCCATAGACACCCGGGCTGACTGCTAGAACCGGCACGCTGACCGCCGCCGAGCCGCCGCCCACAAAGATAGTAGCCCCCACCGTGGCGGACGGAACCGGGCCATTGGCCGCGGCAGCCGGGACCGAAACTTCGCATGGCACCTGGAAGGTCACCGACTGCGCTCCGTTGATGTTGGTTACGCTGAAGATGGGAGCCTGAGCGGTACCGCTGGCTGTGGGGAAACTGATGCTGTCTCCCGCCAGAACGGTGGGCGCGGGTCCGAACGGAGTGCCGACGATGGTCCCCTGAACGCTCGGGGCGACGAGGCCATTGCCAGTCACTGTCGCAAGGCTGTCGGGAGAGATGGCGCCTGGCTTCTGATCCGCGGCATTGAAGAAAGCGATGTTCGCCGGTCCCGCCGGAATCACGGTCAGTTGGAAAGTCACCGGTACCAGGCCGCCGACCGTTGCGGTCACGGTCACCTGTGCCTGGCTCGCCGTGCTTAGGGAAACCACGTTCACCGAGGCTCGACCCGAGCCATCGGTGGTAACGGTGGACGATCCGACCACGGATGCCGGGCCGCTGCTGACGATGAAGTTCACGGCAACGCCGCTGGCCGCCTGGCCGTTGTTGAAGTAGACTTGCACCACCAGCGGATTGGGGAAGGTCTGGCCGGACGTCACCGACTGGACGGGGGAGTCGCCGCTGACCTTCTGAAGGGATTGCAGCGTCACCGGCGGCACCAACGGCACCGCGGTCTCCGTGAACGTTGCATGGAGGCTGGTGCCCGCCACCGTCGCCGAAATAATGAAGCTCCCGTTGGCGGTGGAGGATAGCGAGAACGTATTCTGCACCTGGCCGCTACCGTTGGAGATGGTCGAAGGAGCGGGGAACGTCCCCGCGTTGGCCGGACTGACGGTCCAGTTCACGGTCTGGTTCCCGAGCACGTTCAAGTTGGTGTCCTTCACATTGGCGGTCAGCGCGATGGGAAGCGTTTGCCCGGGGTTGGCGGTCTGGGAGCCCCCGCCGGCCGCCACGATGGAACCCGGCACGGGCGGGGTGACGCTCAGCGCAAGGCAGGTGGAGGAACTAAAGAACCCCGCCGCCCCGCCGCCGTCCGCGTAACTCTCGCCGCATATCGGGAGAAAGTTCGGATTATCCGCCACGCCACCCACCAGGATCAGATACTGGCCCGTCCCGGAACCCGAAAGGACCGGTGTGCAAGTGGCCAGGCCAGTGCTATCGGTCAGCACCGTCCCAGGATCTGCCCCCGTACCGGAGACGCACGCCACGCTCGGGCTGTCCTGGCTGCTGACAAGCCGGACCTCCACGCCCGAGATGGTCCCCGTAGGATTCAGCGGGTCAATACCCGTGGCGCGATCCCACACCCGTACGTTAATGGAGGTCGCCGAAGTTCCCGCCTGCCCGGATATCGGGCCTTGCGCATCTATCGTGCGCTCCAAGCTGGCGAAGCCCGAATCCCCCACTGCCGCGGTTTCGTAAAATGTGGCCGGCGAGGAGCCCACGCTCGCGTGGATCTGGCTCTGGATGGAGTGTTGTGCCACCGAGCCTATGACCGGGTTCACAGTGTACATATTGCTGGTCAGACCGTTGGCGTCGGTGAGCGTCTGGAAGTACATCAGGTTGCCGTTGCCATGCCAAACCTCCCAGTACACCGGCGTACCGGCGGGGGCGGGCTGGCCATTGGCGTCCACCACCTTCGCAACCATGGGTTGAAAGTTCCTAACAAGTCGGGAACTGTTAGGGTCACCGTTAGGAACTCCGACACCGGCGCATCCGCTACAGATAATCTGCCCATTGCCCTGGTACGTCGAAATCGTGTAGGTCTGCGCCGTGGCAGACGGCGCCAGCGACACGGCAAGAGCGGCCGCCGCGAAAAGAACCGATCGAAATGTAGTCAAGAAGCCCTCCTCGTTCAGGTGTGTAGACACGGATGGGCTGGGATGGACGCAGGCAGAACTTCAGTGTAGCACAATCCTCGGTCTTTCCGGAAACCAAAAAAAGGGGGGGAGCCGAAGCTCCCCCCTTTCAGACTGCTAGACTGCAATGCTTAGTTGCCCAGAGACTCCGGAGCGTTGTTGTTGGCTGTCCGGGTGCCTCCGGAACCGGGCGTCGGAACGACCAGCGCCAGGTAGACGGAAATGATATGCTGAGCGCCCACGTCCTGGACTACCGCGAAGCCATGCGCAAACTGGAACGCGCAATTGGCGATCATGTAGCCATTGAAATTCAGGCCGGGGCCAGCAGGCGGAGCGGATGCATCGAGGGTATACGTGACGCCAGCGGCGATAACCGGCGACGCACCCGTTCCCATCGACGAATCGGTGAGAATCGGCGTGGCGGCCACGTTGGCCACCGTGTTATACCAGTACATCTTGCACAGCCCTTGCTGGGCTACTGTCTTTAACGGGTCGACTGTCGTGTTCGCAATCGAGATTCCGGTTGTGAACCCGGTCGCCGTTGTGACGTACGGGAACAGCAAGATTGTCTGGCACTGGGAAACAGTGAAGGCCGTGGCGGAAATCCCCGAATCGATAAACCGTGGAATCGGATAGTTCACCACGCTGCTGCCTGCATTGGTGCCGTCGCCGCCATGGGTTGCGTTGAAGGCGCCGTTGGTCGAATTCGGGGCGAACGACAAGGCCACCGACGAATTGCCTACCGGCGGGAAGTTGGTCGCAGCCGTGTACTGGACATACACCGCGAAGCTGAGGGATTCCGTGACCGTCGGCTGGGTGTTGAGGACTTCCCAAACCGCTACGATCGGAGCTCCACTCGAGGTGAAAGGCACGTACTGAATGACGGTGCTGGGGAAGCCGCTGGAACTGGGCGACGTGTACGTGTTGGTGTACTGGGCCGCACTAAAATTCAAGCCTTCAGTCCCGCCGGAGAGCAGCACTGCGTACGAGGTCGAGGTCGTGTTGGCCGGAGTGGGGGCGAAGACCTGGGTCAGGTTGGCTGCGTTGTTGTTGCCGCTGATGACGTTGGACGTCGAAACATACAGCGTAGCGCCAACCGGAATGTTCGTGAAGGTCGCTTTCAAACGGGTACCATAGTCGGCGTAGCCCGCGATATAGGGGCCATTACCGATAACAGCGTTGCCGTTGGCGCCGTTGAAGACGAAGTTCGACTCGGAGTTATAGCCGATCCCAGGAATGTTCTGGATTCCGGCAGCTCCGTAGTTGTTGGCGACTCCACCCTTTACGCCGTCCACGCGAGTCTTAAAGGCGGAATCAAAGCCCTCGTTGAAGTTCACAAGGTCGGCGAACGCGTTTTGATTGTTGCACTGCGGGAAGTTCGCAGTGTTAGATGCGCTGGCGTTCAAACCCTTGCTCAGGTAACCAACCAGCGGGGTCGGGTTCGCGATCAGGAACGAAGCCGTGCCGCCGGTGACGCCGATCGACGCGAAAATCTGTTGATAGCTGCCCGCCACGCCGCCGTACAGGCTGTTGGCGTTGATGCGAACGTTGGTGATGCGGTACACACGGGTGTTGCCGCTGGTTACCGGCGGAAGCACCGGAATACCGTTGAACGTAACCGAGGAACCGTTGACCACGCCGGAAAACACATTGGCGGCGGGTATGTTGGCGCCGACAGTGGTAGTCGGAACGCCGGTGGGGCTTACATACTGCTGGCAACCGGTGGGGCCTGCGCCGGCCGCCGGGAAGTTGCAAAGCATCTGCGGCAAACTCGGGCCGTAGCCAGTCTGCGAACCAAGCGCGCCATTGTTCGGCTCATCGATCAGCAACATCGCTTCCGAAGCATTCACGCCTGCGGCCACGCCATTAATGGTGGTTAGCAGGCGGCTGGTGATCGGAGCGCCATAGTACACCGTGAGACTGGTCGTCGGAATCGTCGAGCCAGGGGCCAGCACAACGCCGCCGTTGCACTGCAGCACGATGTCACCCGTATTTTCCGTGAGACCTTCCGAGCGAAGGGTAACGGGGACGGATGCGTTCTGTACGGAGCATGTCATGGTGGTGCCACCACCGCTGCCGCCGGTTACCTGCGCGCCGGCCAACCCTACGAACAGGGTCATCACGGCTAGCACAGTAATCCATCTGCGAAAATCTGTCATTTCCTTCTCCTTGTAAATTTCGAAATTGAATCGGTCGAAGTTCTCTTTCAACCTGAGCCTCGATACCTCTAAAACCGTTCTCAACCTAGGGAACCTCTCCGTGTCGGGCGGAGATTCGATTTTCCGTTGGCCACCAAGCCGGCCGCCGGGCCTGTACTGAACTCTTCCCTGGGGCACATGTCTTTGTGTCTTTTTATCTTGTGTGCTCACCAGGGCACGAACGCAAAAATTGCAGACTACTACCAGACGCGGTAAAACCTATTCTTAGCTGATTCCGGGACCGCTGTCAAGAGAGAATCCTCCCCCAAAGTCCGAATCCGGCAATCCGCCACACACGAACCATCCACAAACAGGCCCGATTACAGCACGCCAGCCCCCCTCCCGTCAATGGTTTCACGCCAAATCCTCTCATTTTTTGCTTATTGGAGCGCGATTTCGACCATGTTGCTGATTTGCCCCCCCTGTTTGAGGGTAAGGGATATTCCCGATCCGGGCGGCGTCGCTGCCGGAACCGGGATGTTGACTTGGTACAGCCCCACGAACCCGGGAGCCGATCCCGCAAATGAAACGGGCAATTCCGTACCGTTCACCACCGCCGTGACCGCCGTACTCGCTACCCAGTATGGCCCCTGCTTCACCGTCGCTCCCAGCCCCGTGGCGTACACCTGCAGCACCTGTCCGCGCGGCAGCGGCGTCCGCGGCGTATTCAGCGAGTTGTCCTGGTTCAGAACCGCTCCCTCCGCCGCACCGTCAAGCACAAAGATGGCCGGAGCGGCCACCGCCACCGCCGCCTGCTGCTGCGCGGCGCCATATGCCGACTTGACCCGCACCGTGTGCATGCCCGGCGCCGTCCCCGGAGGAATCTGCGCATTGACCTGAAACGCGGAGGCAAACAACACGGACGCCGCCGTTCCATCCACGTCTACCGCCGTCGCCGCGCCCGCGCCCGAAAGGCCCGTACCGAATATCGCCATGATCCCGCCGGGAGCCAGCCCCGAGGTGAACGATGCCGCATTTACAATTCCATTGGCCGCGATGGCGGCCGCCAGAGGCGACACCGCCAACGCCGCCTGCGGACGCGTCAGCGCATAGGACGCCGCCGCGTTCCCGGACAGGTCGAACGTCGATCCGCCCGCCCCCAGATCGGTCACAAAAGCGCCGTACGCCTGCGGCGCGCCCACATCCAGTTGGTAGGCCGCCTGCGCGCCGTCGCACACGCGCACGAGCGACACCACCGCGCCTTCCGCCGGGACACTGCCCGACGACGCGTCCACCGCGTCCTCGACCGGCCACGCCGCCCCACAGGCGCCCGCGACCGATGTCACATTCAAGACCATCGCAGACATCGTCACCGCCGGCTGCGACATCACGCCCGCCAGAAAGCGCGTGGCCAAAGGTCCGCGCACGGCGAAACGCGCGGCGCCCAACATCGTACCTTGCCAGACGGCGCCGCCGGCTGAGAATCCACTTATATAATCGGCCAAACTGGTCCGCGCCAATAGGGGACTGGGGTCATGAATTTGAATCGACCCGTCGGCGGCCACACCGATAGCGGTCACGAAGTGCCCGCCAGCCGCCACCCCGTTGCGCAACAACGCCAGCGACAGCAGCACCGGCTCGCCCTGCGCCACCAGATCCGCTACCGCGCTCGCCGTAGTACCCGCCACCGTCACGTCCACGCCGCCAGTGAACTGCGCGGCGCGCCACAGGTTGACGATCTGCTCTCCGGTGGCCCCGCCCGGCAGAAAGCCGTCGCACACCGCCTGGGGGTGGCTGCCGGCCGAGCACCACGAAGTCAGGTAGCCGTTCAACGCCGCCGGAGTGGCCAGCCCATTGGGAGCCGGCAACTCGCCCTGATTCTGATGGTATTGCAGAATCGACGCCACCTCCGTCAGCAGCGCACCCTTCTGGGCGATGGTGGCGGTCCCGTTCCCCAGCGGCGTAGACCCGCTCTGCTGGAGGGCGGGGAACCCGGGCAGATTCGAGGCCGCGGCAACCATGCTGAACGTCACCACGCCGATCCCGGTGACCGGCGCGGACGCAGTCACCAGAGCCACCCCGGTCGAAGCCGGCAGGCGCACGCCGGTCTGCGCACGCCCGGCGCCGTCAGTGACGGCGCTACCCGGGGAAAGCTGCGCTCCCGGAGAAGCCTGAAACGTCACCGTCACGCCAGCCACCGGCGCGCCCGAGGAATCCGCCAGCGCCACCTCCAGCGGCAGCCGCAGCGCCGCTCCCGGCATCCCCGTCTGGTTGTCCCCCTGCACCTTGGCAAGGCCCGCCCGGCTGGCCGCCAGCGTCCGCACCGTCAGCGTGCCATCGGCGGCCTGCGGCGCATGGGTATCGGCCGCATGAATGGCCAGCGTGCCGCCTGGCGACGAAAGCGGGATGTAGGTATCCCAGGTGTATGCGCCGTTGGGCGCGGTCACCAGGAAGTCCGGCTCCCCGGTCACCGAGACGCGAATCGTGCTGCCGCCAGAGAAGCCGGTGATGGCGAACACGGCGTGGCCGCCCGCCGTCACAATCGCCGGCGCCACCAGCACCGCCGGGTTCCGGGGCGCATACTGCACGGTCGCCGCGGACGCTCCCGCCGGGTAGCCGATGGTGCCGCCCTCGAAGGCCTGCGAGTGCAGGGCGCCGCTCACCGTCTCATCGCTCACCGGCATGCCCAGGCTTCCCGCCGCCCCGCCGGCGCCCACGTAAGCCGCCAGGATCGGGCCGCCCGGAACGAAGTACGCATGGCCCGCCCGCGGCCCCCCCGTGGCGGCGTAGATGGTCCCCCGGGCGAAGGCCTGCAAGGTTCCGGCGTCGGCGTTACTCGTGGAAAACGGCGCCGCATCGGCCTCTGGCGGCCCCGCCACACCGGTCTCATAGCCCAGCGCCTGCCACTTGGACAACACCGGGCCGGTCACCAAACGGGTGGGACTGCCGGAGAGAGCCCCGCCGGCGAACGGCTGCGTCCCCCCCGCGCTGGCATCGCTCAGCGGGTAGCCCAGTGTCCCGCCCGCGCCGCCCAGCCCATAGTAGGCGGCCAGCAAGGCTCCCGTCACCACATAGGCCGCGCTCGCCTGATCGGCCTCCGCGAGCAGGTACGGGATGGCCACGCCGGATTGGCCCACTGCCTGCACCGTCTGCACGTAACCGTTCCCGGCGCGCGCCGCGGGGTCCACCACCGGAATCTGCGCCGCGATCCGGTTGCGGCTCAGCGCCGTCCGGAAGGCGTTTCCGACCGGCAGCGGGGCGCCCTCGCCGATCTGGCAACAGGGAACCGTCACCACCACCGCCACGCGCGCGCTCGAAACCCCGCCCGCCGAGGCCGCCACCGAGGCCGTCCCGCCGCCCACCGCCGTGAGCGTCGCCGTGGCGCCGTTCGCCTGCACGGAGACCACCTGGCTGCTGGTGCTGGTCCACGAAATCAACCGGTCGGGCACCGGATTCCCGTACTTGTCGAATGCCGCGGCCGAAAGCGTCATGGTCTGGCCCAGCGTGAGTGTGAACGAGCCTCCCGACGGCAGACCCGTCAACGCCACCCGCCCCACCGGAAACTGCACTGCACCGCCGCTGCCCGGCGTGTACACGATCAGCCCGCCCTCGAACGCCTGCTGGATGACGCCGGAGGACGCCGCCGACGTGAATGTCACCGCGCTTCCCGTGGGCAGGCCCAGGCTTCCGGTTGGCCCCCCGTTGGCCACGTACACGTCGAAAACCGGTTCCACCACACCGAGAATCTGGCCGTTGTTCAGGCCCGAAGTGATGGAGAAAATCTCGCCAAAGGTGAAGGTCTGCGCGTCGGCCGCGGTCCCCGCGGGCGAGGTCACTGCGGCGGTGGCCGAGATGGGGATGCCCGGCCCGCCGAGGCCCAGGAGGCTGGTCCACAGCGGGTAGAATGCCGGACCGACCGATGTATTTTGCGCGCCGCCGGCCAATGGACTGGCGAACGCGAACAGCACATAGTTCTTGTCGAAAGCCTGATAGGTGCAGGTGTCGCCGGGTATGTATGTCGGGCAGTTCAAGGTATCCGATAGCGGGGCTCCGGCGGTGGCTGCGCCGACTTGCGAGTAGTAGGCGAAGACGTCCGGGTGGATCTGCGCCACCGGAAACGAGCTCCCGTCGGGCGCCGGATTCACGCTCGCGCTGGCGGTCACCAGGGCATAGGTGCCGGCCGCGCCGGTGAACTTCTGGCCGTAGACTCCGCCGCCCAGCATGGCCACCGGCCCCTGCGGCGCCGTGACCAGGTTGTTAAACCCGCTGCGATAGTACGCCTGAATGAACTCCACCTGCAGGGTGGCGCTGGGCGCCCCCGTTCCGACATCCACCGACGTGGCACGCCCTATGACCGCGCGCGCTGGAGGGTCTTGCCCCCACAGCGATCCCGCTGCCAGCAACGTCGCACACGCCCGGAGGGGCCATCGAGATATCCGAAGGAAGTTCACGCCCGTACCCGCTATTCTAGTATCTTGCGCCGGCCACCGCGCGATCCCGCCACCACCAGCGCCGCCGTACCCAGCAGGTAGGCGATCCACAATCCCACCACGACCGGCTCCCCGGCTCCCTTGAAAACCGTGAGACGCCGCATCGCTTCCGCGAACCCCACCGCCTGAAAATCCGCGGCGTGCAGCGCCCCGAGCGGTCCCGAAACCCGGTGCCGGATCATGCCCGTATAATACGGGATCGCCACCGCATGTACGGTGTAGAGATCGAGGAGTCCAAAAAGAAGGGTGCCCGCGGCTACCGGCCAGTGCCCCGCCCTTTCGGGCAGAATCGCGCGCCACCCTGCCACCGCCAGCACCACCTCGGCGGCCACCGCGGCGTACAGGTACCACCCCATCGAGGTGGGCACGCCCTTGGTCTGCCAGATCAGCACCACGTTGTACAACTGGCCGGCCCAAAACGCCAGGTAGACCGCCAGCAGCCAGCCCACGGCAGGGCGCCGCGGAATCCGCCGCATTCTGAGAAACCCTACCGCGGCCAACAGGATGACCGCATAGAAGAGGTGGTACATCCAGGAGCGGACCTCGAGCGAACTCCAGCCCCCGAAGTACAGGTGCGAGAGAAGAATCGAGTCGATGGCGCGGAGCCACGGCACCCCCAGCGCCGCCGAGGCCATCTCCCCTGCCCCGGCGTGCCGCAGCATCACGGATTCGCTCAGCCCCGACAGCGTCCCGGTGGCCAGCAGATTGTGGACATACCACCAGCCTGAGATCGCCACGGCAATCCCCGCCGCCACCGCGCCCGCCCGGGCGGCTTTGGCGGTGCGTCCGCCCCTCGCCAGCCAAACGAACAGCAGCGCCACCGCCGGCGCCGCCGTGAGGAACCAGGCTTTGGTCAGAAGCCCCAAGCCCAAAGCCAACCCGAGACCCGCCGCCCAGCGCATCCGCGGGCCCTCCTCGACCAGTTTCAGCCCCAGCCAGAGCATCAGGGTGAACAACGCCACCGACAGGCAATCGTTGCCCACGCGCGCCACATCGAGCGCCCATTCCGGCATCAGGGCAGCCATCGCGGCGCATCCCAGCGCTACCCGCATATCGGCAAAAACCGCGCGTGCCAACAGGTAGACCAGCGGAATGGCGAGCGACGCCACCAGCGCGCTCAGCCAGCGGATGGCCAGCACCTGCGCCGCGAGGCCCCGCCCCCCCAGCAACCGCGCCACCGGCGCCATCAGCCAGTAGTACAGCGGCGGCTGCAGCGCCTCGTAGGCCGTTAGGGACGGCGGCCCCGATTGGCTCCGCCAGGCCGCCGGCATGTCCCGGAAGGCCGACTGGCGCCGGGCGCGCTCTCCGGCTGGCATCGTCCAAAACGCGTCCTGGGTGGCGGCCGGGGGCGGGTAGTGGCGCAGTTCCCAAGCCACCGGCGCCAGATTCAGCGATTCGGCCACGTCCCTGGGCACGGGCGCGTCCCGCGCGACCAGCGGCCCACCGCCGACCGCCATGGCGCGAATCACCGCGAAGTGGGCCCACTCGTCGAAGCCCTCCCACAACGGCAGCATGGCGGCATAGAACAGCAGCCGCGCCGCGAAGCAGGCCCAGATCAAGTAGATTCGCCACCCGGCGTGCATGGAGCAACGATTATCGCACGCGGGGCCGCCGAGGCTTTCCCCAGGCGCGCGGCCCCGCCTGCCATGGCCTCCGGCGCGGCGAACTCCTCCGCCCATCTCCGCTACCCGCAACCGGCCTTCCTCCCCCGCGGCTGGGTTTACACTGAGAACGAGGTACGATCCGGCGGCTCAAGATGCCAATCCAGGCTTACGACGTACTCGTCTTTCCCGTCGTCGGTTGGTTCGACCGTTTTCAGCGCCCGCAGCACCTGAGTCTGGAATTCGCGAAACTGGGCGCCCGCGTCTTCTACTTCTCCAACCGCTTCATACCCTCGCTCTGCCTCTACGATCCCGAAGTTCGTGAGGTCGCACCCAACGTCTTTTGGGCCGCACTCCCCGGCGGCTTCAATCCGCCGGATATTTACGCCGACATCCCCACCGAACTCCAAACCGCGGTAATCGCCGAAGGGGTCCAGCGCATTCGCGAGCGCTGCGGGATTGGAACCGCGCTCGCAATCGTCGACTATCCGTTCTGGGCGCCCATTGTCCGCCAAATTCCCAACGCGGTGGTCCTGTACGATTGCATGGACGCCTATGCCAGCTTCGGAAATGCCGGACGCCCCGCGCGCGAACTCGAGCGCGAACTGGCCACCTCGGCCGACCTGGTGGTCTGCTCCTCGCGGCATCTTCAGAGCGTCATGCGCGGCTACGGCCGCGACAGCGTGCTGGTGCGAAACGGCGTCGACGTATCGCACTTCGAGAAACGCCCCGGCACTCTCGCCTTCGAGCGCAAACGCCCTACCGTCGGCTACTGGGGCGCTACCGCCGAGTGGACCGACATCGAGCTTCTCATCCATGCCGCGCGCCAGATCCCCGAGGCCGATTTCGTCCTCATCGGCGAGGTGATGCGCATCGACGTCTCCGAACTCGCCGCCCTCCCCAACGTCCGCATGACCGGCGAAGTCCCTTACGCCAAGTTGCCCGGTTACCTCCACGCATTCGACGTCTGCATTCTGCCCTATCGCATTTGCGAATACGCCCTGGCGTCCGATCCCATGAAGGTCTGGGAGTATTTGAGCGCGGGAAAGCCGGTGGTGGCCGTCCGCTTTCCGGAAATCGAGCGGCTCAAGGACCTCATCACTCTGACCTGCACTCGCGGCGAATTCGTCGACGGCATCCGCCACGGCCTCGCTGAGAACGATCCCGTATTGCGCGAGCGCCGCGTGGCCTACGCCCGCCAGAACACCTGGCAGATGCGCGCCCTGGGGCTCCAGGTTGCCGTGGAGCCGTACTTTCCCAAGGTGAGCGTTATCGTCCTCGCCTACAATCAGCGCTCCTTTACGGAAGCCTGCCTGGATAGCATCGAGCGGTTTTCCCGGTACGCCAATCTCGAGGCCGTGATCGTAGACAACGCTTCCACGGACGATACTCCTCAGTTCCTCGCGCGCTGGGCCTTCACGCGCCGTTGGGCCAGAGTTGTGAGAAACCCGTCCAACCTCGGCTTCTCCGCCGGCAACAACCGCGGCGCCCGTGCCGCTACCGGCGACTATCTCGTGTTTCTCAACAACGACACCTTCGTCACCGAGGGCTGGATTGGGGATCTCATGGCTCACTTCCGCCGCAATCCGAAGCTTGGCCTTCTGGGTCCGGTCACCAACCGGTGCGGCAACGAGAGCGTCATTCGGATCCAGTACCGGGACATGGAGCGGATGGCCGTCGAAGCGCGCAGCTACACCGCCTCGCACCGGCGCCAACTCACCCATCCCCATGTGCTCTACTGGTTCGCAGTGATGTTGCCGCGCCAAGTCTGGCAGCAGGTGGGCGAGCTGGACGAGGGCTTTGGCCTCGGCCTGTTCGAGGACGACGACTACAGCTTCCGCGTCCGCGCCGCGGGCTACGAAACGGCCTGCGCCGAGGACGTTTTCGTTCACCACCACGAATCGGCGTCCTTCGGCCAGCTTGCCCAAGCCGGGTACGGCGAGTTGTTCGCCAGAAACCGCCGCTACTTCGAATCGAAATGGGGGCCCTGGCAGGCACCCGTTTTCCGCCAGGAGGTAACCGCCAAGTGCACCCCGTAGCGCGGGGAATGGCCGCGGAAGACGTAACCCGCATCACGGCGGGCATGCACGGCATTGCCGAGCGCGTGGCGTACCGCTACGCCGCCATCGAGCGGAAACACCGTTTCCGCTTCCTGTTCGATCCGCTGCGCCTCCTCGAACAAACCGGCTTTGTCAAAAGCTACCTGGCCGGCGAGAACCCGTTCCCTCCGAGCGTCGAGATCGATCCGTCTAACGCCTGCAATCACGACTGCGGCTTCTGCATCTACCACTCGATGCATGGGACGGACCGCGGCGAGCGCCTGAGCCGCGAGCGTCTGCTTTCTCTCGCCGACGAATTGCACGCCTTGGGGTGCCGCTCCATCCTGTTTGTAGGCGGCGGCGAGCCGATGACCAATCCGCATACCGTGGAAGCCATCGAGCGGGGGGCGGATCGCGGCATCGCCTGCGGACTGGTCACCAACGGGTCGCTCATCGACGCCCCCTCGGCCGCGCGCCTCAAGCGCGCCGCCACGTACGTTCGCTTCAGCGTGGACGCCGCCACCCGCGAGACGCATCTCGCCCTCCACCGCCGCGACGATTTCGACCGCATCGTATGGAATCTCCGCGCGATCGCCGCCTCGGAGGGCCCCGCCACCATTGGCGCCGGATGCTTCTTGAACGATGCGAATGTCCACGAAGCGTTCGCCATGGCGCAACTGGTCAAGGACACGGGCGCCGATTACATTCAGTTCAAGACCTACTCGGGCCTCCCCATGGAACCCGGCCAGCACGAACGCATGCTGCGCGGGGTCGAACGGGCGCTCGATTTGTCGGACGGGACGTTCGACATCCACGTCATGGACCGCATCTTCGAGAACCGCGGCTTCCAGGTGCGCGGCTACTCGCGCTGCCACTTCCAAGCCATGAAGACGGTCATCAACGCCGACGGCTCGGTTTACCTCTGCGCCCAGAAGCGCACCGACCCCGCCGGCCGGATCGGCAACGTCCACGAGCAATCGCTCGCCGCGATCTGGAACGGCGCCGGGCGCCGCTGTGTGGTGGACTCGCTCGATCTCGTGAACTGCCCATTCTGCGTACACGACCGGCAGAACAAGACGCTCGAATTCCTGGCGCATTTCCAGGCGCCCCACCGGGGCTTCTACTGAGCGGTGGCCGCCCGTGCCCTGGCGAAATCGCCGGGACTCTTGATCGGCACCCACCAACCGATCCGGACGGCGCGCGCGCGCACTCGCTCGCCAATCAGCCGGTTCACGGCATCCTCGTACTCGACCCCGCCCCGCAGCAGCCATGCCAGCCGGTTGACCACTTCCCTGCCCCGTATCCGGTGGATCATGACGTTCGCCGCCGCTCCCGGCGGACATCCGCCCTCGGGCTTCTCGACGATGCGGCGGACGGCCCAGGTTGCGCCATCCAGGTCCAGACAGCCGCCCGCGAAATTCCGTTCGAGCGGAACGGTCGGAATCGCGATGGTTCCTTCCGGGCATGCGAATGCGAAGATCCTAGCGTAGTCCTCGTCGCCGACGATGTCGGCAACGCACACCGCGCAGATTGCGCCGGCATCGGCCTCTTCGATTCCGGTCAGGATTGCCGCGGACATCGAGTTTCCCCGCTGCATGACGGTGCGCACTGCCGTACGCGCCCGGATGGCGGCCTGGTTGCACGCATTGCACACCACCACGGATTCCCTCACACCCACCCCGGCCAACTGCCGAAGATGCCGTTCCACCAGCATCTCCCCGTTCAACTCGAAGGTCGCCTTGTCGGCGCCGGCCCGCACGCTCCGGCCGCCAGCCAGCAGAATGGCAATCACTCCGCCCACCCGAACCGCTCGGCATAAGGGTGCGCCAGCCCAAGCTCGCGCGCCAGCGCCCGGTTCTTCCGCCGCACGATCGCGTCGTAGAACTCCGTACCCGGGTTGCTGTAGCCGCCG
>Ga0182021_10003093_pt1 | contig 19538 bp, 22 predicted proteins | sample 612E3MmetaG_FD_120493 | JGI IMG/M metagenome (GOLD analysis project Ga0182021, IMG submission 120493) | Permafrost microbial communities from Stordalen Mire, Sweden - 612E3M metaG (Illumina Assembly) | ecosystem: Environmental > Terrestrial > Soil > Wetlands > Permafrost | place: Sweden... | reverse complement strand
GGAGCGTGCGCCACCTGGCGTCGGAGGCAGTACAGACTCGCCGGCCTCGATCCTGACCGGCCCGCCCGGGTCCGATCGCCCTGGTCGAGGATTCACATCGTCGCGCCACGTGATCGACCCGGCACGTCGACCACGTTCCGGCCGTCCCGGTTGTACGGTCGTAGCCATGGCCCGCCAGCGCGGCCAAACCGGCGGGCGACAGGGAGGCACAGGGAGGCGACATGGCAGCGGTCGAGGTCAAGGGAATCGGAACGAAGGAACGCCCGTGGCAGCTGACGACACCGAGCGGCACGTCTGAGTATCAGATGTACCGCGACGAGGCCGCGGATCCGCCGGCGCTTGTCTGCACTGTGGGCACGACCGTCCTGCGGTACCAGTTGCGCTGCCTCGACGACCTGCACGCGATGTTGAAGCGCCAAGGCGACTGGATGCCGCTGGGCAGCGCCGACGAGCAGAAGCCCGCGGCCGAAGGCACGGTCGAAGCCTGGGCACGCTCGCCCGAGAACCCGGTCGGCGGGTGGTACGGCCTCAAGAAGGGCCTCCGCGGCCGGTTCGCGATGTACGTGCCACCTCTGATGGAGACCCTCGGCCTGGCCGAGGTCGAGCACAACCCCAAGAACAACCGGATTCGCGCGCTCTAGATCTCGGCTTCGTCGGCCCGGCCGGGGCGGGCCGCCGGCTCAGCCGCGGCGCCTCGCCGGCTCCGCCACCGCGCCTCGCCCTGCCGCGGCGCGCGACCCAGCAGCTGCCGCCCGGCTCCGGCCTCGACGCGCGTCGCGCTCCGGCGGCGAATGCCTGCCTGCCTCAGACTGGCGACATGATTGCCATCTTCGGCGGCCTTGGTGCCGCCTTCCTCTGGGCAGGCGCGAATCTCACCTCCTCCCGGGCCGGACGCCTCATCGGCGCATCGTCGACCGTGGCCTGGATGATGCTCGTAGGGGTGTTCATCGCCGGGCCGCTGGCGCTGCTGTCCGGGCCCGTGCCGCCCATCACGACCGAGCTGGCCTTCTGGGTTGCGGGCTCCTCGCTGGGCGGCGTGATCGGCCTGTTGCTCGTCTATCGTGGGCTGCGGTTCGGCAAGGTCGGCGTCGTGACTGCCCTGGCCTCCACGGAAGGGGCGATCGCGGCGATGATCGCCGTGATTGCCGGCGAACACCTCACGCTTCCCGTCGTGGTGATGCTGTGCGTCATCGTGGCCGGCATCGCCATTGTCGCTTTTGCGACAGGGGACACAACCGAAGTTGTCGCTCCGGGCGCCGAGCGTCGCGCTGTTCTCTACGGCGCCACGGCGGCGCTCGCCTTCGGCGTGACCGTCTACAGCACGGCGAAGCTCGGACAGAGCATGCCTCCGCTCATGGCGGTCCTACCGGTCCGCATCCTCGGCGTCGTGGGGGTGTTCATCCCGCTCGCCCTCACCGGCCGTCTCCGGCTGACGCGCCCGGCCGTCCCCATGGTCGTCTTCATCGGCGCCGCCGAGGTCTTCGGCAACGCTTCGTACGTCCTCGGATCCCGCCAGAGCATCGCCATCGCAGCCGTCCTGGCCAGCCAGTTCGCGGCCATCGGGGCCATCGCCGCCTTCTTCCTGTTCCGAGAGCGGCTGTCGGTCGGTCAGCGGTCCGGCGTCGTGGCCATCGCTCTGGGCGTGGCGATGCTCACTGCCGTCAGGGCCTGACTGGCGCCACCGGACGCCCCCGAGAGGCCCGCCGACGCACTTGCCCTGGCCGTCATGAGGATCGGTCTCCGCCGGAAAGCGTCGCCGCGAGTGGGTCGTCGACGCGGCGATCTCACCCGGGAACCTACCCAATTGAGGAAGGTGCCTACCGAGTCAGGTAGGCGAGAGAGTGACTTCGGCCACTGGCGCGGGGCGTCGACGCGGCGCGAGAGTTGGTGCATGCTCGCGGCAAGCCAGGAGGCCCAAGGCTGCGGGTTGACCGGTCCGGCGCATGCCGAGCCCTGAACGGGAATTGGACGGAGGTTTCCTGATTTGGATTCCCCAGCGACCTATGTGAACTGGAACTTCATCCTCATCTCCATCCCGAACCTGCTGATGATCGCCGGGATGGTCGCGGTCTTCGTCATAGCCCTACTGGCACCGTTCCCGGGACACGGCGAATCCGCGGAGCCGGTCGCCGTGCCGGTGGATCGCAACGATGCGTGACGGGAGTTCCCGGCCTCAGCCCGAACCCTCGAGCTGGACGCTGGCGCTCCGGCACTTCCTGGAGCGCCGTCTGCCACTCGCGCACTTGCTGCCCGATCGCCAGCCGTATTACGTGGGCTCGTGGGTCTACGTCTTCGGCGTCGTGGCGATCGCAGGCTTCATCTGGGTCATCGGTAGCGGAGTCGTCCTGGCCTTGTTCGGGCCGCAGTGGTGGCATCAGTCCGGCGTCGGCCGATTTGTGAATAGCCTGCATCTGTGGTCGGTCCAGGTCTTCTTCGTATTCATGGTGCTGCACCTGTGGGGCCAGTACTTCATGGCGGGCTGGCGCGACGGGCGGGCAAAGACCTGGATGGTCGGCGTCGTGATCTTCGCCATCAGCATCGTGGCTGCCTTCACCGGCTTCATCTCGCAGCAGAACTTCGACGGCCAATGGATCGCCGTCAACGCCAAGGACGCGACTAACGCGGCCGGGATCGGATCCTTCTTCAACGTCCTCAATTTCGGCCAGATGTACGGACTCCACATCGTCCTCCTGCCCGCACTGGTCGGAACCCTCGTCGCCGCCCATATCCTCCTCGTGAGGATGCACGGTGTGGTTCGGCCGATCGAGCCAAAGCGGACGGCGCAGCCGTCGGACGAGGAGAGCGCGTCATGACTGCTGCCGATCCGCAGGACAAGTACTACGCCGGCATTCGGATGATCCGCTACGACCTTGTCAAAGAGCTGGTCCTCGCGCTCGTTGCGGTGTCCGTCCTGGTCATGGGCCTGTCGGTAGTCCTCTCGTCGCCGGACGATCCGGCAGTCACGATTCAGACATGGGCCACCAAAGCCCCGGTCGACTTCGTAACCACCGCGACGTCCGAACTGTCCGGCCAGAGCGGTACGGCCCAATACGGACCGCCCTATAACAACACCGCCGACGCAGCCCAGGCGGTCGGACCAATCGAGCCGCAGACATGGGCAGGCGTGGGCATCCCGATCGACCCAGCCCAGGACTTCGTCCTTCGGCCGCTCGGCTTTGCGGCCGTCGGCAACCCAACGCTGACGACGGCGCTCGCCACTTACGGGGCCGCCGGCGCCGACCAGCAGCAGACCTGGCTCACCAACTACACGACGGCCCTGGCAGACGCGACGGTCGCTGACAATCAGGTCACCGTTGCCAGCGGCGACTACGGACCGGTCCCCGATCTGATGACCGGCCTGCTCGGCCTCGCGCGCACCGGGGCGCTCGACGGCCTGCTTCTGAACAGCGGCAACCTCTACCAGACCGATTTCACCCGGCCTCTGCTGTTCATGGGCGACGGCGAATACCTCTCGGGCCTTGCCGCCGACCAGCACCTCACCGGCGATCAATGGGGAATGATGAACGAGACCGGGCAGTACCCGGGACAGACGTGGCTCTGGCTCTTCTCGTTCTGGTACCAGATCCCGCCTTTCAACACGGCTGCGAACACGGACCTGCTCGTCATCATCCTGATGATCGCGTTGACCGCGCTCCTGGCCCTCGTTCCGTTCATCCCGATCCTGCGCGACATCCCGCGCTGGATCCCGGTCTACCGTCTCATCTGGCGGCGCTACTACCGGGACCGGTAACTTCGGGCAGCGACTAACTGCCGGCTCAAGAACACGACCGCAGGGAGCTTCCGACCGGCGCTCCCTGCGGTTTCTGTTGAGGGTTATGAACCTGGCGTAGAGGAGCGGTCAGCCCTCGGTCGGCTCCGGATTGGAGGCGCCGACGGCGGGGCCGGGAACCGGCGAGTCCATGCCGAGGCTCGTCGGCCACCAGTTCCAGCGGCCCAGCAGCACCACCACGGACGGCACGAGCAGCGAGCGGACGAAGAACGTATCCATCAGCACGCCGGCCGCGATGCCGTAGCCGATCTGCTGGATCTGGGCGGCGCCGGCCGTACCGCCGACCGAGATGGCAAGCACGGCGAAGCTGCCGCCCAGGATCATGCCCGCGGTCGTGACCGTACTCCCGGTCTTGCCGATGGCCCTGGCCACCGCGTCACGTAAGGGCAAGTGGTGGGCCTCCTCTCGAATGCGACTCATGACCAGGATGTTGTAGTCGGAGCCGAGCGCCATGAGGAAGACGAACATGAGGAACGGCAGGACGAAGTTGAGACCGGCCTGACCCCCGAGACGCACGAAGATGATTCCGGTCAGGCCCAGTGCGCCCAGATACGAGATGACGACGCTCGCGACGAGATAGAGGGGCGCGACCGCGCTCCGCATGACTGCCGCCAGCAGGATCGCGATCAGGATCGCCACGATCGGGATGATCCGCTCCAGGTCCGACGCCGAGATCTGGCGGATGTCGTAGGAGAACTCGAGGTTGCCGAGCAACCCGGTCGCGGTCGCACCCGCGGAGGCACCAACGCGGTTCACTTCGTCTCGCAACCCTGGGACTGCGTCGAGTGCGGTCGGGCTCGACTGATCGCCGGTGCCGACTTCGGCCGAATACTCGACCGTGAGACCGTCGGGGCTGATCAGCTGGCCTTCGGCCCGATAGGCGTTGTACAGGTCCGCCGGAACGGCCGACGACGTGGGCACGGGCGGCAGCTGGCGCGCCGGGCCGAGCGCCGCGTGGAGCTGCGTCAACTGATCGGTTGTGAGCGGGATGCCGTTCGGGTTGAGCGGGCCAACGACGCTCTTGAACTGCGGCAGCGCCGCGAGTCCGGCCTGGGCCGTCGCCAGCTTGCCCGGATCCTGCCAAACCGGCTGATCGAATTGGAACAGGATCAGCGTCCGCACGACCTTCGAGGACGGGAAGTGGGCGTCGATCGCAGCGGCGCCGGCCGCGGAATCGCTCCCGGCCGTGGTCGTGGACCCGTCGCCGAAGCCGGATGTGCCGGTCGTCAGCAACGTCGCCGCCATTCCGCCGAACAGCAACGCTCCGAGGATCAGGGTGAGAGCGGGGCGCCGGGTGGCGATCAGGCCGACGCGATCCCAGAACCCGACGTGCTCGGCGCCGTGATGGCGGATGTCGCTCGGCCAGAAGACTGCCCGACCGAAGATGGCCAGCAGGGCCGGTAGGAGCGTCAGCCCCGCCGCCAGCATGATGGCGATCCCGATGGCGAGCGCGGGTCCCATGCTCTGGTACAGCCCGAACTCGGCCAGAGCGACGCTCGAGAGGGCGGCGATGACGGTGAAGGCCGAGAAGGTGATCGATTCGCCGACCCGGGTGACGGCGCGTCTGACCGCGTCCGGGCCAGACAGACCACGGCGTAGTTCTTCGCGAACCCGGAAGACCAGGAAGACCCCGTAGTCAGTCCCGGCGCCCAGGATGAGGACGATCAACATGAACTCGGTTATCGAGGAGACCTGGATCCCAAAGCTGGCCGCCTGGGCGATGACTGGTCCCGAGATGGTGAGCACGATCACGGCCGGAATCAGCGTCAGGAACGGCGCGAGCAATGCTCGGTAAGCGAGCACGAGGAGCACGAGGATGAACAGCAGCGAGAAGGTCTGGGTCCGATCCTGCGAGGATCCGGACGCGTTGGCGTTGTCGACCAGGTCGGGGATTTCCCCGGTCAGATGAACCAGCATCCCGGCCGGGGCAGCGGCGGTTGCCGCGCTGCGGATGGCGGTGACCAGGGATTCGGCTCCGCCTACGTCGGTAAACGACACGACCTCAGCCTCGATGAAGATCTGGCGGGCCGCGCCGTCGCCGGAGATGCCCAGATCAACCACGACCTTGACGGTATCGATCGCCTTGATGCGAGTCTCGAGGCTGTCGATGGCGGCGTTATCCGCAGCAGTGAGACCTCCATCGCGGACCGCCACGAGGGTCGCGGTCCCGAGGTTGACGTCCACGAACGGTGACGCCATGTTCGAGGCCTGAATGCTCGGCACGTTGGCCGGCAGGAATCCGCTCGTCGTGCTCTTGGCGACACTGCCCAGGGACGGCAGCCCCCGCACGGCAAGGATCGTCACGGCGATCCACGCCACGACGATCAGGAATCGGAAGCGGACGCTCGCGACGCCGATCAGGGCAAAGATCCTGTTCATGACTTCCTCGCTCAGGCGTGGATTCGCACTATCAGGTATCGAGGTTCACACGTGGAGCGATTTCGCCCCGGTTGACGGCCGGCGGATTGCGCCGTGCGAGTCGAGTGCCTAACGATAGCGGGCAACGGCCTCCGTCGCGGGCAGCGCAACTGACCGACCCCTGCTACACCACTGCTCGGGACGTGACCTGACTGGAGACCGAACCGCCATACGCTGTTGGTCGTCAAATGGGTCGGCGTCCCAGCATCAGGTTGTCGCGGTCGTCGCCTCGGGCGCCGCTGCGTATCGCCAGAGCCCAGACAGTCAGCCAAGAAGGCTCCGTACACGAAAGAGACGGCGTCCCCCAATGACCAAGGTGATCGTTCAGCACCACGTGGTCGACTACGACCGCTGGTACCCCGTGTTCACGGAGCACGAAGCAGTCCGCCGACGGCACGGAGCCAAGGGTCACGTTATCAATCGCGAGGCCACAGACCCGAACTCGATTGTGATCGAGAACGAGTTCGCGACGATCGAGGGCGCGAGAGCCTTCGCTCAGGACCCATCCCTTCCGGAGGCAATGCAGCGAGGCGGTGTCGACAAGGCGCCGCAGGTCTGGATCGTCGAAGAGGCCGAGGCGAAGCGGTACTGAGAGTGACCGCTGGGCGAGCCGCAAATCGGCGCCACGCGGCCGCCCACTCTGACCGGGCGCAACCACTGGTTCTCCCTGGCAATCTTGCCGCCACGAGGGCAACAGGCGCGCGTGGCGCCACTTCGGCTTGACGGCCGGTAGAGTACGGCGATGGCCGCCTCGGCACGTGCCTTCGTCCTTCGCCACACCCACCTTCGTCCCGTTCCGTGGCTCGAGGAAGTCCGTCTTCACCTGGCCGACGAGGCGCTGCCTTTGTCGCATGCCGTGCAGATCGAGATGGACGACCCGGACGCCGCTTTCCCGTATTGGGCGTTCGCGTGGGGCGGCGGGCTCGCGATCGGCCGCTACCTGCGCGAACACTCGGAGGTCGTGGCGGGCCGGCGGGTGTTCGACCTGGCATCTGGTTCGGGACTGTGCGCGATAGCGTCCATGCGTGCCGGCGCCGCCGAGGCGACCGGCGCCGATATCGATGCCTTCGCCGCCGCAGCGATCGGGATCAACGCCCGCGCAAACGGCCGGCGGGTGACCGTCGTGCGGAGCGATGTTCTGGACGAGGAGCCGCCCGACGTCGACGTCATCCTGGCCGGCGACTGCTGGTACGAAGCCCGGCTCGCCCGGCGCGTCCTGCCGTGGCTGCAGCGGGCTCGGGATCGCGGGATCGATGTCCTGGTCGGGGACCCCGGCCGCCGCTATCTGCCCACCCACGAGCTGGTCGAGCTGGCTACGTACGACGTTCGGACGACGACCGAGCTCGAAGACCTGGAGCGCAGGCAGAGTCGGGTCTACGCCTTGCGGGCGGCCGGCCACGGAGCCTAGTGTCGGGCGAGGCCACACTTAGATGCCCCACCCCACGTGCCGGACCACTACGCCTCACAGGTACCAAGGCGCGCTGAAGCCGCCCCGAAGTGCTATTGGCTTTCGAGGGCGGAGGGCCCAGCCTACGCGTAGATAGGCCGGGCTGGCCGTGGACTCATCTGGAGTGCGATATGTTCCCCCCTCGGACAGAAGGTCAGGGCCTCGCCGAGTACGCCCTGATCCTCTCGCTGATCGCGATCCTCGCAATCTCGGCTCTGCTCTTCCTAAGTGGCCGGATCGATACGATCCTCAGCACGATCGGAAAGAGCCTGTAGTCGTTCGCGCAGACCGTCGGAGCCGGGTCGCGCGCCGTGGAACCTCACCTTCGCGGCGGAGGTCGCCGCGGCGTCCGGACTCTGGCCGGCCGTTGGCGTCCGCACACATCGCTACATTCGATCGACGATTCGCTTCGCGTCGACCATCGAAAGCCCACCGGCTCTGAGCTCCTGGATCGCCTCCAGTCTCTTGCCTTCGGCCACGAGCCGGCGAACGGGCGGCGGCGCCTCGTCGGCGGCCCTCTGGTATGGAACGCCTGCTCGCTCGGACAGGATCGCGAGTTGGGCCTCGACCAGATCAAGCCGCTGATGTTGCGCCTTGATGAAGGGCATGTAGTCTTCCGACGTCGTCTCCTCCGGCATTCCCGGCAAATGGCGCCCGAAATGCAGCAGTCTCGCTTCGCCGCGCCGGCTCAGCGCGAGAAAGGAATAGGTGACCGATGTCCAAGCAGCATGAGATCGATCCTCCGGTGCCGCCGAGTGGGTTCGGCTGCGTCGAGTGCGACGCCAGCGGCGGTTGGTGGTTCCACCTGCGTCGATGCGCGCAGTGCGGCCACGTCGGCTGCTGCGACTCGTCGCCATCCCAACACGCCAGCCACCACGCAGCGGACACCAACCATCCCGTCTTCTGCAGCTTCGAGCCGGACGAGGATTGGTTCTGGAACTACGTAACCCAGCAATACGTCGACGGGCCCGAACTGGCGCCGCCGCTCCACCACCCGCTCGATCAGCCCGTGCCGGGACCGGCCGGCCGCGTGCCGCGAGACTGGGAACGCCACCTGCGCTGATCTTCGGCATCGGCAACGAGAACGGAAGGACTTCGAGTTGCGGATCGTGAGCCCGATCCGGGCCGGCCATCACCCTCAACGTCGCCCGTGAGCGACGTCGTGAAGGAAGCCCCGCCCAGCCACCGAACGCTCCCATACCCCGCTCTCCAGCATCAGGCGGTGGACTGGAACGAGATCATGCGCCGTGGCCACACCATCCACGGCCTGCTCGAAGCGGACATTACCGAAACGCGCAGGGCTATTCACAGAGCCCGCCGGGAGAACCGCGAGCCGCTGTCGCTCACCGCTCTCATCGCCGCCACCTTCGCACGGGCGATCGCCGTGGACCCGAGCGTCCAGGCATTCCGCAAGGGCCACAACCGGCTGGTCCTCTTCGAGGATGTGGACGTCACGGTGCTCGTGGAGCACGTCGTGGATGGCGAGCGCATACCCGTGCCGCACATCGTTCGGGCGGCTCAGCGCAAGAGCCCCGGAGAGATCGACCGGGCGATCCGCGAGGCCACGAACGAAGCGGAACCCTACGCCCGTGCACGCCGATTCCTTCCGCTCTGGCTGCGGCTGCCGGCTTTCTGCCGTCGATTCGTCTGGACCAGAGTTCTGGCCGATCCCCAGCGCCGGAAGCGCCTGACCGGGACCGCCACGGTCACGGCCGTGGGCATGTTCGGCAGGGGCGGCGGCTGGGGCATCCCGTTCATCAGCCACTCGATCTGCCTGACCATCGGCGGAGTGGCGCGGCGTCCGGGCTTCGGCAAGGGCGGGCAGCTCGAGGAGCGCGAGATCGTCTGCCTGACCATCAGCGTCGACCACGATGTCGTAAACGGAGCGCCTGTCGCGCGCCTGGTCGCGCGGCTGCGGGAAGGGATCGAGTCGGCCGCCGTTCTGGCCATTGATGGTCCCGTCTTGGAGAGTGGTTCCGCGCCCCGGGGCGGCGGATGATCGCGAGATTCCGGGGCACGATTACCACATGATCGACCACACGGCAAAGCCACGACCACATCGGAGCCCCACCGAGGAACGCCACCGCGTGGTCATCATCGGCGGAGGCTTCGCCGGGCTGTACGCGGCGCGGAGACTCGGCAAGGAACGGGCGGTCGAGGTGACACTGGTCGACCGACGCAACTACCACCTCTTCCAGCCGCTGCTCTACCAGGTCGCCACAGGGGCTCTGTCGCCGGGCGACATTGCCCAACCGCTACGCGCGATCCTGCGACGGAACGGGAACACGCGCGTCATCCTGGGCGAGGCAGTCGAGCTGGATCCGGTAGCCCGCCGGATAACGCTGAGCGACGAAGGAACGGTCGACTACGACACTCTCCTGGTCGCGACAGGCGCGCGCCATGCCTATTTCGGCCACGATGAATGGGCTGTCCTGGCGCCGGGTCTGAAGACCATCGAGGATGCCACCGACATGCGGCGTCGCATCCTCCTCGCCTACGAGGCAGCCGAGCGCGAGGCCGACCCGGTTCGCCGCGCGGAATGGATGACGTTCACCGTGGTGGGCGGTGGCCCAACCGGGGTCGAGCTTGCAGGAGCCCTCGGCGAGATCTCGCGCGATACGCTGCGTCGCGACTTCCGGTCCATCCTTCCCTCGGATGCCCGGGTGCTCCTCGTCGAAGCTCTCGACCGCGTGCTGCCGACGTACCCGGCCAGCCTTTCGCAGTCTGCTCGGCGTCAGCTCGAACACCTCGGCGTGACGGTTCGGACCGGAACGAAGGTGACCGCCATCGACGAGGGCGGCATCACGGTCGCCGTTCAGGGCGACGGAACGGAGCGGACGGAACGAATCCCCACTCGCACCGTCCTTTGGGCGGCGGGGGTGCAGGCCTCCAGTTTCGGCCGCAAGGTCGCCGACGCTCTCGGTGTCCAGGTCGACCGCGCCGGCCGGCTGCCGGTAGGTGCGGATCTCACCTTGCCCGGACATCCGGAGGTGATGGTTCTCGGCGATCTCGCGATCGCCATGCGGCATAGCGGAAAGCCTGTACCGGGCGTCGCGCCGGCCGCCATCCAGGAGGGGACCTACGCCGCGAAGTCGATCCTGGCGCACCTTCACGGCGACACGCCCGAGCCGTTCCGATACCGCGACCGCGGAGACGTGGCGGTCATCGGTCGTCTGTCCGGCGTCGCCGACATCCGCTGGCTCGGTCGATTCGGTCACATGAGCGGCTTCCTGGCCTGGGGGATGTGGCTGGGCGTCCACATCCTCTATCTAATCGGCTTCGCCAACCGGATTGTCGTCCTGATCCGCTGGGCCTGGAGCTTCTTGACGCACGGACGCGGCACTCGGCTGATCACCGGCGAACCGCATCTACCCCCGATCAAGCGGCCCGAACACCTCTAGCGACGGCGCGGTTCAGAGCCGGCGGCGAAGGTGAGGATCAGCGTACCCGGCTCTTCGGCGCCTCGACGATCACCAACCGGTTGCCATCCTGATCGCGGAACGCGAACATCGGCACCGGATAGAGCAGGATTTCGGCGTCCACGTCCACGCCGCGGGCCCTCAGCTCGGCGTGGGCATCCGCGGCACTGTCCGTTGTGAGGCGCACCTGAGTGTCTATCCCGGCTGGGGCGCTCTCGCGCGCCCGGACAAGCGCGATCGACGTCGGCGAGCCCGGAGGCATGACCTCGACCCAGCGCTCGCCAGGGCCGAAGGCCATGTCGATGCCCTTTGCGAAGCCGAGCTTGCCGACGTAGAACTCGAGGGCTCGGTCCTGGTCGGTAACGGGGACGCCTACGGTCCTGACGCCCGTGATGTGGACTCTGGCCTGGTTGGCGGACATCTCGGTACTCCTGTTCGAAGGGACCGGTGACCAGCTCCCGAGGACCGGTGTCCCCTTTGCCCCGATCGAGCCGGCGGCATGGGCGCCGGAGCGGGGTTGCGCGCGGGAAGGCGCAGCCGGCGAAGCATACGGCAGTGACGCGACCACGTGGCCGGATGTGCCGCCCGGTGCATCGACCGGGATACGCGTGCCCGTGTCGCGTTGCCACTTCGAGTCTGCATGGCCCGTCATGAAGCTGTAATCGAGCCGCGTTCCGGGCAGCGACCCGCCAGGCGGCCAACTTGCCGAAAGGGGAGGTGCCTGCGGATTCATCAAATAGACTGACGGCGCGTCTCATCGAGTCGGAGCCTGCCACGAGGGCGACATTCCTCGACCGGTTCCCGTCCGGGTTGAGCGAGTCGGAGAAGCGGAACGTGGGGAAACAGGCCCGGCAGAGTCGAAGGACGAGCGCGCGAACTGAGCCCCAGCGCAGGGTGACTGCATCCAATCGACGCATCCGGCTGGGGGTCGTCGCCGTCGTGGCCGGCATTCTCGTCGTGGGCGTGGCGGTCGCGGCAATCGCCTTTGCCTTCGGCTTCTCGACCGTCGGCGCCAGCTCCCTTCCGCGGGGCACCCAAACGTTCGCCGAGCTCGACCATACCCATGTGTCTGGACCGGTCACCTACGATCGAGTGCCGCCGGCCGGCGGCCCGCACAACCCGGTTCAACTGAACTGCGGCATCTACACGCAAGCCGTACCGAATGAGAACGCGGTCCACTCTCTCGAGCACGGCTCTGTATGGATCACCTATCAGCCGACCCTCGGGGCCGACCAGGTCGCAGCGCTTCAGCAGCTGATCACGTCCAACTACGTCGGGACCGAGAGGTACTTGATCCTGAGCCCCTATTCCGGCCTGCGATCACCCATCGTGGCAAGTGCCTGGGGCGCGCAACTCAGCGTCGACCTGGCTTCGGACTCGCGGCTGGCCGACTTCATTCACCACTTCGCCGGCGGCGCTCAAGGCGGCGAGCCGGGCGCTGCCTGCACCGGAGGCGTGGGCAGCCCCGTGGGCTGATCGAGGCGAGATTTGGGCGACCGGTTCGTACCGGGCAAGGCCGCCCCCCGATGCGGCCCGCGCAACGGCCGACCCGCGTCACACCGCGCTACGGGACGTGACTCTGACCGGAGGCCTCGGGGCCCTACGCTCCTCGTCCTCGCACTGGGTCGGCGTCCCCGCCATCAGGCCGTCGAGGCGCGCCTCCCGAAGGAGTTCCATGCCGAAGATCGTCATTACCCACAAGGTCGTAGACGTCGAGCGCTGGCTGAAGGGCTCGGCAGAGCGTGCTGCCGTCATCTCGAGATACGCCACACAGGTCACAGACTTCGTCGCGGCGGACGGGAGCAACAACATCGCCGTCACAGCAGACGTTCACGACATGGCTGGCGCGCAAGCAATGATGGCCTCGCCTTCGCCTGAGGATGCGGCCGCCATGGAGCGACACGGCGTCATCCCCCCACTGACGGTCTACGTTCACAAGTAGTCCGGCCAAGGAAGACCGAGTCGCCGCGAGAGCCTCATAGCGTCGCGGCGATTCGCTCAGTCTCCTCGCGAACGGAGGAACCAAGGTGGACAAGCACCTCGTCGACGAGGTGGTGGCTGCCGCGGCTAGAGTGGTCGCGGGCGGGGCCATCTCCGCCAACGGGCACGGCAACGTCAGCCTGCGGGTCGCGGGCGCGCAGGAGATGTACTTCACCTCCGCTCCGTCGCTCCGGGGTCTCGGGCCGGAGGACGTGGTTCGCGTCGGTCTCGACGGGACGCTTCTGGAGGGCCGGCTGCCCCCGATCCAGGGCGCCGTTGTGGCGATGCACACGGCGATGTACCACGACCGGCCCGATGTCGGTTGTGTCGTCCACACGCATTCGCCGTACGCCACGGCCTTTGCCGTCGCCAACCGTTCGATCGACTGTTGGATAGAGGCCCTCGCGACGTTCGGGCTGGCCGACGGAGTCCCCGTCGCCGCCTACGGCCCGCGGGGATCCGAAGAGGCGGTCTCCAACATCCGCCGAGCGGTTCGCCCGGGTGTCCCCGCGGTGCTGCTCTCCAACCACGGCGTGCTCGTCTTCCACCGCACGCCGGAACTGGCCATCCTCATCGGCGGGGTCGTCGAGGAAGCGGCGCAGGCGGCGATCAACGCAATGGCGCTGGGCGGTCCGGTCGAGATCCCGGGCGACCTGCGTGCCGCCGCACTCCAGCGCGCGATGGCGTTCGACGCGGTCGGGACGAAGACCGCCTGACGCCGCACGCCGCACGCAGGACCGGGAGTGATATGACTGAGGTGCTGCTATTCCACCACGCGCAGGGTCAGACGTCAGGGTTCCTGGCCTTCGCCGACGACCTGCGCCGGGCCGGACACACGGTCCACGCTCCGGACCTCTACGACGGCCGCACCTTCGACAGTATCGATGCGGGTGTGGCGTACGCCGCGGAGATCGGGTTCCCCGGCGAGATCATCGAGCGCGGGGTGCGTGCGGCGGAAGGCCTGCCGGCGGGGCTTGTCTACGCCGGCTTCTCGCTCGGCGTGTTGCCGGCGCAGAAACTCGCTCAGACCCGCCCCGGTGCGCGCGGCGCCCTGCTGTTCCACTCCTGCGTTCCGACCTCGGCGTTCGGGTCCTCGTGGCCGGCTGATGTGCCGGTGCAGATCCACGCCATGGACGCGGACCCATTCTTCATGGAGGAAGGCGACATCGACGCCGCCCGAGCAATCGTCGAGTCGGCCGCAGACGCGGAGCTGTTCCTGTACCCCGGCGACCAGCACTACTTCGCCGATTCCAGCCTGCCGTCGTACCGCGACGACGCCGCGGCGCTTCTTCAGGAGCGTGTACTCGAGTTTCTCGCAACCCGCTGACCGAGCGCCCGGTTGACCGCCCGCTCGGGCCAGCCGTCCTCACCGGGTGCGCGGGCCCTTGGGTCAACCCGTCGAGGGTCACGATGGTCATTCCGGTGGCCGGACCTAGGCCGATTGGACGGCTGCCAGCTCCCTGCGTGCCCGCGGAATCGGCGGCCCGACCAGCCGAGCAAACTCATCGCGAATGACTTCGTAGCACTCACACGCCGCGGCCTCGAGCCCGACCCGATCGACGATCTCGACCGAGCCCCGGCGGTAGACGATCAATTCTTGCTGACAAAGGTGAGACACCACGGCAGACAGGGTCTGACGGCGCACGCCAAGCATGAATGCCAGGAACTCATGGGTCATGGTCAGCTCGTCCTGAGGCACCCGGTCGTCCATTTCGAGCAGCCAACGAGCCGCCCGAGCCTCCACGGCGTGAAAGCGCTCGCAGCCGACGATCTGGGCGCGAATCTCAAGAACGGCTTGCGTGTAGCCGTGTAGAACGGTTAGCAGCGGCGCATTCCGGGAAACCTCAGCCCGGAACTCCACAGCCCTCATGCGCAGGAACGTTCCCGGCGCCTGGCAAATCACCTCCATCGGAAAGGTGACACCGCCCAGGTAGACGGCGAGACCCACCATGCCGTCACTACCGACGAGATCGACCGCCACTGCCGAGCCGTTGCGCATCTGCTGGATCACAGACAGAACGCCCGTCTCCGGGAAGTAGACATGCCGGATCGGCTTGTCGGGCGTCATGACTCGGGCGTGAAGGTTCAGCTGGACCGACTCGAACCCTTCCCGCAATTGCGCTTCGGCAGCCGGGTCTGCGGCGCGCAGCGCTGCAAGGAGACGGTTTCGGGCCGGGAGTAAGTCCCCCATCCGCTCGGGATCCTTTCCGCGCCCCGACCACGTTACCTCGTGGCCAACTATCGCGATGACGAGATTGTCGCGCCATTCTTTGCCTCGGACAAGCGATTGCTCCAGATGATCGGAGCTTCACCACGTGGTGGGACTTGACCACGAGTGTCGCCCAGCGGGCAGACACATAACCAGGCGACGCCCAGCTTCTGAAACGCCGCTGACGTGGCACTGATGTTGCCGCCAAGAGCCGGTTGGCCGCAGGTAAGTCATTCGAACCGAGTTGGGCCGCCTCATCGAAGAAGGGAGACTTTCGTGAACTCAATGAGAAGGGTCGCGCTAGACGCGCCGGGCTGGACCCCATGACCGCCGCTCGCGAGGCGTACGCCGCCCGACTGGACATCGACTACCCCGAGAAGCTGGATCGGCTCACCACGCTCCTCCGGGTCATCTGGATCATCCCGATCGCCATCATCCAGGGTCTGACCTCGAGCGCGCTCTGGCTCGCCACCCTTCTGATGATCGTGTTCCGGTTGCGGTATCCACGCTGGTGGTTCGACTTCGCCCGCGAGCTGACGCGCTTCGGAGCCCGGGTCGGTGCCTGCGCGGGCCTGCTCACGGACAAGTACCCGTCGACGGTCGAGGAGCAATCGGTCCATCTCGAAGTCGACTACCCCGACGTGGAGCGGGACCTCAATCGCTGGCTGCCGCTGGTGAAGTGGCTGCTGGCAATCCCCCACTACTTCGTGCTCGCAGTGCTCTGGCTGTTGGCGATCGTCGCGGTGGTGGCCTGGTTCGCCATCCTCGCAACCGGACGTTATCCGCGGGCCCTCTTCGATTTCGTGGTGGGCGTTGGTCGATGGACCCTTCGGGTCAACGCCTACGCGTTCCTGCTGGTCACGGATCAATACCCGCCCTTCAGCCTCCGGTGAGCCCGGCCACGGGCTCCGCTGTGCTGGCTCATCGCCAATCACCGATCACATTCAAGTAGGGAGTCAAACATGGATTCAATGAGAAAGACCGCTCTAGCCGTGGGAGTGCTCTTCATCCTCACGTTCATCACATCGATTGGAGCGGTCATCGCCTACGGACCTGTTCTGAGCGATCCCAACTACATCACCGGTGCCGGCGCCGACGGGCGCGTGTTCTTCGGTGCGTTCCTCGAGCTCATGCTCATCCTCACCAACATCGGCTGCGCCGTCGTGCTGTTCCCGCTGCTCAAGCGGCAGAACGAAGCTCTCGCCCTCAGCTATGTCACAGCTCGTCTGGTTGAGTGCACCTTCATCCTGGTCGGCCTGCTCAGCCTCCTTGCGATCGTGACGTTGCGACAGGGAGCTGCGGGAGAAGACGCAGGCTCGCTCGTGCTCATCGGCAAGACGCTCAAGGCGATCAAGGACTGGACCTTCCTCCTCGGCCCCGGCTTCACCGACGGCATCGGGACCGGGCTGATCCTCGGCTGGCTGATGTACCAGTCCGGCCTGGTGTCACGCCGCATGGCGCTCTTCGGCGTCGTCGGTGGGCCGCTGCTGGTCGCTTCGGGAATCGCCGTGCTGTTCGGCGTCATCCCGCAAGGCTCCCCAGTGCAGAGCGTCGTGACAATCCCGGAGATCGTCTGGGAGGCGTTCCTGGGCCTGTGGCTCACCTTCAAGGGCTTCAGTCCATCGCCGATCGCCTCGAGCGATGTGGCACCGGTCGGCAGCGACCAAGCCTTCAGGCACCTGCCGGCGGCTGGCGTCTAGTCACTTCCTCAGCCCTGCGCAACTCGGAGCCCGGCTTCGGCCGGGCTCCGACGCATTTTTGCGACCCCATCTTGTGGCCGAAGCGGACTACGCCGGCGAAAGGGCGACCGCGGTCGACCTCGGCCAGAGCTATCTGAATGGCTACTCCTGGTCGAGGAACTGCGCGACGACCGTCGCGAGAGCCGGCGACCATCTCGGGATGCCATCCGGAACGCCTGAACGGCGTCGACACGAGCACGAGCTTGCGAACCGAGCCTGGATGCTGGATCGCACGGGCGGGCGTTACGCCGTCGGGATCGGATGGGTGGATCGAATGAGGTCTCGCGGGTCGTACCGGGCCTTGACGCGGCCGAGCCGTTCACAGGTCGCGGGCGAGTGGAAGTCCGACACGCTGGAGGAGCGCTCGGCGAAGTTGGGGTAGTTCCGGTCCGCTTCCCACGGTGCCAGCGCCGCCCGCACGACGGCAGAATGACGCTCTACGGCGGCGGCCCTGTCCGCGCTCGGCACCATGCCGATCGCGGCCGTCGCGAACCGGGCATCGAGCGAAGCCAGTGCCCCGTATTCCGGCGCAGCGTCGAGCAGCGCGCCTCCCAGGTGGCGCAGCTCGACCGACAACAGCGGCGATCCCGACCCAGCACCCGCCGCCCCGACGAGAGCGTCGATGGCCCCGGTCGGAAGGTCCGCCAGGAGCCACCCGTCGATGGAGACCGGGACCGGCTCGACCGGGTCCATGTGCAGCGCGCCGAGCGAGGTCGGCGCCAGCATGGTGAAGGTGTCGATCTCCGGCCCGAGTTCCCGGAGCGGGCGCAGCAGTTCGATGCCCTCGTCCGTCGTCGCCAGGCACGCCGCCTCGATGAGCACGAACGAGCGGCCCCGCAAGCTTTCGGGGATCTCCAAGAGGGCCGGCAGGTTCAGGAGACGCCCGACGGACGTGACGGAGTCGGGGACGCCCGATGTCCACGCTTGCCAGGTCGCCAGGATCTCGGCGGCGCGCTCCTGCGGCCAGAAGAGCGCGCCCGCGTACAGCTCGCGCACGGGATACAAGGCGAACTCGAGCGCAGTGACGATGCCGAAGCTGCCCCCACCACCGCGGAGCGCCCAGAAGAGGTCCGGCTCGTGCTCGCGGTCGACATGGAGCAGCACGCCATTGGCAGTCACGACGTCGATGGCGAGGACGCTGTTGCAGGCGAGGCCGTAGCGCCGGGCGAGCCAGCCCAGCCCACCGCCCAGGGTGTAGCCCACCACACCGATCTCGGGCGAGGTCCCCGCCAGGCCGGCGAGGCCGTGTTCGGCAGCGGCCGCCTGGACCTCGCTCCACGTCACGCCGGCTCCGACGCGAGCGCGGCGCCGGCCCGCGTCGATCGCGACGTCCCGCATCCGAGTCGGTCTCATAAGCACGGCGTCGTCGACCGAGCCCAGTGCCCCAGCTCCGTGTCCCGTCCCCTGGGGTGCCACCCGCAGCCCATCTCCCCCGGCGAACGTCACGAGCTTGACGACGTCGTCAGCCGTCTCGGGGAACGCCACGTGCCGGGGCCGCTGGTCGGCCGCGAGATTCCACGCCCGGCGAGCCCGATCCCACCCCGAGTCGGCCTCCGACACGACGTTGAGCTTCAGCCCCCGGATTTGTTCGAGACGCCGCTCGCGCCGCGCGTCCTCCGCGGCGGCCGGGGCACGCCGGAGTGAGTAGTCAGGGCGGAACATCCGCGACCTCCTTGCGACTTGAGCGCACCTTGGCCGAACGATCCCCCATTGGCGCAGCGCGACGGGCCCGATCTCTTGAAACCTCTCCTGTCTCAGAGGCTCGGCTGCCCGTCAGATAGTATGACTTACCTGCTTAACTTTGCACGATGGGACGTCGGATGTCTCACGTGTGGCGAGCAGACCGCTTGTCGTGCCTCCGGAAGTGGCCGCCTACTCCCCCGCCGGCGCGATCGCTGAGCCTTCGATGGCAGGGATCAGATCGCCACCGGACCCCACCGACACCGATGCCACTTCCAGGTCGTGGATGTAGCGCCGGCCCCGCATCCACGAAGCCGCGGCCGCGGCTACAGACAGCGCCACACAGACGGCGAACGCGACGCGCAGCCCATCGAGGAAGGGCGCGGACAGCAGCTGTGGGAAGAATGAGTTGCTCAGGATCGTCGTCTGCGTCGCACTCGGGAGAGTCGCCAGAACGTTGGCCGGAATGAGCGTCGCCATCGGGTTGTAGCCCAGGAACGCGGCGAAGAGCGCGCCACTCGGCGGGATGCCGGATAGCTTCGTGGCGAGGTCTGCGGGCGCTCCGGCCGCTGTCAAATGGCTATACATCGCCCCGGGAAGTCGAGCCGAGAGACCGGCGATCACGAGCGTGAATATCAGCGTCATGCTGAGGCTCTGGGCCACGTTCTGGAAGGTCGCCCGCATCCCCGAAGATACGCCCCGATGCTCAGGCGGCACCGCGTTCATGATCGACGCGGTATTCGGCGCGGCGAAGCTTCCTGCGCCGATCCCGAGCGCCAGGAGAAGCAGACCGAAAGGCACGTAGTCGAAGTCCGCCGGGACCAGCATGAAGATGGCAAACGCCGCCGCGGACAGG
>Ga0182021_10003092_pt1 | contig 19544 bp, 14 predicted proteins | sample 612E3MmetaG_FD_120493 | JGI IMG/M metagenome (GOLD analysis project Ga0182021, IMG submission 120493) | Permafrost microbial communities from Stordalen Mire, Sweden - 612E3M metaG (Illumina Assembly) | ecosystem: Environmental > Terrestrial > Soil > Wetlands > Permafrost | place: Sweden... | reverse complement strand
CTCGCTCGCGGTCCTCGACCGGCTGGGCGCGAAGGACGTGGCCATGCTCGACGCGAACGGCCGCGTCCGCGGTCGCCTCCCCCTCGAGGGCACCGGCATCGAGGATCCGCGTGACGTCACACGCGTCGTCGTGTCGGGCAAGGACGTGCTCGTCGAGCGCAACGGCGGCGGCCCGCTGCTGCTCATCGGCGGCACGGACGGCGTTCCGGCAAAGGAGCGGACCGAGATCCCCGGCATGCCCACGCGCGACGGGAGCTCGCTCGTCTCGGCCGGCATCACCAGCGAAGAGGAGGGGCGCGCCTGGGTCACCCTCGCCGATCGGCTCGGCGTCCATCGCTGGACCCGTGAGCTCCGCTTCCCTGCCCAGCTGTCCGGCGTCGCGTTTCTCGACAGCGACACGGGCCCGACGCGAACGATCTGGACCGTGCTGCTCGGCGGCTCGAGCAGCGCGGACTACGTCAACTGGGCGATCTGCCTGGACGCGGCCAGCGGCGCCGTGCGCGGGAGCTTCAGCCTGACCGTCGAGAACCCGCCCTGGGAGAGCTTCCGCGATTTTGCGGTCAAGGACGACGGAACCCTCCTCGCCGCCACGCGGACCGATCAGGGCGTCACCTACTCGGCCTATCCCTGTCCCTAGTTTGCTACGGTGCGGGCGTGCCCAACGACATCCTCACCTACACGCTCGAAGGAACCACCGCCGTCGTCCAGATGGATGACGGCAAGGCGAACGCGCTCTCCGGCGCGATGCTCACCGCCCTCTCGGACGCGCTCGCCCGCGCCGAGAAGGAGGCCAGCGCCATGGTCCTCGCGGGCCGGCCCGATCGCTTCTGCGCGGGCTTCGATCTCCGCGTGATGATGAGCAGCCCGGAGGCCGCGATGGATCTCCTCGAGCGCGGCTCGGAGCTGCTCATGAAGCTCTACGGCGCGTCGGTTCCCCTGGTCATCGCGTGTACGGGCCACGCGCTCGCCGGCGGCGCCCTGGTCCTCCTCACCGGCGATCACCGCGTAGGGGCGGCCGGAGCCTTCCGCATCGGGCTCAACGAGGTCTCGATCGGGATGCCGGTACCGGTCCTCGCCATGGAGCTGGCGCGCGACCGGCTCCTCCCGACCGAGCTGGGCCGAGCGACGCTGCTGGCGCAGATCTACGCGCCCGACGAGGCCGCGAAGGCCGGCTACCTCGACGAGGTCGTGCCCGCGGCCGACGTCCTCGGCCGGGCCAAGGAAGAGGCCACGCGCCTCTCGGCCCTCGCCCGGTCGGCCTTCCAGGCGACGAAGACCCGCCTCCGCGGCAAGACCATCCAGCACATCCGCGACACGCTGAAGGAAGACATGCGGAGTCTCCTGATGCCGTCGGCCTGAGCCCGCGAGGGGCGGCAGGCCCCGTCTCGCGCTACGCTTCGAGCATGTGCCTCATCTGCATCGAGCTCGACAAGAACGCCATGACCTGGAAAGAGGGCCGCCGCGCCCTCGGCGAGATGCGCGTCAAGCTCGACGCGAAGCACGTCGAAGAGGTCGAGGCGAAGCTCGACGTCGCGCAGGCCGAGGCCGAGAAGACCGCCGCCCCGTGAAGGGTCACCCCTCGGCGATGAGCGCGCGGAGGGCGACGCGGTCGGCGTCGAGGAGCTGCTTCACGCGCTCCTTGTTCACGTCGGCGACGATGAGCTCGCCCACCTCTTCGTTGACGGCGAGGAAGATTCCGCGAGCCTTCATGCCCTGCGTCTGCCGGTGGTTGTCCTCGGTGGGGGTGAGGTAGTGCACCGAGTCGATCTTGTAGCGATGGATGAGGAAGAGCTGGGCCAGGGTCATCAGCCGCTTGCGACGTAGGCTCAGATCGAAGGTGTTCTGATCGCGCACCGACAGGATGCTGCGCCCCTGCCGATCCTTGATGGCGTCGAAGATCACGTTGGCGGCCTTCTCGCCCGCGGCGTTCACGATGCCCAGCTCGAGCAGGTGCGAGCCCGCGCTGTGGGGGCGAAGGGTGACCTTCAGCGGGTCTGCGATGCCGTGGCCCTGACGCCACAGATCGAGCCACTCTTCCAGCAGCTTCGGCGGCACCTCGGTGAGCACCTGGTGCTGGAACTGCGTCGAGCCGACGCCCATGGCCTTCGTCGTCGCGGTGCGCCCAGACAGGGACATGAGCGCGGCGTCGGCGCGCGGCCCACCGACGAGCGTCTGCGGCGTGCGGTACGGCGACTCGAGCAGGCGGAATTTGCGCTGCAGCTGGGCCAGCGCGAGCATGCCGTCCTGCCGGAGCGCGGAGGCGAACTCCTCGCCGGCTAGGCCGTCGATCTGGTGCCCGCCGTAGGTGATGAAGTTGAAGACGAACCCAAGCTTGCCGAGCTCCTCGGGGAAGCGCCGCATCTCTTCGTCGCTCAGGCCCGTCGTGTCCCAGTTGAACGAGGGCGAGAGGTTGTAGGCCAGCATGGCGTCGGGGAACTTGGCGTGGATGGCGTCGGCGAAGATCTTCGCGTCGTGCAGGTTCGCGGTCTTGGTCTCCATCCACAGCACGTCGGCGTAAGGGGCCACGGACAGGGACTTCGCGATGGCGTAGTCGATGCCTCCGCGCACCTGGTAGTAGCCGTCGGTGGTCTTGGCGTGCTCGCAGTCCCAGACGACGTGGACGCCCATGCTCTTGGCCTTCTCGCTGATGGCGTAGAAGGACTCGCGCGCCGCGAAGGTGAGCCACTGCGCCTCGGTCATCGAGAACACGACGCCCTCGCTGGCGAGGAAGCGCATGACCTCGGCGACGGCCTCGCCGTAGGTCTTCACGTGCGCGTCTTCCTGCCAGACGTCGACGAAGCGATCGAACACCTTGTCGAGCGCCGCGTCCGGAGCCACGCGGCCCCCCTTCTCGTAGTCGGCGACGGCGGCGTCGAGCAGCGCGTCGAGGCCCATCTGATCGAGCCAGGCGTACGCGGCGGCGTACTCGTCCTCGCCCGTGGCGTAGAGCTGGTAGCCGGACAGCTCTTCGATGCCGCGGGCGTGCAGCCGGCGGAGGATCGCGAGGAAAGCGACCTTGAAGCTGGGCAGGTTGACGTTCGTGGCTCCGAGGATGAACGGCTGGTCCCGCTCGTCGCCGCGGCTGTCGAGCAGCGTGGCAGACTCGGCGTCGGTGCGCGCGACGAGGATCCCGGGCACCTGCATGATGTCGAGCTGGAGCCGCGCCGCGCTCAGGCGCTTGATCTGCTCGTCGGCGGGCACGAGCACCTTGCCGCCCTGGTGTCCGCACTTCTTCACGCCCGGCTTCTGATCCTCGACGTGATACCCGGGCACGCCCACCTCGACGAAGCGGCGAACGAGGTTGCGGACGTGGGCGTCGCCGCCGTGGCCGGTGTCGGCGTCGGCGATGATGAACGGGCGGAAGTCCACCTCCGCGGTCGCCTTGCGCTGGGCCTCGGTCATGCGCGCGCGGGCGAAGAACTGGTTGCGGTCGGCCGTGAGGAGCGCGCGCACGATCGGCGCCGCCTCGTCGGGCACCTGGCTCAGCGGATAGCTCGCCAGATCGGGGCCCGGATCCTCCTGGGCCGAGCCCTTGGCGCTGGTCGCCCACCCACCGAGGTAGATCGCCTCGATGCCCATCCGCTTCATCGCCACGGCCTGGCCGGGGGAGTAGGGGCCGAAGGTCGTGACGCACTTCTTCTCGGCGAAGAGCTGGCGAAGGCGCGCATGGAAGGCCGCGGCCGCGTCGCTCGCCACCGTGTACTCGTTGCGGATCGTCCCCCGCTGCTCGACGACTTCGCGTGCCGTGTAGAGGCGCTTGATCCCGGCGAAGCGCGGGCCCTCGAACCAACGACGCATCTCTAGAACCTGTTCATCGAAGGTGGGCATGGGGTCGCCATCCTAGCCCGATCCGGGGCCGTTCCGGCACGCTCAGGAGGGCGTCACTCAGCCCTGCGTTGACAATTTCCAGGGCTCGGCCATGCTCTCGCCCGTGGCACGTCGCACCCCTGCATTCCTAGCCTTTTCCTTCCTCGCCCTCCTCGCCGCTTGCGGGACCGACGCGGTCACCAAGCGCGACTACGGCGATCCGCCCGACGCGGCGATGTTCGACCCGGGCAACGGCAGCGGCGGGGACGGCTACGGCTCGGGCTCGACGCCCACGCCCTTCGTCTGCCCCGACGAGCTGAAGAAGTGCGCGGCCACGTTCACCTACCCGTTCAACGGTGAATCCAGCGTCGAGCTGCGCGGCGACTACAACGGGCCCGACTCGTGGGTGACCGGCGCGCCGATGACGCACAGCGGCTCGAGCTGGACCGTCGCGGTGAACGTGCCCTTCGGGCAGAATGTACAATACAAGTTTTTCGTCAACGGCGCGCAGTGGCTGACGAACCCGAGCGATCCGACCGTCACCGACCAGAACAACAACACGAACAACGTGCGCGCGCCCACGACCTGCGCGCCGGTCATCTGTGACACGCCGCCGCAGCTCCCCGCCGGGGTCTTCGACTGGCGTGACGCGGTCATCTACTTCGTCTTCGTCGATCGGTTCTTCGACGGCGATCCTTCGAACAACGGCTCGACGCCCGGCGGCGTCCTTCCCCCCGCGGCCTACCAGGGCGGGGACTGGAAGGGCGTCACGCAGAAGATCAACGACGGCTACTTCAACGATCTGGGCGTCAACACGCTCTGGCTCACCGTGCCCGTGAAGAATGCCGACTCCTTCGCCGGCCAGGGCGTGGGCGGCGACTCGCACCTCTACTCCAGCTACCACGGCTACTGGCCCTACGACCCGAGCCAGCCCGAGCCGCGCTTCGGCACGCTGCAGGATCTGAAGAACCTGGTGACCGCCGCGCACACGAAGAAGCTCAAGGTGCTCTTCGACTACGCGATGGTGCATGTCCAGATCGACAGCCCCGTCTACCAGCAGAACCAGGGCTGGTTCTGGCCCAACTCGTTCGGCGGCGGCGACTGCATCTGCGGGCAGAACTGCTCCTGGGACGCGCAGGCGGATCGCTGCTGGTTCACGTCGTACTTGCCGCACTGGAACTACACGGTGCCCGCGGCGCGCGACTACTCGGTGAACAACGCGGTCCAGTGGATCAAGGACACGGGGGCCGACGGCTTCCGCCTCGACGCCATCAAGCACGTCGACGGCAGCTGGCTCCTGCAGCTCCGCGCCAAGATCACGTCGGACATCGTGCCGCTGCAGAACCCGCAGCAGCGCTTCTACATGGTGGGAGAGACGTACGACTTCTTCAACAGCAGCTACATCAAGAGCTTCATCGATCCGAAGACCAAGATGGACGGGCAGTTCGACTTCCCGATGCGGCGCGTCCTGGTCGAGACGATGCTGCTCAAGTCCAGCGGCATGGACTCGATGGCCTCCTTCATCGACGGCAACGAGTTCTATTACGGCGCCAACGCCGTCATGAGCACCTTCGTGGGCAACCACGATCTGCCGCGCGTCATTCACCTGGCCGAGGAGCCGCCGAAGTGGACCAACCAGGGCGACGACGGGAAGAACCTCTCGTGGTCCAATCAGCCCGGGGTCTCGAGCCAGCGCAAGGCCTACGAGAAGCTCGCCAACGCGTTCGCCGTGCTCTTCGTCACCAAGGGCGCGCCGCTCGTCTACTACGGCGACGAGATCGGCATGCCGGGCGCGGGCGATCCGGACAACCGCCGCTTCATGACGTGGACGGGTTGGACCGCCGATCAGCAGTTCCTCCACGACCGCATGAAGGCGCTCCTGACGATTCGCGCGGCGCACCCGGCGCTCCGGCGAGGTATCCGCAACACGCTGTCCTCGAGCGGGGACCACTGGTTTTTCCACGCGGTCACCACCGGGGACGAGATCTGGGTCGGCATCAACCGCGGGGACTCGGACAAGAGCGTGTCGGGCCTGCCGGCCGTGCCCCTGAAGGAGCTGATCACCGCGACCGACGCGCCCGGCTCGACGGACGTGATCCCGGCGCGTCAGGTGCGGGTCTGGATCAAGAAGTGAGCGTCACTTCGTCGAGCTGATGTGGACCTTGCCGGTCTTGTCCTCGACCAGCACGTCGACCTTGGACTTCGCGCCCTTCTTGTCCACCGCGTCGCACGTGAACGTGGCGCCCACGGCCTTGAGGAGGTTGCCCGGCGGACACTGGGCGTCGACGACCAAGGTGCTGTTGATGAGGCCCTCGAGCTTGTGGCCGTCGAGGATCGCCGCGTTGATCTCCCAGTCGAGATCGGTGCCGCTCATCGCGCAATGTGCGGGGAGCGTGTCGCCGAGGCCGGTCTCGACGGTGCAGTCGAAGGGCGGCTTGGACGACGGGCAGCTCACCTTCTTGAGCGCGACGCCCTTGCCGGCCAGCGACGCCTGGATGGCCGTCTCGAGCTTCGCCGTGGCGCCACTGCTGCCCGAGCCCTTGCGCGTGACCTCGGTGCCCTCGACGGTCATCTTCCACTCGCCGCCGGTCTCGGCGGGCGGTGACTGGACCTTGAGCGTGGCGTCGGCGATCAAGATCTTGATGACGATGTCGTCGCCGTCGAAGTGATCGAGCTTGCCCTCGTACTTGGTCGTCGTGCTTCCGGTCTTCTTCTCGTAGTTGACGTCGTCGTCTCCGACGTGGAGCGTCACGCCGCCGCCCTCCCAGTCGCCGGCGTAGTCCTTCTTCGTGGACGCGAGAGCCGAGGCGGGCTCCTGCGGCTTCGTCGAGGTCTTCGAGCCGCCTTTGCACGCGAGGGTCACGGCGAGCACGAAAGCGCACGCGGCGCCGGTGGAGAGCAAGGTGCGAAGTCGAGCGTTCATCGGAGCAGCGTACCGCAAACGGCCCTCCTTCAGAGGGAGAGTCGGTAGACGCGATCCTCTCCGACGCCGCGAGAAGGCGGATCCTCGTCACGCCTCCACCCGGCGCGCTCGTAGAGCGAGATCGCGGCCTGAAATACGGTGCGCGTGCGGAGGCCTAGCGCCGTCCATCCACGCTCGCGTGCCCGCGCGACGGCGGCCTCGAGGAGCGCGCGCCCCACGCCTCGACCGCGTGCGGGCTCGTCCACGAAGAGCTTGGAGATCCAACCTTCCTGATCGCCCAGGGGTTCCATCAGGAGGACCCCCACGACGGTGCCTTCGATCTCGGCGACGAGCTCCTCGCGCTCCGGGTGCGACCCCATCTCCCCCACGTCGCGATCGCTCTCGTCGGGCTCGATGCCGTGCGCGCGCAGCGCGGCGAAGACGAACCCGGTCACGAGCTCGCGATCGGAGGGGGTGGCCGCGCGGAGCAACATGGCGCGAGGTAGCGTATCCTTCCCGCCCATGCGCCGCCTCTTCTGCATCGTCTCGCTCGCGCTCGTCACCGCCTGCGGCGCCTCGCAGGCCTCCTCGCAGGCCTCCCAGGCGGCTACGACCGTGGTCATCCAGGGCGGCGCAGGGAACAGCCCGTCCATCGTGCACGGCAAGGGCGGCTCCGGCGGCGACCGCGATGGCGACGGCATCGCCGATTCCAGGGACCTGTGCCCCGACGAGCCCGAGGACTTCGACGGCTTCGAGGACACCGACGGCTGCCCCGATCCCGACAACGACAAGGACGGCGTGCTCGACGTCAACGATCGTTGCCCCAACGCGCCGGGCCCGCGCGGGGACGGCTGTCCGAGGAGCGTGGGCACCGATCGCGATCACGACGGCATCCCCGACGCCATGGACAAGTGCCCCGACGATCCGGAGGACAAGGACGGCTTCCAGGACGACGACGGCTGCCCCGATCCGGACAACGACATGGACGGCATCCCGGACGTAAGGGACAAGTGCCCCAACGAGCCCGAGACGTTCAACGGCTATCAGGACGACGACGGCTGCCCCGACAAGAAGCCGTAGCGAGACTCAGCGGTGCTTCGCCTCGTCGCGGCATCCGCGCGCCCCCTTCCCCCGGCCCCTTCCCCCGAATCGGGGGAAGGGGTGAAGTCGTCGCTTTGGTATGGCCCAGTGTGGGCCATGATTCTCTCCCCTTCCCCCGCAGCGGGGGAAGGGGCAGGGGATGGGGGCACACGGCGGAACCGGGTAGGAACTTCGGGTGCGCGGTACGAGCGGCCGCGTCAGTGGTGCTCGAGCTCCTTGCGGCGCTGGCGAGCCTTCATCTCCGGGGACTCGGCCACGGCCATGGCGACCAGGCGTGAGCCCTCGGCGAAGTGCTTGAGCCCCATCTGCACGAGCTCCGGATGGGGCTCACCCACGTCGGGATAGCCCTTCTCGGTCTGCGGGACGTTGCCCCAGTTGGCGAAGAGCCGCCCCCACTCGCTCTTGAGCGCCTTCTCGATGTGCGGCTTGCCCTTGAACGGGTACCAGAACAGGTCGTGGTACGAGACGGACGCCACGTAGGCCCAGGGCGCGAGCCAGGTCTTGAGCGACCACTCGACCGGCTTCTTCAGCGGGCCCCAGTAGATGCGGTGCTGGTTCTTGGACGCGAAGGTCATGTTCTTGAACGGACCGTCGAAGTGCCAGTTCTCGTTGCCCGCGTCCACGTCGCCGACGATCTCGATGTCGCGCGGATCGCCCACGCCGAGGCCCATCTCGTGCGCCAGCCGTACGAACTTGATGTCGCGCAGCGGATCGAAGCCCATGAGCTTCGCGGCGACGGCGTCGATGGCCACCTGATCGGCGCTGGCGAGGATGACGTTCTTGACGTGCGGGGTCATGCAGCGCGGGCCGGGTCCGTCGCCGACGAACGTGCCGTCCATCACGGCGAAGATGCCGCGGTGGATCTTCTTCTGGATCATCAGGAGGTCGACGAGGGTTTCGTGGATGACCGGGTGGGTCCAGTGACGGTGCTCGTTGAGCAAGCCGCCGAACGCGTTCTTCATCGCGCCCGTCGTCGTCGTGAAGACGTGGGTCTTGATGGTAGGCAGGTGGATGATGTTCTCGCCGATGAACCGCTTCGGGATGCTGAAGCCCTTGGGATAGACCTCGTTCAGGCAGAGGAACTTCTTGGTCAGATCGCCGACCGCGTCACGGACGTCGATCCACTCTTGCCCGCCCTCGTAGAGGTGCACGTTGCGGAGGCCGTGGGCCTCGATCACGTCGATGTGCTTGTTCTCGCGCTCGCCGAGGTGCGCATCGATGACGACGGTGCGGTTGTGGCAGCCGTGGATCAGCTCGGACTTGTAGCCGTCCTTCTCCATGGCGCCGATGACGCCCTCGAGCTGCCACGGCGTCGTGGAGGCGGCCGGGTAGAAGAAGTGCCAGGAGATGTTGATCTTGAGGCCGGTATCCGCGTCCTTGGCGATCACGTCCTGGTACCCGGCCAGGTTCATGGCGCGGTGGTAGTCCTCGAGGACCGTGGCGGGCGTGGTGCGGACGATCGCGACTTTCGAGCGCTTGGACATGGTGTAGGCCGTTTAGCGCGCTATGGCGCAGCGCGCCAGAGGGCTTCCTGAGGAGAAGGGGGCCCCGGGGGCGCCCCATCGGCTCACATTTGAGCGTTGGCGGGTTACCCTACCGCCCCATGGCCATGGACCCGGAACGCTTCGAGGCCGCAGGCGCACGTTTCGTGGCCTTCTTCAACGAGCTGGGCCGGACCTTCGTCGAGCGCGAAGAGCTCCTCGCGCAGGTGGCGCTGGGCCTTCTGTCACGCGAGCACGTGCTCATGACCGGTCCACCGGGGACGGCGAAGAGCGGTGTGGCCTCGGCCGTGCTCCGGCGCGTGGTCGACGAGAAGACCGGCGCGCCCAGCCTCTTCGCGCGGCAGTTCACCGAGAGCACCGTGCAGACCGATCTGGTCGGGCCCATCAACTTCAAGACGCTGATGGAGACCGGGCGCACCGAGCACTTCACCGACGAGGGCATGCTCGGGGCGGTCCACGCCTTCCTCGACGAGGTCTTCGACGGGCGCGACATGCTGCTGCGCTCGACCCTGAACGTGCTCCAGGAGCGCGAGCTCAAGCAGGGCTCGGTCACCACGCGCGGGCAGATCGAGTGCGCGCTGATGACGACCAACCGCTACCTCGCCGAGATCCTCGAGGGGTCCCGCGAGACGCTGCTGGCCTTCGTCGACCGCATCGCCTTCGTGTGCTTCGTGCCGCGCGGGTTCGCGAGCGTGGGCACCCTCAGCCACGTGCTCAAAAAGCAGGTGGGCGCCGGGGGCGGCCTCAGCGCGGCGCTCACGATCCAGGATCTCGACGTGCTCCAGGCCGCGGCCGAGTCGGTCGAGGTGCCCGACGGCGTGCTCGACGCCCTGGCGCAGCTCCTCGGTTACATGGAGGAAGAGCTGGCCGCCGCCGAGCGCTCGGATCCGCAGTTCCTCGCCACGCGCTACCTCTCGACGCGCACGGCCGTGCGGCTCGGTCGCCTTTTGCGTGCGGTCTGCATCTATGACCGGCTCTTCACGAACACCGATCGGCGCCTCGAGGCCAACGGCGCCGATCTGGGCGGCCTGCGCCTGAGCCTCCTTCTCGGCGGCCCGCAGCCCGAGGCGCTGGCCGCGCTCCTGGCACGCGAGACCGACGCGCGCGAGCGCCGGCAGCTCGCGATCATCCGCACCGAGCGCGAGATCTTCGAGCGATGCCTCAAGCGCCTGCCGCCCATCAAGGCGTCGGCGAAGAAGCCGTCGAAGGAGTCGGTGCGTCTCACGTCGCTCGCGAGCGAGCCGTCGAAGCTGGACACGGCGAGGCTGGTCGAGACCACGCGCGCGCTGGCGCAGAACGCCGACGTGGCCGTGAAGCCGGAGCTCGCGAAGAAGCTCCTGCGAAGCGCCGTGGCCGAGCTGGGCGATCGCGCCCTTCGCGCCGGGCTCATCACGGGCCCCAACGACGACGTGACCCTCGAGAAGGCCGTGGCCGAGCTGCTCTCGCTCTCCGACAGCGTGGAGAAGGCGTCGGCGAGCGGACGCTCCACCGCGCGCTGGCTCCGCGGTCGCGCGCTCAACCTCGTCGAGGAAGCCGTCACGCTCGCCGGTGCCCCCGTCGGTCAGACGCTCGATCACCTGAAGGAGTCGCCGGCGAGCCTCGAGCAGACCACGCCGCTCGTCGATCGGCGCATCGAGGCCCTCGAGAGCCTGGTCGCGCTGCGCAACCGCATCCGCGCGCTGGGCGCCGAGGAGCGCGATCACGAGCGGTCGAACACGCTGTGGCATCGCGCGGCCCTTCGAGCCGAGGGCGACGCTGCGGCCATCTTCGACGTGGGCTTCCAGAAGGACGTGGCCACGGTCCTCGCCCAGAGCCGCGGCGACGAGCTCGAGGGCGTGCTCCTCGCGCTCGCGCGTCCCTTCGACATCCTCGACACGTACGGCAAGCGGCTCGCGGCGCTGGGTGGCACGCCCGAGCAGCTCAAGACCCTCGTCGTCGCGCCGCGCCTCCGCCCGCTCGTGTCCTCGGCGTTCGAGCGCGTGCAGGCGCCGGATCGCGTGAAGCTCGTCGCGCAGGTCGAGCGGTTGCTGCAGATCCTCGAGGGGACGGGGCTCCGCCAGGTGCTCGCGCCGCGCGATCTTCTGGCCATGACGGCCGAGGCGCTGGTGCGCTCTGCGCGCTCGACGCCCACGCCGGCGCTCGCGCCGCTCGATCGCGCGCAGTACCGCCGCCTTCGCAAGGAAGACCAGCGCGTGCCGGGCGCGTTCACGCTCCTCGAGATCGCGCTGCGCGTCGCGCCGGGGCGCATGGCCGAGCCGGCGAATCCGGAGGCCGCCGTGGCGGCGCTGGCCGAGCTGGCGCGCGATCTTCCGCAGGATCTGGCCCGCTCCGTCGCCGAGGTGGACATGGGTCGCCTCGAGCGCGCGGTCACGTTCCTCGAACGCTGGGGCGCCTCGCTCACCGAGCTCGCGGGGAGCGGCGAAGAGCTGCTCCGGGCGTATGCACAGTCGGGGTTCTTCCACGTGCTCACCGACGAGCAGGCCCTGCTCCGCACGTCGCTCGAGATCCGCCTCGTGGCCGACGTGTTCCCCGCCGTGGCCGAGGCGGCCGAGCGCCTTCGCGAGCGCATCGAGGTCGTCGAAGGCCGGAGCCACGCGCGGGTGAAGGAGCTGCTCGGCAAGCGCTCCGAAGAGGCCTGGGCCTCGATGCTGCAAACGTGAGCTCCGAGAAGCTCGAGGATCTCGGCCGCCGCATCGAGGGCCTCACCTCGAAGCCGGAGGACATCCGCGCGCCGCTCGTGCGCCTGGTGCGGCCGATCCTCGCGCGCCTCGGGTACCGACCCAAGGTGTCGTCCGAGAAGGCGCAGCTTCTCCTCGCCGAGCTCCGACGTCGCGACGATCCGTCCGCCACGCCGGGCGGCGTGGCTCCCGAGACCCTCATGGTCGACGCCGTGAACGAGCTCGACGACAGCCTGACCAGCGTCGAGCGCGCCACCGTCGTGGGTCAGCGCACGTTGATGGCGTACGCGGCCTGGCTGCGTCGGCTCTACGAGGTCCTGGTCCGTGCCTTGCGCGCCATCGAGGACGGCGACGACACGGCCGCCGCGCTCGCGGGCGACGCGTCGTACGCGATCCTCCCGCCGCTCTCGGTGCAGGGGCGCGACGCGGACGCGAAGGGCAAGGACAAGACGGTGAACGCGCAGTCGGCGCGCCTCGTCGACCTCGAGCTGGCCGCGGTCGATCACATCCTCGCCGCGGCGATGACCGAGGTCGAGGTGCTGGGCCGGAGGCGCCGGCTCCTCGAGGCGGCGCGGCAGATGCTCCTCGAGAGCAGCGCGGCGGTTCCGCTCGACGAGGCCGGCGTCGAGGCGCGGAGGCAGCACATCGCAGGCGAAATCACCCGGATCGATCGCCTGCAGGCCGCCGGCGTCTCGCCCGACGTGGCCCTCGCGCACCAGCTCCGCGAGGCGATGACGCGCGGCGAGCGCGATCGACTTCACGCGGCGCTGGTGGCGATGAACGGCGTGTCGCGCGGCGCCGGCGACGAGCGGGCCTACGCGCTGTCGCGCCGCGCCATCCTCCAGATGTGGGGCGGGACCGATCCGCGCACCACGCAGGCCAAGCAGCTCTCCATCGTGGCGAGCGCCAAGCAGGCGCTGGGCGAGGACTTCACCGACACCGTGAAGAAGACGTACGACCACGCGCGCAAGCGCTACCAGAAGCAGCGCGATGCCGGTGGAGACCTGTCCACCTCGGACTCGGCGCTCGGCTACTTCGACGCCGCGTCGGAGTCGGCCACGCTGTCGGCCACCCTCGCCGTCGACGGCGCGTTCGAGGTGGGCGGCGCGCTCTTGCCCATTCGCATCGAGGAGATCGAGCGACGGTACCGCGCCGTGCGCTGGCCCACGCGCGAGCTGTTGCTCATGCCCGCGACCGAGCCGGCCGACATCCCCGATGCGGTCATCGACGATCCGCGCACGATCGTCCTGGATCTGGCCGCCGGCCGGCTCCTCGCGCGCCGCTTCGTGAAAGAAGAGGTGATCCGTCACCCGAAGACGATCCTGCGCGGCGAGGTCCGCGTGTACGTGCTCGACGGCTCCGGCTCGATGGTCGGCCCGCGCAGCCGCATGCGCGACGCCATCGTCTCGGCCGAGCTGTTGACGTTGAAGCGTCGCCTGCTCGAGGGCGCGAAGCTGGCGCGCGTGGTGCTCTACTACCGGTACTTCGACACCGAGGTGCACCCGACGGTACGCGTCGACACGCCCGCCGCGGTCGGGCTGGCGCTGGGCGACGTGCTCGGGAACCTCCGCGAGGGTGGCACCGACATCGAGAAGGCGCTCCTCGCCAGCTTCGAGCAGGTGCGCGCCGCCAAGGTCAGCGATCCGGATCTCGCGCAGGCGCAGATCGTGCTGGTCACCGACGGCGAGGCGGCGGTCGACGAGGCGACCGTCAACGCCGCGCGGCGAGGCGTCGGTGACCTGACCGTGGGGCTGAGCGTGATCGCGCTCGGGCAGGAGAATCCGGCGCTGCGCGCGCTCGTGGCCAAGCAGCGCGCCAAGGGCGAGCGCGCGTTCTACCACTTCATTCCCGACGCCTCGCTCGAGGCCGTGTCGCGAGGCGAGGTGGACTCGGGGTTGCCGGTGCACCTTCCGGACGTGCAAGGCAGCGCGGCGCCGCAGGCGCTGTCGGCGGATCTCGGCGCGCTCGTCGAGGAGATGTCGGCGCTGGGCCGCACGCGCGAGCTCGAGGCGCTGGAAGCGCTGGACGCGCAAGCCGAGGGACAGCGCGAGGCCGGCGTGGAGGAGAGCTCGATCACCGAGGGCGAGCGCGCCCGCGCGAGGGCGCTGTATCGCGACCGGCGTTCGCTGGAGATGCAGTTCCTCCGGTGGTTTCCCGAGCCGAACGCGAAGGCACCGACGTTGGTCCCCGACGACGTCCCGGTGGAGGACGTCGAGGCGGCGCTCGTCGCGCTGGCCACGGTGACCGAGGTCGTGGCTGTCACGATGGGCTCCGACCTCGCCCGCCGCGCCGACGCGATCGATGTGCTCGAGCGTCTGCTCCCTGACGCGGCGCTGACCCCCGCGAGGTACTTCGCGGTCGTGCAAGAGCCGACCGAGAAGGTCGCGGAAGCGCTGCGCATGGTGCACGCGGCGGTCACCCCGGCGACGTGAACGTCGCGCCCCGCCCCAACACAGAACACCGGCCGTCAGGCGCCGTCAGGCCGGTGATCGGAGCCGCAGCCCGTCAGGGCGCGGAGATCACCCTCACAGCTCAGCCAGGCTTCACAGGCGCCTGTGATCCCGATCACAGGCGCTCTTGATTCGCGCCGTCACCGCGCCTTCGTGATCGCCTTCGCCAGCAGCGGCGCCTGACCCACGGTCACCCCCTCGATGCGCAGCTTCGCCGGCTTCCCGGGCAACCGCGACGCGAGCGGGTGCACTCCTGCCCGTCCGCTACTCGGGCTCGGCCGCCGCCAGCAGCGATTCGATCGTCGGCAGCGGCATCGGTTTCCACGGCCCACCACCGTCCAACTGCTGGCTCGTCAGCGGATGGAAGGGCAGGTTCGCTTCCGTCGGATAGTAGCGGTTGTGGGCATCGGCGAGCTTGTGGATGTCCTTCAGGCGGGCTTTGGCCTCGACCATGCGCCCCGCGCGCGCGAGCTTCACGACGAGCGCGCTCAGATCCTCGATCCGTTTCAAGCGCCGCGACCACGCCGGCGGTCCGATCGCCATCGCGTGGATGCGCTCGGCGGTCGTGATCGTGAAGTTTCGCGGCGGCGAAGCCGACCCGTTCGAATCCTGCGTCATCGTCGATGTCTCGCTGGTTTCCGACGAAGTTGAGGTCGCGGGCACGCCGTTTCAAGGGCTCTCCATCGGGTTTGGTGGAAACGCGTCGTGGCGTGAGCCTCACGTCCACCGTGGCCGTGGCCGAGGTCGCGGTCGGGGGTCGGGGTCGTGGGAGAGGGACCCGAACCCCCACCTTCTCATCGAGACGTCCTCCAAGGTCATCTCGAGCCCCGAGCGTGGAGACGTCAACGGAGAAGGCTACTCGTTCGGGAGATGAGTGCGATGTCGGCGCGGGCGGCCGAGACCGGACGCACGCCGGAGGTGCTGATCCGCGTGAATGTCGCGGGGATCGGCCTCGACGCGACGAGTCTCCATGACTCCATCTCCGGAGGGACGCCGGGAAACGGTACGCTGTACCGCGAGGACCAATGACCACGCGCCAAGCCATGAATGCGTCTTTGCGCCGTTGGGGTGCGGTCGCCCTCTTGCTCGTTGGGTGCCGTGCGTGCCGCGAGCCGCCGTCGACCCTCGCTGGCGCCATGCGTTCGACCGCTTCCGTACCGGCGCCTTCGGCCTCGACGCCGGCTCGCGACGGGGGCGCGCTCGAAACGGTGGATCGACGCGCGTATGACGAGTACACGAGCGCCCTCGCGGGCGGTCGCCGCGCGACGCTCGCGAAGGACTGGGCCGCAGCGAAAGCCGCGTTCGACGCCGCGCTACGCCTGCGCCCGCACGATGCGCGCGCGCTCGCCGAGAAAGGCTACGCCGAGCTGCTCGCCGGGGAGACCGACGCCGCGCGCTCGGACCTGGAAGCTGCGCGATGGACGGACGACAAGGCGCTTGCCGCGCAAGCATGGTTCAACCTCGGCCTGCTCGACGACGCGCCCGACGGCGGAGACGGCGGCACCGCTCTCGAGGACTTCTGGTTCTCCAATCAGCTCCGCCCAACGGCGGAAGCGCGCGCGAAGATCGCCGGCCGAGCCGTCTGTCCCGTCACCGTCGACACCAAGCGCGTGGCGGCGACGCACGTGTCGAGCTGGCTCGCGGTCGCGCACCTGATCCAGCGCGGCGCGCGCAATGGTTGCACGGCGGCAACGACGGAGGCCGACGCGAAGGGCCTGGCCGAGACGCCGGGCCTGCCTGTGACCGGCCAGGGCACGTTCCACGTCGTGCGCAGCGGCAACCTCGAGCTCGGCGGCTGCATCGTGAACGTCGCCCACGTCGTTCAAGTCCGTGGGGCGGACTTCTGGGTCTATCCCGAGGTCGGCACCGGGACCATCGTATGGTCGATGGCCACGCAACCGGCCGTGGCTCTCGCCGCCCTCGGGGGGCGCGTGCGAGCCACGTCGACCGCGTCGTGGCCGCAAGAGACGGTGATGTGCACGGGCGGCGACGCGGCCGACGAGATCTTCGAATGCAAGGGCGACCCCGGCGAAGTGCCCGCCGGCGTCGCGCACCCGCAGTCGCGGCCAGACTACGGGGACTTCCTCTACGATCCGGCCACGCACGAGCTCGTCCTGCGAGTCGACGACCACGCGTCGGGCCGGTTCGCCTCCTTCGGCGACGGCGGGCGACCGATCGAGCTGCGGCCCGCCGGCGACGCCGTCCTCGTGTGGGGCCTCGGCTGCGCGCGCACGATCGCCGTGAGGTGACGGCGCGCCGACCCTCGAGCGGCCCCCGCGCGGTGGAGATCGATGGCGAGGGGTTTCTTCGCGTGCGAGCATGAGTCTGAAGGCAGGATCCATGGAGAACCTGGCAGCGACCGCGAAGTTTCTGGCCGAACCACCGCGATGACGCGCGAGACCGACGTCGACGCGCCGACCCTTCCGGCGCTCACCCCGGGCACCGGGGGCGCTCCATCCGCGGCGCCGTCGATGCCGCCGAGTCTGGGCGGCCGCTTCGAGATCCTCGGCCTGTTGGGCACGGGCGGCATGGGGGCGGTCTACCGCGCGCACGATCGCGAGCTCGGAGAGGTCGTCGCCCTCAAGATGCTCCGCCCGGATCTCGGCTTCGATCCCGACGCGCTCGCCCAGTTCCGCCAGGAGGTGCGCCTCGCTCGCCGCGTCACGCACCGGAACGTGGCTCGCACGTACGACCTCGGCGAGTCCGACGGCCATCGCTTCCTCACCATGGAGCTCGTCTGCGGCGAGTCCCTGGCCGAGCTGCTGAACCGCGAGGGCGCCCTCCCCGCGGCGCGCACGATGCAGATCGCCGCCGACATCTGCGAGGGGCTGGCCGCGGCGCACGCCGCCGGGGTCGTGCATCGCGATCTGAAGCCCGCCAACGTCATGCTCGCGCAAGACGGGCGCATCGTCGTGATGGACTTCGGAATCGCCCGCGCCCTCGGGGAGAGCGAGGACGCCTCGATGCGCACCGCGGGAACCCCGGCCTACATGGCCCCCGAGCAGATCGAGGGGCTCGACGACATCGACGGCAAGGCCGATCAGTACGCGCTCGGCACGATGATGTACGAAATGCTCACGGGCGCGCTCCCGTTCGAAGGGAGCACGCTTGCCTCCATCGCGACGCGCCTGTCGAAGCCGCCACCGGATCCACGGCGCCGCTTGCCGGGGTTGCCGGACGCGCTCGCGGACCTCGTGGTGCGGTGCATGGCGTGCCGCCGCGAGGACCGCTTTGCGTCGGTCGCGGACCTGTTGGCCGAGCTGGGCCCGATGGCGCTGTCGCAGTCCGGCGGCATGGAAGCCGCGGGGGCCCACGCGCGACGACGAGAGGCGCGGGGCACGGCCATCGCCGTACTACCCTTCGGGGACGACGCCACCGACGCATACCTCGCGCAAGGGTTCACCGACGAGCTCGTGGACGTCCTCTCGTCGATCGCGGGGCTGCGCGTGCGGCCGCGGGGCGCCGTGGCTGCGCTCGGCGTCGAACGCAGAGACGCGCGCGAGCTCGGCCGGCAGCTCGGCGTCCTGGCGGTGGTGCATGGAACGCTGCGGGAAGAGGGCAAGACCTTCCGCGTGAGCTTGCGCCTGACCACGGTGGACGACGGCTTCCAGATCTGGTCCAAGCGCCTCAGGGGTGCCCGTGGCGAGCTCCTGCGCTTCGTCGACGACGCGGCGGCCGACATCGCCGAAGCGCTCGGCGTCGTTCGGCCCAGAGCACGGGCCGTGCTCAGCGACGCCGAGACCATCGATCTCTACCTGCGCGGCCGGAAGGAGTACCTCGAGTTCTCGCCCGCCGCGAACGCACGGGCCATCGCGCTGCTCCGCCTGGCCACGGAGCGCTCGCCTCACGACCCGGTGGTGCTTTCCGCGTACGCCCTCGCCCTCGTGCGCCAGCTCGGCATCGACGCGTCGGCGGCCAAGACCCACGAGCGCGCGCGGACCGTAGCCGCCGCCGCCGCGGAGGCCGCACCCGACAGGCCCGAGCCCCAGATCGCCCTGGCGGCCGTGACCCTGCACGCGGGCGACGGCGCATCTGCCGCGCGCCGCCTCGGTGACGTGCTCCGCTCCGGCTTCGTGTCCGCCGACGCGCACGAGCTCGCGGCACGCATGCTCTTCGAAGCGGGCGCGCTCGACGAGGCCGCGCGACAGATGGAGAACGCGCTGCACCAGGAGCCGCGCCTCGAAGGTCTCGACTACGTGGCCCTCCGCTCCCGCGCCCTGGCCGGCGACTGGGAGGACGCCGAGCGCGTGCTGCTCGGTCCGGTCGATCGGCGCTCCGCGTTCAACTACTGGGCCTCCCGGCTGCGTCTGGGGTTCTGGCGGGGCGATCCGACGTGGGTCGAAGGCCTCGACTTCACGCGCGCCGAGGGCCTCGGGGAGCCGGAGCGCATGATCGCCGGAGGCTCCGCGGTGATGCTCCGCGAGAGGCGAAGCGTGCCGGAGATCGTCGACCAGCTGGCACGCGCCTCCGCGTCGAACAAGCTCACGCCCCGCGAGCGCGCGTTCTACCGGCAGCTCCGCGCCGAAGTGTGCGCCTACTTGGGAGACGACGACGGCGCCGCGGACGCCATTCGCGCGGCCGTGGAGGTGGGTCTCTTCGACTCGCCTTGGCTCGAGGGGTGCCCCATCCTCGCGCGCGTGCGCACCCGAACCGATGTGGCCGACGCGCGCGCCACCGTCGCGCTCCGCGCCCGCCAGGTGCGGGAAGCTCTCGGCAGATGAGAGCAGGCCGAGTATTCTGGAGGCGCCCGTTCGACCGGGATCCAGACCGCGCATGGGGTGGGCGGGGAAGGCTCCCGATGTGCCTCCATATCGTGGGGGGTTGACTTCTCACGGGCGGCCACAGGTTTCTCGAGCGCCTGTGATCCGGATCACAGGCGCCGTTGAAGCCCGGTCGGACCTGGGAGGGTGATCTCCGCGCCCTGACGGGCTACGGTTCCGATCACCGGCCCGACGGCGCCTCACGGCCGGTGTTCTGTGGATGGGTGACGGACACGGCCGCTTGACATCGGTCGCGCCGGCGCTCACAAGGGGCACCTCGACGCCCTGCGTCCGACCGAGAACGTCCGTGGAACTTCCCTCCCTGCTCGTCACCGGCGCCTCTG
>Ga0182021_10003091_pt1 | contig 19545 bp, 14 predicted proteins | sample 612E3MmetaG_FD_120493 | JGI IMG/M metagenome (GOLD analysis project Ga0182021, IMG submission 120493) | Permafrost microbial communities from Stordalen Mire, Sweden - 612E3M metaG (Illumina Assembly) | ecosystem: Environmental > Terrestrial > Soil > Wetlands > Permafrost | place: Sweden... | reverse complement strand
GATATGTCATTGCCAACGCAGGCACCACTGCAAGTCCAGATTACCGTTTAGGCGAGTGGAACTCTTCTAAAATTTGGACCTACACCCTAAACCCATTCACCAATGCAAGCCTATTATCACCAACAGTCTACAACGCATCAACAATTGTTAGCGGTGGCATAGCGCAAAGTCCAGTCATACCTGTTCCCGGAAACCAATTCAACGGCAACAACAGCAATGTCTACCTTGTCGATGGAAGCATTTCAAACCCCGCCAACCCTCTAGATCGATACGATTGGAACGTGACACTGCCTCTCTATAACAGCTTAACTGCAACCCAACTTGCTAATGCTGCAGTACTAGCAGTCTTCTACAACAACATGATGCTCATACGAGTCGGAGCTTACCCGGTACTTAGCGATGCATCAACAACCGCAGGTGTTTCTGCAGCTAATAACATAATAAGCTCAACATCGCCCTACACATATTACGGCATTAACCTCAATGCGTCAAGAGGCGCAATTGGAACGACACTTTGGAGCAACACAGTTAACGCACCAACGGGCAACGTGACAGTTACTTTCGGCGGAGCGGACCCAACGGTGGGAGTCTTCGTTGAAGGAACTAAAGAAACAATGCAATGGACAGGCTACAGCTTAACAAACGGCCAAAAACTTTGGGGCCCAGTAGGCAACCAATCACCATGGGACTACTATGGTAACCCAATCTATGACTACGCATCAGGCCAAGTTGCATACGGCAAACTATACAGCAGCGGATACGGCGGAATAATCTATACTTACGACCTGAAAACTGGAAACTTACTTTGGACATATGGTAACGGCGGCGCAGGCAACAACACTAGAAGCGGCTTCTACACACCATACGGTGGTTATCCAACCTTCATCAACGCAGTAGGAAACGGCATACTTTACTTGGTCACTACTGAACACACAATTGAAACGCCAGTCTACAAAGGTGCCCTAGCAAGAGCCATAAACGCAACAGACGGAACGGAAATTTGGCAGCTCTCAGATTACACTGGAGAATTCTCAGCTATGAGCTATGCAATCGCAGACGGCTATGCAACATTCTTTAACGGCATCGATAACCAAATTTATGTTGTCGGTCGTGGATCAAGCGCCACAACAGTTACAGCACCAAATACAGCTTTACCATTTGGAACACCAGTCGTCATTACAGGCACCGTTACAGACACGTCAGCCGGCACAAAGCAAAACGCACCAGCAGCAGACTTTCCACACGGAGTCCCAGTTTCATCAGATGCAAGCATGAAAGATTGGATGGGCTATGTCTACCAACAAAAACCACTACCCACAAACTTTACAGGCGTACCAGTGACAATCAGCGTAATTGACTCAAACAACAACACTCGACCAATTGGCACTGCAACAACTGATGCAAGCGGCATGTTTAGCTTAACATGGACACCTAACATTGAAGGTAATTACACAGTGATCGCAAACTTCCAAGGCAACAACGGCTACTGGCCATCCAACGCAGAAAGCGCCTTCAACATCATGCCAGCAGCAGCAACTTCAACACCAGCACCTACATCATCCTCATCAGCAGCAACAACAAACACATACGTTTTAGCATCAGCAATCGCCATAATAATTGTAATAATCGTTATTGGCGCTTTAATTCTGATGATGCTAAGAAAACGACCATAAACTCAAGAAGCAAAAACAAACTTCCCCTTTCTTTCCTTTTTTTATAATAACCAAAGATTCGACGCAATTTTATTCTTTAAGTTCCTGTTTTTTTAAGAATTAGATATTATTTTATGGTTGATGTACATTCGGAGAATTTAAGATAATTGGTAATTTTTCTTTCGGGGTTTTAGTTCATGAAGCGGGTATAAGCTTTTTAGATACTGCGCTGAAACTTGCTAACGGTTAGAGCGGTATGAGCAAGCTTGGCGGCTTCATTAGGTTAATGCGACCAGTCAATTGTATAATTATGGGTTTCGCCGTTTTTGTAGGCGCAGTTCTCGCCAGCCAATTTGGCGGTCTAAATTGGATAAACATCCTATTTGGTTTCCTGACTGGTTTCACGTTTTGCGGCGCAGCCATGGGCATAAACGATTATTACGATCGCTCAATCGATGCGATAAATGAGCCATCTCGTCCCATTCCAAGTGGTTTAATAAAAACCCGTGAGGCTTTAGGTTTTGTAGTGTTGCTTTCGCTGGTAGGTTTTATCTTCGCTTTTCGGGTAAGTATCCTATGTTTTGCTGTGGCCGCAGCTTCTTTGGTTATAACTGGAATATACATTACTGTAGGCAAACGAAGCGGGCTGCCTGGAAACTTTCTAGTTAGCGCATGTGTCGCTATTCCATTTATTTACGGCAGCATTACCGCTGTTGGTTTTGTCAAGCTAAACGTCATGCTGTTTGCTTCAATGGCTTTTCTCTCAAATACTGGCCGAGAAATCACCAAAGGCATAGTGGACACAAAAGGCGACAGCGCCGAAGGAATCAAGACACTAGCAGTGCGATTTGGAGAAAAAAAAGCTGCAATAACTGCAGTACTCTTTTATGTTTTTGCTGTTGCCTTGACACCTGTAACGTGGTTTTTGCATCTTGTTGGAGTATGGTTCATCCCATTTGTTCTAGTAACTGACATTGGACTCGTAGCTTCTTCAACGCTATTATTAAGGGATTATTCACGTAAGAATTCCAGACGAATCAAAAATATAGTTCTACTTTGGTTCATAATCGGCTTGTTGGCCTACATTTTTGGCAGCATAAAATAAAATATCGCCAATTTTTTTTCATATATATACCTACATGTTAGCAACAATTAAAAGCCCATATGATGAATCAACATCCAAGAGGATGTTAACATGTCTGAACGATTTGCTAAAAAATGGGAAAGCAAAAAAGAAGAAGGAACATCATTTAGTAAAGCAATTCATGACACAATTCAGCCGCCACCAGCGCTAAAACCAGCATTAGATGCAGCCGTCAGGAAACTTGACTTGCAAATAACCAAGATGGATCAAACTAACGAACGCTTCCAACAAAAAGACAAAGCACTATTCGCCAAACTGGTACAAGCCTATACTAATCATGATTCAGCCCACGCAAACATTTACGCCACCGAACTAGCTGAAGTCCGCAAGATGTCAAAAATGGTAATGAATGCAAGACTAGCTCTAGATCAAGTATCACTTAGAATAGAGACAGTATCCGAGCTTGGAGACGTTGTTTCAGCATTAGGACCATGCATTGGAGTACTACGCAGTGTTAGCACAGGTCTTGGCGGTGTTTTGCCCGAAGCAGAAGGCGAATTATGCAACATCGGCGACATGCTGAGCGGTTTAATGTTTGATGCAGGAACAAGCAGCGGCATGTCACTAAACTTTGGCTCAGTTAACGAGGACGCAGCAAAAATCCTAGATGAAGCAGCCATAGTTGCAGAACAAAGAGTAAGCTCAAACTTCCCCGATTTACCACCGGGAATGTCATCTAGCACAGCAAACAAATCAAAAACCTAAAAAACCAAACAAATCTTCTTCCTTTTACCCACTATCTTTTTTTTAATTCATCTAGAAATTTTTCACTTTAAATCCAAAAATAGTTAATCAGGCTATTAGCAATATCAATCAAGAATTTTTTTAAGTAACAGTAATATGGGAATAACATAACTATTGATTTGATGATGAAATATGGCTAAGGCACCTCTTTGCCCCACATGCTACATAGAAATGAAACCTGTTCGTAATAGTAAAAAACAAGTAATTTATCACCGGTGTCCAAAGTGTGGGGTTCTTATTCTGTATGCTCACTCTGGACATTAGTTGATTTGTAGTTTAAGTTGCAGAATAACTGTTCTAATGATTGGACTTATATGGCAACAACGTTTTATCTTCTGTGAGGGTCAGCCGGTTGAATGGAAACGACGAAAAAGAGCTTGAATACGCCCTACGAGGCAAAGCATGGAAAGTGTATTGGTTTCTTCTTAAGAATGGCGACCCAGTTGGTGTCCGCGAAGTTCAACGAGCTCTGCATTTTAGCAGTCCAAGTATCGCTTTTCATCATCTTGAGCAACTTCGCGAGTTAGGCTTAGTGCAAAAACAGGAAATTGGCGGCCACTACACACTGGTTAGCGAAGTAAAGATTGGTGTAGTAAGGCATTACGTAAAGCTTGGTAAACTGCTTTTTCCAAGATTCTTTTTTTACGCATTGTTTTCCACTGTATTTTATATTGCATATTTGACGGTTTTGTTTAGCGGTTTTAGCCGCGATAACCTGTTCATACTTTCATTTGGAGCCATTGTCTGTACAATATTTTGGTATGAGGCTTACCGAATTTGGACAATGAGGCCGTTCTAATTGTTAGAACAGCTTGTTCGCACGCTTAGCATAAAATAAAAACAAAAGTTAACATTATCATGGAGAAAAAAGATATGGTTCAGAAAGAAGTTAGGAAAAAAACAAAGATTTATGGTACGGTCGCGATACTTTCAGCGATAGTTTTGGTAAGCATGATTTACGTTTTCGGTGCAGCTCCAGGCATTGTTCCGCCAACTAACATACCTCTTGTGGCTGGTATGAAGACGTTCTCTTCACTTGATGAACTCAAAACGTATATCGCTCATACTTCAGGATCCTCTACTTTTGGCGGTGGACCATTAGATATCAAGTATTTTGGCCAAGCCGCCCCGATTCCCGCACCAGCGTCTGCCTCAATCGGATCAGCTCAAAATAGTGCAGGAACCTACAATGTAGCTAACCAATATTCAACAACCAACGTTCAAGTCGCAGGTGTAGACGAAGCTGACACCGTGAAAACAGATGGACAGTACATCTACACTGCAACCAGCACCCAAACAACAACCTATTATGGATCTTCCCCACAAGCAAACAACGCAGTTTATATCATTAATGCAGACCCACAAAACCCGCAGGTAATATCGAAAATAAGTCTTGGCAACGACACTGAACCAGCAGGTTTATTCTTGAGCCAAGACGGCAACAAACTTGTAGTTTTAGCAAGTCAATATCAAACTTATCCTTATGGCATTGGAATTATGCAACCTATGCCTTCAGGCGGGGTAGCTATGCCGATGTTGGCGTTATACCAAGCTAACGTTTACACATACATCAACGTATACGACGTCTCAAACAAAGCCGATCCAGTGCTTACAAGAAACCTGACAGTCAGCGGGAGCTACTTCAACTCAAGAATGATAGGTAACTACGTTTACGCCGTCGTCAGCCAACCAGCAACCACTTATGATAACAATGTAACTCTTCCAGCAATCTACAACGGCGAAACCCAAACCAATGTTCCGCCATCAAGCATCTACTACACCGACATGGTAGAACCCAGCTATTACACCTACACCAGCTTCTTTGGCATCAACATTGCAGATGACACTCAACAAGCCACAAACATGACTGTCATGATGGGAGGAATCAGCACAATGTATGTTTCCCAAAACAGCTTGTACGTTACTTACCCAACGTGGACAGACGGATCACAATACACGTCAATTTACAGAATTGGCATAAACGCAGACCAATTAACTCTACAAGCACAAGGCAACGTGCCAGGCTACACTATAAACCAGTATTCAATGGATGAATATAACGGCTATTTTAGAATAGCTACTAATTGGCAAAATACGACACAGATGAACAATGTTTACGTTTTGGACTCGAATCTGAGTATTGTAGGCAAACTTGAAGGGCTAGCACAAAACGAAAATCTCTATGCTGTAAGGTTCATGGGTGATAGAGGTTACATGGTAACGTTCCATCAGACAGACCCATTCTTCGTACTTGACCTGAGCAATCCAGAGGCACCCAGAGTTGCTGGGGAACTAAAAATTCCTGGTTACTCGAGCTATTTGCAGCCTTATGATGAGAACCACGTTATCGGTTTAGGAGTACAGAACACCATTAATTCTGGAGGGGAAAACAGCAATCTTAAGCTTGCACTCTTTGATGTCACTGACATAAATAATCCCACACAAATAGCAAATTACACAGTTGCAGGCAACTATACAAGTTCCACAGCGCTTAATGACCCCAAAGCTCTCCTCTTTGACCTACAAAAGCAGCTACTAGTTATTCCAGTTACAATAACCAACTATGCCTCATATGTAACCCAAAACATTTCTGTAGTTCCCCCACCAGTGATAGGAGCGCCATCAACAAGCGCGTCAGGAACAGGACAAGTGAACCCCGGCGCAATAATAGTTAGCGATGAAAACTGGCAAGGCGCATACGTCTTCAACATTGATTTAAACACCGGGTTTACGCTACAGGGCACAATCACCCACCTAAACGAGACCCAACTAAACAGCCAAGGCTTCCTAACTGATAGCCAAACTTACTACAATAGCCAAGACAACTACATAACCCGCTTACTGTACATCAGCAACACACTCTACACAATATCAAATGCTGAAGTAAAACTAAACAGCCTAACAGACATGACACAAATAGGACAAATCGACCTAACCTAAACCCTTTTTATTTTTTTTCTTTGGTGTGACGCTCAAGAATTAAGTGAATAAGAGAAAATACATAATAGCTATCAATAAGAGTCAAGCAGAGGGCAAAGGATGGCAACGCAACCAAATACGCCAAGACGTTCTTCTCGACTAATAATTCTAGTGGTTGTTGGCATAGCAGTTATCGTTGTGATTAGTTCATTTGCTTTGTTGTTGCTCAATCAACAAAATGATACCAGCGTCAGCCGCTATGCCGCAGACCCTGATTCGGCAGTTCATATATTGGCAAACGGCGACATTTACCTGAAAGAAATTGATTCATCCACTCTGCCGATTGCACGCAATGGATCCACCTACAACCTAGTTAATAATTGTATAAGGGAATTTATCATAGAAAAAAGCAACATAGTTCTGGATGGAAACGGCTACTCAATAGACTTCGCAAACGGCGGCAGCAACTACCAAAAAATAGACCTCTCAAGCGTCACAAACGTTACCATAAAAAACGTCGTTGTTGAACCCTACTATACCTCCATCCGCTTTAACCACACTTCAAACAGCACTGTACAAAACTGCACCGCAGAATACATCCTGTTCCTTAATTCACAAAATAATTTGGTAACAAATACTTTAGGGAGCCAATTTACTTTCCAAGAATCATCAAACAACACTGTTGCCAACTGCACTGCCGACTCCTTTGAATTTGAAAAATCAAACAACAACCTCGTATTCAGCAACAGCAACTCCACCGTCTTTGTCGGAACCGACCTGTCTTTTGGTGACTCCTCAAACAACTTGTTTTTTGGAAACACTTTTGGAAAATGCTTGGAGTGGATAAGCATGTCGGGCACCTCTACAGGTAATGTTCTTGTTGCAAACAACATTGACACAGGAAGAATGCAGATACAATGCAGCTTAACAGGAAACAACACCTTTTACCACAACAACTTCTACAATTTTGACTGGAACAGAACAGCCACCACCAACTTAGCTAACACATGGAGCGTTAATGGGCAAGGGAATTACTGGAGCAACTACATGGGCACCGACAAAAACGGCGACGGAATAGGCGACACCCCTTATGTTATTGATTCAAAGAATGCAGATAATTATCCTTTAATGAGGCCAGTTAATGTTCAGCAAGAAAACTGCCTAAAACTAGGTAGAAGCTGAAGTATCGTTTTGGGCGGTTTCAATAACAGTAATCTGCGTATTATGATTATAAAGACAATTGAAAACGTAACTTTGATTCTCTTGAAGACTCAGATAAAGCGGCGTATTATTCAAAATATGCAATATTTTTCCATCTGAGAGTTCAATCACACTGTCATTTGCATTGATGACATTTTTTGAAACAATTAAGCCCCTTTCAGCTGAAGGTATACGAGTTAAATCATTTTGCATAATTAGAACAACTACACCTGCAGTAACAATTGAAATAACAATTGCAGACACTACTGTCAATGTTAAGGCATCAGTTTTCATTGTTAAATCAATGTGTTTCTTATCTGTTCTTGTTTTTAAGGTTAGTGGGGCACAACACTTTACATGGTGCTGGCTTTAGCGTAAACTTCAACTTCAACCTTTTGAGCAGTTTTCCCTAAGAAGTCAGATAGATTGCCTCTCCATTTTGGGTTAGAATTTGCCGTGAAGCCTACGGTTTGTGCTATTCCTCTCCATAGCAACGCTTTATCGTAGTCTTTGGCATCTTGCGGCATAAACTCGAAAATTGATCGGCTGGCAATTATCACAAGCTTCTTTTTCATTCGGGATATGGCTACGTTTATGCGGTTAATGTTGAGCAGGAAGTCGCTTTCTGCTCGAACGTAGTCTGGGTCACTTACGGTGGCAGATATGATTATGAAGTCGCCTTCTCCGCCCTGATACCGTTCAACCGTGTCAACCCGAACGCTTTCATAGCCTCCCTCAAGCAGTAGATTCTTAACTACTCCACGCTGAGCATTGTGTGGGGTAACTACACCAACACTTTCTGATGGTACACTTCTCACTAAGGAATCAACAATTTGAGCTTCAATGAGGTTTGACTGAAAACTCTCGGACTGATCATGAACTATAAGCACAAAAATGTTCTCAGGCGTAAGAACAACTTTCAGACCGTCTGTCGGAGGGTTCACGGTTGACAGTGTTTGCGTTTGATCAGAGCGAAAATCAATCCCATCTTTATTGTATACCCATTCACTTAAAAACTGAGCAACAACTTGGTGGCAGCGGTGAGTCTCACTTAATCTTTCGGCGGGAATATCAGCTTTGTACTCAGATTTAACATGTTCAATTCCTAAGTCTTCCTGACGGAGCAAACGAAGGAAATCCATAGCAGACAAGAACGACGCCATCTCCTCGATTGTTCTTCTATCCTCTTTTTCCCAATTATGCGCTTGAATCGGTGGCAACTGTCGATGGTCACCCGCCACCAAAATCTGAGCATTCTTGTTAACAAAAGCTCCTGAAAGAATTAACTCAGGAAGCCTCATCATGCTTGCCTCATCAACAACCAGCAAGTCAAAATAGCCTTCGTTCCAAGCTGGCTCTTTGCCGCCAATCTTCTTCATCAGACCGTACAGGCCAGGCGGCGTCACACATAAAACCATTGGATAAGCATCAGTTGATTTGGAAACAAGCTTATCTTGACTAGACAGAACATCTTTTAATTCGGTAACTGTCTCTTTGTCTTCGTTATAGTTGATGTACTTAATTCCGTCAAGAGATTTAGTTGCTGAAACATGATTATTTACAACTCGATAAATTCTTAGTTCTTTTAAGTCATTGGTGCCTTCTTTGCAGTAGGTTTGCCATGACTTAGCTAGTTTAGTGACAAATTCATGAATTGCCTTGTGTGTCGGTGCAACCATCAATACGCGACATCTGCCGACGGCGTTATGTGCGGCGATATGTGCCAGCACAGCTAATTGCAGTGTTTCAGTTTTGCCGGTCCCTGGCGGCCCCTGAAGCATGACAACCTGCGCCTTACCAAAGACTCTTTCAATGAATTGCTTCTGTTCTGGCTTAGGGGAAAACCTTGCGTGTTCAGCCCACTCCAGAAAAGCCTTTGCAGGTTCCCTTGCTAATGGATTTCGTTCTAGAGATTTGCTTGTGCCAGCCAAAAAACCAGCCAACAAACGGTACAATTCGTTGTTAGCCGCATAATCAAGACATTTAGCTGCCCGCTCAGAAATAATATCATCAGCTAAATCGTCCAGAATATACTTGCGTCCAGCTTCAAAGAGTTGGATGTGCTTTCCGTTTGCTGCTTTAGTTTTGTCGGTAGTGGGAAGATCATGCCAAGAACTGTACCGCCTGCTTTTGCTGCTTGGCCAACTGATAACTTTGATCTTTAACTCCATTTTTTTCAAATCAACTTGTTCCACAATTATACGAGCGGATTTTTCCACTTGTGAAGGAGACCTTTGCTGAGCTTCCTCAAACTGACCCTGGTCATTGAGCTTTACTTCAGTGGCAACCATCCAATCCCCCGAGCCTGAATCATCCGACCCTTTAATTCGGCAAGCATTAACCATACAATCCGCTTTTGGCAGCCCAAGCGCATCATAAATCAACCTACCTCTAACAACAAAATCCCGTTCTGTTTCCTCAACATCAAGGCACTCAAAAATAACAGATCGACCAGTCGCAACACGTTGACATGGAAGCAAAGCATAGTGCTGATACATTTCTTGACGCTTAGCAAAATATTCTAAATCCAAAAATTCCCTGCAGCTTCTCTCAAGAGTCGCCGGTCCAAGCGTAAACTCAGAAATTTTTGGAATAGTTATCGGCTTTTTACCTAACCGACGATTTCGTATGTTCAGTGAACGCTCTATATGCTCAAGTGCTAGACAAAGCTTCTCGCTTAACAACGTCAGATCTTCACTGGTAATCCTCCGCGTGTTATTTGGGTAATCACACCACATGCGCTTTTCTACCAAAATCTTTTCAAGACGTTTTTCTTGGTCACTGTTCAGTCGTCCCTTGGCCGCCCATAAATATTCAATTGGAATCTGATTTCCAAAACGGGCGCGAGCTGGATAAGTGCCCTCTTTACGTCTTTCGTCTGACATTAAAATGAATGACATCGAGCCTGACGGCGTTCGTGTATATGGCATTTCGAAGTTAAAGAAGCCGTCATAGAAGACTCGTTTTAGGTCAAGCTGTGATCCGTCTTTTCGGTTGACTATCCATTGGTAATTATCGAAATAACCGCATTGTTTGAGAACTGGTAGAAGTCCAGTGCTGACGTATCCCACGGCTTTTCTTAGCAGGATTTCATCTTGCACGATGGAGACCATGGGCTGGTCAATTGCTTGTCTTAAACCCAGAAGATCTTGTATTGCAGGTGCAGTCTTCATATTAAGTGAGTGACGCCGCACCGCTTCCATGAGGTGGTCTCGTTCTTGCCGCGTATAGAAGTATAGGTGAATCAGCGCTTCGTCAGGGCTGCCAACTTTGTTCGCTATATCAGTAATGGCTTTCATGAGGTCTGCAAAGAACGCTTCAAGCAAATCTCTTTCTTCGCTAATGCAGTCTTTCTGTTCTTTGGGAAGGATGCTAACAATTCTTGAAAGGCTGATGGGTTGTCCTCGGTAACGGGTACAGCTTACTCTTGCACTTATTAATGAAATAATGTTTAGAAGATAATCCCATTGAATATGAAAATAAACGCGTATCATGCCGTCGGGTCTGAATAAGATAGAGGTATCTGCACCTTCCTGAGGGGAATCCTCAGGGAGAGCTCCATAACCGGTGCCGGTGAGCCAGGGCATTGTTCGAACCTTGATTACATTTGAGCAGTTGGGACGGATGCTGCCAAGCATGAATTGAGCGCGTTGAATTATTCTATCGAGTTTGGCACCAATTACCGGATCAGTAGACAAGAATTGGACTTTTTGCGCGTCCAGAGCTGGAATTTCTTTAAAGTTGTAAGGGCGCATGTCATCTGGTTTAGGCACAATCTTTAATTTAGCAAGGTCTTCCAGCCGCAATATGCCTAGTTGGCTTAGGGCTTTCTGTTCGCCTCTAGTTAAATTAAGCAGTGCAACGCTTTCGTTTTCAATCGAGCGGGCAACACAGCATTCATTGTAGCCGCAGTTGTCACATCGCCATGAAAGCTGATATTCAACTTCTTTTAGTGCCTTTTGGTGTATGCGGTATAATTCCCCGCCTTCACTGAGAAGTCGTTGAATGTCCTGAATGAGAGGTTCAAGCCTAAAAGATGGAAGGCTTTCTGGTTCAAGCTTCTCCAAATCAGACTCTTTGTTAATTACGCCACCTTCAAAATCAATTTTTTCGGCAAGACTTCCTATCGCTTTTCTGAAAAGTAACACATAGATTGCAACTTGGATACGGTGAGCTGTCTGCTCTTTCCAAGAGGATTTTATTTCAAAAATCCGGACCTTCACTTTGCCCTGCCTGGCCGGCCATACCCCGATGAGGTCAGCTATTCCTTTGACCTCCCAGTAACCAATATGCCCTTTCATGGGGGCTTGATAAATTAAGACGGGCTTGTATTCCGATTCAGGTTTTGAATGTAGAGCGTTTTCAAGAATTTGAGTTAATTCCTGAAGTGTTTTTGGCCAAGCGTATTCCCACCCATTGCTTTTTGGGTCATAACGGTTGAAGTCTTGGTAGTCGGACGCTTTAGTTTTTAGCTCCTCGACAGTTTTTTGTTCTAATTGCTTGCCTGCAGTAAATAACAGAGGGCTTAGTGGCTTATGGAAAGCTTCCGGCCACTTCTTGTTTTTTTCTTCATTGTCTTCAAATCGAAGTTTAAAGTAACGGGGACAAGAGTCAAAGCGAATAAACTCGGCTATACCGGAGGCATCAAGCGAAGGTATTTTTTCACTGGATGTATCAAATGAGACTTTGTTCTTGGGTTTAAGAAGTTTAATTCCTTTTGAATATGTTGGACCAGATTTTTTTGCTTCTGATTGACCTGCTTTCTCTTCCAATTTGAATGCTCCTATCTCCCGTGAACAAGCGTATGGTGCTTAATTGGTGTGCTATGTTTAAAGGATTATGTAAAATGCCTTACTTCAACCAAAGAAAAAAAATGCTCTGAAACTTGGAATTAAGTTATTGTTTGGTTCCAGTAAAGTACTTTAATATAATTATTGAGTGTCGGTCCGATTATTTCGGGTTCATCGTAGATAATGTTGATGTTGGTACCGTATTTTGAAATTAAGAGGGTTGTGTCATTCCATATTTTTGATGATGCGGCGTCAGATGGAAATAAGCCCCATATTGTATCGCTGGGATTGCGAAAGCCAAACCCGTAATCTGTCGGAATTATATAAGCTACTTCAGCTTTGCTGGACACGAAGCTGCTTGGATTGTTATGTATGTTGTTCCAAAACGTCTGCAGTGCAACAAAATGATCGTCACTTAAGGTGCCGTAACTAGTAGTATTTGGGAAGCTGAAAACCACCGCGTAATTGGCGCCAGCGTCATAGGCCAAGGTTAGGTCACTGTACAATTCGGTTCCATTCTCAAGATATGGCGCCTGATTATACTTCCAGTTAATTATAACACCCCAATCTTTGTTAAATGATTCCGCAGCGCCCCTGTCAAGTGCGATTATGCGTTCTCTACTTTGGTTTCCAACGAACTCTCCGAAAATAGTTGTGTAATTAGATCGGTAATCGAACCAGTAAAGTCCATAGTCTGAAGTGAATATTTGGGGAGCGCCATGTACAAGGTAATAGTTGATTATTATTGAGAGGTTGCCAACATAATTTTGTCCTATTTGCGTGTAACTGGCACCGTTGTCAATCAACTGGTATTGTCCATTATCTAATTGGTTGCCGCCTGGTTCATCAAAACGGTATATGCCTAGAAATTTGTCGCCATACGTTTGTTTGGTTTTAATCATCCAGTCAAAAATGCTGTCATTCTCAGGGTAACCGTTTGATTGATTGTACATTGTGCTGCTAGTAAATAAAACTATGAAGCTTAACCCTGCAGTGTAGATATAATCAACGGATTCATCCAGCGCCGTCCTGTTAAAAGTTAAACCTGGAGAACCCAAAACCAAGAGATTCGTGTAATCCTTAACTTTATCCACCAAAGCCTTAACTTGTTCATACTGGTTGCCGTAAGCAAATTCAACGCCTAGATAAAATGGTCGTGTCGGCGTTGTTTTATTAGAGGAGTTCAGAGTTAGAAAAAGCGAAATAGAAATCAATGCGATAAGTAAAATGGCGGCTACTGTGAGGTTTTTGCGATTCAAAGCTGATCAACCGACCGCTATAATATCTCTTGGCAAAACTATTTAACATTTGAAGAAAACGATAAGAAAAAAGTGTTAGCCTCGCAATTTTACTGCGCAGATTTATCGACTGTACAAACCAATCAATTCGCCTTTAGCTACAATATGATTTTGCATAGCTTTTTCAACATCTTTCTTTTTTGAGCCGATGCCTAAAGTGAGGGCCGTGTCTAAAGCGTAGACTTTAAAGAAATACCTGTGCGTGCCTGACGGTGGACAAGGACCCATATAACCTTGGGCTCTTGCGCTATTCAGCCCTTCCATTCCCGGGACTGTATTTTCGCCAATATTTGCCATTGAAGCAGGAATATTCCAAACAACCCAATGGTCAAACGTACCGCTAGGCGCATCAGGATCATCCACAATTAAAACAAGAGTTTTTGCTTCTTCAGGTACTCCGTCAATTTTCAAAGGCGGATTAATTTCTTGACCGTCGCAACAGTATTTCTTTGGAAGTTGCTTGTTTGCTTCAAAAGCAGGGCTCTTCACTACTAGTTCTTTCATAAAACATCGCTAAAAAAATAATGTTGATCTGTTAAATAAAACTGCCGAATCCCTCTTCATTAATTCCAACAAGCAATCAAACCAAGCTAACGTTGCCTCGCTGTAAGCTTTAACTTAACTGTTTAAAAAAGGCTAGAAAAAACAGGGGTGATACAGTCTTATTTTATGTCTCGGCTTTTTTAAGAAGGTCATTTGCCATGTCAATGTTTATCCTGTAGAATACACCTGTGATGACCACGGAAATTATTGCACTGACTATAACTGCTTCGCCAAGGCTGTACGAGATTGTGCTTCCAGCGCTCCCGATAAAAGAGAGTATCACGATTGGCACTAAAGGCGCCAGCACGGCTGCACCAACCAGAGCGCTGACTATTAAGCCGATTAAGGACCATTCTTGACGGACCATTCTTGCCCGGCGAGTTTGAGAAAAGTCAGGACCTTTGAAGCCCACTGTAAGAGAAACGGACCCTATCGCTAACACTAGCAGGAATGTTTCAATGAAGCCTGCGATTGCCTCAGCCACCGTCGGATGATAAAATAATGTTCCAATTATGCCACTTATCAGTAATATAATCGTTGAAAATAGCACAACAAAGAAGTATTTGCTCTTAACCAAATTTTTGCCGGATATTGGAGAAGCGTAAATTCGCCAGATCACTTGACCTTCTTCACCTATCAAAACCTGTCCCAGCAACATAGCCATGAAACCAGCTGGCAAAACAAAGATAATTGCCATAAAAATCAATGTTGCTTGACCTGTTGGCGCACCATTATTTATCACACCAATTGAGTTGAAGAGGGGAATAATAATCATGACTATAGGCGCAATGTAGACACTGATTAATTCTCTACGTCTAGTGAATGCTCGCAGATCTTTTAGTATTAATGCTGCCTCAACAGTGGAGAAGCCAAACCGCCCTAATATTCCAACTTTCGGTACGTATAAGCCGCTTTTTTGAACTGTTATTGCTGGAGGTTCGTAGAGTCCAAATCGCTTGTTTAAGGCTATCGCAAGGTAGTATAAGCCTGCAATGAACAGGACAGATAGAGCGAGGAAAAGGGCAGCCTGCAAAAATAAACCTTTGATAGCGTACGAAAGAAGAAGGGCTGGCCAAATAAACGGAACATACCAGGCAGCAGTCTGGGCAGTTGTTAAATTATTAATAAAAGAGCTAAATCCTGAAGTTACATAGAAATAAAATATGTAAAATATTATGAAGAAAAGAAGCGTACCGACGAGTCTTATCCATATAGCGCCTCTACCACTTGACTTATAGATGGCTCCGGTTAAGCGAATTTGTATTATTCTGAGGGCTTCTGTTATGGAGCTAGCCATGAAAGCAACTGCAAACATGATAAGTACAGTTAATAGCGCCTGAAGGATCATGCCGTTTAAAGCTGAAAAAACGATTATTCCCGCTGACAAGCCAGTAACTAATGCAACTGGCCACCCCAGCAAATTAGCTAAGATGGATGCTAAGGTATGTTCCTGCCATGTTACTGGGAGCCAATACATTACTTGGCTTGAAGCTTTGAGACCAGCCAACTGTATTTGCTGCAATAGGGTGAATATTAAACTGGCGACTAAAACCAGAGTTGGGGCCACAGCGAATAAGATGAATGTTTCTTGCCCGATTGATTGCAACCCTGAAGGTACACCTTGGGAATAAATCGCTGCCACAATAAAGTTGGCTAGTAATCCGCCTACCACACCAATTATTGCCGCTGCCCAATAAGGCCAATAAGCGAGGAAAGTATTTTCTTTGTATCTTGTGGCTTTAATTCCTCTAATTAGCCTGCCGGATTTGCGATCAACCTGTAACAGGTAGAGGACATTCTTCCAGTTCATCTGGTAAGTTCCTCAACAACTGCTCTGAGATCTTCTGTTCCAGTTAACTTGAGGAATATATCTTCTAAGCCTGACCGTGGCATACTGGCTTTTTGGCGCAATTCATCCATATTGCCAAGAGCTAAAATGCTTCCCTGATACATGATGCCGATTCGGTCGCAAATGGCTTCGGCAATTTCAAGCACGTGCGTGGACATTATTGTGGTTACGCCTTGAGCTTTAAGCGAATGAAGATAATCCTTAACGATCCTTGCTGAACGCGGATCTAAAGCGTTAAGTGGTTCATCAAGCAATAACAGTTTGGGCCTGTGTAGAAAAGCGGAGATTAAACTTATTTTTTTTCTCATACCATCCGAGTAACTGTTAATCATGTCACCTTCGCGCCCTTCTAGTTGAAGGGCTTTCAAGTACTCGGTTATACGCTGCTGTTTCTCTGCTGTTGGCACACCATAAATGTCAGCAATGAAATCCAAATATTCAATACCTGTTAAGAACTCGTAAATGTTTGCTGACTCTGGAACATAGCCAACATGCTGTTTAACCTCCACTGGCTGTTTTTGAACGTCTAATCCTAAAACGGTGACTGATCCAGAGGTGGGTGGAACAAGTCCCAACAGCATTTTGAGGGTGGTTGATTTTCCAGATCCGTTGGGACCCAAAAGACCGAAGATTTCACCAGTACCTATTGTTAAGCTAAGGTTGTTTACGGCTACGATTTCATTGTAGCGTTTTGTAACGTCTTTTAATTCAACTGCATACTGACTGCTCATACTATACCTTGCCCTCGACTGCAAATAGAAAAGACTGTATATTTAAGGCTAATGTGTAGTTTCCAGCTGTTCAAAACGGCCTATGGATAACCCCAAAAGATTGCGAGTAAATTTAGAGAGATGTGCGTTTGCTTTTGTCTGTGTAAGTTCTCTCTCTCACCTGCCGAGTAGGTCAACGTTGATACAATTTGTTGATCCATTTGTAGATACAAGTTAGTAAATATTTTATTTGTTCAACTGTAACTCTTGGTTAACGAACTAAAAAAAGAAGAGCAGAAAGCTTCGATTAAGAGTTTTTTATTTAAAGTTAAGTTCAAAGCTTATTGGAACTGCTTCGCCCCAGGATTGCCTGATGGGACAAATTTTCTGAGCCATTCCATATACTGTATTAGCTTTTTTGCGTTCTCGTTCATTATCAGTTTGCAAGCCGACATTCATCATAAAGTGTACGTTAGTAAAGATTAATTTCTCCATGCCTTCAATATTCATTTTCACGTTTGCTTTTGTTTCCAAGTTTTTAAGTTCTAATTGACTGTTTTTAGCGATCAAAAGAAACAGCGTGTTTATGCATGACGCTAGTGCTGCCGCAAAAATATCTTCTGGTACGCAGTAGCCTTCTTTTCCGCCAAACATAGGCGGGGGACTAACGGTAACGAGTTCTTTACCTTTCACTGAAAGAGTGCATTCTGTTCCACCTTTCCACGTGGCTATTCCTTCAAAATTCATTTCTGGCATAATAAAATCACTATTAAATGATTTGCAAAATAGAAATTTTAACGTTACGGATGGCAGTTAATCTATTTTTTATAAAAGGTCAAATGACTAAACAAGCCTTAAATTCCCCGTCCATCCAATAGCTGAAAGAGAAAACTAAAAATGCCCCACGTAATTGAAACCCACCAATTAACAAAATCGTATGGTTTACTTAAAGCGGTTGATAAATTAGATATTTCAGTGGAATCAGGCGAAATCTTTGGGTTGCTTGGGCCTAACGGGGCAGGAAAAACTACGGTAATATCGATGCTTTGCACAATTCTTAAGCCAACCTCTGGAACTGCTACAGTTAATGGTTTTGATATTGTAAAAGACGCTAACAAAGTTCGAAAATCAATCGGGATTGTTTTTCAAGAACCCAGTGTAGATGACAGATTAACTGGAAAAGAAAACCTCTACATGCATGCTAATCTTTATGGGGTTCCAGCGTCTGAGCAGAAAGATCGAATAAACCGGGTTTTGAAACTTGTCGAGTTAGAAGATAGAGCTGATGATTTACTTCGCACATATTCGGGCGGCATGAGACGAAGACTAGAGATTGGACGCGGTTTAATTCACTATCCTAAAGTCTTATTCTTAGATGAGCCTACAGTGGGTTTAGATCCGCAAACAAGAGACCATATTTGGAAATATATCCGCGAATTAAAAGAAACAGAGGACATAACGGTGGTTTTAACTACTCATTATATGGATGAAGCGGATAGGCTTTCAGACCGCATCGCGATTATGGATCATGGTAAAATTGTGATTTTAGATTCGCCGCCTAATCTTAAGGAGACGCTTGAAGGCGATGTTGTTGCTGTTAAAGCAAATAATATCAGTGCCCTGTCGGATTTGGTAACTAAATCGCTTGGGTTTGAGAAAAAGCAAATAGTTGATGGCGCACTGGAAATTACCGTTCGCAACGGAAAAGCCGCGATGCCCAGAATCATGGAGTTAGCAACTCAAAATAACATTTATGTTGAATCCATTGTTTTACGTGAACCAAACCTTGAAGATGTATTTTTACATTATACAGGAAGGACAATTCGGGAAGATTCAGGTAAAGAACTGCATGGTATGGCAGCTATCCAAAGGAGAGCAATAAAGTGACCGAAATCCGCGGTCTCTACACTCTCTGGCTGCGAGAAATTAAACGGTTTCTTAGAGATAGAACAAGACTCGTCAGCATGTTTATTCAACCATTACTTTGGCTAGTCATTTTCGGGGCAGGCTTTGGCTTGAGGTTTACAATTCCAGGCTTAAGCTACCAACAGGTGATTTTCCCAGGAATTGTGGGCCAAACATTACTCTTTACTTCTATGTTTATGGGAATTAGCGTGCTTTGGGACAAAGAATTTGGTTTTATGAAGGAAATTCTTGTTTCCCCAGTTTCACGCTTCACTATTTTTCTAGGAAAAATGGTTGGCGACAGCACATCCTCTTTTCTTCAAGGCATTATGGTGTTTGTTATAGGGATAGCAATAGGAATATCAATTGATCCAATAACTGTCATTTACGCCCTGCCTATCATGGTGCTTATAACTTTTGGTTTAGTAAGTATAGGTTTAACTATAGCGAGTTTAATTGGCACTTTAGAATCCTTTGGCGCTATCCAGACATTCATTAACTTGCCCTTGTTCTTTTTGAGCGGCGCATTGTTCCCACTTAAAGGACCAGGAATCAGCCTTCCAAGTTGGTTAACAACTGTAGCTGCATGGAACCCGTTAACGTACGGCGTCGACGCTTTAAGAAACGTAATTTTGGGCACAGCATGGACACCAGCCCTTCAGATTCAGCCCTTATGGATAGACATAGGAATCGTAGCCTTGTTTGATGTAATAATGATGGCAATTGGAACTTGGGCATTCGGCAGAATGAAATAAAAACAGGTTGACACAATTTATAATTTTTTAAAAAAT